>Ga0206796_1209_pt1 | contig 10827 bp, 19 predicted proteins | sample Alteio_BWOrgCont_68_FD_152895 | JGI IMG/M metagenome (GOLD analysis project Ga0206796, IMG submission 152895) | Enriched cells from forest soil in Barre Woods Harvard Forest LTER site, Petersham, Massachusetts, United States -... | ecosystem: Environmental > Terrestrial > Soil > Temperate forest >...
AAGGGGTTGAAGTTGGTGCGCTTGTCGAAGGCGTCGACTGTTTCGGTGCGCTTTAGCCAGCCCACGACCAGGTAGGTGACCGGCGTAGCCAGCACCTCAACCACCACCTTGACCAGGTAGGAAGAAAAAATCATCCACGCCAGCATGCGGCCGGGGTGCGCGCCCCAGAAGGCGAGGAGAATTATGACGGTCGTGTCCACCGCCTGCCCGGAGACGGTCGACCCCACCGTCCGCGTCCACAGCCAGCGGCCACCGGTGATCAGCTTGAGCTTGGCCAGCGTATAGCTGTTGGTGAACTCGCCCGCCCAATAGGCCACCAGGCTGGCCAGGGCAAACCGCGGCACCACGCCGAAGACCTTGGCAAAGGCGGCCTGGTCGTTCCACCCCGGCGCGGGCGGCAGCGCCACCGCCAACTGGCCCATGGCGGCGAGCAGTCCCATGGCGAAGAATCCCAGCCAGATGGCCCGCCGTGACGCGCCGTAGCCGTAAACCTCAGTAAATACGTCGCCGCAAATGTAGGTGAGCGGAAACAGGAACTCGGCAGCGCTGATCTGCAGCCGCCCGAATTGGCAGATTTTGGGCCCCACCAGGTTGGAGATGAGCAGCACCACGACAAACCCGATGGTAAGCGTGTCAAGATACCGGTATTGTCGCGTCACCTTAAGAGGATAAACCATAGTCTCCAGGCGCCTTTTTTGACACCGAGTTCCCGAGTTGGTAGCCTTCGTAAGGGCACATCCGGCAGATTCCGGTCCCTTCCACGCCCTCAAAGCGTCCCCGTCGTCTAGCCCGGCCTAGGACACCGCCCTTTCACGGCGATAACACGGGTTCAAATCCCGTCGGGGACGCCAAATAAGAATCAATAACTTACGCCATTCCCAACACAAGAAAAGGAACTCCTCTGAGGCGCCTATGAGGCACGGAGGCCTAAATCGGCCCTGAAAGTCCGCCGCCGTCCACTTGTCCCCGGTGCCGCTAGTTGTCCGACCACTCGCCATGCTCTGAACGCTCCGACGCATTGAGCCCCTCTCCACAAAATAAACTTGGCCGCGAAAAGCGCGGGCAAGGCGCAGGCAAAACGAGGCGCAGAGTGCCCCGTTTCCTACGTTTTTCGATTTCCTGGAGAAACGGCGATCTGGTGCGGAAGCACGATTTTAGCGCAGAGTATTGTGCCCACCCGCGAGAAACTGGAATTTCGACGAAAACGGACGTGCTGCAACGCGAATCACCGCTTGAATTCAAGCTTACAGAGAGGAGACCCGGTCAGAGCCGAGCCCCCTCAACATCTCGACTGGCTAGAATTCAGTTTTCCCGCAGTATCCACCTTCAGCCTTACCGTGGCCGATTCATCCCGAAGGTAGGCTACCAGCCCTGAGGGTTTTCTTTTCTGGGACGATTGCCTCGACAAGGAGTGTGCAGGCAGAAAGGATGTGCTCCCCCTTCTCAGAACCCTCCGGCATGCGTCCTCTGCTTCCTCAGCTCACGCAATGTCCCTTCTGAGAACTCAATTGAATCACAAGAGCGGGGCGTTTTCATCCATTACGATGATCGTGTATCTTAAGTCTCGCCTATCTCGACGGGGCTTCACGGCCCCGATTTCCTCGGAGGAATGCAAGCTAATGGCGTCGCTTGAGCAGCATATTCGGGACTGCCGCCAGCTCGTTGGCGAGCCTTGTGAGGATGTGAATCGATGGATTGACGGATATTTCAATGAATTCGGTCCATACCACAGATTCAAGCGACATCACCGCGAAGGGATTCAAGAGGCGCAGACATTATTTGGCGACAGAGGACGTCGTGCCGCCGCTGTTCACGTTCTCAGAGACTGCCGACATATTCCCAGGGCGAGTGACTATTCGGACGGAAAAGTCGATAGACTTGGCCTAGTCGCGAGATGGCCGGTGTCTGCATACATCCACTATCCAGAAGAGGCGTTTGAGAGGCTCGTAATGTACACATTGAGCGGCCCACAGGCCATTGTCAATCTCGGCTTTTTCAAGAGTGAGAACGATCTTTTATTGCTGTTGATGTCACAAGCCGGACCGGGAACTGCTGAGCGCGACCTTGTGGTGCGCAACCGCTGGCCGCTGTGTGTTGCGGCACGAGAGAAACTTCCAAGCCTTGCCGAGTCTGAGGTTTTTCCTTTAAGCGATGAGCAAAAGGAACTTGCTTCCGAATTGGAAAATCATCCATTAGTCCAAACGATCCGAAGTCAAAACGAGTCCGTTACGTTGGGCTTGATAAGGCCAAGCTCACTAATAAATCCTCTGATCTGGATCGATCTTGAATATGTTGAAGAACTGCGGGCGGAATTGATTGGAACAGACGATGCAGCTGCATTATCATTCGCTGTTCCGAGACGGTTGAATATCTCCGCGAGGGTGTCTGTCGATGCCGATGGCACTAGTGCGTCTATTGTGTCCAAGCGCCGAGAAATGGCTGTTTCATTTCCGATTATTACTCCGGTGCCCAACGTCGGATTTGCCGTAACCTTTCAGGTTGCAGGATTACCACAGTTCATTTTGGTCAGCCGTGTCAAGGGTCGCTTCTATCTCAGAAACGGAATGCATCGGGCGTTTCTTCTGGCGTCATCCGGTATCGAGAAAATTCCAGCCGTAATAGTGGATGAAGAAATCTTGCAGCAGATTGTTGTGTCGATGCCAGCATTCCAAAAGGACATTCTTGAAATGGAGCGTCCACCGCTTCTAAGTGATATGCTGGATGAAAATCTCACCTCAGTAATTCCTATTCTTCGGACACAGAAGGTGTTGCGTTTGAGTGTCCAAGAGATGACTATACCTGTTGACTGACGCCATGATTCCAGAGTTTGTTGATGGATTGAACCTCCCCATAGGTGGTCACTTCTGCACTGTCGCTGAGGTTGAGGATCGATTTGTTTTTAATGAGGGCAGACGGACCTTGTTCCAAGCTCTAATTGATCTGCTCAGGCTAGCGAGACGATGCGGGTTTCTTCGTGTGTTGTTGGGTGGCAGCTTCCCAACGGGCGGAGAGAGCCCCTCCGATCTCGACATCACATGGTTCTGCAAACCCGGAACAACAAAAATCTCTGTTGAAAGAGAATGCATCGAAATAATGGAAGATAGTTCCGACAGAGGCAATTTTCTGTTTGTCCCGTTCGACGAAGGCACTGGACCGGATTCGTATCCTGCTAAACTCGCCTTTTGGGCCGAACGTCTTGGATGGTGTGCGAAGACAAACATGCCGCGTGGTGTATTATTACTAAGCTTGGAGAATGACGATGACAGACTACGTTGACGCCCGCAAAGCCTATTTGGAACGGCTTCTGTCTATCAGGCAGCGGGAACAGAGGCATTTGTCCCAAGTGGATTTTGAGTTGCTTATTAGCCGCTTTGACCCGCTGATTGCGAAGGTGAAAGCGCAGATAGCGTCTCTCGAAAGTGCGTCTTCAATCTCTAACCCCGCAAAAGCGTTCAAGAACCCTCGTCTACAACTTGACTCCGGATTTATCTATGTCAACGCGTCAGTTGTTCCAGAAGCCTATTTGCATTCATCTCCGACTGTCTATATTGCGATCCAGAATCGGGGATTTCGCTCGGAGAGCGTCTCCTGGTGCGAGATGACGTTGCCAAATAACGAATTACCGGTTCCTCCGAAGTCCGCGTGGAAGCGGTCAGCACAGATTCCAGCACTGTAGATAGCGCAGCAGCTCCCGTGATCAATAGATTGTCTTCGTTACCTTCCCGACGCCGGAAATGAGGTCATTGACATGTTCGAGGGTCGGGTCAGCGCCCCTGCTGTGATCGCATACATTGCGAATGTCGGCCAAATACTGAATGGATCTCCACACTGCAGTGTCTATCACGTTGCCATTCTTTAGGGCATCATTGTAATCGGAGATTGTCGGATTCCTCTTCACGATCTTAACTGAATGGTTACCACATACCTGTTCAAGATGCCGCTCTAGAACTACTCCCGCCAATGCGCCAGCGGCACGAGTGAATTTGCTCTTCCATAGCTCTCTCGCCGCATCAAGCTCCGAATCGAAGAGGTCAGCTTGGACAAGTTGCCGAATGTCAAACAAGGAACTTTCAAAGCGCGTAACAGCTGAATCCACTATCGCAAGCTGTTGCTGAAAATGCGGAATTGCGGCATCGGGGCCGAATACCTTAACCTGTAGAGACCCGCGAGTCCCACTTAGCCGCAGCAAATAGTCCTCAATTCGATAGCTTTCATTGTTAAGCTCTTTGCGTGGCCTTGGCTTTTCATAGTGACGAACAAAGTCTTCAAGTCTGTGCGGCAAGAGTTGCTTAATCAATGCCTTCGCTTCGGAGTACCATCCCTGATATTCGTTAAGAAAACTCGGGAGGGCCTTTAGCAACTGCTCTGCTTTATCGCCATGTTTCTCCTTGTAGGCGGCTCTGACCTCATTCGGAAAACACTCGAATCTCATTGCGTTAAGCAGAGCCGCGCCCTGAGTCTCCAAAACGTCTAGGTCTTTGCGAAACCGATCCAGATTTGACGACATTTGCTCTCCTTTACAAATCTAGCTATGTTACAGGCCCATGCAGGACGCAAATCATTGAGCATGCTGTCATTGTGAGCGCGCATTTACTCGGCGATGCGCTGCTAATCTGCATTTCTTCCGCGTCGTCCGCACATGGTCGAAGGTTCGCTAGACTCACTTGCCGCGCTCAAGGGTATTCACACCCCGAAGACAAAGCTCCGTGAATATCGTCATTCGTTTTTCTCCTGCGCCCTCCATCCAGGTTGAGTGAAATTCGGCTAAGAGTTGGTCATCCGGTGCGTCAATAATCTCTTGCACCCAAGCGGGTGTTGTCAAATGCGCCACCGAAACCGAGGGAGTCGAAGTGAACAATGAGGTGAGCGTAAAGTACCTACCAGTCGTCAGATCCCAGATTTCTAACTGTCCGTTGTGGTCAAGCTGTCCGACTGAGATTCGAGAGTCTGGTTCAATCTCCAGGTTCTTACGAAGATTACCGAGGCGCGTACCCAACTGAATTTCAACTCTCATGCAAGTCCTCTCCTAGCCCATGGTCTGCTTTCAATGTATTACGACCTTCGGAAGTCGATCCATTTTACTTCGGTTCAATCGTTTCCGGCACCTTGCGGAAAACTCGATTGAAAATCTCGTGCGCCGCCAATGTAGCACATCCACGCATTCATCCAGGATCGTGCTAGCAGTCAAATTCCGTTTCTTCCTCTTCTTCCGCTGCCAACTCTCCAATACTTCGGGTCGCCCCGGCTGCTGGCAGCCGTGCGTTCACTGGCAACCGTGCCGCAGACGGTCGCATTCTCACCCTCGTGGGCGTTGGCTTGAGAGGCAGTTAGCGTCTCGCTTTGACACGTTGAGGCCTACAAGATCAAGGCGGCACCAGCCATCCATGTTCTCATTGTTTGTCTCCGTTTCTTGCTTCGTAGACTATCGAAACGCAAGCTGAAACGCTAGCTCCGGGTTCTTAGCAATGGAGTCCAAGCGTTTTCTAAAGAACGCCTGAAGGTCCGCCCATCGCGACTCGTCAATTTCAAGCAAGAATGCCTTAAGTCTTTCGTCCACTTCAACTCCGCTTACGAAGTCTGACACCAGCCCCTGCGAAATCTCAGCAACCCAGATGCGGCATTCCAAATCACACCTTGCGGCGTGTTCAGAGAAAAAGGGGTCAATGTGCGTATCCCGTGGGTCTTCGATATGCCAGTCCGCCACGAATAGGACTCCATACGGGAATAGCTTCTTTTGAGCGACGTAGATATCGAGCTTTCGGCGGGTTGTCATACTGATGTGAAGAGATTCTATCGGCACGAATTCCAGCGAACATAGCCCGTAAACTTCGCGCGGGACATGGTCCGGAGTATACGTCGTTGCCGGGGCCGGTTCGCCGCGCCGGCGTGAACGTGCGCCAGGATGCCGATTCCCATGCCGGGGAGCCGGTGTCACGGTGCCGGTGTGGTAGGGAAGAGGGAAACGGTTGTTGGATCGCTGCCGACGCGTCCGGGGAGTGGTTGCACAGTGTGCAACGGGCAATAGCCTAAACTGACGGCCTGTAAATAGAGTCAGGCGAACCCAGCGAAAACTGGGTCACTCCGACAGACTGCCTCAGCCCGGTAAATGGATGACCGTGACAATGCTTTTCCCGAACCAGAGAAGAATGAGAAACCCAGCGCAGACAATCCAGACGATCCAATAGTTTTGCTTCATCCAAGCGCCTCTCGCCGGATAGTCCAACTCGTAGTTGGTGTATAGCATTCTCCCTTTCAGGAACGCGCCCGCTTCATAAAATCGGAGCGCGATCTCGCATCGCACCAGCAGGTCACGTGTGGCGATTCTCAGATCGTGAAGTTCGTTAATAGCATGTTGCCCAATGCCCACGACGATCAGCGCCAACAACGAGACGTATAATTTTGGAACCGGATCGAGAAGACCACCCTCCTTAATCAATAGTGTCCCTGCTGCACTGAGAATCCCAAGAATCAGGGCGATTGACTTCTGCTGGCGATCTTCAATCCCCCTTAACTCTTCAACGTGCTTTTTGTATGCCTCCAGAATGGCATTGGGCGAAGCTGATTGGTCAGATTCGCCGGTTCTCTGCGCAGGATTCATCGTTTTCCGATCTTCCAAGGTTCGCCTCTTGATCCCCGCTCCCTCTTTTAGCTTTGGCTCCATTCCTCACCTCTTTACCCTTTTCTCGGTCTATCCGTCCACACCGTTGTGGGGACGGGCGTCAGACCGAGTCCCGTCAATCGCGGTTTTCATCGTGACGCAACGCGAGGGTACATGTCCATTGAATTCCACGTTACCTCCAACATCTTCTTCCTCACTGTGGCTCGGTTGCCCGTCCCCCGTGAGCAAATTAAGGACAAGCCGGAAGTTGAGTTGCGGTTAGTCAATTGAATGCGGTCATTGAGTCGAGAAAAAGGGGAGACTCGGGGTTCCCCGTTACTAATCACTCGATCCCGACCGTGGCCTTGAACCAGCCGGGCAATGCCCCCGTCTGCGCATAGGCTTCCAGCTCCTAGCTGGTCATGCGCTCAAAAAGATCGTTCATTGAAGTGGTTTCCGTCCGTTCGATCCACTCACCTGCCGCATTGATCTTGGCATAGGCCTGCACGGCTGCGACCACGGCGGACGCGGTCACGTCAACGTTTAGGCTCGCTCGATAATCCGCTCCAGGGCCGCACGGACGTTCCGCTGGCGTTTCTGGACGAGTCCCAGCGCATGTGGGTGCCGGTAGACGCTTGCGCGATCCCCGAGCCCGTATTCCTCGGCAATGATCGTCGGGGAACGCCAGCCGACGAAAGCACTCTCGATTTCCTCTCGCTGGTCGTGGGCGCAGACAGAGCAATTCCGCTTGTGTCGTCCGAGGCTCACGGTTCCCTCCGAGCTGCGCTGATGGATCATTCTTCAATTGTGTTTCGACTCCCGCATTCTGGCAAGACGGGTTGCTTCCTCTCCAACGCAGGCCTCGCAGCCTACCAGCACGCGGCCGAAGAGGCTTTGCGTGAAACTAAAGAAGCACAGAACGGATCGGAAGCGTCGCTTAATCAACCGCCCGCTGCTCGTATACCGCAAACTACGCCGCTCGGCTAGTTCGCCCAAGTAGCCGAATAACTGGCGGCCCGTCGAGAGAAACAACTCATCATTTCCAGGGTGAGATAGACGCGCTCCTGATCTGGTTCGCGGTCAAGGCTCTATTGCTGGAACGTGGCTGAATCGTGGCGCGCCCGGTCTGCTCCCGTGACCCGATACCACGGCGTAAATGCCCTGCGGGGGATGCCCATTGCCCGCCCGGAGTGACGGTCTCACGGTGTTGGTATGCCAGGATGAGGGGAAACCTGCCAGGATCGCGCCGGCGCGTCCGGGGAAGCTATGCAGAGTGTGCAGGGATGGTGCTGGAGTCGTAGGATAACTGTTGTCACCAATATGCAAACTCGATTCTCCTCAGCGATGTGTACAGCGGCTCTCGCGTTTGCGGCCATGTCCTGCGATAAGCAATCAAAGCCTCCCAGTGACGGTCAGCATGTCGATAACCCGCCCGCCACGAACCGTCTGCCCACGGCAACCGAAGTATTCGATTTGCGGTCAAAGTGTGCGGCACTGGGGGAGAAGATACTGGAGGACAATAAGAAAGCACTGGAGGACGACATCGATGTGACGCAAGATCAAGTCAGCCATTACAACCCGGAGACGAACCATTGCTACGTCAAACTTGTGGTCCTTGCCACTGACCGGAAGACTCCACGAGAGAAAAACATCTCACACGAATACCTTTACGACGGGCAAACCAAAGAGATGCTGGCCTATGTGTATTTGGACGGAAACCAGAGATCTGGCCATGTTTTCTCCGAGAGCCTGTACAAGTTTGTTCACAGTACCGATATGCCTAGCTATGAAGAAACATCTGACCTAATCAACAAATTCGTAGCCGAGGATCGCAGACCATAGCACCACACACAAATCAGACTTTATGCTGTACGAATGCAATGCCAATTCCCGCTACCAGGGGCCACCGATGGAGGCAGCCTGTCGAGAGAAGCAAATCTGCAAATCCAGGGTGAGGCAAGCCTGTTTCACTCTTTCGCCGGCTTCTTGCCGTCCGCCCGAGGACCATAAGTCTCCAGTAGAGCTTGAATCCGGTCCCCTGAATCAGCGTGACCGTGCCTCTTGAGAAAGAAAGAGATTGTGAGAAGAACTATTGTCGTGACCGAAGTGGTCATTTCATATATTTCTTCGTCGCTGTAGTTGTTCGCAACCTCATTCTTTACAAATCGCCGCCCAATCTGCTGCATCCCACCGTGGGTGTAGCTGTTGAGATGCTTCCATGCGCGAGTCTTAAAATCTTGGAAAAAGTCTCCCGTTCCGTATGCGTTGTCTAGCGCCGTTGCCATGTCTCCGAACTCTAAATCAATTTTGTCCTTGTCATTGAATTTCGTGACTTCCGCATCGGTTGCAGGAACGTTAATCCAGAGTGCGCGGTATGCGCCCTCGACAACAGGTCTGAAGAGAGCAGATGCGGAACCCGGCTTTTCGTGCATTACCAAAAGCAGGATTGATTCTTGATGTTCAACGAGCCATGAAATAAAGCCGATTACGGTCAACGTCCGGTTATCAGTGGGAAAGCCGTGCTTGCGGAGAATCGGCTTCGTAGATTGCATAGCTTTCTCACAGCGAATCAAATGCCCTTTGAGTGTTTCAGTCATACCTGTCTTTGACCTCCGAGAGAGACGCCTGATTACGTAACCGGCTCCGAACGCAGCCACGACAATCACAACCGCTTTGAGTGTGAAGCGTCTCATGCTCACTAGCATCCAATCTTAACCCTTAATAACTCCCGGCATTGTCGATCTTTTCCGGTTGCCATTTTTCTCCGTATTCCTTTGCGAGAACTGAAGATGCATGGCACACCGCGCAGGTGCCCTTACCGTCACAACGACATTCTGAAATGCGGAGCAGTCCCGCGAGAGCATCCCGGAGTCTCCTCTTTCTCAATTCGGTTTTCTCAAACATAGAAAAAAGGCCCCACATGACCAGAGCCGCCATAGTTACCGCAACAATGATGGAGATGTGGCTGAAATACACTTCGGTACCTCCGGTTGACGGCCTGGGACTGGATTCTACTTCTGCTGCAATCTCTCTGGCACCTTCCGGAAAACACGGTTGAAAATCTCATGCGCTAGATCGACGGATTCCTCTATCGCTGTGCCGGTGGGAGCGACTCGGACGTTTACTTGCCGTTCCCTCGCCAGTCTCAGACCGGCAATGATGCACGCGCCCAGATAGACCAGGGTCCGGTTAACGCGCGGCATATGGGAATCAGGATCGAACATGCTTTCCCCGTTTCTGCGCACTTTGCGGCCTGAGAGCCAACCTGTGCAAGAGCCTGCCACCGAAGATGTCAGCGAGCAAGTAGGCGCGGCGCTCGCCGCACAGCGGGCAGGCAGCGACGATCCAGGCATCCGGCAACGTCTGAACCGGGGCCGGGATGTTTTCCCGGCAGCCCTTGCAACGGATCGTTAAGTCGTAGAGCCGGGCTGAGGGGAGGTAGAACGCCTCCCAAGCATAGACGAAGAAATGGCGAAGTTTTCCACAGCCCAGAGTCGAACGATTGACGGAGGGCCGCAAGGTGCCACTCTATGCGCTCTTCTGTCCCGACCGCTTCAACTCTGCGGCCCGTGCCTTCGACCTCGCTGCCAATGCCAACTCCTGGGAGCGCATCTCAGGGTGTTTGGAGTTCAGAGGCTCACTGAATCCCTGAAGAATGATTTCCGTCGCATCCTTCCCGGAAATCGTGCGCCTCCGGATGAGTTCTTTTGCCAGTCAATCTACGGCGCGCCAAACGTTGGGATTGGAAAGCAACTGCTTTGTCCGAATCTGCAGGAGTTCCAGCCATGCTTCCACTTCTCGCTCGCTATCGGAGAGGCGGAATAGCAAGTCAATCGCTTTCTCGCGGTCGGATTCCGCTTGATGCCTCCGCACGCTGCGAGGATTGTAGCGCCGCTGAGCAATCTCGCCTGCAAGTAGCGACTGCACGGTTCTATCAGCCCAGAGAACATTTCTTCCCGATTTATCCCATTCGATGTCAGCACCGATTACGCATCGATTCGCGCAGGTGCCCATATTATTCGCAGCTTTGTCGGGAACAATAGTGACGCCTTTGCTTCTCAACCGATCTTCAGTCGCCATCCGACGACTGCGTGGCCGGCCTCGTGATAAGCCGTGGCCCAGAGGGCAGATTTCTGTCTACCATTTCCCTTCATTGCGCTCATCGGCCGTCTCCCTGGTTCGAGTCCAGATTCTGGATAAACTGCGCCTATGCTGGCACACTTCCACTT
>Ga0206796_1210_pt1 | contig 10827 bp, 9 predicted proteins | sample Alteio_BWOrgCont_68_FD_152895 | JGI IMG/M metagenome (GOLD analysis project Ga0206796, IMG submission 152895) | Enriched cells from forest soil in Barre Woods Harvard Forest LTER site, Petersham, Massachusetts, United States -... | ecosystem: Environmental > Terrestrial > Soil > Temperate forest > O...
GGTGGCGCAAGCCACCGGTTTTGCCCGCACGATTATCCGCCCCGGAAGGGGCGGCGGATGCGTTACCTCCCGGACTTTCCACCGCCCCGCCGGGGCGGGTTGTCTTGTTGCGTCGTACCGGTGGTTATCACCACCGGCTAATTTCCCGCCGGCCCTCCGGGCCAGAAGGCAGTAATGCTGCTACAATATTCTTAAAAGCGCTCTAGCCTATTTTTGCCAGACGCTGACGCACTCGATCTGCGCGGTGCGCGGGAAAAGATCGATCGGCTGCACGGAGACGAGGCGATACGTCTTCGCCAGCATCCGGGCATCGCGGGCCAGCGTGGCGGGATCGCATGAGACGTAGACGAGATGCGCGACGGAATCGAGGCAAAGCGCTTCCGCCAGCCGCACCGGCAGACCTTCGCGCGGTGGATCAACCAGCACGCTCGTTTCTTTACCCGCCTCCCCGGCGAGCGCGCGCAATTCCTCCGGCAAAACGAAAGCAACGTCGGCCTCGCGCCATTCGACGTTCGTTAATCCGAGCCGGTTCGCGTCGCGCAGGGTGCGCGGATCATTATCCACCGCCAGGACCCGCTCGAAGCGTCCGGCCAGGATTTCGGTAAAGAACCCACCCCCGCAATAACCCTCGATCAAGGTTCCGCCGCGCTCCGGTAACGCTTGGGCGATCAGGCTGCGCAGCGTCTCGCGCAGTTCGTGATTGGCCTGAAAGAAACCGCTCGGCGGCACCGTTGCGTCGCGCAACGAGTAGTGCCCATCGGCGGGATGGTTTCCGCGCAGACGGGTCAACTGCGCATTCACCTCCGGCCGCGCCAAAAGGCATTCGCGGATATCGACCAGGTCGCGTCCGTTCACGCCCCGAAAGCCGATGTTCCCCGACTCGGCGTGCACCGTGATCCGGTTGCGATAGCCGTAGGGACCTCCGGCGATGATGGGGAGGACCGGGGCATCGGGCAATTTGCCCACGCGCGCGAAGGCTTCCCTCACTTGGTTTTCCTTGAGGCGGCATTCCTCCGCATAGGTTAGGTGCTGGTACTGGCAGCCGCCGCATTTTGCATAATAGGGACACGGCGGAATTTCACGGGCCGGGCCGGGCTGAAGGATTTCCACGATTTCGGCGCGGGCGTGATGGGCCTTCCGTTCCGTGATGCGCACCCGCACCCGGTCGCCCTCGGCGGCGAAAGGCACGAAGACCACGAATCCCTGCGAAATACGGGCGAGGCCGTCTCCGCCAAAGATCACTTTCTCGATCGTGACCTCGATCATTTCCCCACGCGACGGCACGGGCGGAGAATCGGCGGCGGAATCGGAGGTTGTCTTCAAAATGGGGCAGGCGGTGTCATCAAAAAGAAACCGCCGCAGAGTGTGCGGCGGTTATCTCGTTATCGCCCTCGAACGGGCGACGATCTCAAAAGCTTAGTACCAGTTCTTCAAATCGGCCGGGGGATAGCAATTGACCACCATGGAGTCATAGGGCGGCAATTTCTGGCTGCGGTACGAATGGAAATTCTGGGTCGGGAAGGGGGAGGTGGCGACTTCAAAAATGCCCTGGCCGATATCCATGATCATGCGCGAGGTGCCCTGAACGAGCAGCCCCTTGCAAAAGGCAGTCGTGTTGCCTTCCGTTTCCAGCATGCCGTATTGGGAGTCCAGCAATTCCGCAGGGGAGAAAGCGATGTCCGCAATGCCGCGGCCCATCTTGTCATAGAAGGAGTCCCGCACGGGCATGGAAATATCCGCATGGGCCATGATCTGGGGCGCAACCAAGAGGATTGCTAGAGCGAGAAGTCGTTTCATAGAAACAAATTAACGCTAAAAGTGTAAAAAGAGCAAGCGGGAAAATTTTTACCGCATTTTTGACGGCATTAATGGAATTCTCCAAATGGACGGGATGGGGGAGGCTTTCGCGCAGAGGTCGGAAGAGGACTAAGAGGTTTTCTGCAATCTTACTCTTCTGTCCTCTGCGCGAAAGCCTCCCCTGTTCTTGCACTTGGAAACGAAAAGGCACTACGGGAGCGTTGAATCGTCCCTTCCCATCAACTTTTCCACAAACTCGTGCGCCTGAGTCAGGGAATATCCGTAAACCTGCCGGGCGAGTTTCACGGCTCCGATTTCATCGCCGCTTTTAGCAAGCTCGATAATTTTCGCCCGTTCTTCCTCGGCGTTGGCGCCTTGGTGATGCGTGAGGTCGGTCTTCCGGTGTTCCGTCTCGGTGATTTTCACGCGCCGACCGATCACATCAAGGGCCTTTTGAGCCGAGGGGCGAATGCCGACGGTCCAGCGGATTTCGACGATCCCACCGGGAAACACCTGCACGGGATAATCCATGGTGATTACCATGCCGTCTGGCCGGAGATTTCGCTCCGCATCCAAGTTGGCTTCGAGGTCGGAAGTCTTGGGATTCACCAACCCCAGGTCGATGTAGGTTAGATATTCGGTCTGATTTCCATGCTTGCCATCCATGCTGGGTGCCGTGCGCCGTTCCTTGACCAATTTGGCCCAGCCAATTTCCCCATAATCAAAGCCGACTGCCTGCACCGTATCCGCCGGCAAACGCCAGTTTTCGTAAGCGCGGTACTTGATGATGATCCCGCTGAGATTGCAGCGGAGCAACCAGTTCGACGGTTTCAGGCTGGCGCGAAAATTCGCAAGCGGAAACAACCCGATCAGACCGAATATCCCGGCAATCCAATACGGAACCGACGGCGCCATGCCTTGCGGCCTCCATTTCTCGAAGCCGAGGACCAACGCGGTAATGGCGATGCCAAATAGGACGAGGGCCGCTATGGCGTTAATCGTCGGGGACTCTTTGAAGACCTGGTCCTCCCGACTGACCGGAATTTCGTCGAGTCGATAGAATTTCATTGGAAGAAGTGGACGCTGAATTTTATTAAAATCGCTATCGTGTCGCTTAGCCCCTTATGGCACACCCGGCAGGGCAATGTAAAGGCGCCACCGCCCGGCGTTCGGCGGCTGTCTACTCCCCTCCCCGTCCAAACAAATCGAGTTCGCGCAGGACTTCGCGCGCCTTGTCCTTCTTCTGCTTCGCCTTGGCGAGTTTGGGCAGGCCCTTGTCGTCGATCTGGTCCTCTTCGAGCTGGCGCAGGACCTCCTTCGCGCGCTTCAGCACCGGCGCGGGCAGTCCGGCCAGCCGCGCGACCTGAATGCCGTAACTTTTGTCCGTGCCCCCCGGCACGATCTTGTGCAGGAAGACGACCTGTTCGCCCCATTCGCGCACGGCGACGTTGTAATTCTTCGTCGCGGGTAGCAGCCGGGCCAGTTCGGTCAGCTCGTGGTAATGGGTGGCGAAAAGCGTCCGGGCCCGCAGCGTGGTGTTGAGATATTCGGCCACCGACCACGCGATGCTCAGGCCGTCGAAGGTACTCGTGCCGCGTCCGATCTCGTCGAGAATGACCAGGCTGCGGCTGGTGGCGTGGTTGAGGATGTTGGCCGTTTCGTTCATCTCGACCATGAAGGTACTTTGGCCGCGCCCGAGATCGTCGCTCGCGCCGACGCGGGTGAAGATCCGGTCGAGCAGCCCGACCACCGCGCGTTTGGCCGGCACAAAGCATCCGCAATGGGCCAGCAACGCCAGCACCGCGATCTGCCTTATGTAGGTACTTTTGCCCGCCATGTTCGGGCCGGTGAGAATCACTAGCCGTTCCGTTTCGAGATCGAGCCGCACATCATTGGGCACGAATTTCTCGCTGGCGGGAAGCTGTTCCAAAACCGGATGCCGCGCCTCTTCAAGCAGCAGCAGGCCGCCGTTGTTCATCTCCGGCTGGGTGTAATCGCGTTCCTGCGCCAGCGCGCCCCAACCGAGTAACACGTCGATCTCGTGCAATGCGCGGGCCGTGTCCTGGATGGCACGCAAATGGGGCACCGCCGCCGAGCGCAAATCGAGGAAAAGCTCGTATTCGAGTTGCCGCGAGCGTTCCTGCGCGCCGAGAATCTTCGACTCCATCTGCTTCAGTTCCGGCGTCACGAAACGCTCGGCGTTGGCCAGCGTCTGCTTGCGCGTGTAGTCGGCGGGGACCGCGCCGAGATTGGCCGTGCTGATCTCGATATAATAGCCGAAGACCTGGTTGTAGCGCACCTTGAGCGAGCGAATGCCGGTCCGCTCCTGCTCGCGGCGCTGGAGATCGGCCAGCCATTCCTGCCCCTCGACCGAAGCGGCGCGGAGTTCTTCCAGCGCGGCGTGGTAGCCGGCGCGAATCAGGCCGCCCTCCTTCAGCAAAATCGGCGGATCGTCCGCCAAGGCGCGCGAATAAAGGTCCGCCAAATCGGGCAGAGGCGTGATCTTCCCGCCCAGTTCGCGCAGCGCGGCGACGGGATGTTTCTCGAACGCCTCGCGCAGGGCGGGCAGTTGTTCGAGCGACACGCGCAGGGCGATCAAGTCGCGCGCGTTGCCGCTGCCCTGGACGAGTCGGGCAACGAGCCGTTCCACATCGCGCACCTGGCGCAGGCGCTCCTGCAAGGCGTTCCGCCCCGGTTGGTTCGCCCTCGCCCAGGCGACCACGCTTTGGCGGCGTTCGATGCCGGGCAAGTCTCGCAACGGCGCCAGCAGCCATTGCCGCAAAAGCCTGCCGCCGCCCGAGGTCGCCGTCCGGTCCACGGCGGCCAGAAGCGTGGTCCGGCCCGCGCCGGGACGAAGGGGATCGACCAGCTCCAAATTGCGGCGCGTGGCCGCGTCGAGAATGAGAATGTCTTCCCGTTGCCAGAGGCGCAGGGTGTGGACATGCCCCAGCGACCGGCGCAGCCCATGCCCAAGATAATGGAGCAGCCCCCCCGCCGCGCTGAGGGCGCCGGTGGCGGAACCGCCCTTGCCGGTCGGACCGGCCAGGCCGAAGCCGTCGAGCGACGCGGTCTTGAAATGGTCCCGCAACGTGTGCTCCGCCGCGTCGGGAGAAAAACTCCAGGCGTCGTGTTCGACCAGGAGATAGGCCAGCCTTTCACTGTTGCCCTGAGTGAGTGACGACGTCTCCAGATCAATCTTGTGTCCCTGGGCCACCACGACTTCCGCCGGGCTGAGCCGTCCGAGGGCGTCGCGCAAGGCTTCCTCCGTGGGGAAATCGCCCGCGAAAAACTCGCCCGTGGTCAGATCGAGTGCGGCCACGCCAAAACTGCCCGACACCGGCGCGACGGCGGCGAGAAAATTATTCTGCTTCGGTTCCAGCTGCCCCGCGTCAAGGATGCTCCCCGGCGTCAGGATTTGCGTGATCTCGCGCCGCACCACCTGTCCGGGACGCGGTGCCTCCATCTGGTCGCAAATGGCCACGCGCCGGCCTGCCTTGAGGAGTTGCGCGATGTAGCCCTCCGCCGCGTGGTAAGGCATCCCGCACATCGGCGTCCCCTGCCGCTGGGTGAGCGTGAGGTCGAGCAAGCGCGAGCCTTCCTCGGCATCGCCAAAGAACATCTCGTAGAAATCGCCCAGCCGGAAGAGCAGCACGGCGTCGGGCGGGATTTCGCGCTTGAGCCGATGATACTGCTGCATCATCGGCGTGAGGACATCGGACATGGAGGCCGATGTTAGGGCGTCTCTTTAAAATAGGTCAAGGTGGCGCCCGGCCTCCCCTCGGACAAAGCCGGCGCCTTAACATCTCCTTTACAATTCCGCCCTTGCAGGCCGATAGCATATAGATATGATTCCTCGCTTCCCACATTTAAGCGCCCTTGCAGCCCGCGTCGTATCCAAAGCCTGCTAAGGCCCAGTCGAAATCCCTATGAATTTTACCACGCAGGCAGCCGAGGACATTCTCAGTAAAATCGAGCGCGATCCGGCGGAAGTACGGCACTGGCGGCAGCTCCTTATTCTTTGTTTCGATCAAAAATCGATCGAGACGCTCCAGACCCTTCAGGTGATCCTTGCCGCGATCGAGCAGATTTGGAATCTAAAGCGGCAGAAGGCCAAGGACGTTTACGAGGAGGCCCGCCTGAAACAGCGCTCCACCGGCAGCAAGGAGCCGCTGCCGTCCACCACGGTCCATTCCGTGACGCTGAACGTGCGGCAAAAGGAAACCTTCATCAAACTGGCGAAGTCGCCGCAGGCGCCGGCTTTGCTTTACCGGTTCGGACTTTACCTGGAGGAAGATTTTGAATTGCCTCACTCCGCCCGGGCGGTTTACGAACGCGCCCTGGCGCTCGGCCCCGACGATGACCAGGTCGAACAAAAGATCGTGGACGGACTCAAGCGGCTCAACGCGCTCAACCGCGAAACGGCCCCGCAGAACGCGCCCGAGCCGGCCGCCGACCTGGGCGTCGTGATCGCACCGGAATCGATGGGCGTCAAAAGCCCTTCCCACCATCGCCCGAGCGCGGCCGCGCTGATCAAACGCAGCGGACGGCTCTCCGTGGATCGTGGCCGCATCAAGGCCAGCACGACTTCCACGCTCAATCAGGATTGGCCGGAGATACAAAAGCAGCTCGATGAGAAGATGGCCCATTTGCTGACGCAGGCGGCGGCCATCTGCGAAACCGCCCCGCGCCCCATGCGATTGCCGCGCTCCATCGCGCCTTCGCAATGGCTCGAGTTCCTCGAAAGCCACCTCACGCTTTTTCTCGCCACGCTGGAAGCCCAGGGCATCAACATCCGCACTTCCGTGAATTTGGAGGATGCGCCGAGGCACGACGTCTCGGAGCGCACCCGGCTGGTCACCTCCCTGATGGACGAAATCAGCCAGGCGCTCACCGGCTTCAGCCCGGCGGCCAAGGCGCCGCCCGCGAAGCCGTCCGTCAGCCAGGATCCGGTGCGCCTGGAAGACATTTTCGAATGGATCGAGGCGGGCAACCTCGACGAGGCCGAGTCCCATCTGATCGAGATCGATGGAGCGACATTTCCCAAGGAACAAACCAGCGAGGTCTGGTCTCATCTGGGCCTGGCTTTCCAGAATAATCATGAAAGCAAGCGGGCGATGCTGGCTTACCAGCGCGCGCGCGAACTCAATCCGCAAAATCTCCAGGCTTGGTTTAACGGCGGCATGATCCAGCACGAAGAAGGCATGCTTCATCCGGCGCTCCAATGTTATCTCCGCGCCATTGAGTTGGACCCCGAGCAGTCGAAGATTTGGTGCAACCTCGGCGCCCTGCAATTTCAATTGGGAGAATTCCAGCACTCCGTCGAGTCGCTGAATCGCGCGGTGGCGCTGAAACCCGATTACGCGCGGGCCTGGGACAACCTGGCCGGCTCCCTTTGCGCCATGGACGAATTGGAGGAGGCGGAACGCTGCTGCCATCGCGCGCTCAATTTCAAACCCGATTACGCCGATCCCTCCTTCAAACTCGGCACTATCTATTTTCAAAACGGACGCATGGAGGAAGCCGAGAAGGCTTTTCGCAAGGTGCTCGAAGTCAACCCCGGCTATCCGCTGGCGGGACACTACCTCGCCATGGTATTGGCGCGGACCAATCGCTTGAAAGAGGCCCTCGAGGCCTGCGAAACGGCGGCCACACCTCCGGGCGAAACGGAATTGCCCTCCCTCGCGTGGAATGAAATGGCCTTCCACCGCTACGAACGCGGCGAGTATGCCGAGGCCATTCGCGCCTATGAAAAGGCGATGACCTTCACGCCGGAACGGGCCATCATCTGGCTGGACGCGGGCGTGGCCCACCAACAACTGGGAGAGCTCGACCAAGCCCGGCGCCATTACGAGCAGGCCGTGGAGTTAGACCCCGAACTGGCGCGTGCCTGGCATAACCTCGGCGCGATCCGGCAGGAATTGGGCGACGTGAAGGGCGGCCAGGACGCCATCGACGAGGCGGAGCGGATATTGGCGCGGGGACGGTGACGTTGTCTAATCGTTATAACGACACTTTAAGGCCTTCGGTTCGCGCCAGCTTCTTTTGATTCGCATCAAAAGTAAGAAACTCCTCGGCTCCGAGATGCAACGATGTCGCCACGTGGAGAATGTCGATCAATCGATGGCACCCGGAGATCGTGTGCTCACCACTCAGACGCTCGGCAATCCCGTGAACAGCCACCCACTCGATCGAAGCGGTCTTCAATACTCCTGAATCTAAATCGCTTTTCAAGTCCTCCAACATCCGCGTTCCTTCCGTCTTCGAAAAACCCTTGGTTTTATCTCGATCATGCAAACCAATTTGAAAGCGCACCGACTGCCGGAATTCCAGCAACAAGAGCGAACTGACCGCCAATGGTCCGTCTAAGAGATTAAATCTACGGTCGGCTCGTTTCGAATTATCCTGTTCGCGGTACAAGGCACAAAGAAAAGACGTATCGGGGAAGGGACTCATCCTTCTTCGCCCTCCAGTTCTGCGTTACGCATCTCTTTTACTTGCGCTGCCGTGAACACACGATGACCCCAGATCGCCTTGCGTCTTCCCGCGAAATCGGGTTTGACCAGCTTGGGCCTGCTACTTTGAGGAATGGGGATGAGCCAGGCAATCGGCTTACCGCGCTTGCGAATCTCTATTTTTTCTCCCTCCCCCACCCAAGCTTCCAAAGCGGAAAAGCGATTCCTCACATCGCGGACATTGACAATCTTCATTGTGATACAAGATTGTCCACATCACTCAAAAAATCAAGTTATTCCTCACACCACGGCGTGGACGCCCTGGTTCACTTTGGCGACGGCATCCGAACCGCGCAACTGGCGGACAATCTCGAAGGCGAATTCCATCGCGCTGCCGGCGGCGAGGCTGGTGATGAGCTTGCCGTCGACGACGACCCGCCTGCCGCCCTGAATCTGTCCGGCGGGAAACCGGGTGTGCACGGAGGGATGGCTGATGATTTTTTGATCCGGTCGCAACCAGCCGTGGGCGAGCAGGGCGGTGGGCGCGGCGCAAATGGCAGCGACCCATTGGTCCCGTTCGCGCTGGCGCGCAAGCCAATCCCCTACGAGCGGGCTTTCGGCCAGGCGCTTCGCTCCTTCCACGCCACCGGGCAACACGGCGATTTCAAATTCCCGCGCGGGATCGACGTCGGCGAGATGTATATCGGCCAGATGCCGGGTAAGTCGGGCCGCCACGATCGGATTGGTGACCAATCCGGCGACAACCGTCTCGATTTCTGCGCGGCGCAGGATGTCGATGACGGTGATTGCCTCGATCTCCTCGAAGCCGGGGGCGAGAAAAACCAACGCGCTCATGCGGTCCGGGGCGTCAGGTTCGGGGTGACTTTAGGCAGGTGCGTGGTCGATGACGAAACGGAAACCGTGGCGACGGCGGCAAGAATCCGGCTGCGGCGCGTGGCGAACTCCTCCGTGCGGACAACGTGGGCCGCGATGTCGTGCTCCCAATCGACCGGCACCTCGATCCACGACTTGCAGCCTTCATACTCGGTCGAGGGCGCGAGTTTATGCGGCAGGTTGATGCGCGAGACACGGACGATGAGCAGATGGAGTCCGGCTTCCATCCCGGGCCTTTCCTTGTAGTCGAAGCGTTCGCGCAGGATTTCCTCACTCCAAAAATGGGCGTCGTCGAGACGGGCCACCTGCTCCCACGAGGAGAGATAAATGGCGTCGGTCACCTCGGCGAAATAGTGGAGCGTGATTTCCTTGTCCTTTTCGGACGAAGCGGTCGAAGGCGTGAGATAGCGGCGCAAGTCGGGCTTCGTTTTTTCCCATTGTTGATGATAGGCCGTCGGGAAGAGCCAGAATTTCGGATGCTTCGCCTGGAACCCGGTCCGGCCTTCGGCAATGCCGCCCTTGCGCAGAATGACAATTTGCGCGCCCTGGCCCAGGGCCTCGACGATGGCCTCCCATTCCTTGAAGGCGGGCATGACCGGTTTTACGGGAAGCGAAACCGCTTCCGGCGCGGGGGATTCCCGGGTTGGGTTGCTCGTTTCGGTCAGAGATTTCGCTTCGATTGATTCACTCACAATCGCGGCATTTTTCCAGAAATAAATTGCACCGGAGAGGACGGTGATGATGAGAGCGATCCAATAAAACCAGATTTGCGATGCGGCCAGAAAATGCGCGAGAAGAGTGTGTTGTAAACCGAATTCACCGAGGCTGAGATAAGCAAGCGAGACGAGAATCGCGACGATCTGGGAAATGGTTTTGTGCTTGCCGATCCGTTCCGCGGCGAGGATTTTTTGTTTGGCGGCGGCGATTTGGCGCAGTCCGGTGATCAGAAATTCGCGGGCCATGATGACGACGACCATCCACATCGGCGCGACGCCCCTTTCAACGAGGGCGACCAACGTGCCAAGGACGAGGACCTTGTCCGCGAGCGGATCGAGGAGCTTGCCCAAGTCGGTGACGAGATTACGGGAACGGGCAATCGCGCCGTCAAGCCAGTCAGTGAGGCTGGCGAGGGTGAAGATGAAGAACGCCGTCGTCGCCGCGTAGGGCCACGTAAATGACATGGAGATGAGCAGCAGGCCGCACATACCCAACCGCAGGACGGTAAGTTGGTTTGGCAGGTTGAGGGTGGGCGCGCGGCGGAGAGCTCTCATACATCGAAGGACAAAAAACTAGGACTACACCATAAAGCATGCTTCAAGTTGAGGATTTCTCAATCCGGCAATTTCTAATAGGTCGCGGCTTCACGGGCTTCTTCGGGGGGCGACGATTCCGTTCTGGGCGTGGCCCGAAGCGGGCGCTCGGGCAGAAAGAGTACGATGGTGAAGGCGAGCGCCGCCGCGCCCGCGCCGGTCAGGAACGTGGTGGCGACGGCGTGACGGTAGGCGTTTAGCAACAGCGCGTGTTGTTCAGGGGGTAGCTTGGCAATCTGCAGCACACCCAGTTCGAGGAGACTGCTGCCCGAAGCGGAAGGCTGCGTCCATGACGCCGGAAGAAATTGGCGAAGACGAATCGCGACCACCGCACCGGCCGCGGCCACGCCAAGCGCGCCGCCCAGCGAACGGAT
>Ga0206796_1211_pt1 | contig 10815 bp, 11 predicted proteins | sample Alteio_BWOrgCont_68_FD_152895 | JGI IMG/M metagenome (GOLD analysis project Ga0206796, IMG submission 152895) | Enriched cells from forest soil in Barre Woods Harvard Forest LTER site, Petersham, Massachusetts, United States -... | ecosystem: Environmental > Terrestrial > Soil > Temperate forest >...
GAAGATGATGTTTGTGATCCTAACCTTAATTATTGCGGTAGCTGCATTTAATTTAGTATCAACCTTAGTCATGACAGTAAATGAAAAGAAAGCTGACATTGCTATTTTGCGGACAACGGGTGCAAGTAAAAAAAACATAACTAATATTTTTATTATTCAAGGTGGCTTATCCGGAATTATTGGGACGGTAAGTGGTACTATTCTGGGACTTATTCTGGCAACTTATATTGGCAATTTGGTCCATTTTATTGAAATTCTCACAGGAACTAAATTAATTAATGCTGATGTATATTTAATTGACTATTTACCTTCGCAAATTATTCCGCAAGATGTGATTATTATTGTTGTGGTATCAATTATTTTAAGTATTTTAGCTACTGTGTATCCAAGTAGAAGTGCCGCTAAAACTGATCCAGTTGAGGCATTACGCAATGAATAATAACCATGTTTTATCGTGTAAGGGACTATATAAGAGTTATATCCAAGGTGAGTCTGCTTTAGATATTCTCAATGGAATTGATTTAGCCATAATGCCTGGAGAAACGGTAAGTGTGATGGGTAGTTCCGGCAGTGATAAAAGTACCTTATTACATATTTTAGCTGGACTAGATCGAGCGAGTAAGGGTGAGATTATTTTAGATGGCCAACAACTAAATAATTTAAATGATAATCAAATTTGCCAAATTAGAAATAAGAGTTTAGGTTTTATTTATCAATTTCATCACTTATTACCTGAATTTAATGCTGTAGAAAACGTATTGATGCCCTTGATTATTCATGGAGCAGTTGATTCAAATAAACGCAGTTTTGCTGCCGATATTTTAAAGCGCTTAGGTTTGGGAAAGAGAGTTTTGCATTTCCCGAGTCAATTATCTGGTGGAGAGCGGCAGAGAGTTGCAATTGCCAGAGCTGTAATCAATAATCCTAAACTCATTTTTGCTGATGAACCAACGGGTAATCTAGATAATCATACGGGTAAGCAGGTACTTGAGATTTTTTTTGAATTACAACGCGAGTTAAAAACTAGCTTGATTGTAGTAACGCATGATCCAGCAGTAGCAGCTCTTGCTTCTACGCATTATCATTTACATGAAGGGTTACTTTCATCTTCCGCCACTAGCACTTGATATGGAGCTCTCAGTTTTAGGCGTTTGCGATTCATTATTACTTTCATCTAAGAATTCATCAATATTCATTTCATTATTGCTGGTAGAAGCGTGGGGTGGAGCTTCACCAATTCTAGTTAAATAAGTATCACGTAGTGCAACATATGGATCAATTGAAGTATCTAGAATTTGGTCAAGGCCTAAGTATTGAGCTCGAGTATCAATGCCGTTAACAGCGAATAGTCCAACTGAAGCAGCTACGCTTTGATTAGAAATAACATACCAAGTTGGGTTAAAGTAGGTATCTGGGATTAAACCCAGAGCATCCCTTACGGTAGATGGACCCAAAAGTGGAATAACATAATAGCTACTATTTTTCCACCCATAAACTTTTAAGGTATTGCCAAAGGAATTTTTATGTTGAGGTAGTCCTAAACTTGAAGATACATCGATTATTCCTACTATGCCAACCACACTATTTATACTAATGCGCATTATATTTTGCATAGTACCCAACCCATTTAGTTGCAGTATGTCATTGCCTAAGGATACAAAATCACGTAAGTTATTATAAAAATTATTGATGGCTAAACGTAATGGGTTAGGTACATAGTCAACATACCAAACAGTAACTGGGCGTAAAAAGTGTTTATCGATTGTGCTATTCATACGATATGAATTACGATTAAAATTCTCATAGGGATCATTGTTTATATAGGATTCCAATTTAGGTGCTGAAGTATTTACTACCGCATAAGTATACTTAAAGACTAGTAAAAATATGGGTACTAAAGTGAATAGAATTAACTTTTTCATAAAAATGAATCAGAGTATGATTTTGTATAATTGGCATAAGCGTTCAACTATCTCACTCTTGTGGAAACTTAATTTACATTGTTTGCCCTGAGCCAAGTTTTTAAGTTCAACTAATAATGCCAAGCCTGCTGAATCAATATTTGCTACTTCGGATAGATCTAACATAAGTGTGGATGAGGTAGCAATTAATTTAGCTAGTTGCTTAAACTGGTTGCTTACGGTTTTACTGGTAAGTGGTGCAGTTAAGGCATACTTCATCACTAAACACCTTGAGTTTTTTTAAGTCCAGTAACTTTTGTTTGCAGTTGCTTGATCAGTCCATCAATTTTGTTTGATTGAATAACATCATTAAATTGATTGCGATAGGTTGTAACTAAACTAGCATTTTCAATTTTAACATCATATGCCTTCCAGGTCGTGTTAGTTGATATTTTAGCTAAATCATATTCAACTTTAACTGGTTGAACAGTACTCGTACCAGTTGTTGGTAATAGAATTTCACTAATCACAGCAGCTTTCTTTTCATTACCATCCGCATGCGTAATAGTGATTTGTGCTCCTTTAAATTTAGATAAGGCGGTTACATAAGTATAAAGTAATAATTGTTTAAATAAACTAACTAATTGTGTTTGTTGATCAGGTGAGGCTAGTTTCCAATTATTCCCTAATGCATATTTAGTCATTAAACTAAAATCAAATTGGGGAGTAACAATACCTTGTATCTGCTGAAATTTTGCATCAGTATTAATTGCATTTATTACTTGTTTTGAAGTAGTAGATACTACCGCACATGCAGAATCAGGGTCGCATGGAATATTTACTGCAACAGGCTCAGTATTTGCTATCGAAGCTTTTGCTGTTCCAGAAGCAGTGGTGTTAGTTGATATTCCTGAAGCTGTAGCTTTAACTGGCTGAGCTAAGGATGAGATGTCGGCTATTGCAGTTGTAGTAGCAATGATTCCACCCAAAATTAAGCACAAGAATTTTTTTTGCATAAGTACCTCTAAAGTTTTGTTGTGTTATTCTTGATCCAAACTATAGTCATTATAACATAACGTGATAATCTTTTATCAAATAGATTAAATTGTTAATCTGCGATTTTCGCGTAATGACTCGATGACTCGATCAAGCAGCCATTAATTTTTTCCGGTCATATTTGTCATAAATTTACCAATTAGCTCTTCTAAAACTATTGCTGAAGAAGTTATGCTGATAGTATCACCATTTTTTAAATATTCATTATCGGCACCGGACTGGAGGGCAATATATTGTTCGCCAAGTAGTCCAGTGGTTAAGATTTCTGCAGAGGTATCAGTCGAAAGTTTATAGTTATCATTAATTTGCATAATAACAACTGCTTTATAGGTTTTGGTGTCTAAACTGATACTGGTTATTCGTCCTACCACAAATCCTGAAATTTTGACCGGGGCTGTAACTTTTAGTGAGCCAATATTATTAAAATTAGCATATAAAGTATAAGTGTGAGTTGCACCTAAGCCAGGAGTATTACTTGTTGCAACTCTAAAGGCTAAAAAAGTTAGACATAGAATTCCGATTAAAACAAATATTCCAACTGAAAGGTCAATAGTTAAGCGTCTCATATTATTTTACCTAAAACATTAAAGCAGTTAAAATAAAATCTAATGCTAACACCGTTAAAGCTCCACTTACAACGGTATTAGTTGTTGCTATGGCTACACCTTCAGCAGTTGGTTTAGCAATAAAGCCTTGATATACTGAAATTAAAGTTACAGCAACGCCAAAGATAAAACTTTTAATAATACCATTGATTACATCATTATGCAAGCTCACACTATCTTGCATTTGTGACCAAAAGGTTCCACTATCTAGTTTGAGTAAAATTACTCCAACAAAATAACCACCCATAATTCCAGAAACATTAAATAATGCACTCAATAGTGGAACTGACACAATTCCAGCAATAAATTTGGGAGCAACTATACGTTTAATTGGATTTACGGCCATAACATTCATGGCATCTAGTTGTTCGGTGGCTTTCATTAAGCCAATTTCAGCAGTTATTCCGGAACCAGCACGTGCAGCAAATAAAATTGCAGTTAAAACTGGCCCTAATTCACGGAGTAAAGAAAGGGCAACTACTGAACCTAAAATACTTACCGAACCAAAACGTTGTAAGGTATTATATCCCTGTAAGCCCAGTACCATTCCTACAAACCACCCGGATACTGTAATAATAACAATTGAGCGTACACCACAAAAGTATAATTCTTTCATAATTAAAAAGAATTTTCTAAATGGATAACCCAGACTGATAATTATCTCAAATAACATGCTGGTTATACCACCTAAATGGAGGATAAATTCGGCAAATGGGTGTCCTAATTGCTGTAACCGGACAAATATATATTTCAAGATTTAACTCCAAGATATTGATTATAATCTAGTTTTGTTGGATATTCATAGTGAAATGGTCCGTCAACTTTTCCTTGAATAAATTGTCTTACTGCCGGATTAGTTGTTGTGTGTATTTCAGTAGGAGTGCCTTTTGCAATTATTTGACCATCTGCCATAAAATAAATATAATCGACAATTTTCATGGATGTTTCAATATCATGCGTAATCAAAATAGAAGTTTGACCTAAAGCGGTATTTAGTTTTTTAATTAGCATAGCTGCTACATTTAATGAAATAGGATCTAATCCAGTAAATGGTTCATCATACAGCATTAGTTCAGGGTCTAATGCCATTGCTCTAGCTAGAGCAACACGTCTGGCCATACCACCGGATAATTCCTGAGGCATCATTTCTTGAGTACCAAACAAACCAACGGCATTTAATTTCATGGCTACAATTTTCTGAATAATTGATTCAGGTAAATTGGTATGTTCCTTTAGACTAAATGCTACATTATCGTACACTGACATATCAGTAAATAAAGCCCCAAATTGAAATAGCACGCCAATTCTTTTTCTGAGTTCTAAAATCTTCTTTTCATTTAAAGCTACGATATCTTGACCAAAAACTTCAACTATTCCGGATTGAGGTGTATATTGTCCAGAAATCTGGCGTAGTAGCGTTGTCTTACCACTCCCACTGCCGCCCATTATTGCCACAATCTTACCCTTGGGAATTTGGATGGATAGGTTTTTTAAAATTAAGCAATCTTCATCATAAGCAAAAGTTATGTTTTTAACATTAACTGGGTAAGTTTGCATCAAGTTCATCTATAAAATAGAATTTTTAAAATATGTCGTCATTATAGCATATAGCAAAAAAACAATGTTTATCCTTGTTACTTATGGTATTATTGCCATATTTGTGAAAAGAGAATAAATTAATTATGTTAAAAAATTACTTAGAGTTGATTCGCTGGGACAAACCTATTGGCACTTTACTATTATTATGGCCAACTTTGTGGGCTTTATTTGTGGCAGGTAGTGGTCATCCACCACTAATTATAGTGCTAGTATTCATATTGGAGGTATTTCTTACTCGTTCAGCTGGCGACGTCATTAATGATTATATTGATGTTGAGGTGGATAAACGAGTAAAACGGACCAGAAATCGGCCACTAGCTCGGGGTGCAATTAGTCAACAAGCGGCACTTTATGTATTTTTAGGGTTGAGTGTTATGGCTTTAGCTTTAGCCGTAATTTTTTTAAAACGAACTACATTATTTTGGAGTATTCCAGCTTTGGCACTTTTAGTTTCTTACCCCTTTATGAAGCGCTTTTTTTGCTTACCCCAAGCTTACTTGGGAATTGCTTATAGTTTTGGGATTTTAATGGCTTTTATTCAGGTGTTAGGCAAGCTGCCTTTAGTTGCTTGGTTATTATTTATGGCAAATATGTTTTGGGTACTGGGCTATGATACCATTTATGCCATGTTAGATGAAGAGGATGACCGAAAAATTGGAATTAAAACCGCGGTACTTACCTTAGGCCGGCAGGTTATACCGTTTGTGTTGGTTTGTTATGCATTTTTTGTATTATTCTTAAGCTTAGTTGGACTTAAACTATCTTTTAACTTTATTTATTGGTTAAGTTTACTTATCGTTGCAGTGTTACTTTTCTACCAAATTTGGGTAATTACCCGCACGCGTGAATATTACTTACAGATGTTTAAATTAAATAGTTGGGTTGGCTTAGTCGTATTTGCTGGAATTATAATATCCAATCCCACTATGGTTTATACTAGTTATTTATAGGTTTAGAGGATGGAACTATTTACGACAGATAAAGATTTTATAAAAAAAATCCCGGAACAGCCAGGGGTATATCGGTTTTATAGTCCTGAAGCAGATGATTTGGCAGGTGAGCTGTTGTTGTATGTGGGCAAAGCTCTTAATTTAAAAAAGCGCATCCAATCTTATTTTCAACGCTCACATGATTTATCACCACGCATTAGTCTAATGGTAAAGAAGATTTACCGCCTAGAGATTACTGTTACTGAAAATGAAGTATCAGCATTAATCTTAGAAAACAATTTAATTAAGAGTTTAAAACCAAAATATAACATTGTGTTTCGTGATGACAAGACTTATCCGTTGATTCGCATATCCAAACATGCTTTTCCGAGGATTGACAAATATCGTGGAACTACCAATACGGCCAGTCATTTTTTTGGTCCTTATCCTAACCTAGAGGCAATAGCGCAAACGCTGGATATGCTGCAGAAATTATTTAAACTGCGTACGTGTACTGATACATTTTTTAATAATCGCTCAAGACCATGTATGCTTTATGAAATTAAACGTTGTTCGGCTCCATGTGTAGCACTAGTAACCAAGAATGATTATCAAAAACAAGTAGAGTTGGCTTTGGATTTTTTAGAAGGACGTTATTCAGCTATTATTGATAATCTAACCCAGGCAATGTTTCAAGCTTCGGATAATCTCGAGTTTGAATTAGCTGCAACTATTCGCGATAAAATTGGCTTACTTAAACAAATTAGTCTGAGTCAAATCATTAATAATCATAAGCGGCCAATAAGTACGGATCTTATTTTAATTGAAGCGACTTTGGAGAAGGTGTTTATTTATTTGATAATTATCAGAAATGGTATTTATGTAGGAGATAATCATTTTATCTTAGATAATGTGGATAATGATCCAAATCAAGTGTTTCAGGTTTTTTTAGAAGGCTATTATCTTAAAGCGCAAACTACTACTAAACAAATTCATATGCTATTTGTGCTTAGTCCTGAATTTAGAAATTTGTTTAAGACCGCATTAGGAATTCAGATTATCCAAAAATTCAGTCCGGAACTTAATCAATTATATAAAATGGGTCAGATAAATTTACACAAAATCATGAATAATCAAAAGGGGCATAAAGATTTTATTCATGCGGCACAAATCTTGGCCAAAAAGCTAGGATTAGACATGGTGAACCGCATTGAATGCATTGATGTGAGCCATAATCAAGGTGATAATACTGTAGCAAGTTTAGTGGTTTATGAAAATGGGGTTATTGATAATAGTAAATACCGTAAATATAATTTAGCCAGTGAGGTTCATGGTAACGATTTATTGGCCTTGAAAATAGTCTTAAATAAGCGCTTAACTAGTCTAACCATCCCATTCCCAGAGGTTCTTTTAGTTGATGGTGGCCTACTTCAATTAAGAGTCGCAAAAAACATCTTAATCGAGCATGGATTATATGGTAAAATAAGGCCCATTGCTATATTTAAGGGTGAAAAACGCAATCCGTTAAAGGATAAAGTGTTGCTCGATAATGGTTTGACTTTCACTCTAGCAGATGAGCAAATTTTGTTTAAATTGTTACAAAGTCTTCGGGATGAGGCGCACCGATTTGCGATAACTGGACATAGAAAAAAGCAAGCAAATAAAATGACAGTGTCTAAATTGGTTGAGATTCCCAATATTGGTGTAAAAAAAAGGCGCGCTTTAATTACGCATTTTGGTAGTATCCGTGAGGTTGCTCATGCTAGTGTTGCCGATCTACAAAAAATTGTTGGAATTGGTGAAGTTTTAGCTAATCAGATTTATCTTTACTTTCATTAAAGAAATTAAAAATGTTAGGAAAATTTACTTTACCGACCTTATTAACCTGGGCCAGAATTTTTTTAGTTCCATTTTTTGTTGCGGTTTATTATATTCCTGATTCATTAATTAGTATGCCAAGTAAAAATCTTATTGCTACCTCGATATTTGTTTTTGCGGCAATCACTGATTATTTAGATGGATATTTAGCGCGTAAGCTTGGTCAAGAAAGTTCGTTTGGTGCATTTTTGGACCCAGTTGCAGACAAGGCAATTGTTGCAGCAAGTTTAGTGGTTTTAGTAAATTTGAATCGAACTTTTGTGTTTGCAGCAATAATTATTATTGTGCGAGAAATCGCAATTTCAGCGCTTAGAGAGTGGATGGCGCAATTAGGTAAAGTTCAAAATACGGCGGTAGCATATATTGGGAAATTAAAGACGGCTTTGCAAATGATTGCAATTGCATTACTATTATTGGACAATAAAACCAATTTTATTGGTAATATATTTATGTTATTGGCCGTTATTTTTACAATAGTTTCAATGTTCTACTATCTAGAACAAGCCAAAAAGCACTTTAATCAGAATACGTAAATAAATAATTACGTATCAATTTTTATGGATTAGTATTTTATATGACAAAAAACACTAAGAAAGTTGTGCAACCACACAAGACCAACGTTGTAATTCCAGCAAAAACGCTTAAGAAGCCAAAAACAGTGGATAAGTTCAAAGAGACTAAAGTAGTTGGCCCCAAAGGTCAAGAAAATTTAGTGGGCGATGAATTAGAGCGAGGTAAGCAAAGGCGATCTAAGGGTAAGAGAGTAATCAAAGAAGAAGTAGTAACTGATGTTAATCGCTTAATGCGTTTAGTTAGTTCTGGGTCGGAGAATTTAACTGCGGACGAATTAAGTAAGTTAGAAGAACAAAAACGCAAGTTACGTTATTTATTGGGTAAGGGTAAGGAGCGTGGTTATGTTACCAATGCTGAGATAAATGACAATTTACCCGATCACATTACTGATCCTGAAATTATTGATCAAATTATTATGATGATTGAAACGATTGGGATTAAAGTTTTTGAGTATGAACCTAGTCGTGAAGAATTATTATTAAGTGGAACTTCATCGGCAACGGTTGATGATGATGAATATGCAGTTGAAGAAGCTGAAAAGATTTTAGCTAGTACTACTTCAGCCAATGAGTTTGGGCGAACTACCGATCCGGTCCGGATGTATATGCGGGAGATTGGCACTTATGATTTATTGGATAAAACTGATGAAGCTGAAATTGCGCGAAAATTGGAAAACAGCATTAAATTAATGATTTCGGTAATTGCGGATTGTCCTAAAATTATTAATGAAATTTCGAATGTGTATAAAGACATGATGGCCGGTAAAGTTAAGATTGAGAACTTTATTGATGAGTTTGTTGATGAAGATAATTCAACACCAATGGATGTGGTGGCACTGCCTAAAATGGAAGGCTTTGATGATGTTGATGATGAAGAACAATTATCCCGTGAGCAATTAGAAAGATTAAAACAAAAAACCAATGATTTTTTTAAAGAGTTTAATCGCTTAGCCGATAAACAAAACAAAATTATTTTAAAATATACTTCGAATTCTGAGCAATATCGTGAAGTTTTGGCATTGATTACGTTGCATTTGGAAAAAATTAGATTTACCAATAAGCAAATTGAAGTATTTTGCGATATTTTAAGAAAATCGCATAAAGAAATTAAAGATTTAGAACATGAAATTTTTCATATTGCTTGTGATATTGTTAAAGTTCCAGAAGATAAATTCAGAAAAGAATTCTTAGGGCATGAAACTACCTGGGTTGAAAATCATGTTCCAACTAAAAAATATGTGGACTTATTTGATCGACTTAAATTTGATATTGTTGAAAAACAGGATAAAATTAAGCTAGTTGAAAAAGATCTAAGTATAAAAGTTGATGTGATAAAGCGTTTATTTAAACATTTGCAAAAGGCTGAGCGGGAACAGAAAAAAGCGCGTACGGAAATGGTTGAATCAAATCTGCGCTTAGTTATTTCAATTGCTAAGAAATATACTAATCGTGGACTACATTTTCTGGACTTAATTCAAGAAGGTAATATTGGTTTAATTAAAGCTATCGATAAATTTCAATACCGTAAGGGCTATAAATTTTCAACTTATGCTACCTGGTGGATTAGGCAGGCGATTACACGAGCTATTGCTGATCAGGGGCGGACAATTCGTATTCCAGTACATATGATTGAAACTATTAATCGGATGAGTAAAGAACATCGCCGCTTACTTCAAGAAAAATCTGGCGAACCATTAACTAAAGAATTAGCTCAACGGATGGAAATTACGGAAGAGAAGGTGCGAAAAATTTATCAAGTGGCGCATGACTCTATTTCTATGGATGCACCAATTGGTGATGAAGATGATACGAGTTTTGGCGATTTTATTGAAGATAAAGCCAGCGTTATTCCAGCCGACCATGGGATTGATTATAGTTTGAAAAGAACAGTGCGTGAGGTACTGGATACTTTATCTCCCCGCGAAGCCAAAGTTTTATGTATGCGCTTTGGAATTGATACACTAACTGATCATACTTTGGAAGAAGTTGGCCGGCAGTTTGATGTTACGCGTGAGAGAATTCGTCAAATTGAAGCTAAAGCCATCAGGAAGCTGCGCCAGCCTAATCGAGCGGATAGACTTAAAAGTTTCTTAGAGAGTTTTAATCAACTTGATGGTGTCGAGGTTGAGCCGGGTGATGAAATATATGATTTTGATGAAGATTTAGATGAAGAATAGCACAGTCTTGCGGTGGATAATAGCGGGATAAGCATTGTGGAACAAGGCTTATCCAATTTTTCTAGGCTAATTCTGAGGAACCTCTGGTTCAGTCACTT
>Ga0206796_1212_pt1 | contig 10803 bp, 8 predicted proteins | sample Alteio_BWOrgCont_68_FD_152895 | JGI IMG/M metagenome (GOLD analysis project Ga0206796, IMG submission 152895) | Enriched cells from forest soil in Barre Woods Harvard Forest LTER site, Petersham, Massachusetts, United States -... | ecosystem: Environmental > Terrestrial > Soil > Temperate forest > O...
CAGGATCTATTTGCTCGATGTCGAGGGCGATTGATGGCGGATCATGGCATTCCTCTCGATAGAATTCCGGAGGTTTTGAGGCTTTTGTGCGAATCCGTCGCCGAGGCAAAGCAGACTCGAAGTGATTCCGCTCCAGGCATCAAGAAAGTTCTGAAGCGGTTTGCTCCAGATCCTTTACGTCCAGCTCACTACGTTCTTCGTAATTTGGAGCAGGATTGGGAATCTGAGCTTTCGGGTTCGAATGTCTTGCTGTTATCCGGTCCACCGCGATGCGGAAAATCAGACGCTGCTCGCTATGTCGCAGGCGGCTTCCAGATGCTCGGGTACGAAATCCGTACAGGCTCCGACATCGATGAAGCTCAACGTTATTTGACTAGTCCTGGGGAGGAGCAAAGGCTGTTTCTTCTTGATGATCCCTTCGGAGGAATCCGGACGGAGGGCGATGCAGCTCGGACGCTTTCGCTCTTGCGCAGACTCGTGGTGCGACTTCGACCGACACGAAAGCTTGTAGTTGCTCAGAGCCAGAATCAATTATTCGACGTGTTCCGTGCTGGCCAGCTCAAGGATTGTTCTCTCGGCAGTCATAAGTGGTTTGATCTGGGTGCTGTTGATAGCGAATTCCTGCTTCGAGTCTGGAATGCGATTACAACGGAAATTACGGTTTCAAAGCGCATTGTGGCTTTGATGGAGGATGCTCTTCGCAGCAAAGAGAAAATCGAGGTTGGAAATCTTCGCCACTTGGCCTCAACCGCGGGCTCCCTGCCGCGAGATGCCACTAAGATCACAATCATACGGAAAGCGCTCGAAGATTCCGTCGATCTAGGGACCGAACTGGTGAACAGTCATCCCAAAATGGCGGATTTACTGATTGCGCTAGCTGTAGCCAGTGCTCCGTCCCGTCCAGTTGCGATTCGCGACTTGGGATTCATCATGGCTGATCAGTTGGCGTACCTGCCCGGGAAGATCGATCCAGACAACAGCGTAACCGTGTTCGGTCCGAGGCCTGAACGTCTGGAATTCCCCACATACGTTCCTGAACCGTCGTTACCGCGGGAGACGCTCACCGCACTTGCCATTCTGGAGCGTCCACTGTTTGTCATTCCAGGAAGAGACGGCATTGTCAGCTTCTCGCACCCTTTCTATCGCGCGTCCGCTGAATCGGCGCTTTTGACCCCCACTCTTGAGACGGCTGAGATGATGGTCGAAATGCTGGTGCGAAGTCTATTTTGCCTTACACCGCGAACGTCGACAAGCGCTGCGCGTAACCTTGACTGGATATATGACCTGTTAGCGAACTCACCGAAGCGACTTCGGGCAGTTGAGGCGGCGATAGATGGTCTCAATTCCATCTTTCCTTCAACAAGAGATCTCTGCCTTGATTTCTTAATCAGGAGGCAAAACGAAATTCCCGCTGAAATGGCTGCACAGTTACCACGATGGGTTGAATCGGCTCTTTGGTCATCGCTTGATCGGATACGATGGCACGATGGCGAGGCGTGGATTCCGACGGGCGAACTGTCAAGCATGGAATCAGTTAAATGGACCGAGGTCACTTCAAACGAAGCGAACAAGATGCTGGAGGCCATTAACGGCGGTGAACTTCCAACGTCAGAAGATTGTGCGATGCTCTTGCAATTTCTGAAACGGCATCCGAAGTGTCTTTCCGCGAAAGCAGCGTCACGGTTGCTCGGTTATGATGAGTCGGTGTTGCGCGCTGATCTCGCAAAGGTCTGGCTCTCCATTCCCAGGAAAGATGATTCGAAACTGTTGGGCCAGATGTTCGAGGATACTCATCCCCGTGTGATCCGTGGTCTCTATAGAGGAGCTCTTCTCAGCTGGCAAAACTTCTCAAAGCGGAGACAGGAAACGATTCTCGGTCTGTTATGTCGAGCGGTTAGATCACAAACTATTGCTGCCACAATGATTCCGGAATTGATTGTGTTCAACAGGGTCGAATACAGCGGGAACAATCCTCCGTGGAAAGTGTTCGCAAGACTCCTTCCTCTGGTATTTGACCTTCTTCCGCCGGAAGTTAATTTCGATAAGGCGCGCCTATTTGCTGCAACGCAGTCAGCAATTGCCCGCGTGTCTCCGCCCGATGTTGCAAAGATCGCCCAGTCTTGGGTCGGCTGGTTGGAACGCGAATGTGTAAGGCGTCTGCCCGACGATTTTGAATTGGCGATTGCAGAGGTGCTAGTCGAAGGCACTCGAAAGCGGCCGGGGGCTCGCGGCAATTTGGTTCGGCGACTTCTTACATTCCCGCAAACCGGTCCGCTGGTCTGTTTTCTCAAGGATTTGATTGTTGGTTGGGAGCATCTTTCGCAAGGAGAGAGGAGAGAAGTTCTCGGCCTGTTGAAATCGGGCAGAAAAGATCAAAGATGGCTGCATGCCATATGCGTGACTCGGACGACCGTGCCTAAGGAGATTCAGAGCGTCGTGTTCGGGGAAAAGGAGTTTCTAAGCCGCTCGACAGAGGATCTGCTTGAGGAGGTTTCGCCTCGTTTACTTGAAGCGGCGGTGTCAATGCATTGCAAGAATCCGGGCTATTTGTGGTGGCTTAGCACAGGTACGGAAAGCGAGCCCTTTGCGGCGATTGTAGAGCGCTTGAAGATGATGCCGGCACATCCCTTGTTCGAGGTGGCGCTTTGGAAGGCACTGATTAGTCCAAACGATGATGAAATCCGAAGAATTGTAATGAACGCTGGAATGGATCGCTCGTGGAGCCTGTTTTTGTATCTCTTGGGTCACAAAGTTCGCGTCACCGGCGACTGGTTACCCAAAACGTGGGACGCTCTGTTGCGATTATTGGAGCGGGCTGGCTTAAGGGAGAAGGCGCTAAAGAGAATGGCTGAAAAGGCCCCCGCTATTCTCGATGATTTGGGAGAATCCTTTGACTGGCTACGCAACGAAGATTATCGGCTCTCGCTATGGTCCCTTCTTCCGAATGATTTCCTGGCAGAACAGATAATGATGTTGCTCGAAAAGATTGAGAAGCAAGGTGATTCTACGTCGCCATCAATTCTGTTGTTACGATTGGCGGTCGTGCAAGCTCCACCTCGACTCCATCGGACATACGACCATATAGGAGAGTGTTTGAAGAAACTGGATCCTGATTATTCCGTATTCAAGGATACTCTGGCTTCGCTGAGAAAATCGGCCCTCGATGAACAATTCGACCTTGAATCGAAGGCGCGGGAACCGGAAAAACAATTTGAAGATTGGATATGGCACATTGCCGAGGCATAGAACGACTATTCCACTTGATTGATCCGTTGTTCCAATTCGGCGATTGCTGCGACCACCGTGTCGGTCTGGGGAATGGGACCAAAGATCATGCCAGCCATCGCGTCGTAGTCCCGGCGGAGATCGGTCAGCATTTGATCGTGCGGAGTCAGGGCAAAAGTGCCGGGCACTGCGGACGCCAGATCGAAATCCGGCCGGTTGAAGAACATTAGAGCATGGCGCACACAATCCGCGGCCATCGCTCGATCATCGGCTGCTTTTCTGCCGATGTCTGATTGAAGTAATCGATACACGTCATAGTAGTGGCGGGAGACGCGCTGGCCGCCTCCCTTTAGCTCACCGCGACGCTCCCACCAGCGGCGGAGACCATGCAGAATGACAATCTTGTCCCAAAATGTGCGGCCAGGATCGACGGTGGTCACGTTCTCGGTCGCCAATTTTAGTGCCGGCACATCCTCTGCGATATAGGGTGTGATGACCAAAGGAGCGTGCGGATCGAGCGCGGATTTTGCACCCGATTCAATCTTGATCGCCCGACGGATATAGGCATTGCCATCCGCTGTAACGGTGGGATACCAGAGCAGCAGGCTCTGCCCATCGGCATCCTCGGGATCTGCTTCGAAGCGCGCGCTATCCGGGGGAATTTTTGCGGTTTCCAATGCCTGTCGCAAGAGCTCTTGCATTTGATCGAGAAGCTGGCCGTGGATATAGCCTTGGCAGGCTGCCTTGATGGCGTCCAAACGTGCCTCACGTTTTTTGCGGCTCAATGCCTCCAGTTCTTCGACGGTAGCGGGCTGATCGATGTCCTCGCGAAAAACGGTGATGTCGATGTCTTCGGAAAACCGCTCGATCAGACCATACCCCTTTGAGAGCGAAGTCCCGCCTTTGAACAGTAGGCGTGGACCATCGGTGGGGAGGCCGTTAAAGAGCGCGTCTAAGGTCCAACAGACCCAGAAGTCCTTTTCGATGTTTTGTTCGGCTGTGCCGAGCCGGTTCCCGGCGCCTACGAATAGATCGCGGCGGTCGCGGGCTCCGGCCGCCAGCACGGTTTGGAAGCCTTCTGTCATCTGGTTGACGATGCCTCTGCTTTTTCATGATAGGCCGCGCGTTTCGGTGTTCGGCCACTGGACGCTTTCTTTCTGGTTGATGGTTTCCGACGAGAATTGTTCGCCTCTTGGAGTAGTTCACGTATCAACGACTGCATCCAGTCCGGGAGCGCGTGGAATCCATCGTGCAGGTCGTTTTGGATGGCTTGTCCGTGGTCGGGGTCTTGGAGAATGTTGACCAGGCGATTGTGGATGCTTCCGTTGTCGGTGGGAAGCATGTCCCTTACCCAATGAAGTGCCTGCACGAGGCGCATTGCTGGCCGGCCCGCCCAGTAAAGACGGCTGGGCGCGGCGTATTGGAAGTCGATTTTCAGATTGCCGAGGGAGATGGGGCGCAGCCGTCCGTCGGTAAGCACCGTGACGTGTGCTGGCACAGCGTCAGTCAAACCGAGATCGTTGGCGGCGGTGATTCCGTCCACCACAATGCGGACATTCCCCTTGCGTGCCAGTGCGTCGATGACATCGCGTGGATCGGGATAGGTGGGTTTCCCGGTGAGACGGTTCACCGTGGGCACATCGTAAAGACCGTGAGCGATGCGTCTAATTTTGTTGGCGGCCATGAGGCGATGAAGGGCCTGATCGACGGAGTATCGGGAACCGAGATCGGCGAAATCGTGCTGCCCCCAGACACGTGGGCCTGCCGGGGCCTGGATTCGGTCCAGAATGGCGGCCGGTACACTGGTTGTGGGAGCTGGCATGGGGATACTCCATGTCAGAAAAATGTAGCAATTTTCTGACATCCCCAGTATAAGCCCATGTCAGAAAAATGTGGCAATTTTCTGACATACATCGATCCAGTCTAATATGAGATCGCGGCTCGCAGCGACCAAAACCCTTACAATATACTTGAGTTACTGCGAAGGTGAGGTCGCTGACGAATGCCTCAGGAGCAGAATCGTGAGTACACCGAGCGGCTGATCGAATTCGCGAATCGGCTGGTCCTCAAGCGCCCAGATTTGAACCTGCTGGGCAATCACCCGAGGAACGAATATCCGATCATTACACAAAACCTAGAAGCCCTCCTCCAGGAGCGCCACGCCAAGGGCAAGCTGCTTCTGCCCAATCTCAGCGCTTTTCAAAATCAGGCGCTCGGGATCTTCTCCGACTATTCCGGCGAGGGTTCCGGTAACTACTACACGTACTCTGTGCTCGTCTGCGGTTACGGCTTCACCAGCTCCTTCAGCGAGAAAATGAAGCTGGTCCGGAAGAACTTTCGGCTGGGCGACAAGGAAATTGCTTTCAAAGATTTCGGAATGGGCCAGGTACGCGCCTCTTTACCGGACTATCTGGCCGCAGCGAATGAGTTGCCAGGATTCCTTTGCACATTGGCAGTCGACAAGCGAATAGCAACACTATTTGGTCCCCACGATGATCCGTCGAGCATTCAGAAGATCGCTGATCTTCTTGCGAACAACAGACTCGGGGGACGCAAGCCGCGCGAAGCGGAGAAGCTTCTGCGCGTCGTCCACATGGCTGCCTTCATGGCCGCACTGTTGGGCACAGACGGACAAAAGATCTTCTGGATGACAGACAATGATGCGATCTGTGCGAATCCCGATCAACACCAATCGATGATGGCTCTTTTCGATCGGGTGCTCCCGATTTACACGCGCTCCGGTGTTAACTTTCCGCTTCTAGGAGGCGCGCTGCCTTTTCAACCCAAAAGCGTCGAGATGAACGATCTGTTGAGCATTGCTGATGTTGTTGCCGGTTCTGTGGCGCAATACCTGACAAAGAGCGACACCGAGCCCCAAGAGATGATTACTCTGAAGGAGGGAGCGGAGAAGGTCTTTGCGTTCCTCGGACGAGAAGGCATCGGCCTTAAGAAGGCAACTTTTCTGATTCGCCTGAACAGCAAAGGCGAACTGGAACGAGGCGACATCGACATCGCTCTTCGAAATCCTCTGGCCGATGCAATGCTCGTTCCAATATTCGACAATTAGCCTCTCTGCTGGGTGCTGCGACGTTCGGCCGCATTACGGACGATCAAACACGAGAATTGAGCGTATGACTAGGCCTCCCACAGATCCGGAAATTGCGCTTGATGTATACGTTCGCTCACGGCAACTGGAACTTGCGAGTAGTCTGGAGCACAAAAAGGCCATCTACCTTGACATCAAGTTCTGGATCATCTTGCGCGACGTCGTTACGGGGGTCCGCAATGACCCGGTAGACTTTGAACTTCTCTCATTACTGCGCGAAGGCATAGGCGAAGAGAAGATTTTCTGCCCGATCAGCGACAGCACTTTTGCGGAACTCCTCAAAAAAGCCGATGTGAAGAGCCGGGAGGTGACCGCCGACCTTATTGACGAACTGAGCCTCGGGATCACTCTTATTCCTTTTCATCTCCGCCCCGGTACGGAATTGGCACATTTCCTGCATTCCGCGCTGACGCCAAATGAGGTCTATCCGCTCAATCAGCTCGTCTGGTCAAAGCTCAGCTATGTCATGGGATTTCTTCACCCGCGCGGAACACCGTTTGATTCGGCAACAGAACTGAAGATGCAAGAGATGTTCTTTGAACATATGTGGACTCTTTCAATGCGGGAAATGGTGGATCGTATCGGCGACCATGCGCTTCCCGATCCCGAGCGATTCGATGCGCTGGCGGCGCGCCTCAACGAACTCAACACCCAGCACGCAGGTGACCTGCGCAATTTCATGCAGACCTACGAAAATGAGGTGCATGGAATTCTGGATGTCTTCATGGAAGTCGCCATCGACATCGTGAGCCAAATGGTCCAACTTAAATACGGCGAAGGACATCAGCTCAGTCCTGAACAGCGAAAAGAAGAAGGGAAACGACTGCACAACCTGTTCTTCGCAGCCTTCAAGACGGAGCGAGCCAAAGATGCTCTGCCGACCCTGCACATTCTAGCCAGTCTGCACGCGGCCATTCGGTGGAACCGGCAGCAGCGCCTCAAGGCGAACGATTTTCTCGATTTTCAACACGCGACCGCTGCACTGGGATACTGTGACGCCTTCTTTACCGAGCGGCCCTTGAGAGCGCTGGTTACCGCAAGTCATCTTGCACTGGACCGAAGGTATGGGTGCGACGTGATCGCAAGTCCGGAGGATGCCGTTGCCTATCTTCGGGGGCTTTTGGTTGTTCCACCAGAGAAAAGGACAGAAGGACCGATATGAACCGGAATGCATTGCAGATTCTGTCCCGGGTATCCCGACAGGGCGAAGTGTCGCTCGACGAGGCCATCCGAATGGGACATAAGCGCGGCGGTGATCACCGCAATCAGTATCCGCTGGCCCTGCTTCTCGAAGACCATTACCTCGGAATGACGATTAATTACACGCCGCCTGAGGGCTTTGATCGCATGCGCGAGTTCGCGCTCGCGATTACGCTCCATATGTACCTCGTTCCGGCCGATGCCAGCGGAGGCGTCAGTTACCAGGGGATTCGGACGTCGGGAGCACTCGATCCGAAGAAGGAACGGGTGTTTTTGACCGCAAAAGGAGCGCTGTACATGGGCGAGTTCCGGCAGAAGCGGTGGGATCGAGCCTGGTCGGTGGCGCTCGGGTTCACAACCGGCATTCTTGTCGCGATCTGCGCCGCTTGGCTAAAGGCCCACTTCGGGTCCTAGGTCAACCGTCCTTCAGTGAAACAGCCGGCCATGTTTGTATCATGGCCACGATAATTAACATGGCCGTGGTGATCGCATTGTCGGCGCTGGCGCCGGTGGTGGCGGTGGTGATGATGATGGTGGTGGTGTTGACAGCTGCGGCGCCGCCACGCCACCGACATTGTTGGCGGCGGGTTTCTAATCGCCCAGGCGAATGCTCAGGCCGCGTTTCTCAATTTCGTCGGTCGTCTCAATCAGCTTCTTCGTTTTCCTCGCGCTGTTCAACTCGCCGCGCATCTTATTTCTCATCGGTTTCGAGACATCCTCGATGAGCACCGGACCGAGGGGATTCGAGTTGATGCAGTTCGCGGCCAGCGTCTCCTGGACACCCTTTCCAATTAATAATTGGGCGAACAGACCTGGCACGTAGAACACGAACCACCTGAAATTGGGGCTCTCCGCCCGATAGGGGTCGATCATAGCTGGGAAGACAACGGGCGACGAATCGATCGTGATGCAGAGTGCCAAGTTCTTCGGAAGATCGGCTTGCCCAAGGAGATTCAGCCGCAATGCGGCAGTTTCGCCTTCACTGAGATCAATACGCGGTTTCGTCTCGCTCGCGATCCATGAATGGACAGCTGCTTTATAGAAGATTCCGACCGCAAAATGCATCAACTTCGGTCTGTCGATCTCCGGGTTCGTAGCTGTTGCATAGAGAGCCTTGTCGGCATCCTGATAGACCGGCGCTTGCTTCATCAGCCGCTCCCGCAGCGGGAACGGTCCTTCGAGCGTCGGCAGAAGCGGCAGAACCCAGCTCTCGCCATCACGACTCAGAAGTTGTTCGCAGTCGCTGCAAAACAGCGGGTGTTTTGTTTGCCGCGACGTGGGGATCAGGAGTTCTCGCGTAAACTTGACCGGTTCGTATTCGTCTGTCCGGCAGTGGGCATAGAGCGAGCGCGGCATAAAGTGGCTCTCACGCAACTCCTTACCGGACTGGAGGCACAGCTTACAGTTTCCCGTGCTCATAATTTGCCAACTCACGGGGCATGCGCCACCATCTGAAACGCCCAGGGTTCTTAGGAGGATGGAGCGCCATGCCCACCAGCTTTGCATTGAGTTTTGAGAAGCGGTCAGCGAAGGTGCGCTCGTCGCTGTTGCGCATTTCGAAATTGGTCACGGCGGCATCCCATTCGACGAGGACATTCGCAAACTCAAGCTCCTGCGCAATGAAAATGCGGTCGCGGAGAACGCGGAAAGCATCGACCTTGATGACCTCGACCTCTTGCACCATTTCCGGCACATAGTGCGAGGTTGTGCTCGCCTTATCGAGCCGGACAATCGCCATATACGCGGATGAAACCGCGCTCAAGACCGCTTGGTAATCATCATGGCTTTTATCCCGGAACCACTGCTCACGCTGCCATGATCGGCTGAGGAGATGACCGAAAAGAATGCCTACGATTGGCCCGATGACACCCCACAGTACCAGAGCAACAGTCCCTCCCTGCGCCAGCTTCGCGTCCATAAGGCCTCATTTGTGGATTGACAGCTTTCGAAGCACAGCCGCCGATTAGATTATCCACCGCGCGTGACCCGGCTGGCTGCCGGCGGGTATTAAGGTGGAGACGGCGGGAAAACCCATTATTGAATGACTTGAGTGTAGCCGAATCTATATTTGGCCGGTTTCTTAGCCGATTATTGATTTTGTAGGCAATCGTTGGCAGACCTCGGAATCGTACCGTGCAGCTACGCATGCGGAAGGTGATATCTGAATGGCAAGTACTGGCGACGATAGGGCGGGAACTCAAACCTCAGCTCAACTGGGACTGAAGAATCTCTTCCGGTCCAACTTTCTGCCGGCGCTTTCCGCCATGATGAGGGCATTGTGCGCCGGTTATTCAGGATTCAACGAAGTTGCGGTCTTCAGTGTGGTTCTTGACGCCAACAAGATCAATGCCGAAATACGTTGGCGGCTCGGTGCACGGCAAAAGCCATGGGCTCTTAGCTTCCTGTTCGAATCGATCGAGGCGCAGGTCGTCATTGGGTTCGTTCCGATACAACTCGAGACCGAAATACTGGATCATGCGGCCGAGATCGCAGCCGATACCGGGCGCTCGATCGAAGATGTTCGCCGAGAATGGGCCAGCATACGCCCCCTGCTCAAGATCCACGACCCCGCGATGCAGACGATCGACGTTATAGATCTCCCTGATGTCAAGGACCTCCCGTATATAGCGACCCAGCAGCAGCTTGGGCTCGCTGCGATCTATACCGACGACACTGACTTGAAGCGAATGGGCGCTCCGGTGATAGAGGGACGTATTGACAAAGAACTACGCGATTATGCGCGAGGAAGCGCGGTGAGCATAGGTGTTCACGTTGGCTCCGGCGTAGTAGTAACCATTGCGGGCAAAGCGATCCCCGCACTCTTTCGGTTGCTTAAATCTGGCGCGAATTGGTTTGTTCGCCAACCGCTGCCAATCCAATTGACCATTGCTTCCATTGTCTTTGTGCTGGCTTGCAACCGCAAGATTCGTGCCAAATTCTCACAATCGTGGCAGCAATATGGGCCTGCGATAACGGAGCTTGGAATGCGGCTCCTGGATGAATACGTCGAATCGTTGTCGAACGCACAGTCTGCGGCTGCGAAGCTCGCAGAAGCCATTCCTGCGCCTCGAAAACGATGGACGATCCTTATGCATTCCAGAGCAGCCTGCCTCGCAGGTCAGCCGCCGCAAACAACAACTCAGATATTTCACGAGATCGCTGCCGCCGGATATCGCCCGAAAGGCGCTGGCTCCCTCGGTTATCTGCGGAGCGTGCTGCGGGGATGCGCGGAGTTTGTAGAGATTGGCAACGACCAGTGGATCCAAAAGGCA
>Ga0206796_1201_pt1 | contig 10674 bp, 18 predicted proteins | sample Alteio_BWOrgCont_68_FD_152895 | JGI IMG/M metagenome (GOLD analysis project Ga0206796, IMG submission 152895) | Enriched cells from forest soil in Barre Woods Harvard Forest LTER site, Petersham, Massachusetts, United States -... | ecosystem: Environmental > Terrestrial > Soil > Temperate forest >...
ACATAGAGAGCAGGTCTGTTGTCCTCTAAAAACAGCATAAAAAAAGACGACCCAACGTCGGGTCGTCTTAAAGGTTAGACCGCCTGAATTGCTGGGGACTAACCAAAATCGAGTTCGGACGCTTTTTTCCGAGTAGATGTTTTCAAAACTTCGAAAATCGAAATGTCACGACCGCCCGGTTGGACGATAAAGTCAATCTGTTCCACAGACTTCAAACTCGGAACATGCTTTTTCAGCATGTCCTTGACCTTTTGTTTGTTGGTAGAACTTGCAATCTTAGCTTCTGCGAACTTTGCAGCAGATTCAGAATACTGATTCCAGAGATTTTTGAACTCCTTTTGAGATTGCAGTTTTGAAACTGGTAAAGTCCCAAGCGACCGGGTCTTTCGACCTGGGGATTCATCATCAGCCATTGTCTACTCCCTTGGTTTGTGGAAGCACTATTGTTCCCGAAGACAATCCACATGTGGATTGTCATATGATGCTAAAGCGTGAAAATGTCAATTAGCAGTTAGTGCCGAATATCCTGTTTATCACCGTTGTACAGTGTTCCATTGTCTATATGCCATAAACGTGAAATATGCTGTTTTTCACTGTTATAAGCTGTTGATTCTATTGCCTGAATTATCAACAGTTTTCGATTTGTGAGTGAAGAACCGGCGAGGCCTTGGGATGAGTTCTGGGGGGTTATTTTGGACAGCCTGCCCCTCGGCATCCCCTCCAGAATGGACGTATCAGCGACCATGGGAACGGCCCAGAGGCCCCAATAATCCCCTTGAAATCATTGAAGAAATTACCCTTTCGAGCCCGGCGGTCCGCCCATGAATATCATTGAAATCATTGAAGAATTTGCCGTTTATTGCGAGCCCGAAAGATTTGACAGAATAGGTTAAAATGTCTAATGTTCCTCGCGTAAACCCCAATAGAATCAAGGTTTGTGCCATGGGAAATCCGAAATCAGATTCAACTGTTTTGTCAAATCCATCGCAGATTCCGACAATTTCCCCCAATAACAGCAATCGTCGCCGTTACCTTGTGCCGGATGAGGTGAAGAGGCTGCTCGCCCAATCCCAAAACAGCAAATCGGTTTACAGGTATAGGAACACATTGATGATTTTGATGGGATACATTCATGGTCTGCGTTGTTCTGAGTTAGTCTCACTTCAATGGCACCAGCTAGATTTAAAAAGTGGTTCAATAGCTATCACTCGGCTCAAACAAGGAAATAATAGTGTTCATCCATTGACTGCAAAAGAACTACAGATGCTCAAACGATTGCGGAGGAATGAACCAAATTCTCGTTATGTGTTTCTGTCCCAACGTGGGCAACCAATGACTCGACAGAATGTCAATGTCATTCTCAAAGACCTTGGGATTGCGGCCGGCATTGAGATACCAGTTTTTCCCCACGCCCTTCGCCATTCCTGCGGATATAAATTGAGTAACGAAGGCAAGGATACTCGTTCGCTCCAGTGGTATTTGGGCCACAAGAATATTCAAAACACAGTTAGATACGCAGAATTGAATGCAAATCGTTTCAATGATTGGTGGGTCTAGTCGTTGACTAGCTTCAGATTTTTCGGGACCGTTGTCATATGGATGGTCGGCGGTGATATTCAAATTTTCTCGGCAATCTCTTGCCATGTCCTCTCGACCGATAGTCGTCGCCAATCATCTGTTATGCGAGGCAAAGTGATATGAAAAACGTCCTTTTAGCAACTGCGATGAGTTTGGCGCTTATGTCAACGGCTCAAGCTAATCCAATAGGTTGGGTTTATCGTCCATATCTCGCGTGCGATAGACAAGGCGGCAAATGTAGTGTTGCGGACCCTACTGGAACTCCTTTAAATATTCGGTCTTTGCCGACTTCAAAAAATGGCGTGACTGTTGCAAAAATTGCCAATGGTGTTCCTGTGATTGTGTTGGATCAAACTGGCGATTGGGTTTTCATCGGAGAATTCGATTATCCACCGTATAATTGCAAATTGGTAGCGGCACGCGGCGATGGCCTACTGCGCTGTGGAGAAGACATGGGAGAAGCGGCCCCACCAACCAAGAAGGCAGCGGCGAAGACAGGCGATAGTATTGGTTGGGTGAAATCATCTGACATTGAGTGTCAAGAAAACAACGAATGTATGTTGAATGATAATTATACAGATGTACATAAAAAGGGTTTGAACTGCGCGACCTTCGGCATTCCAGTTTATAATCGCCCCAACGGAAACCCAATTGGTGAAGTAGGTACTGGAACACTTCCTATCGTTCGCGGCGAACAAAACCAAGGTTATACATTCGTGTATTTCCCTAAGGATATGGAGAATGTGCATCTTTTGCCTTACAGTCCAAATGACCTCAAGCAATGCGGATAGCAGTGGTGTGGAATAAATACTTGATGGACGATACCGACACCGAACTACTCGAAAGCCGGAATATGCAAAAGCTTGTTGATGAATTCATCCAATCTGGCGGACTCATAACAAAATTACCGGCATTCAAGACAACGGCACCAAATCTTGTTGTTGCTCCTCCTCCAAAACGCGGCCCCGGTCGGCCACCTAAAATCAAGTGAAGGTAATTTCTCTATATCATGAACGACCTTTTAGCCAATTTATCTGATTGTCATCAAGTGTTTTGATTTCTGATAAATTTTGTTGGCGGAGTTGTTCAAGCTGTTGTTCTTGTTGCTCACGTTTCCATTGGTCGGATAAAGTTTCTGTCCGAGGTGCCCTATTGTGCCGTACTGGCTGCGTCGGATTTACTTCTTTTCCGTCGTGACTTGGTCGTGGCGCTGATTCTGAAATCAATTTTTCTCTGATGGCGGTTCTGATAAATCCGCTTTTCGTAATTTCGTTATGTTCGCAAATATAGGAGTCAATGAGAAAATTTAACTCGGAGTCGATATGTAGAAAGATTGCTTTATCTTTTTTCAGTTTCATTCTTTTTCCGTATCAACAGCTATAGACACCGTGTTAGGGGACCAGGTATTTCGCAAAGTCTCGTCGTCCATGCACCTCGATAATCGTCTTCCAGTCATCTCAAATAAGTTTTTTAGTTTCTAACAACATCCGGCTGTTTGATATACCTTGTATATATTTATCGCTGTTGATGAGTTATTGGAGTGGTCTGGGTGGAAGGAGAAAAAGCTTTGATACCGGAACTGCCTAAAATCTCTCTCACTTGTTGTTCAGTCAGTTTAAAACCGGATACTAATTATGCGCCGATACCATTTTGATAATTGCAAGTCGTTTTCAGAGGTTCGGAACTAAGAGACCCGCCATTTTTTACAATGTCAAAAGTTTCGGCCTCGATCCGCCGCAACCGTAGCTGGCTCGCGAGCCAAGGCGGGAGAACAAGCCGGACCGCAAACGGCCGCACCAGCGACCACTGGAAGGGAATTACGGGGCATTCTGGCGGGTATCGGTAGGGGCGCGGGGTAGCCGCGGCGGTCGGTGACTGGCAATCTGTGAGTTTTGATACATGAGGAAATAAGCTTTTAAAGTCTTCCAAGTACACACGAACAACAACAGTCATTGACAAATGTGTTAATTTTCGAGTATAATACAGACGTATTGATAACGCACCATTGTTAATTCGACAACATTCGACAAATCACACTCCTGTGAACACCACATCTCGGAGTTAGTAATTTCTTGGTATAAATACTACATATACATATTGACACGGAGAACCATTAACCCATGACAGACCATGCAACATATACAATCAATGACACTACATTGGAAAATATGGCATTGATTCTATCAAAGCGTCCGGGAATTTCCAAAAGTTATCTAGTCCGTGAATTGATTGCGGCGGAGGCCAAACGCATCCGTGAAGAGCTTCGAGAAGAAGTTGCCTAAAGACGTAAAAAAGAATGATCAGGTTTGCCGCCTGACCATCCCTATATTTTCAACCCCGATTAAAAGAAAGGAGTTCAACTAATGTGTAATACACTCTCAATGTCTTTATGTTCGCATAATATCATTGTTCATTGTCATTGTCATGTATTTGTTGATGCTACTTCTGACATAGAAGGATTATCATATGAACAAAGTTACTTACCTCGACAAATCAAAAACCAACAGTAAAATCGACTCAAAAACTGTTTCGATTCTGTTGCTTATCCAGAATGCTGTTCTCGACAAACGACTCTTGAAAGCACATTCCCGGGACGTCCTCACCAAACTTCTCACACATTACAATCGAAAAACTGGTCTTTGTTTTCCCTCTGAAAAGACTTTGGCGGACTCTATCGGCATTTCCGAAAGAGAGGTGCGACGAGCCATCAAGTTGCTCAAGGCCACGGAATGGATTTTCGTCAAGCGTCGTTTCCAAGATGCCAGCCTCTACAGTTTCAACTGGACAAAAGCCGTTGCGATTGACCTGAGGAACAAGCAGACAGATAGGACTCATGAGTCCGGTCTTGATGGTCAAGATAGGACACCCGAGTCCGGTCTTAGACCGGACAGAATGGGTCTGCAGACCGGACAGAATGGGTCAGCAGACCGGACAGAATGGGTCATAGAGACCGGACTCATGAGTCCGCCTAACCTATGGAATGAACCTATAGAAAAAGAACCTATAGAAAAGAACCTTATTAGTTCGTCTTCGACGAACCCTTCGGATTTCTCTTTCATGAAAGAATCATCTGACTGTATGGCGACTCATGAGGACTCAGATGGAATTGATTCTCACAAAACTCATAGTGAGCCGGATGGTGGATTCTATTTGAACCAGGATGGAACTCTTTCTTATAAGGACGCAGACGAAACTTATTCTCATAAACCTCATAGGGAGCCATCTGATTCTCATGAAGACTCGGATGAGGTCTCATTTCATAAAGACCTAGTTGGTTCATCCGATTCTCATAACAATGGCGATTCGTTTCGCACTGAGTCTAACGATACTTCTTTCCGCACCGATGATTCGTTCCGAATTGATTCTGACGATAATTCTTTCCGGCCGGACGCCGGAGACGATGGTGAAAAGCGTTTTGAAGCTGCTCTCAGAATATTTCAGAATGCCTATCCCAGACCAACAGCCAACATTGAGGACCTTCGGAACCAATTTTATAAGGTGACTGTGGAGTGTGGAAATCGTGGTCAGGATATTATCGACGCTGCGGTATGTTTTTCTGAACAAAATACAACTTATATTTCATCCCCAGAAGAATGGTTGTCTCAAGGCGGATTTTTGACACAGTATTGAGAGAAGGAGAAAAATGAGAGAGAAAACTGAGTCAGACTGTTTGCTGGAGGATATAGCGGCTTTCGTAACGGCGAATACCAGCGAAGGCCGCCCGTTGCCCAAAAACCTTATCAAGCATTTCGATGGATTCCTCGAACGATATAATAAGGCGATTGACTTAGAGGGATGCCAGCCCGTTGAACACCGAGTATTGCTTCAAGATATGAATCGGATGATTCGTGGTGAGGTGCCAATGTTTATTATAGAGGAGGAGATTTGAAACAAACAAACAATGCGAAACAAAAACAGTTAGAGCGGAGGCTTCTTAAATCCCAGATGGCGGAAGTTGCGCGTCAGGAAGGTGTCCGGAGGAACATGAAACGCTTACGGGCATTTCTTTTTTTGGATTTTACTGGTTCGGAGGCGGGGGATCGTCCGGATTGCCGGTATTCGCAGGGATACAATACGCATAATAACCCGGGCCAACGCGTTGAGCATTTGAAAAATAGCCCCAAATTTCCTTAGCCGCGGTTTGGCAAGCCGCCATCGTCGGAAAGTTGCCCACATGTACTGGTGCACCGACAGGGCTGGTGAACAACACGAGCCAAAACACAGTTTTCGTCATGTGCTTCAGCGCGAGCGGATAGCGCGCGGTTGCGCGCGACACTGAGTGCCAAGGCGTTCCAGCCCAGTGGGGGTATTCAAAATCTCAGATGCCTTTTGTAAACGCTCGGCATATTCGAGATGGCCCTTGTTGCGCGCATTCAGTGCCATCGCGATTAAGCGCGCTGCATAATCGAGATGACCATCTTCGCGGGCTTCAAGTGCCTTGGCGATTAGGTCCGCACACCGATTTCTCAGTTCGCCTTGGTCTGACATCGCATACCTAAAACGGGTCCCGCAGTTAACGTCTATTCCCATGAAAGGTTGCATTTTCGACGCGCTCGTCGCCCTCAGTCGTCCCGGCTGGCCGAGTTCGGCGGTCTCGGAATATCCTTCAATATCTGCCGCGTCGGCCGGTTCTCGTCACGCGGGAGCCGGTCGCGCCGTTTCAGTGGGCTAACGACGTCAAATGACATATTGCGCCCCAGGCTGGGTCTTCGGATTGGTATTTACAGGAACGATATGATCGCCCGGAAAAACTCAAAACCGAGAAAGGCGGACCATGCTGCCGACAAGGCCAATCCGCAGGCAAGCAAAGCAATACGCAAAGCGCTTTTGAACGCAGACACGGGACACCCTTCTTGCTATCCGCATCGTGCTAAACTGCAATCTACAACAAGTGTTTCGTCCGGTAGCGGACATAACTGCAAAAGATTTCGAGGCAGTGTTAATCGTCCCAGCTCGCCGAATTTGGCGGCCCTGGAATGTCCTTTAAATCTGCCGCGGTACGCCCTCGGCAGCTTGGCTATGTTCACTTCGATCAGGAACGCCTCGTCGCGCGATAGCGCCGCTTCATCGACATCTGCCGCCGCGGCTCCTCTTCGAAATTGAGGTCGAACCTCTTTTTCAGGGCAATAGTCCGACGAGATTACCCCTGGTCGGTGTTCGGCCGGTTTCCTCTGTCGCTGGCGGGGATGGAAAGCCTAGAACGAAGTTGAGCAAGGTCAAGCTTGATCCGTGTTTCGGTCACCCCCCATGGCCTCATCGAAGCTGATGCCCCCGGCACCGAAGCTGATCACGTACAAAAACCCGCCCGTCATTACGAGGTTCTTGTAGAAATTGATCATGTTTTCCGTGTCTCCAGCCGGTAGGTGCACGCCGAAGGCCGTGCCGATGCAGAAAACGGCGAGCACGGCAGCGGCCCACCGCGTCTTGAAGCCCGCCAGGATAGCCAAGCCGCCGAGAAGATGGATTATGATTGAGACCCAAACAGCCAGCTCCGGAACGGGCACATGGAGGCTTTCGAAATACTCTGTTGTACCGCCCGGATCGCGCAGTTGGAGGATGCCGTCCCATATGAAAAGGCCGGACATCAACAAACGTGCCACCGGGAGCAAGTAGGCTGTGCTATTGAGCATGGTGTATCTCCCCCAATTTTATGGGCTAAGCAGACATCACAATTTCACCGCGCCGTGTCTGCTTGTGCCCCATAGCGACGGCTAGTGCGGTGCAGGGGGCTTAGCGGACATCGCGCGAACACCCGGAATCGGTAGCTTCCCAAGGATCTTGCACCTTACCTCGACTATGTCCGCAATGCGAAAAATGGCTATGTATCAGTTGAATATCCTATCGGTGATCGCTTAGAGGTCTCCCTGGGCTACTAGTGGTTCTCCATTGACCTACGCCCATAACCGCCCGCGTTTTAGGGCGTGGACTCATTAACGCGCAGCCACAGCCGTATTGATGCGAGCTGGATGCTTTACTCGGAGGACTCGGATATGACGACAAGCAAAGGCGAACCGGAAATTGGCCGCATCATTGAAGTTCGATTAGAGGGACTGACGCTTCGCGTAGCGGACGTGGGGCGGTCGATTGAATTTTACGGCAATAAGCTCGGGTTTACAGTTGAGATCGACAAAGCTCCACAGTTCGCGATGATCCGCGTCGGCGGGCCGACGGGCGGCACGATTGGCCTGCTGGTTCATGATAGCAGCGATCCTTTGGCCTCAAACAGCACGTCGCCTCATCAGCGAGCGGGCATCCACGTTGAGTTAACGACCGATCACCTCGATGCACTTTATGAACAGCTGAAAGGCCGGGGAGTGGAGTTTTTCGAGCCGCCCCACGAAGAACCGTGGGAGAGATCGATGAGGGTTCATGACCCGGACGGGTATACGATCGAATTTGCTGAAGGTCGGCGTGGACATCGGGGTGTCACTTAAAAGCAGCGGTGTGCGCGGCGATTAATGAGCACACGTTCTAATCCATCCCCTAGATCAATCTCAGGACCGCGAAGACGCTCGGCCAGTGTCCCACCACTGCTGGCGATCGCAGACGACGTCATCGAATGATGCGGTTTTTGCTGCAGTGCACGAGTCGGCTCCTGGCCCTTAACGGACGCCCCAGGCACGGTTAGGCGCGGCAGGTATTGGGTGAAGACCGGTCACGGCAGCCGACGATCGGCGCGGCGGTTCATGACCTAACTCAGACATCGGTAGTGCGTCAGTTCGAATTTTTTGGCACCCATTCGATCTGTTCGAGTGCCAAGTCCATCGACGCCACGCGGCCATACGCTTGAACGGCCACCTTTGCCATCGAGGTAACTTCATCCACTTCTTTCACCTCGCCGCGAAAGCCAGTTAGCGGGCCATCAACAACTCGAACTATCTGACCTTCACGAATCTGACGTTTGCTCATGCAGCCACCCTTTCCTGATAAGGGCCGCGCTTTCCAGGCTTGGGCAGCGCGTCGTCAACCATAACCGCAAGATCACTAATTGACCACAGCCGGCCAGTGACGCCAGCGGCCATCGCCGGTGTAACTCGCAGCGTCTTGTGGATGCGGCAGAAATTGTAATTCATGTAGTGCAATGCGCTGACTGAGGCACTACCCAGACATCGCAGTGCTTGACACGGACCGGGCAGCACACCATTTTTGTTGCAGGTAGATACGACCTTCTGCTTGCGCCCTTCGGGGTTCGGTGAACGTATCAAGGGGCTTCAGGCTTCCTTTGCCCGAGCGAACGGGTCAGCAACGCAAGCACCTGACATTTCTCTTTCGCTCATGCAGAGGAGTCACCCCATGCGCGATTTTCGCGATGCCAAGGCTATGGCGCACACCCTACGTGCGGCTCTCGCCACCAAGGATCATCTCAACATCACCGTCAGCCAAAGCCTCGAACTAATCGCCCAGGCGTTCGGCGTGGCCGATTGGAATACTCTCTCAGCCGCAATTCGGGGGGAGGCGGCTGGTTCCCGCAACAATGCCCACTCGCCTCAGTTTCCTGCCACCGCAACGATGCGGGCACTCGCCTACGCCCGTCAGCGAAAGCACCAGTATGCGACGCTGGAGCATCTCCTGCTCGCGCTGATCGACGACCTAGACGCTTCCGTAGTGATGAAAGCCTGCAAAGTCGATCTTGGCGCGCTAAGGGAGAAACTCACCAATTATATCGACATTGACCTGATAAAACTGGCAATCGACGACGGCGGCGAGCCCAAGCCTACCGCTGGCTTTCAGCGCGTGCTTCAGCGCGCGGCGCACTATGCAGAGGGGCGGGGTCTTCCTAACCGAACCGGCGCAGAGCTTCTCGTGGCGATATTCGCCGAGCATGAGAGCCCCGCCGCGCGGCTTCTCGGTGAGCAGGGCATGACCCGCCAAGACGCCCTCAACTTTATCATCCAAGGCGTCGTAAAGGGCGGCGGAGAAACCTCAGTTTAGCCTGGCGTTGCAATAAGCTCTGATGCCCTTAACCGCCGCCCCAGGCACGACTAGGCGCGGCAGGTATTGGGTGAAGACCGGTCACGGCAGCCAATGATCGGCGTGGCGGTTCATGACCCATTTCGTCATTTCACGCGGATCATTTGCTGTGCTGCACAAAGCAGCCCTTAATGGTAGGCTTTCCCGCTAGAGGGAGACCTATGCGGCGACGGGATTTCATCGCGTTGATCGGCAGCGGCGTAACCGCACGGCCGCTCGTGGCGCGCGCGCAGCAGATTGCGGGCCTGCGTCGCATCGGCGTCCTGATGGCAGCGGGCGAAGACAGCGCCGAATATCAGGGTTTCTTTGCCGCCTTTCGCGCCGGTTTGCGAGATCTCGGCTGGATCGACGGCCGCAATCTCGCGATCGACACGCGCTGGTGCGGTTTCAACAAGGATTTGACGCAGCAATTCGCCAAAGAGCTCGTGGCGCGGCAACCGGAGCTCATCGTGTCTTCGACGACGCCCACCACGGCGGCGCTTCAACAACAGACACGCACCATCCCCATCGTATTCGTGAGCCTTGTCGATCCGATCGGCTCGGGCTTCGTCGACAGCTTGCCACGACCCGGCGGCAATCTTACTGGTTTCATCAATAATGAATCGACGATGACCGGGAAATGGCTGGAGCTTTTGAAGGAAATTGCGCCGGGCACGGCACGCGCCGCTATTCTCTTCAACCCCGTAACGGCACCCTATGCCGAATACTTCCTGAAAACGCTGCGGGTCAACCGATCAGCCTCCGGCATCGAAGCGATCGCAACGCCGGTTCACGATAAGACCGAGCTGGAATCCGTCGTGGCAGACTTCGCGCGCCAACCGGATGGCGGCCTCGTCGTGCTGCCGGATTCGTTCATCATTGCCAATCGCGCGGAGGTGATCGCGCTGGCAGCGCACTACCATCTGCCTCTCATCTCGCCCTATCGCTTCTACTGCGAACTCGGCGGCCTATTGTCCTATGGTGTGGACGTCGTCGAAAATTATCGGCGTGCGGCGAGTTACGCCAATCTCATCTTGAAAGGAGCCAAGCCCAGCGAACTACCCGTCCAGGCCCCGGTGAAGTTCGAACTGGTCATCAATTCCAAAACCGCTAAAGCCCTCGGACTGGCGGTTCCAATCAATTTGA
>Ga0206796_1215_pt1 | contig 10598 bp, 7 predicted proteins | sample Alteio_BWOrgCont_68_FD_152895 | JGI IMG/M metagenome (GOLD analysis project Ga0206796, IMG submission 152895) | Enriched cells from forest soil in Barre Woods Harvard Forest LTER site, Petersham, Massachusetts, United States -... | ecosystem: Environmental > Terrestrial > Soil > Temperate forest > O...
GCGCAAGGCGCTCGGCGCCCGCCGGCGGACCATTTTGCTCCAGTTCCTGGTGGAAGCGGTGAGCATCTGTCTCGTTGGCGGGTTCGCCGGGATCGTGCTCACACGGGTGCTGACGATGGCGGTGGGTTTCATCGCGCCATCATTTCCGTTGGTATTCTCGCCGATGCTGGTGCTCGCCGGCCTCGCGGTTTCCGTGCTGACGGGAGTCGTCAGCGGTTTCGCCCCCGCCTGGCAGGCCAGCAAACTCGACCCGGTCGTGGCGCTGCGCTATGAATAATGCGGAATGCAGATTTCGGATTGCGGATTGCCAGCCATGAAAAACCACGACCTCAAACAAAGGACCAAGGACTTTGCGCTCCGGGTAATCCGTCTGAGTGAGGCGCTGCCATGGAAGATGACGGCTGATGTGCTCGGCCGTCAGTTGGTTCGCTCTACCACGTCCGTCTCGGCCAATCATCGTTCGGCCTGCCGGGCCAGATCTCGTGCCATTTCATTGCCACAATGGGCATCTTGGAAGAGGAAGCCGACGAATCGGCTCTTTGGCTGGAATTGATCACTGAGTCAGAACTCCTGCCGCCCGAAAAAACCACCGCTTTGCACACCGAGGCCGGCGAGCTTACGGCCATCGCGGTCGCCTCCATCCGCACCGCGCGTGCCGTCCGATCCAATCCGCATTCCGCATTTCGCGCTCCGCATTCAGAATGAATTTCTCCGAGACCCTTCGCCTCGTCTTTGCCGCGCTTTCCGCCAATAAGCTGCGCTCGGCCCTCACCATGCTCGGCATTTCCGTGGGCGTGTTCTCGGTCATCGGCGTGATGACCGTCATCAACGGACTGCGCGCCCAGATTGAGTCGGGCATGAGCACCCTCGGGGCGAATACGTTCCAGATCGACAAGCTCCCCACGGGACAATTTTTCAGCGGTGACCGCTCCCGTTTTTACAACCGCCGCAATATCGACCTGGCCCAGGCCAACCGCTTCAAGGAACTCATGGGCACGGACAATCCGGTCTGCCTCCAAATTCGCCGCGGCGGCATGACCGCCGCCTATCTCGACCGCAAAACCAACCCGAACATCAGTCTCGTCGGGACCGACGAAAACTATCTGGCCAGCCTTAGTTTCGATCTCGCCGCCGGACGCAATCTCGACCCCGGTGATGTGGAGCTGGGCCGGCCCGTCTGTGTGCTGGGGGCTGACGCAGCCTCGTCGCTTTTCCCCAACGAATCCCCCCTCGGCCATGACATCCGCCTCGACGGCCAGAACTACATTGTGATCGGCGTGCTGGCCGCCAAGGGCGCGGCCTTCGGTGCCAGCCAGGACAATTTTTTGCTCACGCCCATCACCCGCTGGCTGGAGATTTACAGCCGCGCCGGCCGGACCATCCGGATCGGGATCCAGGCCCCCACCGCCATCGCCCTCTACGCGGCCGAGGATCAGGCCATCGGGAACATGCGGCTCGTCCGCGGGCTGAAACCCGAGGACGCCAATGATTTCGAAGTCTCCACCAACGATTCCATTATCGCCGCCTTTGACCAGATTGCTGGTGATGTGGCTATCGGGGCCTTTGTGATCAGCATCATCGCCCTGGTGGCGTCTGGGGTCGGGGTGATGAATATCAAGCTCGTAAGCGTGACTGAACGGACCCGCGAGATCGGCATCCGGAAGAGCATCGGAGCCCGCAAGCGTAACATTCTCGTGCAATTTTTGCTGGAAGCGGTTGCTCTGTCCTTGTTTGGGGGACTGGCCGGGGTGGCGGCCGGGGTGATCGGCGGCGATCTGGGTGCGCTGGTCTTTCACTACGAGGTTATTTTCCCCTGGTTCTGGGCCACGATGGGTGTGCTCGTCTGCGGCTTGATTGGGGTGAGTTTCGGCTTTTATCCCGCATTGAAGGCCGCCTCCCTCGACCCCATCGAGGCGCTGCGGTATGAGTGATGCGGACCCTCGAACCTCAACCTCCAACTTTCAACATCGAGCGTTCAACTTCCAAACTCTCGTCAACCCCGGCGGGCGGCCGGAATTATAGTAATGCAAGTTGAACGGATGGAAGTGGCGCAACGCGTTCACTCGTTGCGGAGCGCTTCCACCGGCCGGAGCCGCGCTGCGCGCCACGCCGGCAGCAGGCCCGCCAGGGTTGAGATGACGATGGTAAAGATCACGATTTTCACCACATCGGTTCCGGCGGTGTGCGCGGGAAGCTGGCTGAACTGGTAAAACCGCACCAACACTTCTTCGCGCTGCGTCAGCCGCGCCAGGGCATGGACGATGTCGTTGCGCACGACGAGCAGGCCCAGCCCGATCGCCAGCCCGAAGACCGTGCCGCAGCATCCGATCAGAAAGCCCTGGGCGCAAAAACAGGCCGCGACCTGCCGGGGCCGTCCGCCCAACGCGCCCAGCAGGCCGATCTCCCGCGTCTTCCGCACGACCGAGATGAGCAGCGAGCTCGTCACGGAAAAGGCCGCCACGATCACGATGAAAAGGAGCAGGAAAAAGATCATGTTTTTCTCAAGCTGCAGCACCCAGAGAAAATCGCTGAATGACTCCATCCAGGAAACCGCCCCCAGGCTGGGAAATGGCACCAGCGCCGCGTTAATCCTCGCTGTGACCGTGTCCACATCCTCGCCGGGGGCGAGCTTGACGTTGAAACCGTGGACGGCGTGGCCCAGGCCGTAGAGGTCCTGCATGCGGCGCAGGGTCACAATCGCCGTGTTGCTGTCGAGCTGCTGGTGGCCGACCTCGAAGACCCCGGCGACCCGCAGCTCGCGGGGCATCATCGCCTCGTCACCCTTCTGCTGTTTCTGGAGCATGAGCGGCGAGTAGATCGTCACCTTCTCGCCCGCAGATGCACCGAGGGAGATGGCCAGCTGCTGGCTTAGGATGACCGAGTCGTCATCGAGGTCGTCCAGCGAGTTCGGCGGGATGATGAATCGGTTCAGGCTGACCACGGATTCGACGTGCTGCAGGTCAATCCCCTGGATCGCCGGAAATGACGGCTTGCCCTCGTATTCGAGCAGGCCCACGCCGGCGGCGTAGGGCGTCACTCCAGCGACGCCCGGCACCGCCGCGACCACCGACAAAATCTCTGCCGGATTATTCACCACCCCGCGGGCATGGATTTGCACCTCGCCCTGGGTATCCACGATCATGCGGTGGATTTCATAGCCAAAACCGCCCATCACGCTCATCACCACCACGAGCAGCGCCACCCCCAGGGCCACTCCCGTGACCGAGATCGCCGTAAAAAACGGGAACTTCCGCCCGCTCGGAAAGAGCTGTTTGAAGGCGAGGTAAAGATACCAGGGCATGGAGGAGAAATGCGGAATGGTGAATGCGGATCGTGGAATTTAAATTCCCGGCGAATGCGGCATGCTGGCTGAATTATTTCGCGATCCGCATTCCGCATTCAGGCCGGGCCTGGCCGCAGCTGCGGAAACAAAATCACGTCGCGAATGTTCTCCGCCCCCGTGAGCAGAATGCAGAGGCGGTCGATGCCGATGCCCATGCCGCCCGCCGGCGGCATCCCATGCTCCAGCGCGAGCAGGAAATCATGGTCAATGCTCTGCTGGTCGCCGCCCGCCTGCGCCTCAAACATTGTGCGCTGCGCGTCGGGATCGTTCTGCTCCGAATAGGCCGGGGCGATTTCCATGCCGCCGATGACCAGCTCAAACACATCAAGCACGGTCGGGTCGGCGGCATTGAGCTTGGCGAGCGGACAGAGCTCTTTCGGCAAATGGGTGACAAAGGTTGGCTGGATCAGGGTGGGCTCAACCAGTTTGGAGAAAATCTCGTTGGTGATCTCAAACTCCTCCCACTGCGGGTCTACCTTCAGGCCCAATTTCTCCGCCGCAGTAATTTTGTCGCCCTTTCCTTTGGCAAACCACCCGGGATCGCCGGTGGCCGTGCCGATCAGCTCGCGATAGGGCACTTCGCGCCATTCGCCGCCGAAATCAATCTCCTCTCCGCTGGCCGCATGTTTGATCTTCAGCGTGCCGAGGACTTCACGGCCGAGCGACTGCAACAGCTCGCGCACCAACGCCATCATGCCGCGATAGTCGCTGTAGGCCTGGTAGACCTCCAGCATGGTGAACTCCGGGTTATGCTTCCGGGACACCCCTTCGTTGCGAAAATTGCGCCCGATTTCAAACACGCGGTCATAGCCTCCCACCAGCAGCCGCTTCAGGTAGAGCTCCAGCGAAATGCGCAGGAAAAAATCCGTCCCCAGCGCGTTATGATGGGTTGTAAATGGCCGGGCTGCGGCGCCGCCGGCGACCGACTGCAGCACCGGGGTCTCGACCTCGATGAACTGCCGCGTCTCCAGAAACCGCCGGATGTGGGAGATGATTTTGGGCCGCAGCATCAGCCGCGCACGCGACTCCGGGTTGACGATGAGATCGAGGTAGCGCTGCCGGTACACCTGCTCCTGGTCGGCGAGGCCGTGCCATTTTTCCGGCAGGGGCCGCAGGGCCTTGGCGACCAGGGTGACCCCGCCTGGCTCGACCCGCACCGTGACCTCACCGGTCTTCGTCTTGAACAACGTGCCCCGCGCCCCGATGAAATCGCCGAGATCCAGTTTCTTAAACGCCGCATAGGCCTCGTCCCCGATCACGTCTTTTTTGATGTAGAGCTGAATCTGACCCTGCTGGTCGAGAATTTTAACAAACTGGCTCTTGCCCATGTCGCGGATGGTTACGAGCCGCCCCGCCACGGCGACCGTCACGGCATTGTCCTGTCCGTCTACATGGAGCCGGAGGGCGTCCGCCGAAAGTTGCGTGGGGGCGAAGCTGGCGCGAAACGGGTCGCACCCCGCCGCGCGCAGCTCGGCGAGCTTCTGGCGCCGCACTGCGTGCTGGTCGTGGGAGATGTCCGGTGGGTTGTCGCTCATGGAACGGATGAGGCTGGCGCGCGTCCCCCGGTGGCGCAAACGCAAAAACCCGCGTTGCCTGGCTACCGCCCTTGGGCTAATCCCAGATCAGGTTCAACGATTTGAACCTTGATGGGCTCGGCTTCGAGCAGCTCGGCTGCCCCTGCGTTTCCGGTAAGCCGACGGCCAATGGTGATCTCATACTCGCCCGCCTGAGTCATATCGAACATACGGTTGACTAGAAAAATATGTTCCAGTTTTCCGCCCGGATCCAGTTCGATGGGCACATTTGCGGCCGCCGGCCTTTCGACGAACACACTCGGGCCGAAGTCCGTCATCGACTGTTGTGGGCGGATCGAGTGATGCAATCTCACGACCATCTGAAAATCAGCCAGATCACCGGCCGTATCTCCCAACCGCCCGCGATTCCGTTCGTTCAAGGTATTCGTGATCACCACCCGCAAAATCACCGGGGTCATGGCTGGAAACGTTGGGCCGCCCTCGACCGAGGCCGCGATGCTCAGCCCTTCGATCGCGGGGCCACGCGCCATCACCGGTTTCATCATCGGGACCTGCGCTTCCGCCGCCGGTGCCGGCAGCCTCTCGGCCACCCACGGAAAAAATTGCGACCAAACCAGACAGCCGATTACGAGGCCAAGCAAACCGCAAAGAATTGGGGATGGACGCATGGGGTTCGTTGGTTGAGCAGATGACGCTCGCATGGCTGGCAGGTTTCGCGCAGCGGAACCGGCGGCATGAATTGGTTCCGACGCGCCGGGCCAATGCAATGTAAACTTCCGGCTGACAAATCGCGCCCCATCTGCATTATGCGGCCTTCGCATGACCCTTGAGAAACAGCGCGCCCCCATTCCGCCCGCCATTGATGTAGCGCGCCCAAATCATCTCGCCGTCTGGGGTGGCGTGATGCTCCTCATGCTCGCCGTGCTGCTCGCGTGGAGCAACAGCTTCCACGGGCCGTTCGTCCTCGACGACCTGCCGGCCATCGCGGAGAACGCTTCCATCCGCACCTGGCGCACCGCGTTCAATCCGCCCAATGACGGTCAGACCGTCACCGGTCGGCCACTCGTCAACCTGTCCTTCGCCCTGAACCACGCCCTGGCCGGCCCGGATCCGCTCGCCAAAGACCCGCTCAGCGGCAAGGACGGCGACCAGGTCTTCGGCTACCACGCGCTCAATCTCGCGATCCACCTCGGCGCGGCGCTGGTGCTGTTTGGCCTCGTGCGGCGGACGCTGGCCGGCCCAGTGCTCCGGGCGCAATGGGCAGACCTCGCCACGCCCCTGGCGTTTGCCATCGCCTTGCTCTGGGCGGTGCATCCCTTGCAGACGGGGGCCGTGACCTACATCGCCCAACGGGCGGAGTCGTTGTGCGCGTTGCTTTACCTGCTTACCCTCTGGTGTCTTGCGCGCGGAGCGGAATCGGCCCGGCCCTGGCGCTGGCTGGCGCTCGGCGTGGCGGCGTGTCTCTGCGGCATGGCGAGCAAGGAGGTTATGGTGTCGGCCCCGCTGCTGGCGCTGCTCTATGACCGCACGTTTTTGACGGGCAGTTTCAAGGCCGCTCTGAAACGACGCTGGCTGTTTTACCTCGCCCTCGCGATGACCTGGGAGCTGCTTGTCGCATTGGTCTTGCACTCGGGCAACCGCGGCCAGACCGCCGGTTTCAATCTTGGCAGCGACCCCGATCTCACCTCGTGGCATTACCTGCTGCGCCAATGTGAAGGCATCGTGCAATATCTGCGCCTCAGTGCCTGGCCCCGCCCGCTCATCTCCGACTATGGTTTTGACGTGGTGAAAGACCCCGCGCAGGTCTGGCCGCAGGGGCTGCTGCTGCTGGCGCTCTTCGCCGCGACGCTCTGGGCGCTCTGGCGGCGGCCAGCCTGGGGGTTTCTGGGGGTGTGGTTTTTCGCCATCCTGGCCCCGAGCTCAAGTTTCATCCCCGTCGGCACCGAGACCGCCGCCGAGCACCGGATGTATCTGCCGCTCGCGGCGGTGATGGCGGCCGTGGTCCTGGGTGCCCAGGCGCTGGCCCGGCGGCTCGGACGTGCCGGTCTGGCTACCCTCGCCGGCATGGGGATGGTCGCCGCAGTCGCACTGGGTGCAGTCACCCACCAGCGCAACGAAACCTACCAAAGCCTGCTGGCGCTCTGGCGCGATGTCGTGGCGAAACGGCCGCAAAACGCCCGCGCGCATCAGGAGCTCGCACTGGCCCTCTATAAGGCCGGCCAGGCGGAGGCGTCGCTCCCCGAATCGCAGGCGGCCCTGCGCCTGCAACCCAACTACCCCACGGCGCTGAACAATTATGCGACCGCCCTGCTCGCCCTCAACCGGCTCCCTGAGGCCGCAACGGTGTTTGCCGAGGCCGTGCGGCAGAAGCCCGACCTCGCCGAGGCACATCTGGGCCTCGGCAATGCGCTCGCCAACCAGGGGCGGCTGGCCGAGGCCATTCCCCATTTCGCGACCGCCGCCCAGCTCAAGCCGGCCATGCTCATCGCCCGCACCAATCTCGCCAAAGCCCTCGGCGCCACTGGACAGACGGCTGAGGCCGTCGCACAGTTTCAGGCGCTGCTGCGCGAGCAACCGGGCTACTTCGAGGCCCACTTTAATTACGGCAACCTGCTCAACAGCCTCGGTCGCCTGCCTGAAGCTGTCGCCGAGTTCAGCGCTGCCGTGCAGTTACAGCCCGCAGATGCCAACGCCCAGCTCTACCTTGGCGTCGCCCTCTACAACTCCGGCCGCAAGGCCGAGGCGCTGCCCCACCTCGAAACCGGGGTGCGGCTCGCGCCCGGCAACAACGAGGGCCGCGCCATTCTGGATGCCGTCCACCGCGAGCTGCAGCGGTAGTCTTGCCTCCACCACCCGGCCCAGCGCGGACCGTGAAAAGCCGCTTGCGCTTCGTCCGGCTTCGTATGCGTTTGGCACCATGTATCCTGCGTCGTCCACCGACACCACGCGCAAGCCGGCCTGGCTCCGCGCCAAGCTACCGGGCGGCGCCGGTTTCACGGCCACACGCCGGCTGGTGGATGAAAACCAGCTGCATACCGTCTGCCAGAGCGCGCAGTGCCCCAACCTCGGGGAATGCTGGTCGCGCGGCACCGCCACCGTGATGATTCTCGGCAACATCTGCACCCGCTCGTGCAATTTCTGCGCGATCCAGACCGGCCGGCCCACCGAGCTCGACCTCGGCGAACCGGCGCGCGTGGCCGACGCCGTCGCCAAGATGAACCTGAAGCACTGCGTCATCACGAGCGTCGCCCGCGACGAGCTCGCCGATGGTGGCGCCGCCGTCTGGGCCGCCACCATCCGCGCCATCCGCCACCGCTGCCCGGCGACGGCCATCGAGGTGCTCACCCCCGACTTCAAGGGCAACCCCGCGCACGTGGATGTCGTCCTCGACGCCCGGCCCGATATCTTCAACCACAATGTCGAGACCGTCGAGCGCCTCCAAAAGCCCGTGCGCGTGCAGGCCCGCTACGACCGCTCGCGCAGCGTGCTCCGCCATGCCAAGGGCCGCGGTTTTACCACGAAGACTGGCCTCATGCTCGGCGTCGGCGAAGAGGCGCACGAGATCGAGCAGACGCTGCGCGACCTCGCCGCTGACCGGACCGATATCCTCACCATCGGCCAGTATCTGCAACCGACGCCGTCGCACCTGCCCGTCTCGCGCTGGGCGACACCGGAGGAGTTTCTGCACTGGAAAAATTTCGGCCTGAGCCTCGGGCTTGGCGTCGTCGAAAGCGGCCCGCTCGTGCGCTCCAGCTACCACGCCGACGAGCAGTCGCAAAAATACACCGGGTCGGAGCATCTCAACACCGCCAACGCGCTCGCCGGGACTTGATTTCGCGTCTGCCCCCTCGCCGCGGCACAAAAAACTGGATACATCACCCGCCGGGTGTATCCGCCCGGTCAGGGCAAAACTGACCGCCTGAGGGGTAAAATGGGCCGGTACCGGGCAGTTTTTTGCGTCCACACCGTCGCAAAGGCATGGTTGTAACAACAGGAAAGCGCGGCAGGCCGCCGCAAGCCAAAAATCACGCGATTTTCACAAAAAATCGTTTGACCGCATTTTTAATAAATCCCATACTGGTTGTGTTGCGCGGGGCGACTAACCACAACCGGTTGTGGTTAGCAACGCGTCAATAAGTTCTAGCAACTTAGGTTCGCCTAGGGCTTTGCAACGCCAAAACAAGCCCCTGCACACGCCAACTTCCCTCATTTTCCGCCCGCTCCGCTCCCTTTTCACCCGCCTGTTCCGCCCGTCATGCAAATTTCGTTCCAAGTCGGCACCAAGACCTTTGTCCTCGACCAAGCCAAGGCCGAGGCCGCCTTTGCCGCCAAAAAGGTCATCAATGGCCGCCAGGTGCCCTATTTTAACATCCTGCCGCTGAAATATCAGTGGGCCTATGACCTCTACAAGACGATGAAGGCCAACCATTGGGAGCCGGAGGACATCCCCATGGGCAAGGACATCGAGCAGTGGCGCGACACCAAGCATGTCAGCGATGTCGAGCGCTGGATCATCCGCATGGGCATCGGCTACTTTTCCGCCGCCGAGGGCATCGTGGGCGACAACGTTCAGCATGTGGTCCGTGAGCTCGTCACCGCGCCCGAGCTCAAGCTGGTGCTCGGCCGCCATGCGCACGAGGAGAACATCCATGCCGACTCGCTGCTCTACATGATCTCGTCGCTGGGCATCAATCCGCACGAATGCGAGGCGATGTTTGAGGACGTCAAGTCCATCGAGCGCAAAAACGAGTTCGTCAACGCCATCAGCCGCCCGCTGCGCCGCGACCTCGACCTGACCGATCCGGTCAACCAGCGCCTGCTCGCCAAAAACATCTTCGCCTTCGGCCAGTGCATGGAGGGCACCCAGTTCTACGGCCTCTTCGGCATGGTGCTCTCGCTCTACCGTCAGAACAAGTTTCCCGGCATCGGCCAGATGTTCCGCTACACGCTGCGCGATGAGTCCAACCACATCGAGCTGTTCCGCAATCTCTTCATGGATCTGGTGAATGAAAATTCCGCGATCTGGACCCCGGCGTTCAAGGAGGAGCTGCGCGCCACTATGGCCGAGGCCGTCGCGCTGGAAAAGGATTTCATCCGTGACTGCCTCCCGGTCAATGCCGTCGGCCTCGCCATCACCGAGTTTCTCACCTACATCGACTATATCGCCGACCGCCGCCTCGAAGGCTGCGGCCTCGCGCCGCTCAACCCCGGCGTCAAAAATCCGCTGCCCTGGCTCGCCGAAATGATGGACATCAAGAAGGAGCAGAATTTCTTCGAGGGCCGCGTCACCGAATACCAAAAACAGTCCGCGCTCCGCACCACCAGCGACGACGATCTCTGACCGCACCGGTCGTTGCGCTTTTCCACCAACCGTCCCGCCACCCGACCAGCTTTCCCGGTGCGCCCTCCGCGCCCCTGAGTTTTTCGTCCGTCCGTCGGCAGACTTTTACCGTCCCTGCCCCGCCGGCCCCTGCGCGCCTTGCTTCCCCTTTTCCTCCAACTCTCAACCGTCCTCCGCTTCCGCCCATGAATTCCTCCCTACAACAGGATCTCGCTCTCAAAAAAGTCTCCCACTCTCCCTACGAAGCCAAGCCCGTCTACGCCTGGCGCGACTGCGTCCCGGCCGATGTCGCCGCCCTCCCCGAGATCACCCTCCTGGTCCCGCAGGGCGAGGCCGCGTTCGACCTCGCCGAGATCGCCGATACGCTCGGCAAGGCCGT
>Ga0206796_1213_pt2 | contig 10596 bp, 8 predicted proteins | sample Alteio_BWOrgCont_68_FD_152895 | JGI IMG/M metagenome (GOLD analysis project Ga0206796, IMG submission 152895) | Enriched cells from forest soil in Barre Woods Harvard Forest LTER site, Petersham, Massachusetts, United States -... | ecosystem: Environmental > Terrestrial > Soil > Temperate forest > O...
AGCAGCTAGAAATACTGCAAAAAACCCGGTAACTCCAGCATGAAAGGGTGCATCTTTTATTGAAAAATTAGGTAGGCCAAAGTGTGGCTGTTTAAACACCAGAAAAGCACCTAATACAATAAAGATAGTGATAACAATAACTTTTAGGATCGATAGCCAATATTCAACTTCGCCATAAATCCGGACGGAGAACAAGTTTAGAAATAAGATGGTAAAGAAAAAGATTAGAGAAAATAAGAAGTCTGAGCCAGTTGGAAACCAAAATTTCATGATAATCACTGCTGCGGATATTTCAGCAGCAATAGTTATTGCCCAATTAAACCAATAATTAATCCCCATTGCATAACCAAATGAGTTATTTACATATAAAGTAGAATATTCGCAAAAAGTTCCAGTTGAAGGTTTATATGTGGAGAGTTCACCTAAACTAGTAATAAGGAAGAATACCATTATTGAAATTAATAAATAAGCGAGTAATGCACCGCCAGGTCCAGCCACACTTATGGCATAGCCACTAGCTAAAAAAATTCCGGTACCAATTGATCCACCAAGTGCAATCATATTTAAGTGTCTGGTTTCTAAAGTTTTTGCGAGCATGTGCGTCTCCTGTCTTCCAGTTTAATTAGGTTCAATTGGTTATTCTTCCAGCCAAATAAGGCTAGCAAAGCGCCCGCTAAGGTTATTTTTACGATATGAATAAAATATATCATTATTACAATAGGTACATTGATCACTGATGTAAATTTTATCGGGTAACACCCCTAGACTAACAAGTTGAAGTTTGGCAATTCCAGTTAGGTCACATTCATATTTTCCATTAAATTTTTTAGAAAAATGTCGGGTGTAATGATTATTTAATTGGGTAAAGATTGCAAATATCTCCGTACCAACTTCAAAATGTTTTGGACAAATTGCTGGTCCAATAAAAGCTATAATTTCTTGAGGTGGTACCGGAGCTTTACGCAAAGTATTTAAAATAACTTGATTAGTTAAACCACGCCATCCAGCATGAATTGCAGCTACAAAATTGGCGCATCTATCGGTAAGTAATATGGGTAAGCAATCTGCACTCATGACTACACAAACTTTATTTTTACTTGTAGTAATACTTGCATCATAGGCATTTTCAAGCCTGTTATCATTGTCAATTTGATCTAAGTCCCAAACTAGGTTACTATGCGTTTGAGCTAACCAATAGGGATTGGTTGGTAAATGTGTGGCCAGTAAACTCCTATTGCGATTGACTAATCTAGGATCATCATTAACATGGAGAGCTAAGTTAAATTCGGCAAAATTATTTTGGGAATAACCACCAGTCTTAGTCGTAATAAGGGTCTTTACTTGCTTTGGGACTACCCAGTTAGGTGCAACAAATACTGGATTATTTAGCATAAATTATTTCCCACTCATGCTTATCTTCAAGGTTATCTAAAGGATCAACATTATTTTGGTCTAATTCAAGATTTAATTGGGCTAACACAAGTTTTATATCATTGGCAAGTGGAATTTTAAAACTCATTATTTGGTTATTTTGAGGATGAATGAAACTTAATTTCAAAGCGTGTAAGGCTTGGCGGTCTAAGTTTTTAATGGTATTAATAATGTTGGGCGCACAATTAATTTTTTTACTCCCATAAACTGGATCGCCAACCAGTGGATGACCAATTGATTTTAAATGAACTCGGATTTGATGAGTACGTCCAGTTTCAAGCTTACATTCAATATAGCTAAAGTTATTCAAATAGTACAAAACTCTATAATGAGTTATTGCCACTCGTCCGCCTAACTCAAGTGTTGTCATTTTTGTACGATTATGTGCATCCCGTCCAATATTTTTTTCAATTGTGCCAGCTTTTGGAACTGTACCTATAACGAGGGCACGATAGATTCTCTCTATGCTCCTTTTTTGCAGTTGGCGTACCAGATTAGTTTGAGCTGATAGAGTACGAGCAACAACCATTAACCCAGTTGTATCCTTATCTAAGCGATGGACAATTCCGGCACGGGGAATACTGTGTAATTCTGGATAATGGTAGAGTAAAGCATTTAATAAAGTTCCACTCCAGTTGTTATTCCCAGGATGTACGGTAAGTCCAGCTGGTTTATTAATAATAAGAATATGCTCATCTACATAGATTACTTCAAGCGGAATATTTTCAGGCGTAAAAGCCAAAGCTTCATCACTAATAATTGGTATAACGACTACATCTTCATTGCCAAAAATTTTGTCTTTAGGGTTTAGTTTTTGATTATTTACTAAGACATGGCCCTTTTTTATCCAATTTGTTAGCCGATTTCTTGAAAGTTCTGGTATAATTGTGGCGAGTGCGACATCTAACCGCATTCCAGATAACTCATTGGGTATTTTAATTGAAATTGGTTCAATAATGTCAGATATATCAGGTTTTGCTCTATCTGATTCAGACAATAGGATATGGTGCGAAGACATAATATGCTTTCATATAAAAAGATGTTTATACTAGGCATTTTAACATTTTTCTTGATATCTTGTTCAGATAGCGAAGATCCTATTCGAGCCGAAACCAAAGGTTGGTCAGTGCAAAAATTATATAGTGAGGCAAGTACTGCATTAGAAAAGAAAAGTTATAGCCGAGCAATTAAGCTCTATCAAGTTTTAGAGTCAACATACCCTTATGGTGTATATTCACAACAAGGAATGTTAGATTTAGCTTATGCATATTATCAAAATGATCAGCCTGAACTAGCACTGCCAACTATAGATCAGTTTATGGATACTTATCCAACTAATTCAAATATGGACTACGCACTATATTTAAAAGGATATATTAATTATAAAAATGATAATGGGTTATTATCTAGATTTACTGGACAAGATCTAAGTGAGCGTGATCCAAAAAGTTTACAAGAGGCCTATAAGTCTTTTAATCAATTAGTGACGGCCTACCCTAATTCTAAATTTACCCCTGATGCTCGAGACAGAATGAATCGGTTAATCACTGCTTTAGCACGTGGTGAAATCTATCGAGCGCGTTATTATATGGGTGTAAAGGCTTATTTAGCAGCAATTGGTCGTTCCCAAAATGTAATTACTAATTATCCAAATACTCCGTTTGTAGAGGAAGCTTTAGCAATTCAAGTAATAGCTTATGCTAATCTAGGGCAGATGTATCTAAGCCAAGAGACCAAGAAAGTACTAGCACTAAATTTTCCAAACAGCACATATTTAAAACAACCATGGACCTACCAAGACATTGCATGGTATGCATTTTGGCGGTAATTTTTTAATTCAATAGAAAAGAGGTAATATGCTAAAAAATCTAGTTCCAAATTTGTTAGATAAAATTATATATTTGGGTATTTTTGCTCTATTTATTGTTCCATTCTTAATCCCTTATAGCTATTTTCCAGTTAGCAAGTTTTATTCGGAAATTATAGCTGTGATTTTATCCAGTCTGATTGGGATATTTGCTATTTATAGAGTTGAACGGATTGAAATATCAAGTACGGGCCTAGCCACATTAATTTTTGGAATATTTTTAATTTTACAGATTTTTTTAGTCCATATTCGCTACCCTGGGGTTAATCTCTACGTTGCTTTAGAGTTTTTTGTGGCAACTCTTTTGTCTATTGGCATCACTTCATTAGTTGGTGGGAGCGAAGAAAAGCAAAAAGAATTAGTTATCATAGTTGCTTGGGCTGTTTTAATGAGTGTAACTATTCAAGCCATTTATGGTTTCTTGCAGTATACTGGTCAAGCTGCCAATTTAAGTAACTTTATTTTATATTCTACAAATAAAGGGTCAAATATTATTGGTAATGTTGGTCAGAAAAATGATTACGCAGATTTTATTTCAGTTGGGGTGTTTGCCCTATCTTATCTATTTTTTATTCGTCAAATAAATCTAATTGTTTATAGTCTTTATGCATTATTCTTTGCTGGCATAATCACTATTAATACTTCAAGAACTACTTTTACCTATTTTGTGTTTGCTCTTTTGATGGCTCTAATTTTTATGTGGTTTAATCGTAAAAATAGTGAGAATAAAAAAACCAGTAAAACAATATTTATGATTTTGGCTGGCTTAATTATTGGCTTATTTGTAGTTGAAGCTATTTTGCCTAAACTACTTGATTCTCTGACTGGACAAACTGCAACTTCTGGAATCTATCGTTTTAGTTCGAGTGATGTTGGCCAAAGTACCTACCGCCGGTTTTATGAATGGTATAAAGACATAATAATTTTCATTCATTATCCAATTTTTGGAATTGGTTGGTATCAATATCCAAAAGAAGCAATTGATTTAATGATGACACCAAGGTTTATGTATATTCCTGCAAATTCGGCGTTATATACACATAGTCATAATAGCCCACTTAATATACTAGCTGAAACCGGTATTGTAGGATTTTTAATTACTATGGGTTATGGTGTAATTTATTCATTGTATAAAATGTTTAGAAACTTTAATAATACTACAACTTTATTTTTAAGTTTTATGCTTTTAACAATCTTTGCTCAAAGCTTATTTCAATATCCGTTATGGTATGCTTATTTTTTAATGTTTTTTGTACTATTTTTATCAATTAATAAAGCAACTTTTAGCTTTAAAAACAATGGTGCCATAAAAATTATTATTTCAATTGCTGGCCTTGGCTTTCTTTGGTTTTGCTGGACAAATATGGCTATCTATAATCAATTGGTAAGTGATTCAATAGTTCCACAGGACTCAGATGATTATGCCAATAATGTGCAACAAATAAGATCTATCATTGATAATAATATTCTTTGGTCATTTCCTGCATCAATGGTGTTAGATGCATATAATTTACCTGGAGCACCTTTAACCAACTCAGCTTTATCACTCCAAGATCAAGAAAAATATATTGATATGTTAGGCAATGAGATGCCTTATCCAGGTGCAATCTTTAAACAACTTATTATTCACCGGCTAGTTGGTGACACCCAAGGATCTTTACATTATGCCGATGTATTAGCCCATGGTTACCCCTTTTTTAAAGATAAATTTGCTGCTCAGCTACAAAATGATCCACGCTTTAATGCGGAAGTGTCAGTTATCTACAATTTTGAGTATCAAGATAAATCAATTTTTGTACATTTATTTTCAAAGAAAGATGACAAATGATAGAGATGAATAATTTGGTGCCGGTAGTTATTGAACAAAGTGCTAAAGGCGAACGCTCTTTTGATATTTATTCGCGCTTGTTACGTGAAAGAATTATTTTTTTGGTCGGTGAAATAAATGATCAAACCGCCAATGTAATTGTAGCCCAAATGTTATTTTTAGAAGCTGAGAATCCAGATAAAGATATTGATTTTTATATTAATTCACCGGGTGGTTCAGTAACCGCAGGAATGTCAATCTATGACACTATGAATTTTATTAAGTGTGATGTAAGTACCATGTGTATTGGCCAAGCCTGTAGTATGGGTGCTTTCCTGTTATCTGCAGGTACTAAGGGCAAACGCTTTTCACTACCAAACTCCAGGATTATGATTCATCAGCCTTTAGGTGGCTTTAAAGGTCAAGCTTCAGATATTGAAATTCATGCCAAAAATATCTTATTCATGAAGCGCCATATAAATGAATTATTTGCTAAACATACTGGACGTTCATTAGACGAGCTTGAACGCGATACTGATCGGGATAACTTTATGAGTGCTAGTGAATCACAAGACTATGGTTTAATTGATGCAGTATCAATGAGGAGATTAGATTTGGGAAAAAAGGTTGAAAAAATATGATAGGAAAACATTGTACTTTTTGTGGCAAAGATAGACAACAGGTAGCGCATCTTATTGCTGGAAATGAAGGTTTTATTTGTAATGAGTGTATTGCTAATTGTGCTGAGATAGTGAAATCTCTACCATTAAAATCGGATACTGATGAAGTCAATGAAATTGAAAAACCAATTCCAACCCCCAAAGAAATTAAAGCGCAATTGGATAAATATGTTATTGGTCAAGAACAAGCTAAAAAAATTCTAGCGGTTTCAGTGTTTAATCATTATCGCCGAATCCGGGATAAGAGTGATGATGATGTGGAACTTGGCAAGAGTAATATTTTATTAATTGGGCCAACTGGTTGTGGTAAAACGTTATTGGCTCAGACCTTAGCCCGGTTTTTGGATGTTCCATGTGCAATTGCTGATGCAACCACCTTAACTGAAGCCGGGTATGTAGGCGATGATGTAGAAAATGTGTTGGTACGTCTACTCCAAAGTTGTAATTTTGATATTGCAAAAGCGCAAAGGGGAATAATTTATTTAGATGAAATTGACAAAATCGCGCGTAAGTCAGAAAATCCATCGATTACTCGAGATGTGTCTGGAGAAGGAGTACAGCAAGCACTTTTGAAATTGGTTGAAGGAACTATCTCTAATGTTCCACCTCAAGGTGGGAGAAAACATCCAGGGCGAGAAATGCTCCAGTTAGATACCAGCAATATTTTGTTCATTTGTGGTGGTGCATTTGATGGATTGGAAAAAATTGTTCAGATGCGCAGTCACAAATCAGGAATAGGATTTAGTGCTGAAGTTGCATCTAAGGATGATGTAGCTAGTAAAAATCAGTATCTTAAAGATGCTGAGCCACATGATTTAATGCGTTTTGGTTTAATTCCAGAGTTTATTGGCCGATTTCCTATCCATGCAGTTTTAACTGAGTTAGATGAAGAGAGCTTAATTGCAATTTTAACTCTACCCAAAAACGCTTTGATTAAACAGTATGCCAAATTGTTTAAAATGCAAGGTGTAGAACTTAAGTTTGACACTGAAGCCATTCATGCCATTGCCAAAAAAGCTTTGGCGCGTAAAACTGGGGCGCGTGGATTACGTTCAATTTTAGAGAATATACTTTTAGAAACTATGTTTGAGTTACCCACAATGAATGAGATTAAAACAGTTGTAATTACTCAAAATACAGTATTAGGTATAGAGTCGCCAAAACTACTCGTATAATAGATAAATGCTGTTTTTTTAGCATACCATTTTAGCCTAGCACTTTTTGTGGTACCCAGAAGTTCTAATATACATTTTTATAAAGGTTCAATATGTCATTAAATGTTGATGTGAAAACGGCTAAAGTAGGTTTTTGGCATATGCCAAAAACTTTCTATATAGTAGTACTTATTGAATGTTGGGAACGGTTTGCTTTTTATGGTATGCAAGCAGTTAGTGTAATTTATTTTGTACAGAAATTTGGTTTAACTGAAGCACATGCTGACAATATCCTTGGCTCATTTTCTGCACTACTTTATGCAATGTTAACCATCGGTGGAATGATTGGTGACAAAATTTTAGGTTTACGGAGAACTTATGTTTTAGGTATTATTTTCCTAGCACTAGGTTATGCAGTTACGAGTATGGCTGATCAACCAAATTTGCTATACTTAGGTATGGCAATAATTTTAGTGGGGAATATATTTTTTAAAACTAATGCTAATAATTATATAAGTAGATGTTTTGAGTCAAATGACCCACGTTTAGATTCGGCATTTACTTATTTTTATATGGCAATTAATCTAGGTGGCCTTATTAGTGCCATATTAGTTCCCATTGTTGCTCAAGCATATTCTTATACGGCTGGTCTTGGATTATGTTCTTTGGGAATGTTAATCGCTCTGATCACCTATTTTATTTTTAGAGAGCATTTTAAATCTTCAGATAACCAAGTGGGTAAAAACAGCAAAAATATGTGGGTGAAGTTGTTATTTACTCTAATAGTGGCTTTATTTGTGGTATTTTTGTTTAGTTATATGTTGAATAATTTAGTTTTGAGTAAATTTGTACTATATATTGTGAGTATCTCTATCTTGATTGTTTATTTATTTATTGCGAGTCGCCTGAATCATTATGAGGCTAAAGGGATGTATTTAGCCTTACTTTTAATCTTGATTACGGTTATATTTTGGATTTTGTACATTCAAGTATTTACTTCGATTACTTTTTTTGCTTTGCATAATATACAACGTAACTTCTTTAATTATGAAGTTCCACCAGGAATTAGCCAAGGTCTGAGTTCTTTTTTTATTATTATGTTATCACCTGTTTTAGCCAATTCTTATATAATGCTATATAAGCGTGATATAAAGATAGGAATTCCTGTAAAATTTGTAACTGGTATTTTAGCAACTGGATTATGTTTTATAGTTTTAGCAGTTAGTGCCAATTTTTTTGCTGATGCGGCAGCTAAAGTTTCAGTTATATGGTTGGCTATAGCTTATGTTTTTTATGCTCTGGGTGAGCTTTTAGTCTCAGCTTTGGGTGCTTCAATGGTGGCACAATTATTACCTAAACGTTTTGGTGGGTTTGCTCAAGGAGTATGGTATTTGGCTGCAGCAATAGGTATAAAAACTGGTAGCCAACTTTCAGGCTTAGCTGCCGCAGATCATAACGGTAGTATGGATAATTTTGTAATTTTGCATTCTTATATAAGTTTATTTTACAAATTAGGTGGAGCTGCAATTATACTTGCACTCTTATTATTTTTTACAGTTAGACCAATTACCAAAATTATGGCTCAGGTTTTGGAACACAAATATTAATTTGAGAAAAAATTACGTTACAAGTTAGATACAGGTTATAATCCTAACTTAGATAATGTAAAGTGAGCTAGTTCAGGCTCACTTTTTTGTTGTAAATTAGAACAGAGTTATGAAATTAGATGTGTTACTTGATAAAGTTATTCCAGCTTTAGGTTATGAGTTAGTTGATTTAGAGATAACTTCAGCTAAATTAATTCGAGTTTTTATTGATAAACCTGATGGAGTGACAATTCATGATTGTGAGATGGTGTCTAATCATTTAAACCGATTGTTTTTTGTAGAAGAAATAGATTATAATCGGTTAGAAGTATCATCACCAGGAGTTGAGAGACCCTTAAAAAAACTAGATGATTTTTTACGTTTTACTGGTAAATTAGCCAAAATTAAAACCCGAGAGCTAATTGAAGAACAAAAAGTATTTCAAGGCTTGATCTTAGGGGTTGAAGGTGACATGGTTAAGCTTGAGTTAATAAATAATGGTGAAGTCAGATTAATTGAGTTAACGAATATTAGTCGGGCCCGTCTAGTTTTTGAAAATACAAAAAACCTAAAAATAAGTAAGAATTACAGAAAGGAATATAAATGAGCAAGGAAATTTTGTTATTGGTAGATGTTTTAGCCAAAGAAAAAAATTTGGATAAAGAGGTAGTCTTTGAAAGTCTAGAAAAAGCACTTTCGATTGCTACTAAAAAAAGTTTTGAAGGAACTTTTCCCGAAATCGATGTATTAATTGACCGTAATACTGGTAAATATAAGACTGTACGCAAATGGTTAGTGGTTAATGATGTTGATTTCAATGATCCGGATAAAGAATTAGGATTATCCACTGCAATAGAGAAATATGGTGAGGTAGAAATTGGTGATGCGATTGAAGAAGAAATTGATAATATTGATTTGGGGCGGGTTTCAGCTCAAACTGCCAGGAATATTATAGCGCAAAGAATTAAGGACGCAGAGCGAGAACAAATATTAAATGAGTACTTATCGCGTAACCGTGGTGTTGTAATTGGCAAGGTACGTAAATTTGAACGCGGTAATGTTGTAGTAGATTGTGGTCGTGTGGAAGCGATTATAATGAAAAATGATTTAATTCCACGTGAAGTATTGCAACCTGGGGACCAAGTAAAAGGCTATTTAGATAAAAATAATTTAAATGTGAAAAACGGCCGGTTATTAATTAGTCGTGCTAGCAACGAATTTTTAGCTAAGTTATTAGAAAATAATGTTCCTGAAGTTGCCTCAGGTCGAGTAGAAGTTAAAGGCATTGCTCGTGAAGCAGGAATTAGGGCTAAGGTTGCTGTTACTACCAATGATTCACGAATTGATGCTAAAGGTGCATGCATTGGCTTTCGTAATCAGCGTATTGATAGTGTTACCGCTGAATTAGCTGGGGAGAAAATCGATGTTATTGAATATGATTCAGATTTAGCTAACTATACGTTAAATGCATTAGCTCCTGCTGAAATTGATAGTATTGTGGTTGATGAAGAAAAACGCATGATTGAAGTAATTGTTGAGGATGATAAATTAGGTGCAGCAATTGGTCCAGATGGTGTAAATGTTCGTTTAGCTAGCAAATTAGTTGGTTGTGTGATTAATATTTTTGGCAAAACTGAGGCAGCCAATAAACATAGTGATGAGCGAGGCGATTTGATTAGAACCTTTAGTGCTAGTTTAGATGTTGACGATGAGATATCTGAAATCTTGATAGATAATGGGTTTACTTCCTTAGAAGAGGTTGCATATGTGGATAGTGGAGAGTTAACGGCTATTGAAGATTTTGATGTAGATATTGTTGCTGAACTACAAGAGCGAGCTAAGAATAGGTTATTGTCAAAAACAATATTGCATAAAGATGATATGGACAAGCTTGCTCATGAATTAACTCCCATAGTTAAGTTCTCACGTGATGTACTATTAAAATTAGTTGAAGCTGGAATTAAAAGCCTGAATGATTTTGCTGATTTGGCAGGAGATGAATTAATGGAAATTATCAGTATTGATTTAGAAACTGCAAATAAATTAGTTCTAAAAGCCCGAGAAGCATCTG
>Ga0206796_1216_pt1 | contig 10571 bp, 8 predicted proteins | sample Alteio_BWOrgCont_68_FD_152895 | JGI IMG/M metagenome (GOLD analysis project Ga0206796, IMG submission 152895) | Enriched cells from forest soil in Barre Woods Harvard Forest LTER site, Petersham, Massachusetts, United States -... | ecosystem: Environmental > Terrestrial > Soil > Temperate forest > O...
TTTAATGTTGCCATGGGGAGAAACTGGGCGGGGATTCATTTTCGATCCGACGATATGGCCGGCCTCCGCCTGGGCGAAGAAGTGGGCATCGCGGTACTTCAGGACTTAGCGCGCACTTACAGCGAGACTTACAACGGCTTTTCCTTTCGGCGCTTTGACGGCAGGTCGGTTCATATCACGCCCACAGGCGAATTACTTGATCTTTAGGAAAAATAAAGAACAGATTCGTGGAAACGAGAAAGCCGATCAGCATGTAAGGCAACCCGGGATTCCGGGTCCTTATGGGAAGATCGGTTCGTCACTCCGTACGCAGATTCTTTGACAAATGTTGAGCCGCATGCTGGAGAACGGAATGCGGGGGCCGCTGTGCTTTCAGGACCGGGCGTCCAATCCATCGCGGGAACTGTCTGCTCCAGAATCGGTGGCTTCGCTACAGAAGGTCCACGAGGAATTAGATCCACCCTCGAAGCCCGATAGCGATGACCTGACCCCAAATTTCGTCCATTTCGGTGTCTGAAATCATAGCCTATATTTTTGGCCGTGGCGCTCTCTGGTCTCGATGGTCATGAATTTTCCGTCGACACTCTTTTCATTGATGAAGGCTTCGGAGACTTGGATGCCGACGCTCTCAACATCGCCATTACTGCATTGGAGACGCTCCACGAGCGCGGGCGTAAAGTCGGTGTTATAACGCACGTCGCTGCGATGATCGAGAGCATCCCCGTACAAATCAAAGTCGACAAACTAGGCGCCGGAAGTCCAAAGGTCCGGGTCCAGGCGGCGGGAGGTTAGTGTCTTATCGGCGGTCAATCAGCAGGATCGCTATGGAGCGTAGAAATGTACCTGCATAAGTCCAGCACAAAGAATCTTGCGAGTCTCTGGTCAAGGATTTAGTCGCCATGCTTCCTCCTTCGCCTTCTGCGGCCTCAAAAATGTGCCGCCGCTGAGCGAAGGAGGCGCCAGTCGATCCGTATATCCTTAACCCGTGAGGAATTGGATAGCCAGAATGGCCGCACTAGCTGGCGATTGCGCAGAGTGTGTTATGCGCTTGCCGATTTCTGTTGCCTGGTGTTCCCTCATGGCTGTCACAGCCTTCGGCCAGCATTATCCATTCCTCCTTGTACCGAATTCTCCGCACGGCATTTACGCGATGATGCAGGACAGCAAGTCCCGCCTTTGGCTGGGCACGATCGATGACGTTTATTGCTTCGATGGAACAAACTTCTATTCCATCCGCCAATACGGCTATCCGAAAGAGACGACAGTGGGGTTCGCCGAAGATGACGCCGGAGGCATCTGGATCGCAACACAGGGTACGGATGTGGGGGGCGGGTCGCGCTCCGGAGGAGTTTATCGATATCAGTCGGGCCGCGTCGAGCGAATTCTGACCGGCGATTCTATGAGTATCGTCAGGATCTCACCTGAGATGATGCTGGCGTCGATGGGAATCGAAGCGGATGGGCGGCCGACCTACGGAGATGTGTACATTTTCCGTAAAGTTGACGATCAGTGGGTGTCTGAAAGAGTGCTCGATAAGTCGGCCAGCCACATGACGGTGGATCACCGAGGCTGGATCTTATTCCCGTGTCCGGGAGGCTGGTGCGAATTCAATTCAGCGCAGCTATCAAGTCGACCAGCTTTCGGCGCCCCACTGCAAATGACTCGGCATGCGGGAGATCCTCTGGCTGAGAAAGTTCTCCGAGATCAGTTCGGCTGCGTATGGGTTCGAGCCGAAATTCGCGCGAGCTACCAATGTCCAACGGACGAGAATCCGGTGCAATTGCCGTCCACAATCTCCAAGGAAGATAGCAGCGCTCACCTGGAGGAATCCCCCGATGGATCGATCCTCATGCTCGTCCCGCTTGCATTCGGCCGGCCAGGGAAGTTTCGCTTGTCCGACCTTGCTGATTTGCCGGCCGCTCTCGACACCGCACTTGTAGCACGTGATGGCACAATCTGGCTTGGAACAGAAGGCGGTCTTTACCGCTTTAAGTACCCGTTTCGGATCGAGTCCTGGCCGAATGACAGTGGTTTTCACTTCCCCCACATGTTTATTCAACGAGTCGAAAACAAGATCTATTCGACAGCCAATGGGATCGTGGTGCTGGATGCCTCCCGCCAAAAGTGGACACCAATTCCCAACACAAACCAGTACGGTCTGATAAGCGCCGTCATCCCACTTGACCGGGGGAATTTGCTTGCCGCGACCGAAGATGGAACTGTGGTTTTCGGCGTCGATGGTGCGGTTATTTCGAAAAACAGCTCCTCTGGCCCCGGAACAACGCTCGCGAGATCCACGGATGGACGTATTTGGCTGGGCCGCGACATCCGCGGTGGCGGCGGCATCAGCGAGGTCAAAACCGCTGGGCGCCGCTTGGTTCTCAGTCCCCAGCCCGTCCCGCCTGGAACGATTTATGACATGCAGGTTGACCATGACCGAGACATTTTATGGGCATGCGACGGGCGAGACATCATTTTCAGAAAAAATCAAGAATGGGGCATTCTGGCTCGCAGCAGCTTCAACGATTTTGCCTGCTCGTCGCTCGCGATAGCACCAGGCGGGGATCTCTGGGTGGGCTATCTCGGGACCTCAGCGATTACGCTGATCAAGGATCCGTCGTCTGACCACCCGAGCTTCCAGAACCACACTGAGGAACTCGACAAGACTTTGGGGACCGGAAGTACTAGGCTCTTCCCCGTAGATGATCGGGGGTGGATATGGCGCGGTCAGGACCACCTATATCTCGGAACCATTCAGGCCGCCGAGTCCCGAGATTGGCTGCGTCTTGATGATCAGGATGGAATTTCGGCGCCGGCCCAAGGTCACCCGTTTTTCGAGGATACTGACGGGACCATATGGTTGGCCACGGACTCGGGCATCGTGCACTTTTCGCCACCCAATGAGTTCGCTTCGAGATTTCCGCAGCCTCCGATTGTTCTGGGTGGACTTGCCGTTGGCACCGATACCCCTCAGCTCGCGGACACAATGCAGAGCGCGCCTCGCAATCAGAATCTGACGGCTTTCATCGGGTCACTTCAATTTGACAGGCGAAGTGCTCTGCACTTTCGTTATCGTCTTTCGCCAAGGGACTCATCTTGGATTCCGACCGACGACACACGATTAAGTCTGGGAAGATTGGGCTGGGGCAGGTACAAACTCCAGCTACAGGCGAGCATGGCCACGGGCCCATGGTCAGAGAGCGCGGAGCAATCGTTCGAAGTAATGAAGCCACTTTGGATTACATGGCCTGCACTTTGTGGATATCTGCTCGCCGGAGGATCTCTGGTCGTGGGAGGCCGAAGATGGTCTCGAAAGCAGCGGGAACGATTGAAGAAAGCATTCCCTGAGTTGGCTGAGTGGCGCCTGGCCGCGCTTTCACCCGAGTTGCAAGAGTTGAATGGAACACTACTTGCAAATAGATTCGAGGTTGGCCGAGTCATCGCCCGCGGAGGATTTGCAGCGGTCGTAGAGGGGAGAGATCGACAAGAAGACGGAAGGCGCTGCGCAATCAAAATCTTCCGGCGAGAATTGATTGAAAAGGCGTGGATGGAGCGACGTTTTCAGCATGAAGTGTCCGCACTGAGGCAGATACAGCATGAAAATGTTGTGCGCATTTATAGTAGCGGAACGCTGCAAACCGGTGGGCTGTATTTGGTGATGGAGTTCATTGAGGGAGCCACTCTTCGCGAGATCTTAGCGAATGGAAAGTTCGCTCCGGGAGTTGTAGCCAGCTATCTGCGCCAAACAGGGAGTGCACTTGACCAGATGCACTCGCGGGGCATCTACCATCGCGATCTGAAGCCTGAAAACATCATGATCCGATCGTCGGCGCGCCGTGGAGAAGGGCTTGTACTGATCGATTTCTCGATTGCAATCGTGAAAGACCCGAACGAAACGGTTCATGGTCTTTCCCGCGCCGCGGGAACGATCGACTACATGGCTCCCGAACAGGTAGTTGGATATGCCGATTCCTCAACGGACATCTATAGCCTGGCTAAGGTCGCCATCGAGATGATGACCGGTAAACGTTTGGCCGCGCTAATTCCAAATGCCTCGCTGGATCTTCCTGATCGTGTTCGAGAGTTACTCAGCCATTTGCCAATAGGTCTTTCCGCAACTTCCACAGAGCTCCTCGCATCGGCCCTCTCATTCGATCCGGCGAAAAGGCCGAAGGATGCCGGAGACTTCTCGCTTCAGATTGCCCAGGACCTGGATTCAATCCACATTTCGAAAGGGTGAACATGGACCTGCCCGAATCCGCAAATCGCTGATTCGAATCTTCACATGCGGTCTCTTAGCCAGTCGCGGCCCTTTTCCCACCGATGCCTTACCTGGCGCAGACTAAGCCCTGTGATTTCAGCGATCTCGTCAAGCGTGAAACCCGCAAAGTAATGCAGGTCGACGACCCTCGAGGCACCGAGGTTTGCCTTCTCCAACTGGTCCATGAGGGAGCCAATCAGAACCAGGCTCTCAAGGTCGGTGTTTCCGGGTAGTCGATTCAGCGTATTTTCATCGAGCGAGGTAGGTGCTTCACCATCTCCCCGTCTCTGGGCTAATCGGCTCCGCGCGAAATCCACTAACACCCGGCGCATCGCCAAAGACGCGATCGCATAGAAGTGATCGCGGCTGTTGATCGTCCATCCGCCCTTTCCGAGACTCCGGATCCAGGCTTCGTTAATTAATTCGGTCGGAGAAAGCGGCGCGATATAACGCTCACGGCGCAATTCGCGAACCGCGATCTCATGAAGCTTCGGGAACACTTCCCGCAATACAGATTCAGCGACTTCTCGGTCGCCACCAGAGAAGCGCCGTAGCTGTTCGGTGAGAAGAGGGGAGTCTGTCAATCCCGCCACGCTTCGGTTCAGCTTCCGCTTTGCAACCTAGAATAACTGAACTCCGACTCGAATTCTTCATTTTTCCGAAATCCGATGGCAGCATGAAGCGGTTTTGGCGCAGAGAGAGATGTCACAGAGATCTGGCTGTTCTCATTGACCGCCATAACACTCCGTCCTGTCACTGCCACTGGAGGCGCCATGAACAATCTGAATCTCCTTCGCTTTGCTGCCACACTACAGATGCTCGAAATTCGCATCCTGACCCGTTCCAAGGGCTGCAACCCCATTTCTCCGTGGAATAGAACCAGGGAGCCAGCGTTTCGTGCTGGCGTTTTCCTGCTGGTTGTGACGGCGATCGCCGGCGCGGTTGCGACAGCCCAACTGCCCCCGTCGATTAAAAGACCGGTCGTTCTTCCCCGCGCCGCCGCTGCTCCGTCGACCAAGCCAACTGCCCAAAACCCGCAAGCGCGGGTTGGAAGCCCTTATCCGCTACCGGCGAATTCCAACAGCCGTTCGCCTGATACGGCACAGAATGGAACGGGGCCCTGCAATGGATCGGCTCCTGGGCTGCCCGGCGTTCCGCTCCGGGGCCAGACCGGATATACAGCCGGTCGGCCCTGCAACGATCCAAACTTGGCGAACCGCCAGCAATTCAATAACTATCACGGAGGCGTCGGGAACTTCGCAGGATGTTGTGGCTTCAGTATGACGCTCTACACCTGTTTCAGGAATGGTGGTCAGGTGTTGTGCGATTTCGATCTCACCAATCAGAACAACGCACAGGCCGACGCACATACCGTCTTCGGCGATGTACGCATTCTCAATTCGAGCGGGCGAATCTTCCCGCATCAGGATGCCTTCTTTGTCGATGCGGATGGAACTCAGTTCGATACTTCTCAGATAACTCCCGGTAACAAGGTGCGGCTGATCATGGTCTTTGAGAACGTCCCTGAAACCTACACGACCGTGTCTCTCGCGCATGCCCAAATGGCCGTCCAGGCCGTCACAATCTCCGCCCAGGATTCGGGGGCTGCCGCTCAGACTGCTTCAGCCAGAAGCGACAATCGGAAGTGACATCCGAGCCCGAGTCGAAGGTAAGTGTTTTGCAAGTTCTTTGTGCGGTTGACCAAGGAAAACATCCATCCGTGTTGGCTCGCTTGGTGAAACCGCGATAATGATCGGCTTCATGGCGTGAAACCTGCGGGAGGACTCCACCGATTCTCGCTTTCAAGTCCCTCGCGCATTGAATCGCAAAAGGATAAACCTAACCAATGACGACAAAGCTTCAGGGGGGTCCAATGTTGAATCGGCCCAGCGGTATCGGTCCTAATGCGCTCCTGCTTTTGGTTTGCGCGCTTCCATGCCCATCTCAGCAAATTAAGCCCGCGTTCACGGCGGCCCAATCGGCGTCTCAAGGGCAGAGTACGTCGCCCGGAAGCGAAAGTCGGTCGAAAGGGGCCACACGCAGACTTACGTCTGTCTCCAGGAGCTACGGCAATCTCCCGCTCAGCTTCGAAGTCAACCAAGGGCAAGCGGATCCCCAGGTACGATTCCTGTCGCGCGGCAGCGGCTATTCTCTGTTTTTGACCGGCGGAGAGACGGTGCTGGCGCTGCCCAGACTGAAGAGTGCCGATGCGAAGGAGGGCCCGGCGAAGATCGACCTTCGCAAGCACCCCGCTTCTTTGGCCTCAGCCGATGTGGTTCGGATGCGGCTGCTCGGCGGGAAGCCGGACGCTGAGGTCACTGGAGAGAGCGAGTTGCCCGGCAAAGCCAACCATTTCATCGGCAGCGATCCATCCCGGTGGCGCCGCGACGTGCCCACATTTGCCAAGGTGCGATACGCCGGCGTCTATCCCGGCATCGACGCGGTCTACTACGGCAACCAGCATCAGCTCGAATACGATCTTGAGGTTGCGCCCGGCGCGGATTGGCGCACAATCCGCATTCATTTCGAGGGCGCCAAGAAAATGAAGCTCGATGCAGACGGCAGCCTGGGGCTCGATACCGCGAATGGCAGCATGGCTTTTCGTCCGCCGGTTGTATATCAGATGATTCGCGGCCGCCGCCAGAGCGTGGACGGCCGCTATGTGATCGCAGCCCGAAACACGGTCGGCTTCTCAATCGGCAAGTATGATCGCGCGCATGCCCTCACTATCGACCCGATCATCGAACCGATCCTGGTTTACTCAACCTACCTAGGCGGCTCCATCGGCGACGGCGCCGAGGCAATTGCAATCGATGGGAAGGGCGATGCCTACGTCACCGGCTATTCCTATTCGCCGGATTTCCCCACCAAGAATCCATATCAACAAATGAACGGACAAGCGCCCGGCGGCTATACGGTCTTCGTTAGCGAAATGAATCCGGAGGGGAGTGCACTCATATATTCCACGTTTGTTGGCGGTACCGCTGCCAATCTCTGTGGCAACGGCAATATCGGCGATCAGGCTAACGCGATCGCTCTCGACGCTCAAGGAGACATCTACCTCACCGGCCTTACCATTTCGTCGGATTTCCCGACCACCCCCGGGGCATGGCAAACAGAGAATAACGGCTGCCCTCAGAACAACTCAAATGCGTTCGTGACGGCGATTGCCGCCGGTGGCGCATCGCTCATCTATTCCACCTACATTGGGGGCGCCGGAAATCTGTATTCAGGTGGAGACGTGGGCACGGGAATTGCCCTTGATGCCAACGATGACGCTTACATCACCGGATCGACCGTCTCGACGGGCCAGAACTCGACCGATTTTCCGGTCACTGACAGTCCTTTTCAACGGTATAATAGGGTCCCGCAAGGCGCCGCGACGGGCTTTGTCGCAGAATTGAATCCAACGGGCACTGGGTTGGTTTACAGCACTTTCCTCGGCGGGAGCACCAGCGACCAACTCTATGGCATCGCGCTGGACTCTTCTGACAATGCCTACGTCGTCGGCACATCCTATTCATCCGACTATCCACTTCAGGGGGCCTTGCAGGCAGTCAACCATGGCGCAACACAACAGTCGAATGCCGTGGTCACCAAACTCAATTCCGCTGGCTCCGCGCTCGTTTACTCCACGTTTCTGGGCGGCCACCCTTGGTCAAATGCGAGCTACATCTCGCAGGGCGACGGCGGCAACGCGATTGCCCTGGATGCTTCCAAAAACGCCTACGTCGTAGGGACCACTTTTTCCGCCGACTTTCCCATAACGAACTGCGCGTTGCAGCCAGCCTACCTGACCATTCCTGCGGGCAATATTATTCCGACAGGCTTCGTTGCCAAGATCAATCCCACAGGGTCAGCGATCGTGTACTCGACGTACCTCGGGGGCAGCGGCGCGGCGTCAGCGTTCCTCGTGCCTGCAGTGGGCGACAGCCCGAACGCCGTCGCAGTCGATAGCGACGGCAACGCCGTGGTGGTCGGCTCAACAGCGTCGACGGATTTTCCTATCACGTCGGACGCCTACCAGCCCACCAACGGCGGGGCTGGCGGCAACCGGGCCAACGGTTTTCTGAGCAAGCTGACGGCTGCGGGTAACGTTCTGGCTTACTCAACTTATTTCGGCGGCACCGACGGCTCCGACTCTGCCAACGGCGTTGCTCTCGACGGCTCCGGAGACGCTTACTTCACCGGATTCGCAGCTTCGCAAAACAACCTCCCCACCACCAGAGGCGCGTTCCAGATGTTCAATAACAGTACAGAGAATCGAAGGAACGCTTTCGTCTCCGAGATGTCATTAGGCACGAGCGGCGAAACGACTTATACTTCGACGCTGTTGTCGACTAATGGAAATCTGTTTAGTCTCGGCTCCGATGTCGTCTTTACGGCGACTCCCGCGCTATGCGGCGGCGCCGGCACAAGCTCGCCTGTGGCCACGGGAACGGTGACTTTCACGATCGATGGAACGCCGGAGACGGAAGATGTAAGCGGAGGCATCGCCACTTATTCCACGACTTCGCTGACCGCGGGACAACACACCACGACGGCCAGTTACTCCGGAGACTCGAACTATGCAGCGAGCAACAGTGGCCCCAAGACCGTGACAATCTACGGAGCGGCGGCGGACCCTTACCTGAAGTCTGGGAGCGGCCAGACGGTTTTTTACGGACAGACATTCCCGAAGCTAATTACAGTGCTCGTCGAGGATCAAGAGAAAGATCCCGTGCCCTACGTGCTGGTCACTTTCAGCGGCGCCGGCATCCAGTTCTCGCCCTCGTCGGGAACAACCTCGGTAAACGGCACAGTAACGGTTACGGCCAAGGCCGTCGGCGCGGGAAAGTCTCTTGGCGTTGCGACGGTAAATGGGCTGAGCCGCACTCTTCCGCTCTCGTTGAACGTGATCCCAACGCAGCTTATATTCAGGGCGGTCAACAAAAAGGTTAAGTACGGCGAACCGATCGGCAAGCTGACTTACACGGTGACCGGATTCGAGCTTGGGGACACATTGAAGTCGCTCCATGGCAAACCGTCCGAGACCACGACCGCAAAAAAGGACTCACCGCCGGGAATTTATCCCATCAAGATCGGGTTGGGCACTATGTCCGATCCGAACTACACATTCGAATTTAAGGACGGGACCGTGACTATCACTTATCTCGGCACCGCTGATAAGCCGAAATTCTCACCTGCCGGTGGCACATACAAGGTCGACCAGAAGGTGGCCATCACGGATTCGACGCCTGGCGCTAAGATCCATTACACAACCAACGGAACGGAACCAACGGAGGAGTCTCCCATTTACACCGGACCGATCAGCGTGGATAAGACGACGACTATCAAGGCGATCGCCATCGCCCCGGGAAACCATAACAGCGCGATCGTGACCGAAAAGTACGTCATCGACTTGCCGCCGGTCGTCACCACCAACGCGGCAACCGCCATTACAGCGTCGGCAGCCACTTTTGGCGCCACGGCCGAAGATAAGGCCCTCACGGGAACCGTGTGGTTTGAATACGGAACAAGTAGAACAGCTCTGACATCAAGTACGAGGAAGAAGGCAATCCCCCCGTCGACTGCCGCAGTGAATGTCAGCGACACAATCGCCGGCCTGACGCCGAGCAAGACTTACTACTTCAAAGCAATGACCGAAACAGCTGGCGGACCGGCTTCGGGCGAGGTATCGAGCTTTACGACCAAATGAGATCGCCGGTCCGGGGCTTCGGTGATGGACCAATGCGGCATCGTCTACGGCGATACATTTGGCCGCAGAACAAATGAGCTTGGAAGGCTATATGAGTTGTCCGCTCGCTAAAGTCCCGCCACCGGAGAATCATCGCTTGTGATATTGTTCATGACCGACTTTCCTCAGCCATGTGACGGCATTGCCATCGAGCCGTTCGGTAATGGTGAAATGCGCCTTCGAGCTGCTTAGCGGGCCGGCGAATGTAGACGATATCGTAGCGGTCAAAGCACTCTGAAACCATCCAGAACCACAGCCTTCAATAGCAGGTCCGCAACGCATTCAATCGAAAACAGTCAACTTCATGCGATTTCAACACACTTCAAGGAGCGGCAAAGTCTGGTTCGGGACCAGGTTCTCTACCTCAAGCATCCTTTGTAGAATCAATAGGTTAGAAAACCGCCCTTGTTGAATCTAGTGGATTCTGGAGGAATCTGCGACTACAGAATCGTCTACACGACTGTCAGCCAATCTGCGGCCTTCCCATAAGTGATTGTTTTCAATTGCTGGTGGTCCGTCGAGCCGTAGACCACCTGGGTTTGCACCAGATGCTCTAGCCACGCCGTGGCTTCC
>Ga0206796_1217_pt1 | contig 10564 bp, 13 predicted proteins | sample Alteio_BWOrgCont_68_FD_152895 | JGI IMG/M metagenome (GOLD analysis project Ga0206796, IMG submission 152895) | Enriched cells from forest soil in Barre Woods Harvard Forest LTER site, Petersham, Massachusetts, United States -... | ecosystem: Environmental > Terrestrial > Soil > Temperate forest >...
ATGACCACGGCGGCAAGGGTGGCGACAACCACGGCTGCAAGGGTGGCCATTCCAACGGGCAGTAAGCGGGCTACCGCAGCGACATGAATGCCAACACTTTAGGGGATGATGCCTCACATCATCCCCTAAAAGCATTTCCGCGGAGCCCCTTGCTACAGCAATCTTTCGGCATAGCTTTGGCAGATGGTTCGCGGCGTTTCCAAGGCCATTTTTCGATTACTCATGTGGCCTTGCAGGGAAGTTTACGCCTTGAAATGCACGGTTTCGACAAACGCAATGTTAGGAAGAGGTGATCGCCGCGAGGGATTCTTCAACCCCGTCGAAGCCCTTGAGAGACGACTCGGCCTCTACCAGGTTGTCAAAACGCTTGGAACGTTATGGCTCTCCATCATCTTAGCCGGTGCCGCGCAGGGCGATTTGCAGCCACTGCAGGCCGCGACCGATTGCGCTCATGTGGAGAGTTCGATCTGGACCCACCTCGGCATAGCCATCTCGCCGTAATGCGAGGCCACGGAGGCCTGCAGCCTGCCGGCCGGCATCCCTTCGGAGATATCCCGAGCGGTATTCAATGCGGCCTCGCAGCTCTTGCGTGGATCATCGTAGGGAGAGACAGCGAGGATGACGCGTGGCTGGCCTTCAGCACCAGTCCTCCACCGTCTGAGATCATGGACCTCGCTCCGTGTACATAGGCGGCCAGCGCCATGAAGGGCCCACGCCGGCTCCGTCACCGCCGATGTCAGCCCATCCGGCTAAAGCGCTCAGCATCAATGCGCCCTCGATTGTTTCGCCTTCACTTCTGCGCAGACGCGTGCTCAGGCCGCGTTGATCTGTTTGCGTGCCGATGCTGCTGTCTAGCATCGGCAGTACCATTTGTTGCAGCATGCGGATTTCGCAGGCCGTGCGCAGGAAGCACCCTGTCGACAATGGCGCGATCAACGATTTGGAAGCCGGCAGGATTGGCTGTGGCGAAACAGACGACACTGGTCGGATTGCCGGCGCCCCGCGATGGTTCGATGAGAAACTCGCTGAGGCTGCGTCCTTCGAAAACATCGAGATCGTTGAGGGTGATTGCGGCCCAGTCGGTACTGCGTATGTTGAGGGCTTCATTTGCCTCGTTCACCTGGCGAAGCGGGCTCTGGCAGAACAGCGCTGAATTTATCGCCAGGCGATCACGCTCATACACCTTGACCGGCTCGTTCGGCGCCAAGCAGAGGGTGCGGCCTGCCACCTCCGGATGGAGGGTCGGAATATGAAGGGCAAGCCGATCGAGCGGCAGGCCGGCGGTCCGGAGGCGCCGGCCTCGTCGAGTTCGTGGCATTCGCAACATGTCGGTTACCATGGTTAGCAACCACATCCAAGCGCTGCAGGACAGGCTCGTCGCACGGCTCCTCAATCGTACGACGAGAAAGATGAGTCTCACCGAGATCGGCCTATTACGAGCGCTCCAGTCAGATCCTGAACTATCTGGAGGAAGGCGACAAAATCGCCTCGGCCCTGCACTCGACCGCGCGTGGTAGCCTCAACGTATATACCAACACCCACATTATCTGTTTCCTGGCGCCGGTGATGCCGGAATTCCTCAACCTCAATCCGGCGGTGATGCTCGATCTGTCGATCGGGGAGCGTATGGTCGACATCATCGAGGACGGCTACGATCTGGCGATCCGCGCGGTGCCCCCGCCCGATTCCAGTCTGATCGTGCGTAGGCTGACGCCATGGCGTTACGTTCTATGCTGCACGCCCGCATAGCTGGAAACACACGAAGCGCCGGGGAGCCCGACCGAACTCGTACAGCACGAATACCTGAGCTACTCATTCTACCCCTTAGGAGACAAATGGCGCTTTACTGGACCGTATGGTCCAGCTGGTGTCAGTGCATGTCGCTGGCAATGTCGTCACCAACAGCGGAGAAACGCTGCGTTTCCTCGCCCTGTTGGGATAGGGCGTGTCCCAGGCGCCGAGTTTCGTTGTTGCGTATGATCTTGCCGAGGGGCTTTTCGTACGGCCACTTCCAGGCTATCAGCCGGTGGAATTTGCCATTAATGCGATCTATCCGCATCGCCACCATCTCTCTACCAAGGTCCGCAGCTTCATCGATCTCCTCGCCGAGCGCCTCCTCAAGCACCGCAAATGGATGGTCGAGCAAGCACTCGCACGGTGGATCAAGAATGAGCGATTGCAGCCAGCGGCGCTTGCTCCTGCGCCCAAAGCTGATATTGCCTGCTGCGATTGATCATACCAATTGCTCCGCGTTTCGGAACGAACGTCCCTATCACTCAAAATCATAACAACAGCCGGTAGATGCACGGCCTGGCTGGAATGAGACTAACATGATCTCCCTCAGATCTGCTGGCCACGGCGCCGGTATCGCGCTCTATTTGGCGGGCGTGTTCTTATTTGCCCTCAACGATGCGCTCGGCAAGTGGATGGTGACGGATTACGGGGTTGGCCAATTGCTGTTGTTGCGTTCGGTTGGAGCCGGCGTCGTGCTCTTGCCGATAATCTGGCAGCTCAAGGTGGACCTGTTCGATTTCGGGCAATGGCGCTTGCAGATCCTACGCATCATGTGCATGGCGGGCGACACGTTCGCCTTCTATTATTCAACCCGCACTATGCCGCTCGCCGACGTGATGACCTTCTATATGGCGGCACCGCTAATCATCACGGCTCTGTCCGTGCCGCTTCTGGGCGAGCGGGTCGAACCCTTCCGTTGGGTAGCCGTCCTCGCCGGCTTCGTCGGCGTGCTGATCGCCCTGCAGCCGTCGAGCGCGACGTTCTCTTCGGCGTCGCCGATAGCGCTATTCGGGGCCACCATGTTCGGCCTCGCCGTCACCGTGACGCGGCGCCTCAGGCGCACCCATTGGCTGCCACTGGTCGTCTGGCAATTCGCAGGCGCCGGTGCCATCGGGGCTGTAACGATCCCCTTTGGCTGGGTGACGCCGGATCTGTTCGATCTCATGTTGATGTTCCTGGTCGGCGCCATCGCCATGCTGTGCTTCGTATGCATCACACGCGCGCTGGCGCTGGCACCGGCGGCACTGCTGGCCCCCTTCCAGTATTCTTCAATGTTGTGGGCGACAATCATGGGTTGGATGGTGTGGCGTGATGTCCCGGCACTGCCGATCATCACCGGCAATTGCGTCATCATCGGCAGCGGCCTCTTCGTCTTTTATCGAGATCGGGTGACTGGGACCGCTCCAGCGGAATAGGAAGGCCGGATCAACTGATCGGTGGGACCGTTGAGCCGCGGAAGACGAGGTCGACCGGCCAGACTTCCGTCAGCGTGGCGGGATCGGCGCCTTTGGCGATCGCCTGTCCGATCTCGGCGATGCGGATTCCCGCCGCATGGATGGACGAGAAAGTTGTGGTGAGCGGAGGGGTCAGCGTTTCGGGCCGGATGGCGGCGAGCCCGTCGTCATGGGCGATCAGCGAAAGGTCCTTGCCAACGACCCGGCCAGTGTCGCGCGCGGCGCGCATGGCGCCAAGCGCCGAGAATATCGAAGAGCAGAGCAGGGCCGTGGGTGGCTCGGCCAGATCGAACAACCCGCGAGCCATGCGGTAACCGTTCTCCTCCGTCATGCGGGAGCTGCATTCGAGCTCCGGCAGAACGGGAAGGCCACGTTCAGCCAGTGCATGGCTCCAGCCACGCGAGCGATGCATCGCGAAGGTGAAATTCACGCTTTCATTGATAAGGCCGATTCGGCGATGTCCAAGGTCACCCAGAAGCGAGGTTGCCTGGAAGAACGCCGCCTCATTGTCAATATCCAGATATGCGTAAGGCAGGCTGGTAAGGCTGCGGCCATGCACGACGAACGGCATCCCCAGCCTCTGCAGAAGAGCGATACGCGAGTCATCCACGGTCGGGGTCGACAACACCACGGCGTCCACCGAGCGAACGCGTGCCAGACGCCGGTACGTACCGGCCTCATCGCCAAGCGAGGAGGATACCAGCACATCCGTATCAACCTGCGCACTTCGACTGGCAACGCCGGCCAGAAAGTCGGTGAAAATCGGGTCGAGAAGAAGGTTGCGCTCGGATGAGATGACGATGCCGATGGCCCCGGCCCGGCCCGTGGCCAGTTTGCGGGCGCTGGAATTGGGTCGATATTGGAATTGCTCGGCAGCCTCGACCACGCGCTTTCGCGTAACCTCGCCAACCTCGGGGAAGCCGTTCAGAGCGCGGCTGACCGTGGTTTGTGACAGGCCGAGATGCTCCGATAATTCTTTCAAGTTCACCGTGCCGATCCTTCCGGGGCCTACGGAGCGGAACCGTCCATGCTTTGACCAGGCCAGCCGCTCAAACCTTCTCACGCCGTAAAGCTGAACATGAAATCTTAAGTTGTTCCACCGTGCTTTGTTTCGGTTACCTGATCTCAAACTTGCTTATCTGCAGGGGGGAGGAGGTGACCAAAAGCAACCAATCTTGCCCGATAATTCTGTTTGACCGTGGTCATCCTTCAGATTTGCGCAGAAGATGCAAGCGCTAACATCATTCAGCCTTATTTGTTGAAGCGCTTTGAGGTGCGTCTTTCTTCCAAAATACCAGCCAATCATACATAATCGTTGCCGGCTACGAACACAACTTGTGCAACGACCATAGAATTCATAGCTTTGTGGCGTTGCCAACCAGAAACAAAGCAAAAGATCAACTTCCTGCTGGATTTTGTCGGTTCGCTTGTATTTTGGGCATTCGTGAGGCAGCGTCTCCCGACGGTTGTTTCCGAAAGATGTCACAATCACTCTTGACAAGGTTGGTCTTTTTGCAGATTGTTGACTCAAAGCGCTTTGGAACAGCGTATGCCGACCTTCGGCAACAGGGGGCGGTGCGAGGAAAAAATGCATGTCCGACACGCTCTGATCTGGAGCAGTGTATCGAGGCATTTAGCGAGGAGGAAGTCAGCATGTTCAGGCGTTTGGCTCTTGCCGCCACCGCGACGATCGCCTTCACAAGTTTTGCCAGCGCCACGGAGATCGCGATCTCCTGTGGGGCCGTCGGCCAGGAGTTGACGCTTTGCAAGTCGGGCGCGGAGGCTTGGGCAAAGAAGACCGGCAATACTGTCAAGATCGTGTCGACGCCCAACGACACCAATGAGCGCCTCGCGCTCTACCAGCAGCTGCTTTCCGCTGGCGCCAGCGACATCGACGTCTTCCAGATCGACGTTATCTGGCCAGGCATTCTTTCGCAGCATTTCATCGATCTTGCTTCCTACACCAAGGGCGCGGAAAAAGATCATTTTCCGGCGATAATCGACAACAACACGGTTGGCGGCAAACTGGTGGCAATGCCCTGGTTCACCGATGCTGGTGTTCTCTATTATCGTTCCGATCTACTTGAAAAGTATGGCCTGAAACCGCCGACGACCTGGCAGGAAATGACCGACGAGGCCGCCAAGATTCAGGATGGCGAGCGTAAGGCTGGCAATGACAAGTTCTGGGGCTATGTATTCCAGGGCAAGGCATATGAGGGCCTGACATGCGACGCCCTCGAATGGATAGATTCCTACGGCGGTGGTGCCATCGTCGACGGTGAAGGCAAGATCACCGTCAATAACCCCAAGGCGGCAGCTGCCCTCACGCTTGCCGCTTCGTGGGTGGGCAAGATTTCGCCGGACGGTGTGCTGAACTATGGCGAGGAAGAAGCGCGCGGTGTGTTCCAGTCCGGAAATTCGGCTTTTATGCGCAACTGGCCCTATGCGTGGTCGCTCGGCAATGGTGGGGACAGCCCGGTCAAGGGCAAGATCGGTGTCGTGGCTCTGCCGAAGGGCGGCGATGATGGCAAGAACACCGGTACACTCGGTGGCTGGCAGCTCGCAGTTTCCAAATATTCCAAGAATCCCGACCTTGCCGCCGACCTCGTCGTCTATCTGACCTCGAAGGACGAGCAGAAGCGCCGCGCCATCGAAGGCAGCTACAATCCGACCATTGCGAGCCTCTACGAGGATCCCGACGTCCTCAAGGCCGTGCCGTTCTTCGGTAATCTGAAGGCGACCTTTACGAATGCCGTTGCCCGACCCTCGAAGGTGACCGGTACCAATTACAACGAAGTCTCGAACGCCTTCTGGAACTCGGTCGCGAGCGTACTCTCCGGCAAGGCGAAGGCTGACGCCGCTCTCGCAGACCTTGACGGCGAAATCGCCAATATCAAGGGCTCGGGTTGGTAGGAATCCTCCCCGACTGCGCCGCGAGCCCGACTTGGTTCGCGGCGTTCTTTCTTCTGACCTACCTTACTTGGCCTGACCGCGGCCACACATGCCGGCTGCGGTCTTGCTCGTGCCCGTTCCATGCACGCCCACCGACCAAGTAAGAAGCATGATCTCTCGCCGAGCGGATGAGCACAATGCGGTGGACTTGATTGGATGAGATCGTGTGTTGCAACAGATGTTGTTGCGGGACGCCGATTTGACCCGATACGCTCCTGCACTACCCGCTCAATCCCGGGCCCGGCCAACACAAAAAGCCGGACCGGTTCATCCGAAATTTCTGGGAGGATGACATGGCCAGTCAATCTGATCTGACGCGCGCCAGAGTTCGATCCGCATGGTTGTTCCTGACACCGATGCTTTTTGTGCTGGCCCTGGTTGCCGGGTGGCCACTGCTGCGCACCATCTGGTTCGGCTTCACCGATGCCAAGCTGAGTGCCCCCGGCCTCTACAAGTTTGTCGGCCTTTCCAATTACTTGACTTATGTTGACGGACGGTGGCTCGGCCTTCTCGCCAATAAGATCTGGTGGCTTTCGGTCTGGAACACAGTGTGGTTCTCGATCGTCTCGGTGATTCTGGAAACGGTCCTGGGAACGATCGTGGCGCTTGTTCTCAACGCAAATTTCAAGGGGCGCGCGATCGTTCGCGCCGCCGTCCTGATCCCCTGGGCGATCCCGACCATCGTCTCGGCCAAGATGTGGCTGTGGATGCTGAACGACCAGTTCGGTATTCTCAATCACATCCTGATGAACTTGCACATCATTTCCTCCCCGATTGCCTGGACGGCGAACTCCAGCACGGCGATGTGGGCAGTCATCATGGTGGATGTCTGGAAAACAACGCCCTTTATGGCACTGCTGATCCTGGCTGCGCTGCAGATGATGCCTTCCGACTGCTATGAGGCCGCCAAGGTCGACGGCATTCATCCGGTGAAGGTGTTCTTCAGAGTGACGTTGCCGCTGATCCGTCCGGCCTTGATGGTCGCCGTCGTGTTCCGCGCCCTTGATGCCCTGCGTATCTTCGATCTTATCTACGTGCTGACCTCCGGAAGCCGCGACACCATTTCGATGTCCGGCTTCGCTCGGCTTCAGCTCATCGATTTCGCCAAGACAGGGCTGGGCTCAGCTGCCTCGACGTCGCTGTTCCTGGTGATCGCGATCATCACCATCTTGGCGATGACCATCGGCAAGGTTCGAGTTTCGGAGGACGCCGCGAAATGACCAGAATACTGAAACCGATCGGCTTCTGGCTGCTTGTCGCCGTCATCGTCGTCTATGCGGTATTTCCGTTCTATTATGCCGTCCTGACTTCGATGCGTAGCGGTCAGGCCCTGTTCGACCCCTCGCTGCTGCCCAACAGCTTCGACTTCTCAAATTATGTCGGTGTGTTCCAGCAGCAACCCTTTGCCTTGAACATCCTGAATTCGATCATCGTGGCAGTGACGGTCGTCGTGATCTCACTCTTCCTGGGTGTGACGGCCGCCTATGCTCTCGGCCGAGTGCATTTTGCCGGAAGAGGCCTGCTGCTGATAACCATCCTCGCCGTCTCGATGTTCCCGCAGGTCGCCGTGCTCTCTGGAATGTACGAGGTGATCCGCCTGCTCGGCCTCTACAACACCATGCCGGCACTCATGTTGTCGAACCTCATCCTGACGCTGCCCTTCACCGTGTGGGTACTCACCACATTCATGAAGGAGCTGCCGCGTGAACTGGAGGAGGCGGCTTTTGTGGACGGCGCATCGCCCTGGACCGTCGTGCGCCGCGTGTTCCTGCCACTCATGTGGCCGGCCCTGGTGACGACGGGCCTGCTCGCCTTCATTGCGGCCTGGAACGAGTTCCTGTTCGCTCTCACTTTCTCGCCGGACAATCGTACCGTTCCGGTCGCGATCTCCTCGATGACCGGTGCGAGCCAGCAGGAATTGCCATGGGGCAACATCATGGCGGGTTCCGTCATCGTGACCCTGCCGCTCATCGTTCTGGTTCTCATCTTCCAACGCAAGATCGTCGCGGGTCTCACCGCTGGCGCCGTCAAGGGGTAAGCATCATGGCGAGTGTGACGCTCAAGAATATCCGCAAAGCCTTTGGCCGCATCGAGACGGTGCATGGCGTGAATCTCGACATCGAGGACAAGGATTTCGTGGTCTTCGTCGGCCCTTCAGGGTGTGGCAAGTCGACCCTTCTGCGCCTGATCGCTGGGCTGGAGGACATCACCTCCGGCGACCTCCTGATCGACGGCCGAAAGGTCAACGACAAGACGCCGAAGGATCGCGGCATCTCGATGGTGTTCCAATCTTATGCGCTCTATCCGCATATGAATGTCTACCAGAACATGGCCTTCGGCCTTGAATTGGCGAAGACGGCGAATACAACCATCGATGCCAAGGTACGCGAAGCCGCCCAGATCCTTGAATTGACGCCGCTGCTTGAGCGCCTGCCCAAGCAGCTTTCGGGCGGCCAGCGCCAGCGTGTCGCCATCGGCCGTGCTATCGTTCGCGAACCGAAGGTCTTCCTTTTCGATGAGCCGCTCTCCAATCTCGACGCAGCATTGCGCGTGCAGATGCGTATCTCCATCGCCAAGCTGCACAAGCAGATGGGCGCCACCATGGTCTACGTGACACATGACCAAGTGGAGGCGATGACGCTGGCCGACAAGATCGTTGTACTCAATGCCGGCAATGTCGAGCAGGTCGGGGCGCCGCTCGAGCTCTACCACAACCCGCGAAACCTTTTCGTGGCCGGCTTCATTGGCTCGCCTCAGATGAACTTCATCGACACCGAGGTTCTCGCGTCCGACCCGAGCGGTGCGAAGATCGCCTTGCCGGGCGGAGGCAGCGTCGTTGCAAAGGTGGATGGCTCAAGCGTTCGCGCTGGTGATAAGGTGAAGCTTGGCGTCAGGCCCGAGCACCTTTCCGAAACCGGCGGTGAGGCCTCTTTCAAGGGTGCCGTGGAAGTGGTCGAAGAACTGGGTGAAAGCCACTTCCTATATGTGCGCGGGGGTGATGGAAAGCTGATCACCCTGCGCCATGCCGGCGACGCGCCGGTATCGGCCGCCAGCGACGTCACGGTCGGCGTGCCCGGCGATCTGTGCCACGTGTTCAAGGCCGACGGAACTGCGTTGCGCAAAAAAGAAGCAGGCGTTTGTGCCCCGGATAGCCCCGAGGCGCAAATGAAATCACAACCGGCGCAGTTGCTGCCGCTCTCGGGGAGGCAGGCGGTATCGTCGTCGAGACGGCGACGCTGGACGAGCCTGAACATGGCCTGACAGTCGAACGCCTGGCCAAAACGGATGTTCTCGTCTGGTGGGGGCACAAGGCGCATGGCGAGGTGAAGGACGATATCGTCAATCGCGTGCAGGAGCGTGTATGGGAGGGCATGGGCCTGATCGTGCTTCATTCGGGCCATTTTTCCAAGATTTTTAAGCACCTCATGGGCACGCCTTGTGCCTTGTCCTGGCGCGAGGCTGGTGAGGTGGAGCGCATCTGGGTGCTCAATAAGAACCATCCCATCGCCGCGGATCTGCCAGAGCATTTCGAGATCGAGCACGAGGAAATGTACGGAGAGCCCTTTACGGTGCCCGAGCCGATGGAGACGCTGTTCATCTCTTGGTTCGAAGGCGGCGAGGTCTTCCGCTCCGGCCTGACTTATCAGCGCGGTGCCGGCAAGATCTTCTACTTCCGTCCGGGTCATGAGGCCTATCCGACCTACCACAACGCCACCGTCCGCAAGATTCTCGGCAATGCTGTAAAGTGGGCCTACAACCCCGCTTCGGCCTGGAAGCGCGTCAATCAGGCTCCCAATACCCCCCATGACAAGGCACCCGTGCCGTTGGAGGTGAAGGGACCGCGGCTCCATGAGGACGGTGAGGAAGGTTTTCGCTGAGCCGTTCGGGGCGATTGCTGCTCTGGCGACCTGCGACCAGCCTGGCATCCGTTCCGTGTGTTCGTTGCCTTGTGCCCATCCAGCGTGCCGGCTTTCAGGTCGGCACTCTTTGAAGATGGTGTTGATCTGGAGACTCGATTTCGTGAGCAAGATACGTATCCTTGTGCTTGGCACAGGCAACATGGCCGCCAACCATTCCCGCCATTTCCAGGCCGCACCCAATGTCGAGGTGGTGGCGGGCGTTGATGTCGACGCAAAGCGAGCCCGCCAGTTCGGCGACCAGCATGGCATCAAGCAGGCCTTCGGTGATCTCGACGAAGCGATCGCATGGGGCCAGTTTGATGCCGCCGCCAATGTCACGCCGGACAAGTTTCATCATCCCACCACGATGAAGCTTATCGCGGCGGGCAAGCACGTCTTCTGCGAGAAGCCGCTCGCCGAGACTTTCCCGCTTGCCGATGAGATGGCCGCAGCGGCGAACGCTGC
>Ga0206796_1218_pt1 | contig 10517 bp, 8 predicted proteins | sample Alteio_BWOrgCont_68_FD_152895 | JGI IMG/M metagenome (GOLD analysis project Ga0206796, IMG submission 152895) | Enriched cells from forest soil in Barre Woods Harvard Forest LTER site, Petersham, Massachusetts, United States -... | ecosystem: Environmental > Terrestrial > Soil > Temperate forest > O...
ACCGTGTAACCGGCGGAGGGAACGTCGGTGAGGCCCTTGATTCCGACGAGCGCACCGATATACGGCACCACCCAGTCGGCGCAGGTTTCGATGAAAAGATCGTCGTAGGACTGAACAAGGCTGTCCTGGAGAACTTCGACCTGTTCGGCCAGGATTTCAATGAGCGACTGCAGCGGCCCGCGCTGCTGCTTAGCCTGCAAAGCCGCAAGCATCTGTTGCTGGAGCGGCGTCAGCGGCAGCGGTGTCGCGAGCAACTGCTGCAGCGTTGCAAAGTCGGAGGGATCGAGGCCGCTGCCCGACTGCAGGGCGAGCTGGGCGTCGCGGATGCGATAGACCGCGGGCAGCAGGTTGTAGATCTGTGTCAGGTCGAGGGTCATGAGGGCACCGTCGTTGCAGTCAATCCCAGCGGACCTGGGTCGAGGGTGAGCAGCTGAGCCGGCGTGATGCTGCCGCGACTGCCGGCCTGCGGAACGGCAGCAGCGAGCTGCGGCTCCGGCGTTTCAAGCGGATCGCTGGAGCTGTAAATCGAGAGGACAACGTCGACGACGCCGGGAACTTCCTGAATGGCGGCAATGACCTCGCTCTGGTAGACCGGCTGGCCGAAGCTGCGCGCCTGGAACGAGAACGTCTGGCGGAGGGCCGCCTCGATGGCGGGCTGCACGAGCTGAACCTGATAGTCGGAGGAAATCTGCGCAGTGGCGTCGACTTTGAAGTAGATCGGCGTATAGGCCAGCACGAAAACGTCGACGTCGGGCTCGGAGCAATTGGCGATGGAACCCTCGAGTGTCGTGATGGTCGAGTCGGTTTGATCGATGGGCCCGTCGGCGCCGGCTACGGTGAGGACGACAACGCGCTGCTGGCCATTCCAGGTCCAGGTGGCGAGCGCTTTGCCGATGCCGGGAAAAGCAAGGGAGAAGTCCTGGTAGTCTTCCAGGGAAACGACGCGGCCCAGGGTCATGATGGCGAGAGTGGCGCAGTCGCGGCCGCTGTCAAGATCCTGAGGATCAGCAGCTCCGGAGGACGGCAGGGGGTTTGTGGCACTGCGCACGCCGAGAGGGCGCGACATGAGCTGTGACAGTTGAGCAGCATTAACGAGGCCGGGGGTGCCGATGCCAAAGCGATAGGTCGCGGTGATGTTGGCGGTTCCGGTGGGCAGGCGCGAGCCGGTGATGCCGTCGCCGAAGGTGACGGTGGTGACGGCGCTGTCGTCCTGCGAGGTGATGAAAATGTGTTCGGTGGGGCCGTGTCCGTAGAAGAACGGCACTTCGGTCCACTGCACTCCGTCGACGTAGACCTGCAGTGTGCTGGCACTGCCGCTGGCGTTCTCCGCCTGAACGTACGTAAGCGGGGACTGGCTGAGGACGAAGCTTTGGAACGTCTGCCTGCCGTCGCCGGAGCCGAGGACTTGCGAGACGGTCTGGCCGTGCGTCGCCGGGGCGACGTTGGCGTTGATGCTGATGCTTGCCCGCTGATAGAGGTTCGACGGGGCGGAATCGAGGGTAATGATCGTGAATCCCGCGTTCACCTGGACGTCCGTGAGCGTGTGCACCTCGGCCGCGGGAGGGCCGGTCGGATTGCCGGACGTCTGCGAGAGGGTTGTGCCGCTGAGGACGATCTGCTGGCCCGCGGCGAGGCCGAGAAATGTGCCTGCGAGGGTAATGATGTTGCTCGACGATGAGCCGCCGATGTTGGTTTGCGTGATGGGGGTTTGAGCGAGCGGCAGCGCCTCGGCCTGGCAGAGGATGGTCGTGGAGCGGAGGGTGAAATCGCCGAGCGAGGCAGAGCCGACGGGTTTCAGCGACAGCCGCGAGACTTTGGCGGTCATGGTGAAGTCCTGGTGCGAGGCGGTAACGTTGGCGACCACCAGGAAGGTCTCCTGCTTGCCGGCGGCGGAGAGCAGGACGATGTAGCTGCCAGGGACGATTTGCGAATAGACGTTATCGAGATAGAGATAGCCATTCCAGCCTGGATCTCCCAGTGAGAACTCGCCGGAACTTGTGCCCGGGGCGTTGTCCCAGGACTTGGGATAGGCGGCGGGAACGTCTTCGGTGGGCGGGCTGGAGTTCGTCTCGAAGTTATTGTCAAAGCGCAGCGATGCCGGCAGGGAGTAGTAGTTGGGGGCGTTGTATCCGAAGGGCGCGACCTGTTGGCGGAAGGCGTACACGCTGCCCACCGCATTGCCGGCGTTGGCGACGAGCTGATTGACGAGGGTGCTGAGCTGATCGAGGGGCCACTGGTCGGCTGTGGCTGCGGCCAGAATGTCGCCCGCGTCCCACCAGTTGGAAGAGGAGGCGAGTAGAGCGGCGGCGCTGGGTAGATCGGCAGCGGCCTGCAGGGTGGTTTCGCTGCCCTGAGGCACGCCGGTGGCGACGCCGTCGGTAAAGGTAAGGGGGGAATAGACGGGCCAGGAAGCGGGTGGCGGATTCAGGGCCAAATCCACTTCGGTGGTCTTGCCGTCGGAGGAGACGGTGACCGCGTGGACGCTGACGGGCGGCAGTGGCGATGCACCCTGAGGAACAAGCAGCAGCCAGTCGCCGTTCTTAATCGTGGTGACGCTGCCGGTGAGCAGGATCGAGCTGGCGGTGCCGTCGATGCGCTGTGGCTGCACCAGGCGCGGAGCGATGGTATTCCACTCAGGACGGGCGCTGATTTGGGCAACGGTCTCGAACGTCTGAGGCATCTGGCCCGGGCCAGGAATGCTCTGCACCTGCGTGCCAACGGGGATGATGGTGGACGGCAACTGGTCCAGCGCCGACTGCGGCGAAGCGGGAACGGGCTGAGCCGGCGTGAAAGCCTGGGCGAGCATGGGGTTGGGCGGCGTGTTGATGACCGCGCCATAAGCCCCTGCCGATGGATCGATGGTGAAGGCGAGCGACGCGTCAGCGGCGACGCCGGGCGACATTCGATAGCCGACAAGGTTGGCGAGCCAGGCGACGGAACGCGTTTCCGTGGCCGTGCCCAGATATGCCTCATTGGCAATGCGCTCGCTGTAGAAGGTGAGCACGTCGCCCATAACGGAGAACGCGTCAAGCAGAGCGATGGTGAAATCGTCGGGCTCGCGGGAACGTAGCTGCCGCAGGCTGGGCTGGCGAGACTGGGAGATGCGGGCGAGCAGGGTCTGGTAGAAGGTGGTGTAGGTGCCGGTACGATAGGCAATTGCGCTCAGGCCGGGACGATTCCGGATCGTCTGCGGCGTTTCCTGAGTGATGCCGTCGCAGCATCCGCAGCAGGTGAGGGTGGCGCAGGTGCATCCGTTGGCCATCTCAGTTGCCTCCGCAGACGTTCACGGTCAAGAGGCCGTGTTCGGGATAGTTGGGATCGTTGTCGAGGCGTGCGATCTCCAGTGGCTGGAGTGGAATGTAGCCGGTGGCGATGCCGCTGGTGGTGGGCTGGCCCTGGCGCTGGAACGTAATAACGGTGACCGAGGCGACGCCGTCGGTCTGCTGGACGGCGGCGATGATCGGGCTGAGATAAACAGGCTGGCCGAAGGTGAAATTATCGGGATTGAAGAGCGCGTTCGAACCGTCGGGCAGCGTTCCGGTTCCGAGCAATTGCAGGATGGCTTGTCGAACGTCAGCGGCAAGGTAGCCGGGCTGCGGGCAAACATCGAGCGTCAGCTCGAGCGAGACATAGACGGGCGGGTTGACTTCGACATCGTGGCCCATCATGCGGTAGTTCTCGAGCCCGGCAACGATGGACGATGCCGTAGCCGCGTCGACGGCTCCGCCGCCCTCAGGATCGACCGAGACGTTGACGGTGTACCAGCTGCCGGTCCAGCGGAAGGTGCCGACAGCATCCTCAAGGTTGGGATCGACGCGCATGGCCATCGCGCCGTAATCGGCGGGCGTGACGGCGCGGTTCTGGATGTTGAAGGCGTACGGAGCGCTGGCGCGCACGGAGTCGAGGGTCTCGGGGTCGAGACCACCGGTGGCGGCAAGCGGATTTGTAATCGATACGACGACATTTCCCTTGAGGACCGGATCGTCGCTGGCGATGCGGCACAGCGAGTCCATACCTACGTTCGCCACCGTGCCGCCGCCCACGCGATACTGCGCGTGGTAGATGTCTCCGGGGACAACCTGCATGCCGAAGGTGCCGTCGCCGAACCGCAGGCTGGCGGTACCGTCGTCTTCGGTCTCTGCGACGAAGTTTTTCGAGTCGGAGCTGCTTTCGAGCAGATCGAGGAGCGGCAACCAGATGTCGGGACTGGATTCGGTGTGCAATCGGATTGCCGGCAGCAGTCCTGTGACAACGCGCGCGCTGATGGCGGTGGAGGCGGGAACCGGATTCCCGCTGGAATCGGTGGCCGAATAGGCGTCGGCAAAAGTCAGCGGTCCGGAGGCGAGCTGTGGGTTGTAACGGATCGGTGCGGCCGTTGCAGTCTGGGTGGACGCGCAATCGCCGCATCCGCCGCCCGCAGGAAGGGCCAGCGCCGGATTCGGCGCTGGCACCATGGCCTCGGTTTCGTCCTGGATGGTGCGGCCGGAGTCGGCGAGCACGTTGTTGCCAAGGACGACGGAGACGTTGTCGTAGTAAGCGGGCGTGTCGCCCTCGACCTGGCTCGACAGACAGACAGCGAACGGCAGAGCGTCGGCCGAGCCCCAGTCAATGCGCGTGACTGGCAGCGGGATGCTGGAGGGCGGTTCGGCAAAGAGATTGCCGATGGGGTCTTCGCTGGAGGTGACGGAGGTGAGTCGGACGGCGCAGCGGTGGGTGGGGTCCGCGTCTTCGGGTGCTCCGGTTTGCGGCCCTTTCGCTTCCTGGAAGATGAGGACCATGCCCGGCTGCAGGTTGGGGTAAGCGCCGTTGAGCCAGGCGTGCGTCGCGCCGGCGGGCAGGCAGCACTGGCGGTCTCCCCAGGCGTAGAGCTGCATCTGGTTGTGCGCGGCGAAGAACGAAGCGTTCTCCATGAGCTCGAAGACCTGGGGATTCTCAGCGAGCGCCTGGTTGTAAGTGTCGGACGGCACGGCGATGAACGGCCCGGGGGCACTCCCCTGGGTGAGGATTTGCTGCGTGAGGCCCGTGACCGTGATCTGGCTCAGCGGAAAATCGGCGCTGACATCGAAGTGGATCCAGGCGCGGGCGTTGCGGCCGTCGAGCATGGGATAGTCGACGAGCTTGACGTGACGGCGCACCGAAGTGCGGCGGCGCGCGGTGGCCAGATAGGCTTCGGTGGCTACCGCATCCTGCTGATAGCTGAGGTAGTCGCCGACGAAGGCCAGAAGCTCGACGAGGACAATGCCGAGATCCGCGGGATTGCGCTCAGTCCATGCCGGGATGATGGTCGACATGCGATCGAGCATGAGACTGCGGAAGCTGGCGAAATCCTTGGCGAGATAAGAGAAATTCGGTGGCGCGGTCACCGTCGGCGGACAAACGGTACTCTGCTCGCAGTCGAACCACGACGGGCAACCGGCCTTAAAGGAGAAAGTGATCTCGGAATAAACCGGATCGAAGAATGGCGGTGGCTGCATGGACCCGCTGGGCGCGGAGACGCTGGCGACAAGCTGCAGTCTGTAGGGCGAGAAGTCTCCGGCCTGGGTAACGGTGACGATCAGCAGGTTGGAGCCGTCGGGCGGCGATCCCGCGGAGCACTCCGTGGTGACTGGCGGCGGCGAGAGCGAGGAGCCGTCGATGACGCCGGAGACCTGGATGTTGGTGATCCGTTCTCCGCCGCAGATAAGGATGTTATCGACCTGGAGTTGGCCCGGTGTAAGGGGATGGAGGAAATAAATGTACAGCGCGGTCTGCGGACCGGCAGGACCGTCCGCGACCTCGAGGTAGTCGATGCCGTTGTAGACGATCTGGGCGAGGAGAACGGCGCGGCGGGCGGAGTCGCAGCACTTGTAGATCATGAGGAGGAACCTCCGGTGCTGAACTGCGCGACCTGCTGCTGCTGGGTGCTGCGCACGGTGTACTGCACGACGACGGTGAGGACGTTGTCGGTGGCCGAGACGCTGACGTCATTGAGCGAGATGAGATTGCCGAGAGTGTTCTGCAACGCTCCCTGGACCAGATACTGCGTAGCCGTGGCCAGTTCCGCGCTGTTGGGCGCAAAGACGAGCTGCAGAAGACCGCAGCCGAAATCGGGCTGATTCACGCGCTCGCCGGGCGCGGTGAACAGGACCTGCTCGACCAGATCGCGGATGTGCCGATTCTGGGGATTGGTATCCAGATCGGAGTCGGCGGTTCGGCCGCGCGGATCGAAGCTGTACGGGAACTGGACGTTCATCGCTTCCTCACATGGCGGTAACGCGGACCTGACAGGAGACCGGCGGCAGCAGCGGGGTGCCCGTGGGGGCGCAGATAGCCGTGCCGCCGAAGATGACGAGGGGTTGGCCCATAGACGTGACACGCACCGAGCCGACCACATACTGCGCGGTGACACAGGGACCGTTAGCTGCCGGCGGCGGCGGCAGAGCGCAGCCCGCGACCATGTGCGGCGAGGTGAGCGGGATGGAGGGCATGCCGGAGACGGTGAGGCGCGGATTGACGAGCGTGGGCTGAGCCTGGCCCGCGTGAGAGCAAAGTACCGTGGCACCCTGATGCAGAATAAATCCTGGCATAACTTCCTCCTAAGTAACGACTAATGCGCCCTCGTTCATAGTTACCGATGGGCCGGCCATGACCAGCGTCGCTCCCTGGCCGTTAGAGATAGTGATACCGACGTCGTTAATAAGGATCATGGCGCCGGTTTGACTCTTGAGCATGATGCCGCCTGTAGGCCCGGGCAAATCGCTGATGGCGATGGAATTCTGGCCGGCAGTCTGGAAGACGATGCTGGGCGAGATGGGCAGGCCAAGAAGAACGAGAGGCGGAACGTCGGCCATGGAGCCGAAGCGGCAGCCGACCCAGACGGGGTAATCGGGGTCACCCTTCTCAAACTCGATCCAGACGCCGGCGCCGATGGGCGGCACGAGATAGGCGCCCATGGGCGTGCCGGTAGGGCCGGCGAGCGGCGCGCAGGGGACGGCCCAGGTGGAGGGCGCGAGTGACAGCACGTCCGGCACTTCGCAGAGCAGGCGCCCCATTTGCATCGGGTCGATGTTATTGGTCACCGTGCCGCGGTATTTTCCGTAGTACTTATTGGCTTCAGGGCTCATACGGGCACCGTCTGGGTTATGGAGTTCATTCCGTCGCGCGAGAGGGTGAAGCTCTGCTTAAATTCGCCGCGCTTGATGCTGTGGGTGACTGTGCGGACGTAATACATGCCGTCGTAAGTAGAACCGGCGCCCCGCACGCCGACGAGCAAATTGGGGCGCAGAACCGATCCGTAGCGGATGGTGTTGAGGGTTCCCGAGCCGCTGATGGCCTCGCTGGTGTCGCCGGTTTTGGCCAGTGCGAGGCCGATGGCCTGGATGGAGTTGAGATTGCCGCCCTCGGGCGGGAACGAGATCTTCATGGGAGCCGTGGGCCTTGCGCCCAGCGGTGGGCGCAGCAGGCTGATGTTGGGCACGGGGATGGGGATGGGGATCTTGCCGGTGATGGGATCCATGATGGTCATGATGACAACCTTTTTGGCGAGGCCATCGAGACTGAAGGTAAGGGTTTCCACGTTGCTGTTCGCGTCCATGTTGACGGTAAGGGCAGGCTGCGGAATGGGAATGCGGATGTCCGGGCCGAAGTAGAAAATACTGGTGCCGGGCGCGGGCCCGGGCTCGAGATAGAAGGTGTACCCGGTCTGCTCGGCCATCTTCTTGATATAGGCAAGATCGGAGCCGGTTTGAGACGGTATCTGATCAGTAGGAATGGGCACGTCAGGGAAGATAGGTGGAATTACCAGGGGAGCTATCCCGAAGATGGCATACTTCGCGAGCAGTACGTTCAGCCGGGCATAGATGGGCATCCCCGGGTAGCGCATGATGGGTATTTCGATCACATCCATCAGCACGGTCAGATCTTCGCCGGTGAGGGTTAGCGTAGACTGACCGGCTTCGTTGCTCGGCGCAACTTCGTGGCGGGTGACGACACCGTCGATGAGAACGTTGGGAATGCCTCCCAGTGTGACCATGAGAATGACCCGGGTGGTCCCAGGATCGAAGTAGCCGCTAGGCAGCAGCGTCTTGTAGATCGTGGACTTCTTGTTCATGCTGAAGACCAGCTGAAAGCCGCTGCGCTGGCCGCCGGTGTTGATCTGGGCGCTGATCATCGCATCCGTCACCTCTTTGGGCGCGGGGATGGGGACCATGGGTCCGATGAACAGCGAAAGATAGATACCTTTAAGCATTGGGCGGACCTGGAACTCCCTGGGGCAGCGTGATGTTGATGGTTTCGCCGATGGTCGCGGTCAGATCGAAGGGCGACATCTCATCGTTGGCGTCGCAGACCCGCCAGAACTGCTGCGGGTCGTCGAGATACTGGTTGGTGATGTTGTCGAGGCGGTCGCTGTCGGTGACGGTGTGCAACAGCAGGAGCGTGAAGCCGCCGGGCTGTGGCAGAAAGCGCCGGGTGACATAGGAGATCACCTGGTTGCCCGGCGTAGCGGTGTACGAGGACTTGGGCAGAGACGCGTAGCGGCTGTTGGCGGCGAACATAAGCTCCTCAGGCAATGCTGGTGATGCCGAGGGCGGCGAGACTGACCGACCCCACTTTGCCGGCCAGCGTTTCCTTGCGCTGCTGGTAGGCGAGGTAAATGCTGTTGCCCTTCTGGTCGAAGTCGAGATCGTTGACGCTGAGCACGCGCATGCCGAGGCTGACCTTGGCGCGGATGGGATTGAGGCTGGTGTCGAAGGCTTCTTCGGTGACGCTGAACTCGGTGAGGCGGACGGGAAGAATGCGATTGGCGCTCCAGACGAAAAGCGTGAGGGGCGCCTCCATCGGAGCCACTTCGATGGTGCCGCCCTGAGCGAGGGTGTTGTCGCTCTGAATCTGCGCGCTGGTGGGATAAATGAGCGTCTCGAGTGCGGCCAGCTGAGGATAGAGGCCGTACTGGACGGCGTTGGGATTCTGATTGGGGAACTCGAGCTGATCGGTGAGGTCGAGCTCAGCTTCAAGCTTGATGGTTTCGACGGGGGGACCGGTGAGGCGCAGCGCATCGAGGCGATCGCCGGCCTCGGTGGCGGCCGCGCGAATCTGCAGGGTGCGCGAGAGCGAGTCAGGGTTGTACTGCAGCGTGATGACGCGCTGGATGGCGAGCGTGGTGGGGTCGGCGACGACGATGCCGGCGCGCTTGACGCTGGGCGAGCCGGGGAAACCGATGAGGGGGACAGAGCTCATGTGAGCACCTCGTCCAACGGATGTGGAACGACATGGCGAGCCGACATTCGCGATTGGGAATCAGACATCGTGTTCCTTACTGTCAGGGGTTGCGCCAGCCGTGCTGCTGACGAGGTTTTTGGGGTCGAGAGTTGGCTTCACCCAGGCGATGTCGTCGACGCTGGGCAAGGTGAAATTAGCCGGGCTTTCGTAGTGGATCGGTTTTTTGAGCGACATTCCCAGGGAAAGGCCGGGATCATACGTGAAGCTGCCCAGAGTCCACTCTTTGCCGGTGGTAACGCTGAGCCAGCCGATGCCCGCCTTGGCCTCGACGCTGGCGATCAGCGCAAGGCTAAGGATCAACGCAAGGTTGGCTTCGAAGCCGACGTCGGCGGTAATCTTGCCGTTCCCGTAATGAGCATGGAACGGTACGTTCATCCCGCCTTTAAGGGTTGCCGTTGCTGTGATTCCGAGGTCGCCGCGGATAGAGGCAACCACGACGCTGAGCTTGATGCCGCCTTTGATGGTTCCGCTGATACTGGCAGTGGCGCCGATAACAAGCTTGCTGGTGAGGTCCAGTTGGACGTCGGGATCCTTCTCAAGCGGCTGAAACTCGGCGGTGGCCTTCACGTCTTCGAGCATCACGGGCCCGACCGAATAGCCGGCGGAGAGAGAGCCCTCGATGTTTACATTGAGGCCGATTCCGCCGATGGAGAGAGGAGGGGGAAGCGGGATGTCCTCTTCAATGTCGAAGAAAGTGTAGTGGCCGGAGAAACCCTTAAAGAGCTGGATGGGCTTGTTGAAGGCAAGCTCGCCGGTAACTTTGACTTTCTCCTGCTCGTCGATAATGACACCGGCGGAGGCGACGAGATCATTGGTGACCTTGAAGGAGACATGACCTTCGCCGGTGAAGTAGATGGCCCCGTTGGGACGGTGGTGCATTTCGACTTTAAGCGAGCCCTCGGCACGGTCGGTCTTGATGCCGAGTTCGGCATCGCCCGAAAACATCTCGTCGCGATAGATAACGTGAATTTCGCCGTGAAGGGTGTTGAACTCGAATCCGGTGCGGCCTTCGCCGCTGAGGTGGCCGTTGGCGTACTCGAGCTCGATATCGACGGGCTTGATGCGTGGCGGATTGAATCTGGCTTTAGCGCGGAGAGCCCAGCCATCGCGGTCGTAGTGAACGCTGGCGGTGACCGGCTCCGCGACGCCGGGGATCGCGAGCACGGCGGTACCGGTGGCACTCATGCCCTGCTGCTGCGCGAAGCGAATGGCTACATCGACGCTCTTGACGTACTTGATCTTGCCGTTGCCGCCCGCTT
>Ga0206796_1220_pt1 | contig 10445 bp, 9 predicted proteins | sample Alteio_BWOrgCont_68_FD_152895 | JGI IMG/M metagenome (GOLD analysis project Ga0206796, IMG submission 152895) | Enriched cells from forest soil in Barre Woods Harvard Forest LTER site, Petersham, Massachusetts, United States -... | ecosystem: Environmental > Terrestrial > Soil > Temperate forest > O...
TATTAGATATGCTGTTCTGAGGCCATTATTCATTGGAGAACGACTTTTCCCATTACCAACTAACCCACTTCATGTTAATGTCTTTGCGTCTACGCACCTGATTGATAGTGCTACCGGCGCCATAAAAACATGGGACGACGATACATGGAGAATCTTGATGTGGGCACTGCTTGAGCCAATTAAAGAGCCACCAAGCTAAAACCAGCAGCGAGCGCGATGCCGTTACGAACGGCGACTATCCTCTAAGATTGGGGAGCTAAAACAGGTTGAGCTGGTTGTCGATGCCGAGCGCCCAGGCTTCGATTCCGCGTGCACGGAGAGTGGTGGCGAATTCGGCCGAAAAACCGTGCAGCGTCAGGACGCGTTTCGGTTGCACGAGTTCAACGAAGCGCAGCAGGTCGGGGAAATCGGCGTGGTCGGAAAGTGGGAAGGCCTCATGACATTGGTAGCGGTAAATCGCCCCCGGATCGAGTGCCCAGCCGGTGATGACCGCGGTGCGTGCGGCAGGGATTTTTTCAGAAATGCGCCATCGCGTCCTTGCGGTGGGCCGATGATGACGTGACCGCCCGAGGCCTGCGGATCGAACTCGCGCCAGGCTGGAAATCTCACGCCGAGGGCCTCGTAGACTTTCGTCAGCCGTGCGGCCTCGGTGTGCAGCATCACCGGCAGGCCGGCCGGGGCCAGGGCGCGGAGCACCTCCTGAGTTTTACCGAGGCTGTAACAGAGCAGCACGGGCGTGGCAACGTCGGCGAGGGCGGTCCGGCAGAAGGCGATGAGGCTGGCGATAATCTCCTCGTCCGGCGGGAAGACATAACGCGGGCGGCCGAAAGTGGTCTCCATGATGAGCGTATCGGCGTGCGGTGTGGCACAGGGTTCGGCCGCGAGCCCGGGGCGCAGCTTGAAGTCGCCGGTGTAGAGCAGGGAACCATGCTCCGCATGTTCGAGCAGAATCTGGCTGGAGCCGAGGATGTGGCCGGCAGGATGCAGGGTAGCGGTGACACTTGGAGCGAGCGAGTGCGGTTCGCCGAAGCGCAGCGCCGTCACGGCGCGTTTTCCCGGCAGCCGCGCATGCACGAGCCGGGCGGTGGCGGGCGTGCAGAGGATGGCGCGGTGGCGGGCGACATGGTCGCTGTGGGCATGCGAGACAAACGCACGGTCGGCGCGCGTCTGGGCGTCAAGCCACCATGCGATTTGCGGCAGCCACACGCCGCGCCGGAGCTGGATTTCCCAGGCCATGTCACACGCAAAGGCCCCGGCGGGCGCAACGGAAGCGGAAAGAAGGGGGCGCGGCTTTTCTTCGATAAGCGGCTGCCCAAAACAGCGCGTTGGGGACAACGCGCGCCACCTGCCAGAGAGGATCCGGCGGGCTACGGCAATCAGCGGAATTTCACCGCACCCAGGATGAGCAAAGTCACCAGCATGATTCCTGCGATCCACCAATACCAGGCCAGGCCATTGACGGTGCGGCGGGAGGGCATGGCATTGCGCCGGTCCCCCGCCTCGTCATCATAGCCTTCCGGCAGGTCGAGGCCATCTTCCGGCGACTCCTCGCGCCAGCCGATCCGTTCGTCGGCCCCGCATTCAGGGCAGGCATGGGCGGTGCGGGGAATGGCGGCGCCACAATTGGCGCAGGTTTCAGGCGGTGGGCGGCTCATGCGTGGATTTAAACAAGTTGGAGAGGTATTTTTTCCGGACAAAACGCCACGCGGTCACGAGGAACGCGGTGAGCGGCACCGCCAGCACCAGCCCGGCGATGCCGCCAAACGCCGTGCCCCAGAAAAAAATCGCGACCGTGATCGCCATGGGATGCAGCCCGGTGCGGTCGCCCATGATTTTCGGGGTGATCACCCAGCCTTCGGTCGCCTGCACGATCCCCATCACCACGAGCACGAGCCCGGCGCGCTCCCAGCCCCCGCCGGTCTGCAACAATGCGACGGGCAGCGCGGTCGCGAGACAGGTGCAGGTGCCGAGATATGGCACGACATTGAGCAGCCCGATGCCGAGGCCGATGACAAAACCGAATTTCAATCCGACCAAGGTGAAGCCCAGTGCGTAGAGCACGCCCAGGAGCGCGCCGATGAGGAGCTGGCCGCGAAAAAACGCCACCACGATGCCGACAAATTCGCGGGTGAGCACGGTCACGTCCTCCCGGACCGTTGGCGGGAGAAAATCCAAGGCGGGCGCCTGCCTTTCCAGTTCCGGCCGGGGGCGCAGCAGCAGCAGAAAAAACAGGTAAAACGGCACGAGCAGCACATGGATGAAAAACCCGGCAACGGCAAGCAGCCCGGCTCCCGCGGAAGCCAACGATGAAGTGATGTCGCCGAGCAATTTTTGCGCCTCGGCGGAGAGGTTTTTTCCGGCGTCCTGCACCGCCGGGCTGTTCATCAGGTCGTCAAAGGTTTTGGCGCCGCCGGGCAGATGACCGTGCATCCAGGCCAGCGCGCGCTGCCAAAAATCCGGCAGCGAACGGGCGAGGCCGCCGAGCTGTTCCACGAGCGGGGGCAGCACCAGGATGAGAAAAGTGGCAAACAGGATGGCGGCGGCACCATAGAGGATGAGGACCGCGGTCACCCGACGAAAGCGCAGGCGCGTTTCAATCCAGCCCACGGCGGGCCGGAGGATGAGGGCGAGGATGCCAGCGACCGCGAGCGGCCAGAGCACGCCGGAGAAATACCGGAGCAGCCAGCCCAGCCCCGCCACTGCGCCGACCAGCACCGCGAGGATGACGGCAAGCGCCAGCAACGCCGCGGCAAAGCCGACGAGCTTGCGCTGGGAGTCGGAAAGCACGCGGGAGGGTGTTTCGAAGGCTGACATGACGGCAGACTGTCAGCATGGCAGGCACCCCAGGCCCACGTCGAGCCGCGAACACCGCCCATGACCAATGAGTGATCCCGCCGGATTACTCCAATTTCTTCAGCTCATTATAAACGCTGAGTGCATCACGGCTTTGGCTGTCATCCCGGTCATCACTGATCGCCTTGGCCCGATCGACTGCTTTCTTCAAATTGGCATCGATGGACTTGATGTCCTTGGGGGTCACGCCAGCGGGATTGTCTGCGACCGTCTTGGCTTCACTGGCAAGGTCGCGTATCATCACCCTGAGAGCGCCATGTTTTTTAAAAAAAGGCTCGTTGGTATCCAAAACGGTGGTCGCCTTGGCGGAGATTTTCTTCACCCGGGCAATTTCCTCCCCGGTCGCCGTGCCGGCGACTGTGCGAAGAACGCCGGAATCAGCAGTGGCACGGAGGTTCCCTGGTTGCGGCAACTCCAGCGGGGCTGCTTCCATGGCGGATAACGATGCCGACCATGCCGACGTGGTTCCAAACACGGCAAACGGGAGTGCCAGCAGCAAATGCAAACGCAGGCGGGGCAGGGACAGTCGGGGTGATTTCATTTCGAATGGGGGCTTGGCCAGGACGCTATACGCCGGTGAGATTTTCCTTCAAGCCAAAACAGCCAGGATCGGACAACCACCAGAGGCTGAGCGCCCTATAGATCGATTAGCAACCTTCACTGCCGGAGGGTGAGTTTCGCCGCCCAATCGCGGGTGGCCGCCCCGTTGTCACCGGGAAACGCAGGTGCGGCCAGCGTGCCGCCAGCGTCGGTGGCGAGGACTTGCGCTGCGCTCCAGCTGCCCTCCCGCGGGTCATACCAGCTCCAGCGATAGTTCGCACCGGGCTTGAGGCCATGCACCTCCGGTCGCTCGGCTTTGGTTTCGAAGTAAAGCAGGGCCAGCGTCTGATCCGGCGCGCGCAGCATGAAACCCCAGCCATCAAGTCCGTCGGCGGGCACATTCGCTGATGCCCGCGGCTGCAGGTCGCCGGATGCCGGCTGCAGCTGCTGGTAGCGGTCGCCTTCGGAAAGCACGAACCGCTGCATGAATTGCATCTGCCCGCCGGAGGTGAAGCGCAGGGCGTCCCAGACGAACGGGCGCCAGCCGGCGGTTTCGCCGGTGCTGGTGACATCGTAGGCGCCGGTGCCATGCACATGGCCCGCCAGCGCGCCCGAAAGCACCGAGCCGTACATCATCGAACGGGAAAAATAATTGTCGCGGTCGGAGTTTTCCGCCGGCGACTCGCCCCGGGACGGTTGTTCGGGTGATTCCAACCGGTGTAATAGGGATCGAGATTGGCGGCGGGAAAAGGCGGGCTGAGATGATAGAGCTCCTCAATGGAGGCATAGATGGCGTTGTTGCGCGGCTTGTTGCCCACCGCGTGCATCGTCAGCCAGGGCGCCTGGTCCCCATGCCCGAAAGTCCGGAAGGTCGAGCTGTCGATCAGCGTAGTGTAGGGCTGGCCATAGGGCAGCGGGCCGTAGGTTTTAAGATGATACGTGAGCGCCGCATTGAACTCGGCCGCGGTGAGGCTGTAGCTGGCGGGAATCCAGTCGAGGTGGATGCCGCTGAAAATGAGGTCATACGCCCCGTAACGGGCGATGAGATATTGGAGATAGCGGGCGTAGGAGACGTTGAAATCGAAGTAGGCTTTCCAGGACGGGCAGTTGTCCCGGCGCACCGGTTCCAAAAACGGGACGAAGCCCTGGTCGGCGAGGTGGCGCATCTTCCGGTCCAGGCTGCGAAAATAGGCGGGGTTGAGGCGGTCAAAATCCGCCAGCCCCTCGCGGTCGGGGAAAACCGCAAAGGGCCGGTTGCCTTGCTCGTCGGCCATGTCCTTCGCCGTGGGGGTCGTGCCATCAGCCGCCCAGTAGCCAAATTTTTCCCACGCGTTGCGCAGATAAACGCCGTTCTTGTCCGCAAACGTCGCGGGATGACTGTCGGCGGCCCAGTTCGGAAACGCCGCAATGAAACTGACCGAATTGAAGCCCTGGCGTTTCCGCCAGGCCACGGCCTCTTCGAAACTGATGCCCGGCGCCGGGATGTAATCGGCCGCCGCCGTCATCCCTTTCCAAGGCAGCCGCCAGGTGGAGGCAGCCAGCCAGGTGTCGCCGAGCAGAAAAAACGGGGTGTGGTCGGCGTATTGCAAGGCGTGGCCGTTGGGCGTCGGGCGCACGAAGCCGCGGCGGTTGGGGTTCTCCACTTTCTCGGTTTCGGTCCATGATACGGCCTGCACCTGGCCATGGCCGGTGGCGAGGCCTTTGTCGGAGGGTTGGTTGGCACCGACCGACCACGACCAGTCGCCGGCCCCGGTCGCGACAAAGCGGATTTTGAAGGTGCGCCCACCATCCCAGAACCCATAGACCCGGCGGGAGAAACCGGGCCCCGTCAGCTCGATCCAGCATTGCACGTCGGCATAGGGGTTGGGGTAATCCTGATCGGCCTGCAGGGTGATTTCCTGCGTTTCCCAGACATGGATGGCGCCAGCGGGGAGCGTGGCGTGGGCGAAGCCGCCCGCGCCAAGCCCGAACAGCATCAACAGGAATTGCCGCCAGCCCAGGCACTGGCAGATGATCCGGCGAGTGACAGCCGGCAGGGAAGCGGACGGAAAGTGCATGCGAACAATCCTGGCGGTTGGGGAGCGCCGGGGGACGACGGCAGACGTGAAATTATCTGCTGACATGCAGCGCGGCTCAGATCGTCATCGCGTGGTAGCCGCCGTCCACGATGAGCTCATGGCCGGTGATGAAGCTGCCGGCGTCGCTCGCCAGCAGCAGGGTCGCGCCGACCAGCTCGCGCGCCTCGCCAAAACGTTTCATCGGGGTGTGGGCCATGATGCTCGTCACGCGGTCGGGCGTGAGCACCTTGCGGTTTTGCTCGGCGGGGAAAAAGCCGGGCACCAGCACGTTGACGCGCACGTTTTTCGGCGCCCATTCGCGGGCGAGATTTTTGGAGAAATTGTGCACGGCCGCCTTGCTCGCCGAATAGGTGAACACGCGCGAGAGCGGCACCAGCCCGGTCATCGAACCGAGGTTGATGATCGAGCCGCCGGCGCCGCGCTCGACGAGGTATTTGCCGAACACCTGGCAGCCGAGAAACACGCCCTTCACGTTGATGCGCATGATGCGTTCAAACTCATCCTCGCTGATTTCGAGAAACGGGGTGGGGGAGTTCACCCCGGCGCCGTTGACGACGATGTCCACCTGGCCGGACTGGGCGAGCACCGTGGCGAGCAGTTTTTCCAGGTCGGCTTTGCTGCTGGCCTCGGCCGAAATGAAACAACCCTTGCCGCCCGCGGCGCGGATTTTGGCGAGGCGGGCCCCGGCCTTCTCGGCATTGCGGCCGACGAGCACGACCTCGGCGCCCGCGCCGGCAAGCCCTTCGGCCATCGCACCACAGAGTTCACCGGTGCCGCCGCTGATGACGGCGACCTTGCCGGTGAGGGAAAACAGGGAAGTGAGGTAGTCGGATGATTTCATGGGTGCCTGCCACAAAGCACGTCTGTCCGTCCGGCGGCAATGGCAAATCATCAGGGCCAGACCACCCGCGGCCTGGTTTACAACCCGCGGCTTGTGTTTGGGCGCCAAATGTCCACCATGCGTCGCCATGCTTTCCGACCGGTCATACATGCAAGCCGACTACGAACGCGAGCGGCCCAGGGTGCTCCCCTGGCTGCTCGGCGTGCTGGCGGCCGCATTTGTGGCGATGCTGGTGCTGTACTCCCCCTGGGTAGGCTCCACCCAGGTGATGGATGCCATCCTGCGCAACACGGAGCTCAGCATCGCCGGGTTGCGGGAGGGGAAAATCTGGACGCTGTGCACCTACTCGCTGATCCATTTTGATATCCTCGAAATCATTTTTGTGCTGCTCACCCTGTATTGGCTGGGCCGGGAGCTGGAGCCGTTGCTGGGCTCGCGACGGTTTCTGGGCCTGTTTTTCGCGGCGCTGGTTCTGGGCGGGTTATGCTGGACGGGGGTGCATTGGTGGCACGGGGGCGGGCTGACGGGCTGTACCCCGGGGCTTTGCGGGCTGCTGGTATTTTATGCCTGCATGTATCCGACCGAGCCGCTCCGGCTGTTGCTCGCTTTTATCTTTCCGATTACGATCACACCGCGGCAACTGGTGATCGGCCTGCTGGCGTTGGACACCTTTGCCTTTGGGTTCTATGAATGCCTCGGCGGGGTGATGCCGTTTGGCCTCGCCTACGCACCCTCGGCGCATTTGGGCGGCATGGCGGCGGGCTGGCTGTGCCATCGTCTTTGGCGCGGCCAGGGCTGGAGCTTGGGCGAAAGCCGGCCCGCTTTCGTGAAGCCGCGCTGGTGGGGCAAAGGCAGGCCGGCGCCCATCCGGGTCGCCGCCATCCCGGTCCAGCCTGCCAGTGCCATCGATGCCGACGATCTGCGGGCCGAGGTGGACCGCATCCTCGACAAGATCAATGCCGATGGCTTCGGGGCGCTGACGGCCGCCGAAAAACGCACGCTCGACGAGGCCAAGAACCTCCTTAGCCGACGCTGATGCCGCGCCCAGCCCACAGATTGCCGGGTTGCAAGTGGCCAGGAAATCCATCTGATGCAGTGCCTTGCCGTCCGGCCGCGGGTCCGCCGGCCGAATATTTCTCCGCCTTACGCAACCTTTTCCTTTACTGGCCGTCCCATTTTACCTGATGCAACTCCTGACCCGCCACCTCCGCCACCTCGTCCTCATCACCGGCCTGGCCTTCACCATGGGCCTTTCATCCGTTGCGGCGGAGCGGACGCTCACCACGCCGCCGGACCTGTCGATCGAGATCCGGACCCTGGTCGCGCTGCTGGAGAAATATCATTATAATCGCGAAGGGGTGACCCAGGCCAGCTACGCCAATGTCATCCCGGATTACATGGGGGACCTCGATGGCCAGCGGCTTTTTTTCCTCAATTCTGACAAGCAGGATTTTGCCAAGCATTACCCGGCCGACTACATCTACTGGAATCTCACCACGCTCGGCAAGATCGACCCGGCCTATGAGATTTTCGACATTTACCAGCAGCGGGTCCAGGCCCGCGTGGCCTGGATCCTGGAGGAACTGAAAAAGGATATCCCGCTCACGGGCCAGGACGCCTATACGGTGGACCGGTCCAAGGCCGACTGGCCCGCCGATGCCGCCACCGCCGACGAGCTCTGGCGCAAACGGCTGAAGTTCGAGCTGCTGCAGGAAATGCTCAATGCGAAGACCGCCCCGACGGCCCCGGTGGCGAAAAACACCGTCGCCCCCAAGCCGCCCGATGAGCCCAGGACCATCGTGAGCAAACGTTACGAGCGGTTGCTCAAAAATCTCGACGAGATCGAAACCTCCGATCTCACCGAATTGTTTCTCACCTCGATCACCCGGCTTTATGATCCCCATTCCTATTATCTCTCGGCGGCCAGCTACGAGGATTTTGCGATCCAGATGCGCCTCCAATTGGTCGGGATCGGCGCGGTGCTCGGGCTGGAGGATGATGTCTGCGTGGTGAAGGAACTGGTGCCAGGCGGTCCGGCCGACCTCGGCAAACAGCTCAAGCCGGAAGACCATATCGTGGCGGTGGCGCAGGAAGACGGCGAACCGGTGGAGGTACTCGGCATGAAGCTCCGCAAAATCGTCAATATGATCCGGGGCAAGAAAGACGCGCGCGTGCGCCTGATTGTCGAATCGGCCAACGAACCGCGCCGGGAAATCATGATCACGCGTGATGTCGTCAACCTCGATTCTGCCCGGGCCCATGCGGCGATTTTCGATCTGCCCGCCGCGAACAGCAAAGCCACTGTGCCCATCGGCGTCATCACTTTGCCCGCCTTTTACGGCCCCGACAGCTCAACCGAGGGCAAGGACCCCGCCACCGCCTCCAAGGACGTGGCGGAACTGATCAAGCGGCTCCAGGCCGCCCACGTCCAAGGCATTGTGCTCGACCTCCGCAATAACGGCGGCGGGCTCCTCTCCGAGGCAGTCAGCCTGGCCGGCCTCTTTGTCGGAACCGGGCCGGTGGTCGAGGTGCGCGACCACGAGGGCCATGTTACCGTGGACTCGGACAAGGATGCCACCATCGCCTATACCGGTCCCATGGCGGTGCTCGTTTCCCGCTTCAGCGCCTCGGCGTCGGAAATTGTGGCGGGCGCGCTGCAGAATTACGGCCGGGCCATCATCGTCGGTGACAGCTCCACCCATGGCAAGGGCACCGTGCAAACGCTGCAAGAGATGGCCAGCTTCATCAACCGGCCTCCGGGGGCGGACCAAACCGGCGCGGTCAAACTCACCATTCAGAAGTTTTATCTTCCCGACGGCGCCTCCACCCAGCTGAAAGGGGTGGTTTCCGACATCGTGCTGCCTTCCGTCGACGATTACCTCCCCATTGGCGAGTCCAGCCTGCCCCATGCCCTGGCCTGGGACGAAATCAAGTCCACCACCTTTGATGGCCACGCATTCGATACGCCCACCTTGGCGGCGCTCCGGTCCGCGAACTCCGCCCGGATGCAAAAACTGCCGGAGTTTGCCTATCTCAAGGAAGGCATCGCCTGGTCCAAGACCCGGCTCGACGAAAAAGCTGTGTCGCTCAACCTGGTCGCCCGCGAAAAGGAAAAGGATGCCGACGCCGCCCACAAAAAGAAACAGGACGCCGAGCTGAAAACCTTGGAAAAGAACGCCGCCTACGCCTTTCAGGAAATTTTTCTCGTCCCGCCGCCGCCACCCCGCATCAAGGCCGATAAACCGGCGGATGCCGACCCCGCCTTGGAGGGCATGGACGACGATGCTGACACGCAGCACTACGCCAAGATGGACATTCCGTTGCGGGAGGCGCTGCGCATCGTGCAAGACTCCACGCAGTTGAAACCGGCGCCCCAGTGGCTCATCGCGCACCAGCCGGATCTCCGCACGGTTTCGCAGCTGGTTCCCTCGGTCCCCTGAGCACCGGGCACGGCCCGGGCAACGCGCCCGGTCTCAGCCGCCAACGGCGGTGTGGCGACGGAGGCCGCGGGTCCAGAGGCCGTTGCTGACGGCAATCAGAATCACCACCCAGCACACCTCCACGCCCAGGCCGTTGACCGTGTCGGCATAGCCGATGCGGCCGGTGAAAATCGCCGCGGGAAAATACATCTGGTAGTAGAAGGGCAGGAATTTTGCGACCGCGAGCACGTTGGCCGGCAGCAGGTCGAGCGGGAACATCTGCCCGCCGAGCACCGCCTCGACGGCCATCGAAAGGATGACAAATCCCTGGATTTCCAGAAACCAGAAGGTCAGGAGCCCGAAACAGTAGGCGATGCTGAACTGGATGAGCGCCGAGAGCGCCATGGCGGGCAGCCCGAGGGCGAGCCGCCACCCATCATGCGGGATGGTGAGGTAGCTGCCCAGCACCGGCAGCGCCACGGCCAGCGGCACCAGCACCAGCGCGCCGGACACGAGGCGGGCGGCGGCAAAGACACTCAGGCGGTAGCCGAAATAGTTGATCGGCTTCAGCAGGAACTGGTTGATGAGGCCGTTGCGGATATCCTCGCTGATCTGGTAGTCCTCGTTGAACGCGCTGATGAAAAATTGGAGCACGAGCAATGCCACAAAGTAGGTGATCGTGGCACCCAGGCCAAACCCCCCGATGCCGTCGCT
>Ga0206796_1139_pt2 | contig 10435 bp, 10 predicted proteins | sample Alteio_BWOrgCont_68_FD_152895 | JGI IMG/M metagenome (GOLD analysis project Ga0206796, IMG submission 152895) | Enriched cells from forest soil in Barre Woods Harvard Forest LTER site, Petersham, Massachusetts, United States -... | ecosystem: Environmental > Terrestrial > Soil > Temperate forest >...
GCTGCGGGATTCCTCGGCCACTCGTTTGCGCTGGTCGCGGACGGGATCGAATCCCAAATGAAGATTTCGTCGAAGAAAAAACGTCGCAAGGCAGCGTAGCGGCCTACCAGCGCCACCAGCCTGGCGGAAAAAGCGCATGCCAGTCCGCCCGCAGCAGCGTAAAAACCAGAATGGCCGCGGCGATCAGCAGCAAACCCACAACCTGCTGCCGCCGCAGCCGTTCCCGCCCCGCCGATTCGGTCAAGGCTATTCCTCGCCCGGCCGAATATTGTAGAGGAAATAGAACCGCAGCTCGAGAAACGGCCCTTTGAACGCCTTCGGGATCGGCTCATACGGAGCCGCGCCCGTGATGCCGGCCCACGCCGCCCGGTCCAGCGAAACGTCACCCGAGGGTCCTTCCAACACCATGTCGGTCACCGTTCCATCGGGCAGGATCTTGAAGCGGATCATCACCCTCCCCTGCTTGTCGAGGGGCGGCCGCGCCGACTCCGGAATGATGGGATACCAGGCGCGTTTCGTATCCGCAATCACGCGCTGGATGTATGGACCGTAATCCCAGCCCATCGTGTCGCTCAGAACATCCACCGCGCCATTGATGCCCGGATGCTGCGGATTCATGCCCTGGCCACCATCGCCGCTGACCTGGCCTCCGCCGCGCATCGCATTGCGCATTGCCTGCTGCATCTGCTCGTTTGGATTAGCAGGACCCGTCCCAAAATTTGGCTGCGGGGCCGGCGGCGGCGCTTCCATCCTCGCCTGGTTATTTTGCGGCAGCGGCTGTGCTGGACGCGCCGGAGCCGGTTGCTGCGCCACCTGCTGCTGCGGCGCCGGCGGCGCGGGAGATGGCTGCTGCTCCGGAGCCGGATTTGGCTTCGGCTCCTGCGCCCTCCGCATCGCTTCCAGCTCTTCGAGCGTCTTGCGATCAATGGTCGGGTGCTGCGACTGCGCCACTCGATCCTTGTCGGAGATGATGTTGGTCGGCTTCGGTTTCGGCTGCTTCAAAAGATCCGGCGGCAAGTCCAGGAAGGTCAGATCCTTCTGGCGCTGCCTCATCACCACGGACGGATCCACCACGCGGACGTGATAGAGGTACTTCGGCCCGTAAAACAAATACCAGGCAATGAGCATGTGGATGATCAGCGCAATCCACAGCTTTTCGCGGAGGCTCGCCCAGTTTCGGCTGCCCTCCAGCTCATCGATCACGTGCATCAGATCGGTGTGGTCGTAGTCCTCGTAGCGCGAGAGGCGAAACCCTGTCAGGTCGCCTTTGCCATTCGTCAAAAGGACGCGCGGCGTCACCCGTCGGCCGGAATCGACAGATGCCGTCTCAGGCGCAGAGGGGTTCGTCTGCTCAGACGACGACGGTTCGAGCTCGGAGCTGGTTGGCGTTATGCGGCTCGGCATTCCTGGTTAACTTCTGCTTGGCGCGGCTCCAACCGGGCCCCCGGAACGCCATTGGGTCGGCGGAGCGGGGCAATGCGGGAACGCCACGATGCTACTTGGACTATTTTCTCATCATTTAGGCGTTTCTATCCCAGTTTGTACAATCGAAAACGTGACCCAAAAGAGGCAATATCCGTCTGCTTACCCCGCAGTGGTCATTACCGTCAGCGATTCCTGCGCTCGCGGCCTGCGGGAAGACCTTTCCGGTCCTGCCGTTACCAAAGTACTGGAAGCCGGAGGATTCGAAACGGTTGCTGCCGTTACGGTTGCAGACGAACAACCCGCCATCGAAGACGCACTGCGCCGCGCCGCCGCCCATGCCAGGCTCATCGTCACCACCGGAGGCACCGGCATCGCGGCCCGCGACGTCACGCCGGAAGCCACGCGCGCGATCTGCGATCGCCTCATCGAAGGCGTGGCCGAGCTAGTGCGCGCGGAAGGCCGCCGCACCACCGCCCTCGCAGCCCTCAGCCGCGGCGTCTGCGGCATCCTCGGCCGGTCCATCATTCTGAACGTCCCGGGCAAACCCCAGGCCGCCGCCAGTTCTCTGCGTGTGGCCCTCCCCGTGCTTCCGCACGCGCTCGAATTGCTCGAGGGCCACACCGAGCATACCGAACCTGCCGCGAAGCCGAAAGCCAAACCCGCTACTCGCCGCAATCCACGAAAGGTCGCACGCTCCTGAAACATCTTTTTCTCAGATTCAACAGAGTCATCCAGCACTTCCTCATTCCGCTGGGACCGTGGGGCGTGCTGCTCGGCTCTTTCATCGATTCGGCCTCCATTCCCATTCCCATCGACGTGCTCATGGCCCTCTGGGCCTGGTCGGATAAGAAACATTTCTACCTCTACGCCCTGCTCGCCGCGCTCGGCTCCACGCTTGGCGGCCTGGTTCCCTTCTATCTCGGAAAAGCCGGCGGCGAACTCTTCCTCCTCAAGCGCATCAACCGCGCCCGCTTCGAGTCGCTGCGCAATCAGTTTGAGAAGCAGGAATTTCTCGCTGTCATGATTCCCTCGCTCCTGCCCCCGCCCACCACCTGGAAGCTCTTCGTATTTGGAGCCGGTGTCTTCGAAATGAGCACGCTGAACTTTATGCTCGCGGTCTTCATCGGCCGCTGCATCCGTTTCGGCGTGGAGATGGCGCTGGTTGTGAAATACGGCCCGCAGATCATTAATGTCATGACCGATCTGGCGAAGCGCCATCTGGCGCTGACGCTGCTGGTCCTGGGATTGATCTTCGCCGCTCTCGGCTGGTGGATTTGGCGCAAGATGCGCACGAAGCGTCTCGACGACACCAGCGAAGCGTTATAACTGCCTGCGAGCAACGACCCCCGCGCCTGCTTTCGTATCAGGGCACGAGTTTCACTCGCCCAATTAAGTCGCAAATAGACGAGGGCTTTCGCCGCTGCGGTCAGTACGGCCGATTCTTCCAGATCAGCGGAACAAAATCCTCCGCCAGGAACCAGCTCACCAGAAACAGCACCGCCGTCAATGCCGCGGTCCAGAAAAACAGCCGCACCGGCAGCGTCTTCGTCAGCGAAGGCGTCGGTTCCGGATCGAACTTCCGATTCGGAATCTCAAAAATCAGCCCGCTCGCAAAGCAAACGCTCGCCGCCAGCCCCAGCATGCCCAGCCCGTCGATCAGCCGATCTTCCCACGCCGCTCCCGGCACGAAAAACGCATGCCCCAGAAGCGCACACAACGAGAGAATGCTCAGAGTGAGCGCGACGAATTTGGCCAGGAGCAGCATGGCAAGCAAATTGGTCAACAACCTTGCCGGATCAGGCTGGCATGATCTTCTGGTTTCGGATCCCAGGTTTTCAAATGTTCGAGCAGGTTTTTGCGAACCTCTGGCGTCTCCGTCATGCAAAAAAGCCGGCTGCTGGCGCGAATGTCGAGGAAAAATCCTCCGTTCCGGGGCAGCATGAATCCGCTCCACTCGTACGCCATCGTGTAGAGCAGGAAAGCATGGAAGTCATTGAACTCATCGCTTCTGAACACTTGAACCGGAGCAACTTCCAGCGATTGCATGGAGCCATGCGCGCGGCGAATATTTTCCAGCGTTTGCCATCCGACCCTGATGATCCGATTTGCGCCGATATCCCACCGCTGTAGCCACAGCAGCCCGCCTTCAAAATCGTGGCCGCCGGTGAAGCTCAGCAGGTCGTGAGACAGAAAAGCCATCTTACGGAACTCGGCCGGAATCCTGATCATGAACCCGAGACGCCGACGGGATCTGTAATACAGGCGATCTTCGTTGGTCAGGCGCAGCGAGCCAAAATCCCGCTTACACCAGCGCCGCGCCTCATCTGTCGTCAAGACCTCCATAGTTAACTCCGCCTGCCGGCGCGACCGCTACCCCCGAATCCCCTTCAGCGCCGGATAAACTCGTCGGTACCCCGCATACCCATCAGCATATCTCTGCACGACGGCCGGTTTCGGCGTGATCGTCTCCGCCACCGTAATCCCCGCCGCGCACGCAGCTTCCAGATTCGGCCAGCCCCCTGCGCCCACGCCCGCCATCAGTGCCGCGCCAAACGCGCCGCCCTCTTCCGCCGTCAGACGCTCGCACGGATAGCCATAAATGTTCGCCTGAATCTCTCTCCACAGCGGACCGCGCGCGCCGCCTCCGCCCAGCCGCACGCCCTTCACCGGAATACCCAGCTCCGCAAACAGCGTGAACGTGTCTTTGAGCGAGTACGCGACACCCTCCAGCACCGCGCGCGTAAAGTGCGCCCGTGTGGTCGTCGCCGTGATGCCCACAAACGCAGCCGTCGCGGTCGAATCCAGATGCGGCGTGCGCTCGCCCAGCAAATACGGCGTCCACAGCAGCCCATCGCTCCCCGCCGGAACCGTTGCGGCCGCTGAGGTGAGATCGTCGTACGTTTGCTCCGGCGCCAGCGTCTCGCGCAGCCAGCGCAGCGAAAGGCCCGCCGCCTGGGTCACGCCCATCACATGCCAGCACCCCGGCACCGCATGGCAGAAGGTGTGCAGCCGCCCCTGCGGATCCCTCGTCGGCGCCGCCGTCGCTGCAAACACCACACCCGACGTGCCGATCGTCGCCGACACCGAGCCCGACTCCAGAATCCCCATGCCCACGGCGCCCGCGCCCTGATCGCCCGCGCCCGCGGCCACCGGCGTCCCCGCCGTCAGCCCCGTCGCCTGCGCCGCCGAAGCGCTGATCTTCGCGCAAATCTCCGGCGACTCGAACAGCTCCGGCAGCCAGCTCTCCGGGATCCCCGCCACTCGCGCCACTTCCTTCGACCACCGCCGATTCGCCACATCCAGCAGCAGCGTGCCGGACGCTTCCTGCACATCCATCGCATACGTTCCCGTCAGCCGGTACCGCACATAATCCTTCGGACAAAGCATGTGTGCGATGCGCGCGAAGATCTCCGGCTCGTGCTCCTTCACCCACAGCAGTTTCGTCAGCGTAAAGTTGGGCAGCGCCGGATTCGCCGTCAGTTCGATCAGCTTTTCGCGACCCGCCGCGCCGCCGCCAAACTGCTGGTGCAGCCAGTCGCACTGCGGCTGCGTTCGCTGATCGCACCAGATCAGCGAAGGCCGCAGCACCTTGCCATCCTTGTCGAGCATCACCGCGCCGTGCATCTGCCCGGTCAGACCAACCGCATCGACCTTCGCGCCCGGAGCAGCCGCCAGCACGCCGCGAATCGCCTCCTGCGCCGCACGCCACCAGTCTTCCGGATCCTGCTCCGCCCATCCCGGGTGCGGCGTGCGAAACGGCGCATGCTCGCTCGATGCCGACGCGATCAGTTGCCCCTGCTCATTCACCAGAACGGCACGCGTGCCGCCCGTACCCACATCCATGCCCAGAAACATGACGTCGTCTCCCGCAAGTAAATCGCTGTAGTGCGCGAACACAACACTCTAACAGCGCGACGTCATCACCGGGAAGCGAGCCTGTCGGCGCGGTCAGTTTCGGATGTGACGTATCGGCAATTCAATCGGTTTTGCGAGAGAAAAACTCTTACCGCGAGAGCTCACAGATCCAGTTCACCTCCCACGTCTTTCCGCCGTCTCCCGAGAAAGACTGCTCCATGTGCGAGGAAGTCGGCGAGAGATTGAGCCAGACATAGCGCACCAGAACGGCGCGGCCTTCCCACAGTTGCTGGTTATAGAACTCGCCGCGATTCCCATGAAATTCGCCCACAACCGGCGGAATTTCGAGGGTGCCTTTGTCCAGGTCCACCAGATAAATACTCCATTGGTGCGAATCGGGGTTATAGAGCCGAAGCGTTTGCGCCTTGATACGAAGTTTCCCATCCGGGCTGGACACATTGAATTCTTCGAAGTTCGCGTTGCTGTCGAGAAGCTTTTTATGGTTCGAAATTCCGTTGTATTCCACCCAAACATTCGAACCCTTTAAGCGTTCCGGCAGCCGGCGAACATGCGCCTTCCAGTCCCCAATGACGAAGTCGAAGTCGTGCGATCCGTCTCTCTGCGCAGCAGTCGATGCGCTGGGAGAGCCCTGCGCAGTCTGGAGTGCTGAAAGCGAATGCACTCCACTGAAAAAGAATGACGCGACCATCACCGCCGGCGCGAAAAACCCACGTCGAATCGATTGCATGCCCGCCATGCTCTCACGGTGCCAACACCGGCGGCCATGTCCACTCTCGCCCCATCCGGCTGACCAGCCCATTCTTTACGGATGCGCCGTCTTCGTCCGCATCCCGCCGCTACTTTCATCTCGGCATTGTAGAAGTGAACCGGGTTGAGGTCCGCAAATTCGCGCCAGCGTAGGACAATCGACAAGTGAGCCGCAAAAGCGTCATCCTCGTCGCCATCGCCCTCGTCGCCTGCACCCTCCCGCTCCACGCCGAGTCCCCCGTCGACGTCCAGGTGAATCTCCAGCAGAATCTCGGCCCCTTCAACCCCGTCTACGCGTGGTTCGGTTACGACGAGTCCAACTACACCACCACCCCAGCCGGTCAGGCCCTGCTCCACGAGCTTCGCGGCGTCACCCCCGCGCCCATCTACGCGCGCGCCCATTTTCTTCTCACCAGCGGCAACGGCCAGCCGGAGCTGAAGTGGAGTTCGAGCAACGTCTACACCGAAGACGCGACCGGCAAGCCTGTCTACGACTGGACAATCCTCGACGGCATCTTCGACGGATGGGTGCATAACGGCATCCGTCCCATGGTCGAGCTCGGCTTCATGCCCGAAGCGCTCTCCACACACCCCACCCCGTATCACATTCCCTGGCCCGCGAGGCCCGGCGAAACCGAGGGCTGGTCCTGGCCGCCCAGAGACTTCGCAAAATGGGGCGACCTTGTCCGCCACGTCGCTGCGCACATGCTCGCTCGCTACGGCGCCGCAGAAGTCTCCACCTGGTATTGGGAAGTCTGGAACGAGCCGGACATCTCCTACTGGCACGGCACCCAGCAACAGTACTTTCAGCTCTACGATTACGCCGTAGCCGGCGTGCGCGCGGCCATTCCCAGGGCACGCGTTGGGGGGCCGGCCACCACCGGCCCCAATCCTGGCAGCAAAAGCGCCGCGTTCCTGCAGGCGTTTCTCGAGCACTGCGCGCACGATCGCAGCAGCGCCACCCGCGGACCCGTCCCGCTCGACTTCATTTCCTTTCATGTGAAGGGCAGCCCGCACATCGTCGACGGACACCTGCAGATGGGACTGAATCGCGAGCTCGAAAATGCCGCCACCGGCTTCGACATTGTGCACGCGTCAGAAAAATTTCGCTATCTCCCCGTCATTCTCAGCGAGGCCGATCCCGAGGGGTGCGGCGCGTGTTCGCCCGAGCACCACCCCGAAGACGCCTACCGCAACGGCACCATCTACCCCGCTTACACAGCCGCGACCATGCAGGCCTTGCTCGCTCTAGCCCAGCGCGACGACGTGCACCTCGCCGGATTCGTCACCTGGGCCTTCGAGTTCGAAGGCCAGCCGATCTTCGCCGGCCAGCGCGAGCTCCAGACGCACGGCATCGACGAGCCTGAGTTGAATTTTTTCCGCATCGCTGGACTTCTCAGCGGCGACCGCATAGCCGCGACCAGCAGCGAAGCCGTCCCGCTCGACACCATTCTCGCCAATGGCATTCGCCCCGGCCCGGACGTGGATGCCCTCGCCACGCGAGAAGGAAACAACACAGCCGTCATGCTCTGGAACTACCAGTACGATGCCGTCCCCGCACCGGATACGGCCGTTCAGGTCGCCCTGCGCGGAATCCCCGCCAATGCCTCGCGCGTTCTCGTGGAGCAGTACCGCATCGACACGAACCATAGCAACGCCTTCACGGCATGGCAGGCCATGGGCTCGCCGCAGCAACCAACCATCCAGCAGCGATCCCAACTGCAAGCCGCCGGTCAGTTGCAACTCGAAGGCTCACCCGCGTGGATGGCCGTCCACAACGGCCAGATCCGGATACTTCTCGCCATGCCGCCGGAGAGCATCGGCCTGTTGCGCATCACGTGGACCGAGGCCGCGATTCACCCGAATCGATAGCCCGTCCGGGCTCACTCTTTATGCCGCCGAAGCACCGATCGAATCCAGCCGCTTCAGCACCTCTGGCGAAAGTTGCAACTCCGCAGCCGCCAGGTTCTCGCGCAGGTGCGTCACCGACGACGTGCCCGGAATCAGCAAAATATTCGGCGAGCGATGCAGCAGCCACGCCAGCGCCACCTGCATCGCCGTCACTCCCAGCTCCGCGGCCACCTCGTTCAACGACGATGACTGCAGCGGCGTGAATCCCCCCAGCGGGAAGTACGGCACATACGCAATGCCCTCCGCCGCCAGTTCGTCCACCAGCACATCGTCCCCGCGCAGCGCCAGGTTGTAGAGATTCTGCACGCACACCACCGGCGCAATCGCGCGCGCCTCCGCAATCTGCGTCGGTGTCGCGTGGCTCATTCCCAAATGCCGAATCAGTCCTTGCCGCTGCAGCTCGGCGAGGGTGGTGAACTGCTCCTCCACCGGACCCTCGCCTGGCCTCGCTTCCCTTCCCCACATGCGCAGGTTCACAGCGTCCAGTACATCGAGGCCCAGATTGCGCAGGTTGTCGTGCACCGCCTGCGTCAACTCTGTCGCGCTCTGCGCCGGGTGCCACGATCCGTCGTGGCCTCGCCGGGCGCCCACCTTCGTCACGATCGTCAGGCCTTCGGGATAAGGATACAGCGCCTCGCGAATAATCTGGTTGGTCACGTGCGGCCCATAGAAATCGCTGGTATCGATGTGATTGACGCCCGCAGCTACTGCTTCCCGCAATACCGCAATCGCCGCTGTGCGGTCCTTCGGCGGACCAAAAATGTGCGCGGCATGGGCTCCCGTACCATGGGTGCCCGAGAGCCGCATCGCGCCATAGCCCATGCGGTTCATCGTGACGTCTGTCCCGGGCAACGTAAAGGCTCCGCCGGACTTTATTCCGTTCCCCATTCATTCCTCCGCTGTTTCAATTGATTCTCTGAAGTTCAGCAGATTGGATGAAACAAGAGTCGTAAAAGAAGCTGATGGACGCGCGCTCCACTTGACCGAACACCAGGAATCTTTCCATTCGCTTTCGACGGCCCGCGTGCGGAGATCATCGTTGTTCTGCACCCTCATGTTCCGCCAGACAGCACCGCGACCCGATAAAATGCAAGTCTTCACGGAGAACGCCCCACAATGAATCGCCTGCGCGGCCTCGCCTTCATCGCTTTTTCCCTTTTGCCCATCCTTTCCATTCACGGGCAGAGCCTCTCTGCCCGCCGCGACAAACTCCGCGCCGCCCTCGGCGCCCAGTGGCAGTGGCGCCTGCAAAATGAGCCCGAACTCGCTACCGAAATTGGCGACCCGCGCTACAACGACCGCTGGAGCGATTACTCCGCCGCCGGCAAAGAGCGCACCATCGCCCACGATCGCGAGGAAATTGGCGTCTTCGAGGACATCGACACGGCCGGCTTCCCCGAGCAGGAAGCGCTCAACAAAACCCTCATGCTCCGCCAGCTCCATAACGCCGTCGAAGGCGCGCGTTTTAAAAACTGGGAGATGCCCGTCGACCCCATGAACGGCCTTCACCTCGGCCTGCCGCAAATCATGGATGATATGCCGCTGAATTCCGAAAAGGATTTTGAAAATTACCTCGCGCGCCTGCACGCCATCCCCACCGTCCTCGACCAACTGACAGCGAACATGCGCCAGGGGATGGCCGATCAGCTGATGCCCCCGAAATTCCTCCTTGAAAAAGTGGCTGTCCAGGCCGCCGGCATCGCCGACAAGCCGCTCGCCTCCAGCCCCTTCGCCGCTGCGCTGCAAAAATTTCCTGCCGCTGTCGCTCCAGGCGACAAAATTCGGCTCACCCTCGCGATCCAGGCCGCGATTCACAACGAAGTCGACCCCGCATACGCCAAATTCGCTGTCTTCGTAAAGAACGATTACGCGCCGCACGGCCGCACCGATGACGGCATCTGGGCCCTCCCCGACGGCGTCGCGCGCTATCGCTTCGCTGTGCACGAGCAAACCACTACTGACCTCACGCCCGACCAGATCCACGCCATGGGCGTAAAGCAGGTTGCCGAGATCGAGCAGCAAATGCTCGCCATCGCCCAGTCGCAGGGCTATCACGACCTCGCCAGCTTCAACCAGGCCATCCGCCACAACCCGGCCCACTACGGCAAATCGGGCCAGCAGATCTTCGACCTCTACCAGCACTACGCCACGCAGATGGAGGCGAAACTACCGCAACTCTTCGGCCATCTCCCCGCCACAAAGCTCATCGTCGTGCCGATGGAACAGTTCCGCGAGCCGGCCGCCCCGCCCGCCGATTATTCCCCGGGCTCTGCCGACGGCGCGCGCCCCGGCAAGATCAACGTTAACGAATACGATCCAACGCACCGGCTGCTGCTCAACGTCGAAGCCATTGCCTATCACGAAGGCGTGCCCGGCCATCACATGCAGTTTTCCGTCGCGCAGGAGCTGACCGACATTCCGCCCTTCCGCAAATTCTCCATCTGACCGAGTTTATAGGCGAGCGCCTGGCCGGGCC
>Ga0206796_1221_pt1 | contig 10411 bp, 7 predicted proteins | sample Alteio_BWOrgCont_68_FD_152895 | JGI IMG/M metagenome (GOLD analysis project Ga0206796, IMG submission 152895) | Enriched cells from forest soil in Barre Woods Harvard Forest LTER site, Petersham, Massachusetts, United States -... | ecosystem: Environmental > Terrestrial > Soil > Temperate forest > O...
GCCAGGGATGGACACCCGATCGACATCTCGGTGACGGTGTCGCCGATCAAGGATAAGACAGGCAAAATCGTGGGCGCGTCGAAAGTGGCGCGCGACATTACCGAGCGCAAGCGCGCGGAGCAGGAAATCCTCGAGCTGAACATCCGGCTGGAGCAGCGGGTGGCTGAACGGACGGCCGAACTTGAGACGGCGAACAAGGAACTCGAAGCCTTTTCCTACTCAGTGTCGCATGATCTGCGGGCGCCGCTGCGCGCCGTCGATGGGTTTTCGCAGGCTGTGCTGGAAGATTATGGCGCACTGTTGCCTGACGGGGTGAACAAACAATGATCAACAAAGTCATTTCAATCGCAAACATTGCGGCGCGACGCATAAAAGGCAGGAAGGGGCAGACCCTCGTAGAGTACGCCCTGATTCTGGCCTTCATTTCCGTGGTCGCCATCTCGGTCTTGATTGCCCTCGGCAACCAGGTCAAGAATGTGTTCACGACCATCACCAGCCAGATCTCGATTGCCGCAAGCAGTCACTAGTTCCTGCGCAGGCCCGGAAACTTGAGAAGTTCCATTCTCTCAAGTCTCCCCGGTTAACGACGGGTTCCAAATGGTGCGGAGTGAGGGGATCGAACCCCCGACCTTGTCCGTGTAAAGGACCTGCTCTACCGCTAAGCTAACTCCGCATGATGTTGGATGTAATTGAAAGCACGTTGGAGCGTGTCTCTATCCGAATCCCGCCAGCGGCCCATCTTACGCGCTGGTCAAGGTGAGGAGCAAGCAATTCAAAAGCAGCCTGAAAACTGACAACCTGGAGGAAGCCCGGCGCCAGTTGAAAGATTTCTGTAACGACATGGGCCGCGTCGATCCCGATGCCGGAAAAATTACCGTGGAGGCACTTGCCGATCATTATCTTGCCACCGTCCAGCATCAGGCCCCGGCCACGGTTCGCAAAAAAAGGACATCGCCCAGCGGATCAAAGAAAAATTAGGAGTCTTGCAAGCCAAGGACCGCAAAACAATAGCAGGTCATGGCATGGCAGGGTCGCTTGAAGATGAGGTGTGTCCATATCCATTTGCCAATAGATTTAGACATATCATTTAGTTGGGCTAGGAAGACCGAAATATCACGTTGTTTTTTTGTGCGGTTTGCATGAATTCGCGTGGCGACTTGCCTTCCATGCGGCGAAACCAGGTCGAAAAGTGGGAGGCGGACTGGAAGCCCAGCCCGAACGCTACTTTTTTGATGAGGATATCGGATTCCGCCAGGCTTCTACGGGCGAAATCGAAGCGCCGGTTTTCGAAGTAAGCATTGGGTGTGCAACCAGCTTCTTTGATGAAGAGTCGATCCATCTGGCTGGGACTGAGAGAAAGATTGTGGGCAATGTGCTGCTTGGAGAAACGTTGATCCAACGCCGCGTGATCAATCAAGAACAGCCCGTGTTGGACGCGCTCGTCCACCCTGCCAAATCGAGTATGGACCAATCCGGAGGCGGTCAGGGATTCAATAAAGGAATAAAGCCAGCTTTCAAACAACGACTGCAATTGAATATAGATGGGGAGGGTGGTCCTTACCAAGGGAAGATTGATTTCGGGATGATCAAAATGCTTTTCCACTAAACGGGCAAGCATGGCGGCTTTTCTTTGCAGCTTGGGATATTGCCTGGATTCGAGGATGACCGGGAGGCCGTCGTCGAATATATTCCGCCTGTCTGCCCAACTGGCCTGAAAGTGAACTGAAATAATGTCCGCATGATCGGAGAAATCCCGATCGATGACGCCGGGTTGGGGAATTAACCACTGGCCTGCCTTGGTGGTGATCGTCTTGCCTTCATGTTGGATGACAACGCTCCCCTTTCGTACTAACCACGCGGTCATTTCTTCGGAGCCTCCTTTGCCGTGCTGTCCATGCTGATTAACGGGTCCGGCATAGCACCAGATCAAGTGAAGTTGCAGGCATGCCCAATCCACCAACCTGGCTTCGCCCTTAACTGTACCAGTCAATGATGTCCGCGCCATGGATGTTGTCTGGATAGAGCCAGGGGATAACTGACAGGAAGGAATGTAGCTTGACTGTAAATTACCGCGATCATGCGGAAAATAGAAATCTAAATGTTCAACATGGACAACTGCATCATCTTGGCTTTCCACGGGAAAACGGGATAGTGCCATCACTTCACAAGCTTTTTTAGCAACAAAAAAATAATCACACTATTTATGAAATCAAGCATTCCTACCGTCATTTTATTATTGGTAAAAACTCCTCTAAAAATGAGGTGTATGCTCTTGCTCCTGACCGCTTGCCTGTTGCTGATCGGGACGAATTTGTGCTGGGCGACCACTAATCCCATCGGGCTCTGGCACCTGGACGAAACTTCGGGATCGACCGCCGCCGATTCCAGCGGCAACGGTTACACGATCAACTTAACCAGCAGCGGTTACACCCGTGCCCCCGGGCATCTCAACGAGGCTATAACCTTCAACGGGACGACCGGTTATGGGACGACGACGAATTGGAACGGAGTCTTAGCGGCGCATGTTTCCCGGAGCATCAGTTTATGGTTTAAGACGACTTCCACAGCGGATTGCTCCTTTGTCTGTTGGGGCGTGTCGGGTGGGAACAACCTGTGTCAAATTGGGATTAAAAATACCACCGGCACCTCTAACCCCGGCCCACGCGTAGGCTTCCATGCAGATTTGGCTGACGGTGATACGCAATACGACTGTGATTATCCCGTCAACAAAACGGGATATCCAAACTATTGCGATGGAAACTGGCACCACCTGGCGGTCACATATAACGCGGGCCTGCATTGCATCGAGGTTTATCTGGACGGTATTCTCGGGCTGTCGGAGGACCGCTTTCCGAACACCACTTCCAGCCAGCTCTTTCTCGGTTGCGCGGTCAACGGCACCGGTTTTTTCAACGGTTCGCTCGATGAAGTGGCCATCTACGACCGCGCGCTCAGCGCGACGGAGGTCGCCACTCTCTCGGGCAGCAGTGCCTCGTACCCCTTGCATATGGTAACTGTAACTTCCCCGGCTTACTGTGCCGATGTCTCCGGCAATACCACCATCTCCATCGCGGCGCCCGGTTTCACCAGCGCGACCGCCAAATGCTGGCAGTCGGGAGGCACCTATGGTTCGGATTCGACCGTTGCCTCTAATATCACCCTGACGGGCACCAACGGCACCGGTTCTTTCACTTTCCCGGCGGCCAGCTATCCGCACGGCCCGCTCATCGTCCGAATCACCGGGACAAACGGGACCGCCAGCGACACTTGCTATCTGCAACTCTACAACACCGGTGGCACCTCGTGGAATGAAGGGATTCCCGCGACGGCCCCTCCAGCGGCGGCCGGGTTGGCTCTGGTTTACTCGGATGACTTTACGACTCCGCTCAGCACCTCCTACATCTCCCCCAGCGGAAATGGAGCCACTTATGCATCAAGCAAGGTGGGCGGGGGCAACTTCGGCTATCTTAACTTCATTGATTATAATAACCCGGCCAATCCATTCTTACAGCGGGACACCTATCTGCGCATCCGGGCCAGCACCGCGCTCGACAGCACCGGGTTTCTTTCCTCCATCCATTCGGACGGCACCGGTTTTCAGGTCAAGCAACCCTCCTACTTCGAATGCCGCTTTATCGCGGGCGATGGCCCGGGAACCTGGCCCTCCTTCTGGACTTTGACCAATCTTTCACCTCCCGGCGAAAGCGACGAGCAAGACATCATCGAAGGCTATGGCGGGGATGGGAATGGCATGCCCAACTCCGGATCGCTCAATTATCAGGTTACCTCCCATGAATGGGGTCAAACCGGCATTCCGCCGGCGGATAACATCAGCAAACAGATTGTGATGTCGGGGATCGGGGGGGATGCCGGCTGGGCCTACACGCCTCACGTCTACGGCATGCTGGTCGGTCCCTCCACCACGACTTACTATCTCGATAACGTTCAAGTTGGATCGAAGACGACTTCGCCGCTCTCTTTGACCGATCCTTTCTATTTCCTGATCGACTTCGCCTGCGGCGGCAACAACTGGCCGACGGATCTCCAACGCTACGGTGGCATCTCGGATATGTATGTCGACTACGTGCGGGTCTACGGCCCGGCGGCGCCGGCGATTACCATGCAACCGGCCAACCAGTCCGTTTCGGTGGGGCAAACTGCAACCTTCACGGTGGCGGCATCCGGAACTCCAACGTTGACCTATCAGTGGAGCAAGAACGGCACGGCCATCTCGGGCGCGACCAGCGCCTCCTATACCACGCCCCCAACCACCAGCGGAGACAATGGGGCCACCTTCAGTGTCTACATTACCAACCCATACGGCAACGTCACCAGCAATACCGCCACCCTAACCGTCACGAGTTCGAGCCTGCCATCGCCGTGGGGTAATCAGGACATTGGCGCGGTGGGATTGACCGGCAGCAGCAGCTACGCCAGCGGCACTTTCACCATCAACGGCAGCGGCGCGAACATCTATGGAACGGCCGATGCGTTCCAATACGCGTACCAGCAGATGACCGGGGATGGGACGATCATCGCCCGGGTCGCGAGTCAGACCAACCCCAACGGGGAGGCCAAGGCCGGGGTGATGATGCGCAACAGCCTCAGTGCGTCGGATGCCCATGCCTCCATGCTGGAGGAACCCGCCAACCCCTTGCAATTTATGTACCGGACCACTTCGGGCGGCTCGTCCTCATACACCTTAGGTTCCACCCATGCATCGCCTTACTGGGTGAAGATGGTCCGGGCCGGCAATGTGTTTACGGGATCCACCTCCCCCGATGGAACCACTTGGACACAGGTAGCAACACAAACCATCACGATGGACAGCACCATCTATGTGGGACTGGCCGTCTGTTCGCACGATATCACCCAGCTATGCACCGCCACGTTTGATAACGTACAGATTATCCCGAGCCTGACCGGGCTGGATATCGGTGCGGTGGGATTGACGGGCAGCAATAGCTACGCCAGCGGTACGTTCACGGTTAGCGGCAGCGGCGCGAACATCTACGGCACGGTTGACGCCTTCCGCTATGTCTACGAGCAGATGACAGGCGATGGGACGATCATCGCCCGGGTCGCAAGTCAGACCAATCCCAACGTGAACGCCAAGGCCGGGGTGATGATGCGCAATAGCCTCAGTGCGTCGGATGCCCATGCCTCCATGCTGGAAGAAGCCGCCAACCCCTTACAATTCATCTACCGGGCCACTTCGGACGGCTCCTCCACGTACACATTTGGTGCCACCCACGCGCCGCCTTATTGGGTCAAGATGGTCCGGTCGGGCGACGTGTTTACGGGATCTACATCACCCGATGGGATCACTTGGACCACGGTGGCAACACAAACCATCTCGATGGACAGTACCATCTATGTGGGACTGGCCGTATGCTCCCATGATACCACCCAGCTGTGCACCGCCACGTTCGATAATCTGCAGATTACCTCGCCATGAGGTTTATGAAATCAAGAATGCCTTCGAGGCATTCTACACATTGAGCTATTCTCCCAAAGAGTTGTAACCTGATTTTGTAACTCGACGGGGTCGAAATGAGCCTGTTCGAGATTACTCAAGATGATGCGCGTTATTCGCTTTCCCCTCTCAAGAAGACGCAAGATAACGTGAGAAACCGAGTCGACGTGGCTTGTGGAGCGACTGTCATCCCAATTGAGGTTGAAGCATTTTCGGAAGAGATTTCATGCGACGGATGTGAGTGACGGAACAGCACCAGACATGCCCGGGCCGTCATTCTCTTTGTCATCCCGTCCCTCTCCTTGCTGCTAATTTTCTCGTCTTCCCTGGGGCTCGACCTTCTGTCCAGAGTCTCCATGCGCCAAAATCACGCCCGACCTTTTGAGTGACGCAGATTACGCACGATTGCGAATCACGAAACCGCGGATTAAGCTAGCGTGGATGAATGTCCTCATTATTGATGATGATCTTGGTATCCGTGAGACCCTGGGGACGGCGTTGGAGACCATGGGGCATGAGGTTGAAGCCGCCAACAGCCGGGCAGCAGCGGAAAAGAAGCTTCGGCATGAGAGTTTTGAGGTTGCCTTTTTAGACATCAGGTTGGGAGCTGAGAACGGACTGGATATTCTTCCCGATCTTTTAAGGCTTTCACCCCGACTCGCCGTCATTGTCATTACGGCTTATTCCTCGATTGAGACGGCAGTGCTCGCGATTCAGCGCGGGGCGTTTGATTACCTGGCCAAGCCGTTCAAGCCGGCGCAGATCGCCCAGATGCTGGAGCGTGTTGCAAAAACCCGGCAATTGGAAACTCGAATCTCGGACCTGGAAGGGCAGCTTTCAAGGCCGGGCGCAGATGCCGAGTTAGCGGCTACTTCAGACCCCAAAATGCAACGTCTTATGGAAGTGGCAAAGAAGAGCGCTTCGAGCGACGCCACCATTCTGATGCTGGGAGAAAGCGGTACCGGAAAAAGTGCGTTGGCGCGTCAAATTCATCACTGGAGTTCCCGCGCCAAGGAGCCCTTTGTGACGGTAAGCTGCCCGAGTCTTTCGCGGGATTTGTTGGAAAGTGAGCTATTTGGGCACATGAAAGGAGCATTTACCGGCGCGGTGGCGACGACGTGGGGCAAAGTGGCTGCGGCTGACCGAGGAACATTATTTCTCGATGAAATTGGAGAACTTCCGTCGGAAATTCAACCGAAGCTCCTGCGACTTTTGCAGGAGCGCGAATATGAGCGTGTTGGCGAATCCAAAATACGGATGGCCAATGTGCGTGTGATTGCCGCAACGAATCGCAATCTGAAGGAAGCGGTGGCGCGTGGCGTTTTTCGCGAAGATTTGCTTTATCGCCTTGATGTTATTTCGCTCCATCTTCCTCCTTTGCGAGAGCGTCCGGGCGATGTTTTGGCCATTGCGGAAAACCAGCTCCAGCAACTTGCCCGTCAATCGGGGCGTTCGGTGAAGGGCTTTACCGAAGGGGCGCGTGCTGTCATGGAACGCTATTCATGGCCGGGCAACATTCGCGAACTTCGTAATGTGATTGAGCGTGCCACCATTCTGACCACCGGGGAACAGATCGATGTGACCGATCTGCCCTCTTCACTTAGCGAATCTCCGGAGAAAAGTCCCGGGGTTGGCGGAGCCTATTCGATTGAGGAAATCGAGGCGGAGCATATCCGGCAGGTCTTGGCGCGGAGTAAAAATCTTCAGCAGGCTGCCACTATTTTGAAGCTTGATCCAACGACCCTGCTCCGAAAGCGCAAGAGTCTTAATCTCTAATCTAAAAGCGACGTGAATCGGGTAAAATCCCCGACTTCCATTCCGTGATCGGCTAATATCCCCGGAGGCGGGGGCTTCACAAACACCTCTCTTCCGATGAGACCTATCGTACTACCCTTGCTATAAGCCATTTACGACTGACATTCTTTTTCAGGCACAACGCTAGCTAAGGAATAGATGCTGTGATGACATTGAATCGCCGCCTGCTTTTGGGCATTGCTCCGGTATTGGTCATTTTTTTGGCCGTGGGCATCTATGCTATTTTCCTGTTTTCAAAGTTGGGCGGCGCGATTGACGTCATTCTGCGGGAAAACTACCGAAGCGTCGTTGCCTCTCAGAATATGAAAGAGGCTTCCGAACGAATGGATTCCGGGCTGCTCTTCATGTTGGGGGGCGAAGAGGAAAGAGGGAGGCAGTTGTTCCAGCAGCACGCGCCGGTCTTTGAAAAAAGTTCGGATATCGAATCACACAACATCACGTTGCCGGGCGAAGGAGACCTCGAAGACAAAGTCAGGCAACTGCACGAGAAGTATATGAATGGGGCAGCCAAATTCATCGCTCTTTCGCCCACGGACCCGGCTCGGCGCACGCTCTATTTCGATCAGCTGCTTCCCACGTTTACAGAGGTCAAAGATACCGCCAATCGCATCCTCGAAATCAATCAGCAAAATATGGTCGAGGCGAATAACGAAGCCAGGCGGCAGAGTCGTGATGCATCTCGATACATGATAGGAACGCTCTTTACCGGATTTGTCGTCGCGGCTGGTGTTACATATGTGCTCGCGCGTTCTATTGTTCAGCCCATCCAAAGCCTGACCGAATCGGCCCAACAATTGGGCGAGGGTAATCTCGATCAACATGTGACGGTGCAATCCCAGGATGAAGTGGGGAAGCTTGCGGAAGCTTTCAATAAGATGGCGGCCAAGCTTCGTGCCTACCGCCAGAGCACCACCGAAAAAATCCTTCAGGCACAACAAACCACGGAGAGTGCCCTACGTGCCTTTCCCGATCCCATCCTGGTTTTTTCACCTGAAAAGGAAATTCAACTTCAAAATGCGGCGGCGGATCGTTTCCTCAAGCAAATCGGCGGGAATATCGCTTCTCTCGGGACTCTATCGTCCCATATCGATGAAAGTTTGAAAGGCTCGGTGGATTTTCAGCCGACCAGTTTTGACAAGGCCCTATTGGTGAATCTCGACGGGGAGGAAAAGTTTTTTCTTCCTCGCGTATTGGCCATGCGCAATGAGACGGGAAATCCCATTGGCGTGGTCGTCGCTTTACAGGATGTCACCCGATTCCGCGTGGCCGATGACGTTAAAACCGACTTGATTGCCGCAGTCAGCCACGAACTCAAAACCCCGCTGACCAGCATCCAACTGGCAGTCTATTTGTTGTTGGACGAAAAAGTCGGGTCCCTGACACCCAAGCAAACCGGATTGCTGATTGCTGCCCGGAATAACTCGGATCGCTTGCTGGAGATGATCGAGGACCTTCTGGATATGGCCCGTTTTGAGGGCGGCGCGGCTTTGATCGAGAAAAAGCCTGTTTCCTGTCAGCAACTGGTCGAAGACGTGGCTAATCGCGAAAGGGAACTCGTTGTTTCCCGGGGCCTGGAACTCAAGGTGGAAACAGACCCGAACCTTCCTCGGGTCGAAGTCAGTCGCTCTCGCATCAATCAAGTCTTCGAAAACTTCATATCCAATGCGGTGAAATATTCGCCGTCCGGCAGCGTTATTACCCTTATGGCCAGAAGGGAAGACGTCAAAACTATTCGATTTTCGGTCAAGGATGAGGGACCTGGTGTGCCCAAGGAATTACGCCGCCGCATCTTCGATAAATTCTTCCGCGCTTCTGAAAGTGGCGATGAGGGAGCCGGTCTGGGCCTTAGCATTGCGCGAGAAATTGTTCTCGCTCACGGCGGAAATATAGGAGTCGAAAGCGAGAAAGGAAAAGGCAGTGAATTTTTCTTCACTCTGCCCGCTCTGGCCTGATTTTAATAACAAAAGGAAAATAAATCATGAAAGAAAGAACTCTTGTAAAATGCGTGGTTGGCTTGCTGGTCGCCGCTGTCGTTTTGGCGACTCGAAACACGGACGCCATTTATGTTGGCGCCACCCTGCTTTTTTTCGTTATTGCCATCGCTTATGCGGAATGGTGTGAACGACTCTAAGGAAATTATTTATGGGAACTCTAATCGTCGGACTTATCTCACTGGCACTGCTGGTTTATCTATTCATCGCCATGATCTGGCCGGAGAAATTCTAACCCCGCCGTGGCGTTAGCCCTATTCCTCTAGATTTATCGCAACCCTGATTCTAAAAAAATAATTTATATATGAATGCTTCATTAGGATGGATTCAGTTGGCCCTCTATCTGGGCTGCCTGTTATTGATTACAAAACCGCTCGGCTTGTATTTGCTGCAGGTGCTCGACGCCCGCGGTCGCACCTGGCTCGATCCCATCGTGAGACCGCTGGAACGCCTCACTTATCGTCTCAGCGGAGTCGATCCCGACAAGGAACAGCATTGGAAGCAATACACCATCTCGATGCTGATCTTCAGTCTCTTCACCATGCTGGTGACTTACGTGATTTTGCGCCTGCAAGCCATCCTTCCGCTGCAACACTTACTCAATCCGCAGGGATTTTCCGCAGTGGGCGATCACCTCGCCTTCGATACGGCGGCAAGCTTCACCACCAATACCAATTGGCAGAGTTACCCCGGTGAATCGACCATGTCGTATCTCTCGCAGATGGTGGCGCTCGCGAGCCAGAATTTCTTTTCCGCCGCGGTCGGTATTACCATTGCGGCCGCGCTGGTTCGGGGCATTGCCCGCCACTGCGCCGACACGGTGGGTAATTTCTGGGTCGATCTGGTTCGCATCACCTACTACCTGCTACTGCCGATTTGCCTGGTTTTCGCTGTCTTCCTGATTTCACAGGGGATGATTCAGAATTTCAAACCTTACGATACGGCGACTCTCACCGAAAAAGAAACGGTTCAGGTGCCCAAGAACGACGCGAACGGGAATCCAGTGAAGGATGCTCAAGGCAATCCGGTCATGGTGCCGCAGGTGGTGGAAACGCAGTCTATCCCGGAAGGTCCCATGGCTTCTCAAATGGCGATCAAGATGCTGGGGACAAACGGAGGCGGCTATACG
>Ga0206796_1222_pt1 | contig 10387 bp, 6 predicted proteins | sample Alteio_BWOrgCont_68_FD_152895 | JGI IMG/M metagenome (GOLD analysis project Ga0206796, IMG submission 152895) | Enriched cells from forest soil in Barre Woods Harvard Forest LTER site, Petersham, Massachusetts, United States -... | ecosystem: Environmental > Terrestrial > Soil > Temperate forest > O...
GCCGGCCTGCCTGCAGGCGAGGCCCTCGAGCGCGCGCACGAAGCGCTTTTTTATGTCGGCCTCGGTGAAGTCCGCTACCGGAAGATCAGCACCTACTCGCTGGGAATGAAACAGCTCATCAAGCTGGCCCAGGCGCTGGCGCACGGTCCCCGGCTGCTGATTCTGGATGAGCCGACCAACGGCCTCGATCCGGTGGCGCGCCAGCGCATGATTCAAACCATCAAAGAGATTCGCAAAGAGGGCAGCATCCGGCTGCTCATCTCCTCGCACCTGCTGCGCGATATCGATGAAACCTGCGATGAAGTGCTGATCCTGAAGGATGGGCGCATCGCTGCGCTGTGCAACATCGAAGAGGAGCGCCGCTCGCACCGCAACTTCATTGAGCTGGAGACGGTTGGCGCGACGGAGCAATTCTCCGCGAATATCCGCGGGCTGGGCTGCGAGTGCGCAAGTTTCCCCGGCGGCCGGCTCAAGCTGGTGATGCCCGATCGCCTTGAGGCGCGCGATTTGTATGTGATTGCGGCGGAACAGGGAATGCAGATCCGGCGCATCAACTTGCGGCGCGATTCGCTCGAGGACATTTTCCTGCGGGCCATGGACACGGATTGGGGGCGAGGGGCGAATGTCAGTCTATAAGCACGATTACCGGGCCTATACGGGCAGAGTGACGCCGTTGTGGACGCGCGTGCTGGTGCTGATGCGCTATGGCCTGGACGAGGTGTTGTCGTCGAAGATCACGCTGGGTTTCTGCATCTTCTCAATGTTGCCGATTCTTGTCTCCCTGGTGCAGATCTATCTGGCGAACAATCCAATCGCCCGGCAGCTGGTGATGAAAGGCGGTTCGCGGCTCTTTGAAATCGACGCTGGTTTCTTCCTGCGTGTTCTATCTACGCAATGCTGGCTCGCGCTGGCGCTTACCTCATGGATCGCGCCGCGGCTGATCACTTACGATCTCGCGGACAATGCGCTGCCCATTCTGTTGAGCCATCCTATCTCGCGCTTCGGTTATGTGCTTGGCAAATTCCTGGCGCTGGCTGTTTCGCTTTCATTCATCACGTGGATTCCCTGCCTGATGCTCTTCGTCTACCAGAGTTATTCCGCGCCGCAAAGCTGGGCCGCGCCCAACCTCGCGATCGCGTGGGGCATTCTGGCTGGAGCGGCGATCTGGATATTGCTGCTTTCCATCCTTGGCCTGGCTCTTTCTTCCTGGGTGAAATGGAAGGTTCTGGCTACTGGAATCATCTTTGCCGCGGTACTGGTGCCCGCGGGCGTGGGCGGGATTGTGAGTGCGGTGCTGCGCACCAAGTGGGGCTTGTTGCTGAATCTGCCGGTGATGATGACCCAGTTGTGGCAGCGGCTGCTGGGCGCGCCGGAAATCATGCGCACGGGACGGGACTTGTCGCTTCCGAGTGTGGCGATCGTATGCGTGCTGGTGGCGGCTTGCATGGTGTGCGTGGCCATGCTGAACGCACGGATTCGCGCTCGAGAGGTGGTCCGCGGATGAGCGAGATCAACGATCGGATCGTCTTCGAAAACGTCTCGAAGTTCTACGGCGAGGTTCTCGGCGTGAATCGGATCACGCTCTCCATCCCGCCCGGAGTGACGACGCTGGTCGGTCCAAACGGCGCGGGCAAGACCACGCTGATGAACCTGATGACAGGATTGGTTCAGCCATCGAGCGGACAGATTTCCGTACTGGGAATCTCTCCGGGGGACGCGACGGAGTTCTTTCGCGCGGTGGGTTACTGCACCCAGTTCGATTCCTTCCCGCGCGGGTTGACGGGATGGGAATTTGTCTTCGACAGCCTGATGTTATTCGGCATGAGCGAGCCCGAAGCTTTCCGGCTGACCGGCGAAGCGTTACAGCGGGTGCAACTTGGCGATGCAGCGGGGCGCAGGATTGCCGGCTACAGCAAAGGCATGCGCCAGAAGATCCGGCTGGCGCAGGCGATTGCGCATCATCCGCGGGTGCTGGTGCTGGATGAGCCATTGAACGGATTGGACCCGATGGCGCGCGCCGAATCGCTGGCGTTGTTCGAAGAGCTTGGCCGGCAGGGGATGCATCTCGTGATCTCCAGCCATATTCTCGACGAGGTTTACAGGATTTCAGATCGCGTGATCCTGATCACCGGCGGGTACCTGATTGCCGAAGGCAATATCCACCAGGTGCGGCAGGAAGTGCGCGACAAACCGATGCAGGTTCTTATTCGCTGCGACCGTCCGGACTTGCTTGCCTCAAAGATGTTCGCGGTGAACCACTGCGTTGAAGCCAGACTGCACGCGGACGGCAAAGGCGTGTTTGTGCGCACGGGCGACATCGACCAGTTCTACACATTGCTCAATTCGATCGCGGTCGAGGGTTCGATCAAGATTGAAACGGTGGCTCCCGCGGACGACGACGCCAGCGCGATCTACAACTACCTGATTGGATCGGACGGGAGTGCCTCATGACGGCCCAGACGACTGACACGATGATGAATCGGGTGCTGCGACAGCCGTGGGGACTTTGGTGGCTGCAGGCGCGCCGATTGACTCGCATCGAAGTGCGGAGAAACCTGTTTTCGTGGAAGGCGACGTGGGTCTACTTCCTCGCGTTCGTACCGGCCGTGATCATCCTTATTCATGCGGTATTCGAGACCCATCCGACGTTCGCGATGAGCGAAGATACCGACGTGCTGGCGGGGATTGTGCAGTTCTATTACATTCGGCTGGGAATTTTCTTCGGGTGCCTCGGGATCTACTCGCGGCTGATTCGCGGAGAGATGATCGAGCGCAGCCTGCATTTTTATCTTCTCTCTCCGGTGAGGAGAGAAGTGTTGCTTCTGGCGAAGTTCGCCGCGGGATCGATCAGCGCGCTGCTGCTTTTCGGGAGCGCAATGATCTTCAGTTTCGCGTTGATGTATCTCCCTTACGGAGCGGCGGGGCACGATTACGTCTTCAACGGTCCGGGACTGGGGCAGCTGGAGGCGTATCTTGCCATCGTCGCTCTCGCGTGCCTTGGCTACGGGGCAGTTTTTCTTTTACTGAGCATGGTGTTCAGGAATCCGACGCCGGCAGCCATGATTGTGCTTGGGTGGGAGACGATCAACCCTGTGCTGCCTTCCCTGCTGCAGAAGATCAGCGTCGCGTCTTATCTACGCCACCTGATGCCGATCAGCGTGCCCGGCGACGGGATTTTTGCGCTTCTGTCGATTGAGACCGAGCCGGTTCCGGGCTGGGCCGCGGCGCTGGGCTTGCTTGCGTTGATCGCGGTGGTCCTGACCTATTCCTGTTATCGCATCCGGCGGCTCGAGATTCGGTATACAACCGAATGATAGTTGCCGTCACAGGGCCCGCCCCGCTGCCGCGCCGGAGGCCCACGCCCACTGGAAGTTGAAGCCTCCCAGATGGCCGGTTACGTCTACGACTTCGCCAATGAAATAGAGCCCCGGCACATCGCGGCACTCCATGGTCTGCGCTGAGAGCGCATCGGTGCTTACTCCTCCGGCGGTTACCTCGGCTTTCTCGTATCCTTCGGTCCCCACCGGCGAGAACGTCCACGCATGGAGGCGGCGCTCGATCTCTGCCAATCCATGATTTGTCCAGCTCAGCGGACCGGCGATGTCGAGGAGGCGCTCTGCCAAGCGGGCCGGCAGATGCGCCCGCAGCGCCGACTTTGCAGCAGACAGGTCGCGGCGGGCGCCTGGCTGCAACATGGCCGCGAGAAGCTGCCGATCCGGCGCCCAATCGACTAGCAACGGTTCCGCGCCGATCCGGTAAGAAGATATCTGCAGCACGGCCGGACCGCTCAAGCCTCGATGCGTGAACAACAGCTTCTCCCTGAAGCTTTGCCTGCCGAGAGACGTCACCACTTCGGCCGATACCCCGGCCAAGTCGCAGAAGTCAGCCCGCTCTGCTCCGTCAAGTTCCAGGGGCACCAGGGCGGGACGACATTCGCGGATGGGAACGCCGAATTGCCGAGCTATTTCATAGCCGAAGGCGGTTGCGCCCATCTTTGGAATGGAGAGGCCTCCGGTGGCCACAACCAGGACGGGCGCGCTGAATTGGGCGTTGCCGGTCACCACGGTGAATCCGGCTTGCCTAGCGCGATTGCCGCCGATCCGATCCTCGCGGCGGATATCTTGTATCTTCGCGCCGAGAACGATTCTTACATCCGCTTTGGCACACTCATCCAGCAGCATTGCAAGTATCTGTTGCGAGGAACCGTCGCAGAAGAGTTGGCCCAGCGTCTTCTCGTGATAGGCAATTCGATGCAATTCGACCAGAGCGATGAAATCCGCAGGTGTGTAGCACGCGAGTGCCGATTTGGCGAAGTGGGGATTCGCGGACAGAAAATTCTCAGGGCTGCAGTGGAGATTGGTGAAGTTGCAACGGCCGCCTCCGGAGATGAGGATTTTTTTGCCGGGGCGGTCTGCGCGCTCGAGCACCGCCACGCGGCGGCCACGGCGGCCGGCCTGAAGGGCGCACATGAGCCCGGCGGCGCCTGCGCCAAGGACGACCACATCGAAGCTTTGCGGGACTGGGTTTTGAGTCACAAGCGGACGGAGCGCCAAACCTGCGCTTCTTGCTCCATTAGAGTATCCGAAACAACTGTGGAAGCTCTCCGATTCTCACCATCCGTGGTTTGGATATTTAAGATTCTGGTGGTCTTAATGTTCTGGCTGAACAGGCTGCGGAAAGAGGTCCGGCTGGACAACAAAGCAAGTCCCCGGCTCGACGACAAAGCCTGCACCGCTTGCCGGCGAGCGCTTTTTTGCAAATCTTCGCATCTCATGGTACTTTCTAGAACATGATCATTGCATCCAGCCGAATGACGGTCCGCGAGTGCGCCTCCAGGGCGAACACGGTCTGTTGTTGTCCGCGCTAGATTTCGCATTGATCTGCTATCGGCCATCTGCTCCGTAGCTAAACCTTCATCAATTTATCGCGATCAAGAGGGCAGTCATTTGACCTTCTCTATGCAATTACTTCCTGCTTCTTCGCGTGCCTGTCTCCTCAAGGCCGGCGCGGGCGCCCGTTGTTGCGCATAAGGCTGCATACTCCCCTCCTGCGTTTTTTCTCCAACATTCATAGCAATCGATTCATCTGGAGCCGATCATGCAATTCATTGAGAGCCCTACCCGATTTCGCTTGTTGCTTCTCTCTGTCGCACTGATTGCGGCAGCACCCTTTGCGTCTGCGCAGTTGGTTGGCGGCACCATTGCCGGCGACGTGGTTGACCCCAGCACCGCCACAGTCGGTCAAGCGAAGGTGCTGATTCGCAACCAGGAGACCGGCGGCGAGCGCAGCCTTGCGACCGCGGGCGACGGCACGTTTTCCGCGCCCTCGATTCCGGTCGGCGTTTACACGGTCCGCGTGACCCACGACGGCTTCGCGCCCTCAGAACGCACCAGCGTTTCGCTTACCGTAGGTGAGAGCATCCATTTGCATTTTGTGCTCACAATCGGCGCAGTTGCGCAGGCTGTCACAGTGGAAGACACTCCGGCAAGCATCGAAATCTCAACCCTGCAATCGCAGGGACTGGTGAATGAGCGGCAGGTCAAGGAGCTTCCGCTCAACGGGCGCAGCTTCGACCAGCTTCTCCAGCTCAATCCGGCATCGGTGAGCTACACCACGCAGCGATCCGGCGGCGTGGGAACTTCGAACTCCTCGGTAGGCAACATGTATTCGGTTTCAGGACGCCGCCCGCAGGACAATCTGTTTCTGCTGAACGGCATCGAGTATACGGGCGCCTCGCTCATCAACGTCACTCCGGGCGGCACCAGCGGCCAGTTGCTGGGAGTGGAGGCGGTGCGCGAGTTCAACGTGGTGAGCGACACCTACGGCGCCAACTACGGAAAGCGCACCGGCGCGCAGGTCTCGATCATCACGGCTTCAGGCAGCAACCAGCTTCACGGCTCGGTGTATGAGTTCTTCCGCAACAGCGCACTCGATGCGCGGAACTACTTCGACCAATCACAGATTCCGCCGTTCCAGCGCAATGACTTTGGCGCCGCGGGCGGCGGTCCGATCCGCCACGACAAGCTGTTCGCGTTCGGCAACTACGAAGGGTATCGCCAGAACCTGGGCGTGAGCGACGTTACATTCGTTCCCGATGCCGCCTCGCGCGCCGCGGCGGTGGCAAGTGTTCAGCCGCTGCTTTCGCTTTGGCCCGTTGGCACGGTCGAGCTGGGAGACGGAATCGCCGAGGCTTTCTCAAACCCGCCGCAGCACGTGCGGGAGGACTTTGGAACCACGCGCATCGATTCCAACCTCTCTAACGAAGATTTGCTCTTCGGCGTCTACACAGTGGACGACAGTGCGGCCACCACGCCTTCCGCGAACCCCTACTCCTCGATCTACGAGCAGCTTCGCGAGCAGGTGTTGAGCGCGCAAGAGCAGCATGTCTTCTCTCCGACCTTCCTCAACACAGCGCGCGTGGGCTACTCGCGCGCGGCATTTCTCTTTGACAGCCTGGTGACGGGTTCAGTACCCGGATGGGTGGCGAATGGACCGGTGGGCGCGGTTGTCATCTCCGGCAGCACCGCATCCAACGGCGCCTCGCAAGTCACGCTCGCCGGCGCCAACACGGGCAGCAACAACCAGACCGTGCGCAATCTGTTCACCGTCGACGACCACATCTATTGGACGCACCATAACCATCAGATCGAGGCGGGCCTTTGGCTGCAGCGGCTGCAGTCGAACGACTTCCTGGCGCAGGATCAGTATGGGCAGGCGTCTTTCTCGACGCTCTCAAGCTTCGAGCAGGGACAGGTCTCGAAGTACACCATCGTTCCTGGTCCGACGGAACTCGGCTGGCGATCGCTGTTCGGCGCAGGCTTTATCGAAGATGCCTGGAAGGTCACACCGCGGCTGGAAGTTCGCGCCGGCCTGCGCGTTGAATCCTCAAACGGCTGGAACGAAGCGCGAGGCCGCGCATCGAACTACGATTTCACCGACGGGGTTATCAATACCAATCCGACCATCGGCGGCTTGGCCCTCTCCGACAACCGTGCGAAGTTTTTGCCCGAACCGCGTGTGGGCATTGCGTACGACCTGTTCGGAAACGGCAAGACGGCGATCAAGGGCAGCTTCGGATTGCATCGCGCCCTGTTGGACACGCTGGACTACCGGCTCGATCAGACGGCACCCTACAACACCACGCTCTCCTACAGCAAGACAACGGTGAGCGATCTGGCGGGGCTTTCAACGAGCGCCGCTACCGGCGGCCTGGTGTCTCCAAGCAGCGTGCAGCGAAATATAGCCACTCCTACGGTTCTGGCCTGGACGTTCAGGATCGAACAGGAGGTTGCCCCGCGGACGACGCTGACGGTGGGCTATGTGGGCTCGCACGGCTACCACCAGATTCTCTCAGAAGACGAAAATACGCCGGCTTCGGTGACTTGCCCATCGACAGCCTGCCCCGGATCGCTGGCGCCGGGGACGGTGTATTATCCGACGACCACTCTGGCCAATCCGAAGCTTGCCAACTCGACATCATGGGCGTCGGAGGGAGTGAGCAACTACAACGGTCTGGAGGTGGATGCCCGCCACCAATATGCGCACGGGCTGCAGTTGCGCGGAGTCTACACATGGTCAAAAAACCTGGACGACGGTTCGGCCTGGAACACCAGCGTCTCGGCCAACACGCCGGCATTTGTCTCATTTCCCGGCAATCCGAAGCTGGACTACGGCCTGGCTGCGACCAATATCAGCCATGCTGCAGCGATCAACGGAACGTGGGAACTGCCCATAGGACGCGGCAACGCGGTACTGCACAATGCATCTCCAGTTGAGCAGCGGATCGTTGGAGGATGGAGCCTGAACGGCGTTGCGACCATCCAGAGCGGGTTCCCATTTTCACCGCAGCTTGGCTACAATCCGACCGGCAACGGAGACTCCCGCAACCCGGCGCGTCCGCAGTTGGATCCGAACTTCAAAGGGGCGCTCTACCCGAGGACCGCGGCCGAGTGGTTCAACCCCGTGGCATTCCTGGCGCCCTACCCAGGCACCTTCGGCAACGCCGGGCGCGACTCGTTGACCGGACCTGGGCTGACCGATGTGGACCTCTCGCTGGCGAAGAGCACTGCCATCAACGAGCGGGTGCGGGCGCAGTTTCGAGTGGAGTATTTCAACTTGCTGAACCAAACCAACTTCACCACTCCGAATCCCGTTGTTTTCAGCACCGGGCCAACGCCGGCCAAGCCGACTACGGCGGCCGACTTGTCACCCACTGCCGGCGTGATGACCGCAACGGCTACTACTTCGCGGCAACTGCAGTTCGCTTTGAAGTTCCTTTTTTAGGTGTGGAAATTGGATGGGGAAGTCGGGAGCCGGGGCTGATTTGTATCGGCTCCGGCATTTTGTTACTATGAGTTTACACATGGTTTGCGCTTCCCAAAGCCGCACTTGTTGTTGCCTGTCGAACATCTTCGACGGGTGTCCGTTCTAGTCTCCGATCTCCTGCACAATCGATCAAGACGACGCACCCGCAGCTGAATAGCCGGGTCTGTCTCTCTATCGTTCCGGCATTCAGCACCCGTTACCACCGACGAGGTCTGCATGCCGGTCATTGAATCCGAAGCCGCACCACAAGCAACCCGAACCGGGCACACGGCGCCGAAGCGTCTTAGCCACCTTCGCCTTCTCGAAGCGGAGAGCATCCACATCCTGCGCGAAGTGGCTTCGGAGTTTGAGCGGCCGGTGATGCTCTACTCGATCGGCAAAGACTCCTCGGTGATGTTGCGGCTGGCGCAAAAGGCGTTCTTTCCTGGGCCGATTCCGTTCCCCCTGTTGCATATCGATACCGGCTTCAAGTTTGCCGAGATGCTTGCCTTCCGCGATGAGATGGCGCGGTCGATCGGCGCAGAGTTGCTGGTCTGGCGCAATGAGCCTGCGATTGCCGCGGGGACGAACCCCATTGTGCTCGACACCAAGCGCTGTTGCGGACTGTTGAAGACGCAGGCGCTGCTTGATGCGCTGCGCCACTACAACTTCGATGCAGCCTTCGGCGGCGCGCGCCGCGATGAGGAGAAGTCTCGCGCCAAGGAGCGCATTTATTCGTTCCGCGACAACGCTGGACAATGGGACCCGAAGAACCAGCGCCCGGAGCTTTGGAATTTGTACAACGCACGCATTCATCCTGGCGAAAGCATCCGCGTTTTTCCGATCTCCAACTGGACCGAGATGGACGTCTGGCAGTACATCCACGAGGAAAACATTCCGGTTGTGGATCTCTACTTCGCCAAAGAACGTCCCATGTATGTGCGCGGCGATGCGCTGCTCCCCATCGAACAGGCGTTTGTGGCGCGCGCCGGCGAGCAGGCGCAGATGGTCAAGTCGCGGCTGCGCTCGCTGGGATGCAGCCCATGCACCGGCGCCATTCGCTCGGACGCGGACACCATTCCCGCCATCATCGCCGAGCTGATTTCGTTTCGCTCCTCGGAGCGCGCCAACCGCGTGATCGATCACGACCAGGAAGGATCGATGGAGATCAAGAAGCGGGAGGGTTACTTCTAAATGGCAGCCCTGACCGCTCCCGAATTTCGCATCGACGAATTCCTTGCGCAGGAGCGCGAGAAGGATTTGCTACGCTTCTCCACGGCGGGCAGCGTGGACGATGGAAAGTCCACGCTCATCGGTCGGCTGCTCTATGACACGCAGTCGGTCTACGAAGACCAGGTCCGCTCCATCGAGGGCAAGGGAACAACCGCACCCGGTCAGATCGATTTTGCACTGCTGACCGATGGTCTGCGCGCGGAGCGCGAGCAGGGGATCACGATCGATGTGGCCTATCGATACTTCTCCACGGCGCGGCGCAAGTTCATCATCGCGGATACGCCGGGCCATGAGCAGTACACGCGCAACATGGCGACAGGGGCTTCGACGGCCGATGCAGCCGTGGTGCTGATCGATGCTTCAAAAGGCGTGTTGATTCAATCGCGCCGACATGCCTACATTGCATCGCTCCTTGGAGTGCGGCACATCCTGGTGGCCGTGAACAAGATGGATCTTGCCGGCTACGACCAGGCACGCTTCGATGCCGTGGAGCGCGATTTCCGGCTGCTCCTTGAACAGATCGCCGCCGATACCGGGAATCCAGTGGAATGCAGTTTTGTCCCGGTGAGCGCACTGGCCGGCGACAACGTCGTTCATGGTTCCAAAGCGATGCCGTGGTACCGGGGGCCGTCGCTGCTTGAGTTACTCGAGTCTCTGCCTTCGGCGCGGGAAACTCGCACAGCTCCCTTCCGTTTTCCTGTGCAGCGCGTCCTTCGCCCGGACCACAGCTTTCGCGGGTTCGCGGGACAAATTGCTTCGGGAACGATTCGCCCCGGCGACCGCGTCACTGTGCTGCCGTCGGGCGGCGCTGCCCAAGTGGAGCGCATCGTCACTTGGGATGGCGATCTCG
>Ga0206796_1146_pt1 | contig 10343 bp, 10 predicted proteins | sample Alteio_BWOrgCont_68_FD_152895 | JGI IMG/M metagenome (GOLD analysis project Ga0206796, IMG submission 152895) | Enriched cells from forest soil in Barre Woods Harvard Forest LTER site, Petersham, Massachusetts, United States -... | ecosystem: Environmental > Terrestrial > Soil > Temperate forest >...
TCGTAAGCTCCCCCGACATCGAGTGGGTAGGATGCTGCAACGAGCTGAATGCAGCGTATGCGTCTGACGGGTATGGTCGCATTCACGGCATCGCTGCTCTTAACACGACTTATGGCGTAGGCGAATTGAGTGCTATCTGCGCAATCGGCGGAGCCTATGCCGAGCACGTTCCCATCTTTCACCTGGTTGGAATGCCCAACCTATCTACCCAAGCTGCGCACGGGCTTGTCCACCACACGCTGGGAAATGGTGAATTCGACCTCTTCTACAAGATGGCCCAACCGGTAGTCTGTGCCAGCGCCATATTGACACCCCAAAACGCGGCTTACGAAACAGAGCGACTGATTGCAGAGGCGCTGTACCACCGCAGACCTGTCTATTTGGCATTCCCGACAGATGTCGCGAATCAGCCTGTGGTCAGCAAGGCAACCCCACTTGATCCACCGAAGAGCGATCCTGCGTCGCTGGAAAAGACGGTTTCTGCGATTGTTGAGGCTCTCAGCATAGCGAAGACTGCCTGCATTCTGCCCGGAGTCCTGGCCAATCGCGCGGGTTTGCAGGACGCTGTGCAGGCCTTGGTCGATGCCTCAGGGCTTCCTTTCGCCACGATGTTCGCGGACAAATCCGCACTGGAAGAGCAGCAGCCAGCCTACATTGGCATTTACGACGGAAAGCTTGCGAACGAAGCGGTTCGTGCGTTCGTCGAGTCAAGCGACTACGTCGTTTTGATCGGTGCCATTCTGTCGGACTTCAACACCGGCGCATTCACGTCCCACCTTGAGCCCGAAAAGACCATCGATATCCGCCACCATCACACTCGCGTGGGCACAGTGGTATATCCGAACGTTGAAATGAAAGATGCCCTCGCCGAGCTCGCGCGCCGTGTAACGAAACGCAATCAAAAGCCACCAATTCAGCCTGCTTCTCTTGGACCGGTAAAGGGTTCTGGCAGCGATCCAATTACCGTGGATGCACTTTACTCACGCTGGGAAAACTTCGTCAAACCCAATGACATCCTCATTACTGAGACAGGGACTTCTTCGATGGGAATGGCGTTTGCCCGCCTGCCGAAGGGCGCCAAGTTTTATAACCAGACATTGTGGGGTGCCATTGGATGGGCGACGCCCGCGTCCTTTGGCGCGGCAGTTGCGGCGCCGCAACGTCGGGTTGTGCTAATTACGGGTGAAGGCTCCCATCAACTGACGGCCCAGGAGATCAGTCAATTCGGCAGACGGGGACTGAAGCCAATCGTTTTCGTCCTCAACAATTCGGGCTATCTGATAGAGCGCTTGCTCTGCAAGGACCCCGACGTCGCTTACAACGATCTTGCGCAATGGCGCTACTCGGAGTTACCCAACGCGCTCGGATGCCGCGACTGGTTTACTGCGTGCGTCACCACATGCGGGGAATTCGATCAGGCTCTCAAAATCGCGTCTCAGGGGGATCGGGCTGCGTACATCGAGGTTGTGACAGAGAAGCATGCTGCCTCTCCCATGGCTGTGAGGCTTCGCGAGAGTATCGAGACTCTCTACCATACATAACGACAATGACGAACAGAATCACCATTTACGCGCTGCGAACTGGGCTCATCTGCCCATTTATACAGGTGGCACGGCGCCTACAAGCCGGCCCTGTGCAACCGACGCTATCCGTGAGAATTGGCGGCGCTGTATTTGAAGATTTCGGAAGTGACTCGCTGCAACACGAGTGGGCATTTCATCCAGCCTCTGAAGGAGCGTCTCGTGCGCGAAGTAGGTTACGGCCCTTCCTTGGAAGGCGGCACTTCCGCAGACCTCATCAAGTCGATACAAGCCAAGAGTTGATCTTGCCGCATCGGCAAATGTGCGAACAATCACCTTCGTTTGAAAGGAACAGAGATGTCTCTCAAAGAAGATCTCGAATTATTGCATGCGGATTTCATGAGCAAGGCTTCGCCGGAAGTCCGCGACGCGATGGAGCGCGCCGATAAGGATTTGGCCGATTCTGGCATAGCACAAAAGGCTTTGAGGACTGGTGATAAGGTGCCGGACTTCAACCTGCCTGACGCGCGCGGTGGCTACGTGCGCTTACGCGATCTGTTGACCAAGGGACCTGTCGTCATCAGTTTCTATCGCGGCGGATGGTGCCCATATTGCAACCTGGATCTACGAGCTCTACAAAATGTACTTCCGGAGATCAGGATGCTTGGGGCCGAACTCGTGGCGATCTCTCCTCAGCTTCCTGACGAGAGTCTATCTACAGCGGAAAAGAATGAGTTAACCTTTCCGGTTCTGAGCGATGTCGGCTCGGTGACTGCGAAAGACTTTGGGATAGCTTTCGATGTGGCAGAATGGCTACGGTCCTTTTATGTAAAAGCTGGGCACACCCTGCCGAAAGTGAATGGTGACGATAGCTGGGTTTTGCCGATCCCCGCGACCTACGTCGTCAATTCCAATGGCATAGTGACATCGGCCTTTGTCGATGTTGACTATCGCAAGCGCATGGAACCCGCAGAAATCATCAAAGCCTTGCAAGAGCTTGCGGGCGAGCTCACAGCATCGTTATGACGAGAGCCATCGTAATCACAGGCGCGTCAAAGGGGATTGGCCGCGCTGCGGCTGACGCGCTGGCCAACGATGGATGGTTCGTGATCGGTATAGCGCGAAAATCACCCGCGCGTTTTCCCGGGAAATTCATTGAGGCAGATCTGGCGGATCGCGAACTTACACGGGCTCTCGCAAGAGATCTGCCTCAGCTTGGAAACGTCCTGGGAATCGTCAACAATGTGGGACTAGTCAAACACGAAAGAGTCGGCGATGTCGATCCCGAAGAGTTTGCCGAAGTCGTGGATTTGAATGTTCGTCCCGCCCTGGAACTGACGCAGGCGTTGCTACCCGCAATGCGCGCTGCGCGATTCGGGCGCATTCTCAACATCACCAGCCTGGTTACTCGCGGACACGCGTACCGCTCAAGTTACGCAGCTGCGAAGGCAGCGCTCGAGAGCATTACGCGCACGATGGCGATCGAGCTCGCTGGAGACGGAATAACTGCCAATGCGATTGCACCTGGACCAACGGAAACTGAACTCTTTCGCTCCAACAACCCGGAAGGGAGCGACGGAGAGACACGCTATCTGGCAAAAATACCTATGCGCCGGTTCGCTCATCCCACCGAGATCGCCGCTGCGATCACTTTCCTGGCCAGCGGATCGGCGGCTTTCATTACAGGGCAAACCCTCTTTGTGGACGGCGGAGCGAGCCTTGGCTCTCTCTGATGCCTTTCGCTTACACGGATTCGATCATTTCAAATCTAGGATTGCGGCTGAAGGCGGCACTGATATGAATAGCATTGATCACATGCGCGCACCGTCTGTATTCAACGCCGGGGGCCCGCAAGGCGGTGCGATACAAAGCCGGCACCACGAACTGAGGGTGCGGTCATGAATGGGATAGATCAAGACTCGCAAATTGACAGTGTCGACAAATTGTCCGCCAGGCGAAGCGACCGATTCGTAAATATGGCCCATTCAGAGTTTCCTGGAGCCGTCGCAGAGCTTTATGCCACATATTCACCGCGTCTCTATAAAACGATCCTTGGAATTTCCAAGAACCATGAAGATGCCGAGGATGCATTACAGGAGGCGTTTCTGCGCGTCCATTTGAGGCTCCATACATTCGAAGGCAGATCTGGCATCTTCTCCTGGCTCACGCGAATCGCCATCAACTCAGCCCTCATAGTTCTTCGGCGGAGGAGAGCTCGTCCGGAGACTTTGTTTGATCCCCAACAGGATTCTCGGGAAGACACTCTTTATTTTGAAATCAAGGACTCTTCGCCGAGTCCCGAGCAGGTTTGCGACTGGCGGCAGCGGAAGGTCAGAGTGCTTGACGCATTAAGCAACCTTGGCCCATCCTTGCAGGCGCCAATTCAAATGCAGATGATGGACTCTTCAATGAAGGAGATCAGCTGCGCACTGAACATATCCCAGGCGGCAGTCAAAGCTCGACTGCATCGCGCGCGTCGTCGGCTTGTTATCGAACGAGGCATCGTGCGCAACGGAACATTCGCGTCGGACTGTCCAACTCAAGGCATCCTAGTGCGGACCGCCGTCGAGACTTCCAATCAGTCATAGCTGGCGACTTGCCTTGAATCCCTTCGAGAACCGCGGTCACTTTCATAAACTGATCGCCGGCCGAACCGTAAGCAATCGCAATAGATGCCGCCACTTTAGGCTGCGAAGGAGATGAGCAATGGCAATAAGATTCGAGGGCAAGATCGCAGTCATCACCGGTGGATCAACCGGAATGGGGCTCGCAACTGCAAGGCGCTTCGTTGATGAAGGCATGGACCACGTCTTCATTACCGGTCGTCGTAAGGGCTCGTTGGCAGCAGCCGCAGCTGATATTGGCCGGAACGTCACCGCGGTACAGGGCGATATCGCAAGGACGGCAGATCTAGACCGCCTGTTTGATGAAGTTCGAAAACGAAATCGCAAGATCGATGTGCTCTTCGCGAATGCCGGGATCGCTCAGCTCTCTCATTTCGAAACGGTCGACGAGAATTTCTACAACTCCCACTTCGACGTAAATGTGAAGGGAACCTTCTTCACGGTGCAGAAGGCTCTGCCACTGCTCAACGACGGTGCATCGATCATTCTCACCGGCTCCATCGCATCAATCAAGGGATTTCCGGACATCAGCGTCTACAGCGCTACGAAGGCTGCCATTCGCTCGTTTGCACGCACCTGGAGCAACGAACTCCGCGGGCGACGCATTCGCGTGAATACGCTCAGTCCTGGCCACATTGATACGCCGATCTTCGAGACGTGGCAGCAGGGAGATGAGCTTGTCAAGCTGAAAAGAGAACTCGCGAACAACGTTCCGCTGGGTAGGCTTGGCGATTCCGATGAGATCGCGAAGGTAGTTTCTTTCCTGGCATCCGACGAAGCGAGCTATGTAAACGGAATTGAGCTTTTTGTCGATGGCGGCGTGGCGCAAATTTGAATCGAACGCGCCAAACAAGAGATGTCGTTCTTCATGTCGCGGGAAGCGATTGAGGAGACTCAGATCAGCGGCAGTTGCCTGGATCGCATTTCGCCTGATGTGCGAGTCAGGCATTTTTGCGCAACAATGACCCATTCCCTACGACATATCCATTGAAGTTACAGACGCAGCCGGCGGCCGCTTCAACGTGTCCCAGGGCAAAGACGGGTCGCTGATGCTTTCGGATAATCAACCAGCGGCGACTCGGGCTAAATGGGAACGATCGGAGCTCGTGAAATCTGGCAGAATCTCGAAGAGTCTTGAGGATAGATGCACGCCCTTCGCACAAAATGCGTCTGCCGCAATTCCGTCCGGGACCTCGTCACTCGAATACGCACCGCTCATCGCAATTAAGTGAATGGCTGGAAAGCGTCGACGAACGATCGCAAGAAGTTCGCGCCCTCCCATACCTGGCATTGTCAGGTCGGAAAGGAGGACATCGGGCTTGAAATCTTTCAGCTCTGCCAGTGCCGAGAGTCCGTCAGCTGCCAGTCGAACGGAATATCCGGCATCGAAGAACGCGGCCACTAATGATTGACGAATCGCAGAATCGTCATCGACAACGAGTATTGTGCCCTTATTTGCCATCATACGTTCCTCCTCGATGCCCGAGCGTGGGCTCGCTCATCGCCCGCCCATTGCTGCCAAAAATGGTGACTGCTCGTTCGGAACTGGCCTGTCTTCGTGTCGTTCATTGCGGCTGTATTCCTGTGGAGAAATGCAAGAATGCGCTGCTTACCCCGATGCAGGCGCGACTTTGTGGCAAGAATCGAAATATGCAACGTCGTCGAGATCTCTTGTAGCGAGAGATTTTGATTGAGCTTTAGCTCCGTCACAATCCGAAGGCGTTCTGGTAATTGACAAATAGCCCGGTTGATTACGCTTGTCATCTCGTTTATGAGGCAGAGCTCTTCCGGGTTGGCGGTGAGGTCCGCGAACTCCAGTTCGCGCCTCATGTCCTCAGTGGTATCCACAAATTCGATTGATGTCTCGCCAGCCTTCCTCTTGTTTTTTCGCAGTGTCATGAGGGCAGAGTTGATCCCGATACGGGTGAGCCAGGTTGAGAAGCTTGATCGCCGATCGAACTGATGGATATGAATAAACGCCCGCATGAACGAATCTTGGAGCGCGTCTTCCGCGTCAGCTCGATCTTCGGCCACGCGAGAAATCGACCAATACACACGTCTGCTATTCCGATGGTATAGCTCTCTGAATGCTGACTCCGAACCGCACTGAGCTGCCGTGACGAGTTGATCATCGTCGAATAGAGAGTGTTCGTCTGACTGATGAAGTTCGGACGATAATTCTGCAGTGTACATAAGGTTCACCTCACGGAGTAGGATTCGACAAATCCTTCTTGAGCCGGCGTTGTCCCAGTAACAGCGAACGATTGCAAACGATGGAGCAACAGTGATCGAGCGGGTTACCCGAAAGCCTTGAACCTTGGCGGGTAGCGATCCTTCCCGAACCTCGCTCAAGCACGAAGAGTGCCATTGTCGAGGTGAGTTAGAACCGTTGAAATCAAGGCAGTCATCAGGTGACTGGTTTTGATCGCGGTTGCTCTTATGGATCGGTGGTGACGGGGTCACGACGCTGAGACGTTTGAGCGACACCCATCCGAAGTCGGCCGCGCAAAGGCGGGCAGCCTTGCTCTTTGCCGCGCCTGCCGGCGTGTCTTTCCAGCGACACGCTAACTGTCGCACCTGAGACTCTCAAGGGGCTGCCGGGTTTTGATCTTTTGGCTAAGTCAAATCACCTGTAGAAGTTGCGAAACGCAGGTGTCCGTCGTGGAGTTTGGTCCTTCGCTTGCGAGTTGTGGTAGCAGAGTCGGAGGAATTATCAAATGACTGGCCGTATCGCGTTTGCCTTTCTTACGCTTACTCTTCTGGGCGTGCACCCGCAGCTAAAGCCGGCGAATATCAAGGCTTTCAACGGCTTTGACCTCGTCGACAAAGCGGGTAACATCCGTAAACCAGCCGATTTCAGAGATCGCTATCAGGCGCTTGGGGTGTATACACCTGTCGATCTCAACAACAACACCGATATGCACTACACGTACGCATCGCCAGGCACAGCGGAGTATTACCGCAAGACTGGAAAGTTCGCAGACGGAACCGTATTAGTGAAAGAGGTCTTTGCGACCGATCACGCGCAAATGACGACCGGGGACGCGCATTGGGCTACGAGTACAAAAGTATGGTTCGTCATGATCAAAGACGATAAGGGACGCTACCCCGGCAATCCACTATGGGGCAATGGATGGGGATGGGCCCTTTTCAAGGCCGATGCGCCCGATAAACAAGTGGCGACTAACTACAAAAAAGACTGCCTCGGTTGTCATGTACCTGCACAGTCGACGGACTGGGTATACGTGCAAGGTTATCCGGTTCTCAAATCCAGGTAACCTGATCCGTTTCGGTGAACCTCGTTCGGAAAACGCTTCACAAGGAGAGGTAGAATGCAAAAGTATCTGTCAGCAATCTTCGTTGGACTTGGGGTCGCTGCGTTGGCTGTGTACCTCGTGGTCGCGAAGCCGACTGTGGCTGCCCAGACCGAACAGTCGAGCGTCGTCTTTGATTCTGATGGTAAGCTAACGTTGCCAACCGGTTTTCGAGCGTGGATTTTTGTGGGTGCTCCCCTAACGCCCAACGGCCTCAATGAGGGACATGCGAACTTCCCCGAGTACCATCACGTATACATAGAAAAGAAAAATGTCGATGTCTATTTGAAGACAGGCGAGTTCCCTGAGGGAACGATCATTGTAAAAGAGCTGACCCGAGTTCTTAACCCAACGTTTCCTGACGGCTCTCGCAAGGAACCATCCGGACGTGGATATTTCAACGGTGACTATAACGGCATTGACGTTTCTGTGAAAGACAGCAAGCGCTTTGCTAAGACAAACGGCTGGGGTTTCTTCACATTCGGGCATCATCCATTGCCATATGCAGCGAGCGCCGCGGAACAACCTGTGACTCAATGTGCAGGCTGCCATCTTGCTAATGTCGCTTCCACAGATATGACATGGGTCCAGTTCTATCCGTTACTTCGTGACAAAAAAGGGTATTAAGTGCCGAGATTTCTATTCGCGTGGCTGAACCACGCCAAAAAACAATTCCAACCTCAAAGGAGCAAAAGGAGAACGAATATGGCTACGGAAATGAAGATGTCAAAAGAGATGACCATGAACGGTCGTGGCGGCCATCTCTACATGCAGACCAATGAGGTAAAAAACGCGATCATTCACTATCATCGCTCCGCCAACGGCACGCTCACAGAGGTGGAACGTGTGGCCACGGGTGGTGCAGGTTCAGGGACTTTCAAGCCGATCAGCGGCCAAGAGAGCGCGCCCAACTCCTTTGAAGGCGCGGGTAGCGTCATCCTCTCATCAGATCGCAAGTTTCTGTTTGCCACAAACGGCGGGAACAATTCTGTGTCCAGCTTCGCCGTGGGCGCCGAGGGCAGGCTCACACTAATCGACACTAAGCCGACCGGGAACACCGTTGAGGGCAGGAGCGGGACTGCCAAGTCGCTGGCATATTCGCCCTCGAAGGAAATGCTTTATGTTGTGCACTCGTTCGGACCTGATCACATCCGGATCATCTCAGTCTCCAGTGATGGCAAGCTCACTCCGCGCATGGAGAAGTACACCTGCAACACACCGGATAAACCGCACCGCGTTCCGACGATGGCTGTCCTATCTCCTGATGAGAGGTTTCTCGTCGTCGGTACCACCTTCGATGTGCCGATTGCAATCTCCGGCACCTATCCGGACGGTTCTCCCATTGTCTGGGTGACTGGTCCAGGCGGCGAAATAAAGTCGGTCGCTTCGAATGCTCCGGATCCCGCTGGCATCGTGATCCATCGCGTGAACGCGGACGGCACGCTCGGTGAAGGCTCCTTCCAGGATGGAGGAGGTGGCTCTCCCTTCTACATCGCGTTCCTGCACGATCGGCCTGACACATTCATCATCGGCTACGCCGTCGGTGATGGAGTGGCCATGGGTCGAATCGACGAAGATGGCAGAATTGGGGTCGGCAAGATCGTACCGATCGACACAAGGCGAGGCAAGATCGCTGAACTTTGCTGGGCGTCCGTCTCACCCGATGACCGACTGTTGTACGGTACGGTTTTCGGGTACAGCAACATCACGAGCTTTCACATCGACGGCCTCGAACTCAGAGTGGCCAAGGATCCGGCATGTCCGATCGTCGAGGGTGATGGCACATTCAGGGGGCTTTGCGGAGACGTCAGCAGCGGCCCGAGCGACAACTGGATCTCTCCAGATGGCAAATTTCTCTACCAGATCTACGGAAACGCCTCAAAGCTGGTGGGATACGCCACAAACCCAGACGGCTCGTTAGAGGAGATTACCAGCGTCGCGATCCCTTATAACTGCCCGGAGGGCCTGGCTGGATTCTGATTCCGATCGATGGAACACTACAACCCGGTTCGGAAATCCGGGTCGGCGCGAATACCTGCCCGTACGGGCGCGAGCAGGTTCCTCCGCAATCGACCGAATTGGGGTGCACTATGCGCAATCCGGAAAGCGACTGTTGAGCCGCGGGAACCGAGACCGTGGACAGACGATGTTCGGCACGAGAGGCTTGAGCATCGCCACCAGTCGCGGAGAAATGCTTCATTCTGCTTTCGAGCCAGGCGGAGCTGCTGGAGACTAGTTTTCGACGCGATGTCATCTACGATTCTCATCTCCGAGTTGAGTCATTCTTCTGCACAGGATGTGACGAGAGATTCTCCGTCTGATGTGGATTTGCAGCGCGCCGACGGGTGCGCCCGGATCGTGTTGACCGGCTCCGAGAAAGGCACTCGCATCGAGGAAATCTTTGAACGTTCTCCGTTCCGTATCCTGTTCCCAAGAACGGGAAGTGGTGCGATAAAGGAGGCTGTCCTCATAAATACCTCGGGCGGCGTCGCAGGTGGCGACCAGCTCGAGTGCTCTGTGACAGCGTTGCCAGGCGCTTCGCTCGCCGTAACATCGCAGGCAGCAGAAAAGGTCTATCGAGCCTTGCGGGAAGCCTCCACTATTTTGACCAGGCTGAAAGTACGAGAGTCCGCAAAGCTTGCATGGCTTCCACAAGAGACAATCGTTTTTAATCGGGCGCGTCTGCGCCGGACGACAGAAATCGAAGTTGTCGCAGGAGCAGAGCTGCTTGCCCTTGAATGGATTGTGCTGGGTCGCGCTGCACATGGCGAGGTGGTGGACCGCGGGCAAATAACCGATACCTGGCGGGTGAAAGAAAACGGCCGGCTGATCTGGGCGGACAGCTTTCGCATCAACGACGAGATTTTTCCGCACCTTCACCGAAG
>Ga0206796_1225_pt1 | contig 10153 bp, 8 predicted proteins | sample Alteio_BWOrgCont_68_FD_152895 | JGI IMG/M metagenome (GOLD analysis project Ga0206796, IMG submission 152895) | Enriched cells from forest soil in Barre Woods Harvard Forest LTER site, Petersham, Massachusetts, United States -... | ecosystem: Environmental > Terrestrial > Soil > Temperate forest > O...
ACTGGAACGACTGGGCGTCGCCTATAGCGCTATGGCCCAGCTGGATTTTAGGATCGGTGTTGGCGGAATATCATCAGTGTCAGCGGACCGCATTTTCAAAGCCCTTTTCTTGTGCCCTTGCTTCGGGTGCATTGATATTTATTGGGTCTTTCTCGAGGTGGACGCTCCCGTTCGGATTTCTTCTCGGTTCTCTGATGTCGGCAGCTCTGATGGAAGCGTACTTGACGTCCAAAAAGTCTAGTTGGGACCTGCGGCTGGCGCCTGTTGGGTTATTGGGGCTCTGTTCGTACTCAGTCTATTTAATTCATCAGCCACTTATCGCTCCTGTTCTACAAATATTGTACTCACTATCAATCAGACATGCTGCTTTACAAATTGCGATCGGGCTACCCATTTTTATACCTCTAATATTCGGCGCGAGTTGGGTCTTATATTCCACTGTGGAGAAGGGTGGCCAGTACATTGGAAAAACGATAGAAGCAAAACTCAGAATGTGGGCGCGGGGTGCGCCGCGATAGAAATTCATTTGACTGGGCCCAGCACTTACTTACGGATTACGCTGAGTTCCGGCTGCAATGAGGCGTGCTCATGTGCTGTGGCGGGCGCCTGAGGCGCGCAAGTCGGCCGATTCTTTGTCCAACAATATTGATGAACTGCGGGCATTGGCTAATCGCCGAGCGCCATGCGGGGATTGCCCAGCGCGATAGGCTGATCGAGCTCATCTACCGCTTCGTCAGCTGTTAGGCACAAAACGCGCAAAGCTCCGTTGGGTGAAGCGACCTCTCGCAGTGGCTAAGCGGATGAAGGTTATACATGTTCCGTTCTGCTTCGCGCCGGATCCGATCGGCGGAACGGAGGTGTTTGTTGATCACGTTGTACGTGATTTGAGAACGCTTAGCGTCGAGGCAATCATAGCCGCGCCGGCCGACCGTAGTCACAGCTACGAAATTAATGGTTTGCGGGTACTCCGATTTGCCACGAGTAAGAAAGTGAAGGACGTTGCGGAATTGTATGGAGCAGGCGATTCCCTTGCTGAAGCTGAATTTGCACAAATACTTGACGAGGAAAAACCTGACATTGTGCATCTGCATGCATTCACCGCCGCGGTATCCCTAAAGCTGGTACGAGCCGCTAAACAGCGTAGAATACCCGTTGCTTTTACATATCACACCCCTACTGTCACTTGTCAGCGCGGCACGTTGCGGCTTTGGGGAAGCCAGACATGTGATGGAGAGCTCAAAATAGTTCGATGTGCCGCTTGCTCGCTTAACGGGCTAGGTATCAAACAGAATTTTGCATCGGTCGTGGGTGCGTTACCGCCTCGTTTTGGTCGTGCTCTGGGAACGTTAGGCCTCACTGGAGGTGTTTGGACGGCCTTGCGCTATAGCCAGCTCATTGAAGCTCGTCACAATGCTTTTCGGCAAATGGCAACGGAAGTGGATCACATTATTGCGGTTTGTGATTGGGTTCACCAAATCCTCCTTGTGAACGGGGTTCCGCTAGCGAAAACGTCCGTCTCTCGACAGGGAATCAGGTGGGAGCAGAAAGAGCGTACAGATCACCACGCTGGCATGGCCGTCAGAGTCAACTCTGACACACTCCGCTTGGCTTTCGTTGGACGCCTCGATCCAACGAAGGGCTTAGACATACTTATTGCTGCCTTTCGCCTGGTCCCTACGCTCAAGCTAAAATTAGATGTTTACGGCATCGTTCAAAGCACCGCAAATGCCAAATACCGCGATGAAATGGCGGTACGTTGTGCCGCTGATTCGCGTATTGCATTCAAAGGACCATTGCCGGTAAATCAGGTGATCAATCGCCTTCGAGAATACGATTTTCTCGCTATCCCCTCGCGTTGGTTGGAGACCGGTCCTATGGTCGCGCTCGAGGCGTTCGCCGCCGGAGTTCCGGTACTAGGTTCCAAGCTTAGACTCAAGGCAGGAATTCAGACGCCACGCCGCAGCATGGATGTCGCGCACGACATGCAGCAGTTATATCAGACGCTTCTGACGTCAAGAAATTCAGCACTAAAACGGCCTACTTGAGGCAAAAGACCGGGAAGCATGGTCGGGCGCTGCAGATCCGCGTCAGTCAGGAAGTGAAAATTAAGAATTTGCCCCCGACGGTCTTTAGGATCACATTCTTGCGTTCATCCATTGTGAAGCCTTCGTGTAGCTGAAAAGCTAAAACGCTTGCTACAGCGCATTGAGCGAATCATCCACGAGATCGGTCATAATGTGGCTATTGATCAGAATGGCCAGGTCGGCGACCTAAGGGATATTTGAGGAAAAGCTCAAAACCTGCCACCGTCGTTGCCGTGAACACGAGAAAAGCTTATTTCGACTTATCGTTAATCTCGCACCTTTCGATAGCGCCATTTACAATTGACAGGTTTCAGCCAAGCTTGACCAGCAGAACAGATCGCTGCCATTGAACAACCTAACAAATACGTCAGCATTTGGCTTGGCAGAGAGTAGCGCCCCGTCGGTGGCAGTCACGATTATCCCAAGGTCGGCCAGAGTCAAAAGGCTGCCACAGGAACAAGGAACAATCATAGCTTGTTGCGCTTGATCTTGCTACCGTGTTCGCGCTGGTGTTAAATAAGATTTTTGCGTTAGCTGGAGGCCCAGTCCTTGAAGGTGTTGATTGTTGGTATCGATCGGCCAGGCCAAATCGGTAGCTATTTTGCCTCCGCTGCGGCAAAGCGTGGCCTTAGTTTTACGATTCTGGATTCAAGTGAGTCCGAGGCAAGGAGTCGAGTCGCCAGGAGCTTGTATTGGCGATTAGCCGGAAAGCGACCCGCGCGGCTTCGCGAATTTGGTACCTCAGTTGTAAATGCGTGTTCCGAACTCCGACCGGATTTAGTCCTAACCACTGGGCGCGCGCCACTTGAACGACCGCAGATCGAAAAATTGCAATGCAATGGTGCGATAGTGGTGAACTATTCGACCGATGACCCATGGAATCCGATGCTCCTGGCGCCGTGGTTCTTGTCGGTAATTCCAGCCTATGACGCTATATTTACACCGAGACGTGCCAATCTAGAGGATTTCCGCCGCTTCGGGGCACAGTGTGTTCACTACATTCCGTTCGGGTATGATCCGGACGTTCATCTTCCTTGGCCGAATACACTCCCAGCAGGAAAGCAAAGCGACGTGTTGTTCGTTGGTGGCTGTGATGCGGATCGGCTACCTTTGATTAGCGCTCTTATACACGCAGGTTTGACTGTGGCACTATACGGGGGCTATTGGGGGCGCCACGGCAAAACTCGCCCTTTTTGGCGAGGCTTGGCGGAGCAGGATGTGATCAGATCGGCTTCAGCATCAGCTCTAATCAGCCTCTGTCTTGTACGGCGAGCCAATCGCGATGGGAATGTTATGCGTAGTTACGAGGCCGCAGCTATAGGAGGTTGTATCCTTGCCGAAGATACCAGTGACCACCGAGAATTGTTCGGCGATGCCGCCCGTTTCTTCACGACAGAAAAGGAACTGGTCGACGAAGCGCAACGCTTGGTTTGCGAAAGTAGCCTTCGTGATCACCTTCGACTGAAGCTGAAAGAAAGAATCTCCCATAGCTGTCACACGTACGCCGATAGGTTGGCGTCGATGATTCACATTATGCAGAGTAAAGCGGGCCGTTTAACGTCCTAAAACTTTTCCGAAGCAGCACGACGGCTTGTAATCATATGGCTAGGCTTGGTTGAGATCACCAACAAGAAAGTACACCCCCGTTGACAATTCTGTTACTCATTTGGATGTGCGTTTGTGCTGCCCTCATGATTGTCGGCATTGGGAGACGCCGAAGCGCAGGTCTGCCGTTGGCCTATTTTTGGGGACTTTCTCTTATCCACACTCCGGGCGCATTACTCTATATGGATACGAGGAGTTGGTTATCAAAAGCGCAGTGGACGCAAAGCGGCTTCGAGCAGACAGTCATAGGTATGGTAGCGTTCGTGGTGGGTGTGGTTCTTGCTAGGAGTATCTCCCGGCCGACCTACGCCCAGCGCTCTTTTATGCGCTCAGTTGACCTCCGCAGTTTAGACAAGCTTGGCCTTATTTATCTCTGCTGTGGGATTGCGAGTTTCATGGCCATGCAATTCCTTGGCCGAATTCCTTCGGTGGCGTCGATAATAGCTGCTCTCGGGTCGTTGATGATTGTAGGAACGTGCCTCCGATTATGGGTCGCTAATCGGATGCAGAATTCCGCGAAGTGGTGGAAGACGGCAATTATTTTACCGCTGTTCCCCCTGATAACTTTGCTTAGGGAGGGTTTCATTGGATTTGGAACATATTGGATGTTGTCGGCGATCTGCTTCGCAATAAATCAATCTAGGCGCGCCAGGCTAAGCAGTTATTTTCTTGCCCCTATTGTCGTATTCTTTGGCCTTTCGGTATTTGTAAACTACATGGAATCTCGTACGGAATTTCGCCAGTTGGTTTGGGTGCAGCACGCCGGATTTGAAGACAGAATTGACCGCGTGGCGAATATGTTTCGAAATTTTCAATTCCTGGATTTCTCGAACCCGAAACAGGTCGAAGCGATCGACGGAAGATTAAACCAGAACGTCTTAGTTGGCTTAGCTATTGAAAGGCTGAAATCGGGTGCGGTCGATTACGCGTCCGGCGCCACAATCGCACAGACCGTTCTTGGTCTAATCCCCCGCGCGCTTTGGCCTGGGAAACCTGCTGTTGGAGGCGGTGGCTACATAGTTACGCATTTTACCGGCACGGAGTTTGCTGAAGGGACCAGTGTTGGTGCAGGCCAGGTGTTGGAGTTTTATGTGAATTTCGGAACGACTGGCGTGATTGTCGGGTTTTTTGTGTTCGGCTGGCTACTTGCGAAAATTGACCTGCGCGTGGTCGATGGCCTTTCGACGGGGGACCAGGGAGCCTTTGTATGTTGGTTCATGGTTGGGCTAGCAATGTTGCAACCAGGTGGTAATTTGCTCGAAATCGTGGTGACGATGGCAAGTTCTGCGATCGCTGGAAAGGGTATAGGCTATCTGCTTGCTAAACGCGCAGCGCAACCTCCTGCTCAACACGAGTTGCAATTATCAACGTAGACATACATGCGTTCACCAATTATGGCCATTGTAACCTGTAGCTCATGTCGTGTCGTCTCCTCGTTCGACATCTGGTGGTCTTTCAGCAGCAATTGGGCCTATATGGCTTCAGTTCAAACCTTCTGGTATCGTTCGTTCGCAACTAGTATCCACTGAGAGGCATCTACCATGCACAAGTCATGCGACATATTTTGCAGCGCTCCGGCAACGATTGGCGATGAATGAGTCTGGTTAAAAACATGACTCTCCCGGAGAACGTGACGTGGCCACGCATTTCGATTGTTACGGCGGTTTATAACGGCGAGGAGTATCTGGAAGCAACAATACGCTCGATCTTGGAGCAGGGTTATCCAAACCTTGAATATATAATTATTGACGACGGTTCCACGGATGGCACGCCGGACATTATTCGTAAGTATGAGAACCATCTCACATTTTGGACCAGTCATTCAAATCGGGGATTATATCGCAGTTTGAATGTGGGGTTCGCTCGGTGTTCTGGTGAGGTAATGGGATGGCTGAACGCCAGCGATATGCTGCATATTAATAGCTTGTTCGTGGTTGGTAGCGTATTTGCCTCTTTTCCATACGTGCATTGGATTACCGGTCATCCTACTGCCTTTAATGCGGACGGTATGCCGGTGGAAATCGCTTCGGTAATGCCGCGTTGGTCGCGGTACCCATTTCTTGCGGGTGATAATAGAGCGATTCAGCAGGAATCGACATTTTGGCGCAGGGGCCTTTGGGAAATTGCGGGCGGTGCAATGGAGACCGCTTATCGTGCTGAAGGTGATTTCGAACTTTGGCTTCGATTTTTTCGCCATGCAAAGTTGTATCCCGTTGACACGCTAATTGGTGGATACCGTCGGCACGAAAACTCACTCAGTTCAAGCAACATCCAACGGTACCAACGCACCTGCGATGCCATTGTAGAGAAAGAGCTTGAGCGAGTGCGAGGCGGCAGATTAATCAAGTTGCACAGATTGATCACAAATTCAGTGCAACACCTGCCGATCTTAGGCTCGATCTGGTACTGGATTACGGTCAGGATCCTTTATCCCCTTCTGTCATGGGAGAAGCCGCCAATTATCAAGTATAAAGAAGGCAAATGGGTGGCCTCCGTGTAGAGGCTCTGCGACCAAAAGCGGTATCGAAATTAGTCAATGAGGAAAAGCATGAAGGTTCTGATCACAGGCAGCAGTGGACTTATTGGTTCAGAGGCTGTCACGCACTTTGGTAACAAAGGATACGATGTTATCGGCATCGACAATAACATGCGGCGTTTGTTCTTCGGCGAAGCCGGGGACACGAGATGGAATTTAGAGCGGTTGAAGCTTACTACCAAACGATTCAAACATTTTGACGCCGACATTAGAGACCGCCCAAAGATTGAGAACATATTTCGAGAGCAGCGATTCGATCTAATAGTGCACTGTGCTGCTCAGCCCTCTCACGATAAGGCCCGCGATATTCCGGTCCTTGACTTCGAAGTCAATGCTCTGGGCACCGTCAATCTTCTTGAGGCGACTCGACAATACTGTCCAGACGCGGCATTCATCCTAATGAGTACGAACAAGGTTTATGGAGATGCCCCGAATGAGATCCCGTTGAAGGAGATGGAGACAAGATATGACTATGCACGCGCTGAGGATTTTGAGGGTGTCAATGAGTCATGCAGAATCGATCAAACGCTGCATTCCTTGTTTGGGGCGTCAAAGGCGGCGGCTGATCTGGTCGCGCAGGAATATGGACGATACTTTGGCCTGAATGTCGGTGTATTTCGTGGTGGATGCTTGACTGGACCCTCACATTCTGGAGTGGAGTTGCATGGGTTTTTGTCATACTTGGTGAAAGTGACCATGAGGGGCGGTGTGTACTCGGTATTTGGCTATAAGGGCAAGCAAGTACGTGACAACATTCACAGCTATGATGTTGTAAGAATGATCGAAGAATTCGCCGCCAATCCAAGACCGGGCGAGGTTTACAATGTCGGGGGAGGACGGCAAAACAGCGTATCAATGATAGAGGCGATCAACCAGATTGAGGAGATGAGTGGATGCAAGTTGAACTGGACCTATGTGGAGGAGGCGCGACGGGGTGATCACATCTGCTATATTTCCGATCTTCGGAAGTTCAAGGCGCACTTTCCAAACTGGCAGATCACCAAAAGCTTAGAAAGTATCATTGAGGAGATTGTAACCGCTGAAAGGGCGCGGGCATTAGAGGCCGTCTGAAATTGCGGAAATAGGGGGCGAGCCCGTGAAAAAAGTGGTCGTGACAGGTGGTGCGGGGTTTATTGGATCAAATCTCGTGGACGGGTTGGTGACGTTAGATTTCGAGGTGCATGTCATTGATAACTTCGCAGGCGGCAGACGCGAGGACAGAATTAATCCAAAGGCCCAATATCACACTGCCGATATTCGTGATTTCGGTACGATAGCAGCAATTATTGACGGTGCGAGATTTGTCTTTCACGAAGCTGCATTGCCCCGAGTGCAGTTTTCGATCGAGCATCCGCAGGAGACCTTTTCTGTAAACGTCGACGGGCTAATTTCAGTCTTACGTGCAGCACATGAAGGCGGCGTTTCGCGCCTTATCTACGCTGCATCAAGCTCCGTTTACGGCGATCAAGCAAATCTGCCCCTCTTCGAAGATCTGCCGCCAAGCCCCAAAAGTCCATACGCTCTTCAGAAATATATTGGCGAACTCTCCTGTCGACTTTGGAGTGAAGTATACGGATTACAAACCGTGTCGCTGCGGTATTTCAACGTGTATGGGCCGAAGCTCGATCCCGAGGGGCCCTACGCGCTTGTGATAGGCAGCTTCCTCAGGCAGAAAAAACAAGGCACGCCACTTACTATCACAGGCGACGGAACACAAACCCGGGATTTTACACATGTTTCGGATGTCGTAAGTGCGAATTTGCTCGCTGCCGAGTCACGAAATGCCGGAAAGGGTGAAGTTATCAACATCGGCGCCGGAAGAAACATCTCAATTAATAATCTCGCCGCAATAATTGGCGGCCCGACAATAAATATTGAAGCACGCCTGGAGCCACACGATACATTGGCCGATATTAGCAAGGCGAGAGAACTCCTCGGTTGGGCGCCAACCATTAAATTTGAGGACGGTCTTGCTGAATTACAACGCCTGATGGAGATCGGATAATTAACCATCGCTGGAGTGGATGGCGTGGCAGAGATGGTAATTCGCCGAAGGGACGCTCAACAGTGCTCGAGTCTGCAGGCGGCAATTCGTTATGGCTGCAAGCTGAGAGGTGTCCCTTTATCGCTTGCAGCGGGTCCAGGCCACCGCTTCGGCGGCGGAGCGCCTCCGGACGACCTGGCGAACGTGGCCATCAATGGCGCAAGGCATGACGGACCGAATCCGCTCTCTACACGGTATTGAGGACTGCGGTCGTAAGTGTTCTAATTGCCCATCGCTGAACGGGAAAGCTGGCCGTGCTACTTTTCAATGTACACTGTACGCGGAAACAAGAGGTGGCGGCCTTCGATGACGTGGACTTCGTGCAGTTCCGACTTGAAGCGTTGAAATGCGCCGCATTGGACACACCCAACTGTCGGACTCGGGCTTGCCCGACGCGCTTGCGAGCCGCCGAGCGATGCGCGATAAGGCTTGCGACAATATCGCTGCAGCGAAGCTGATCTCGTCGAAGCAGAAAGGCAAGTCAACGACAGAGCCATGGACAGGGTCGTTCCGTTAACGTTCTTATCGCGGAGAGTATCGCACTGGCCAATGCACTGGCAGAAGCGTGGAACGGCGGTTTGCAGCCTTACGATCAACTGCGCTCCCTTGCCGATTGTCGACTGGCTCACAAAGTAAATAGATATCGCGTATTTAATCCACCGTTGGTGGATGGTGTTGGGGTATTTAGATGAAAATGTCAGCAGTACTAAAGCAGATTATAAAGCGGCGTAGCACTCAGTTGGCAATGCGAAGGATGCAGAATGCGGTGAGCGACCTTTGGACGGATGTAAGCAGGGAGGTGAGACATGGGCGTGAGCTCCAGGCTTACTGCCAGGGAAAAACCGGTATCTCGCTGAATATGGGGTGCGGCGAACTAGTACGTTCTGGTTGGATTAATGTGGATCTGCAGTCTCGATCTGGAGTGTTTTATCTAAATGCAATTAATCAGCTTCCTATCAAATCGGGAACGGTAGCGCGCATTCATGCGGAGCATTTCCTGGAACACTTGGATTACGAAGATGCTCTCAAATTTCTGTGCGAGTGCTATCGAGTTCTGGACTCTAGCGGGACAATGAGAGTTGTTGTACCGGACGCGGAAAAATATATGCGCGCGTATGCTGATAATGATGCGAAATTTTTTGATCAGTTCAAGGAGTTGGGTGGCACTTCCGAGCCCCTTCCGACAAATTGTGCAATCTGTAATCAGATGTTTCACATGGGCGGACACCACCGCTTTGCTTGGGACTTTGAGACTCTCCAGTATGCAGGCCGGTCGGTGGGCTTTACGGAAGTAAAAAAATCATACCATAATGACAAGGAAGTGCAGGAATGCATTGACGGTCAGGATTGGTGGCGCCCTTTGGAAAGTCTCTATGCAAATCTTAAGCGATAACCAGCGATCCGAGCTGAGTTGTGTGAGGCCTCGGTCTCTGGCATTGGTCAGAAGGATCAATGTAACTTTGAGTTGAGCCCCAAAGAAGCGCTGATTCGCTCACAAAAATAGACCGCGATCCCTTTTTTTAAGACTGTGGCAGAAAAGACACTTAGAAACGGTGATTCGCTTGCTATACTGCGGGCTAACGCTTTACGCCGCGGGGCTTCTGTTGTGAAACTTGCCACGCTTATCGTTGGAATAGTTGCAGCCGTGTGGGTCGCGCAGAGTTCGGCGTGGGCCGCCGATGTTGAAGTCCCGACGCAGGCGGGGCCGCCGCCTGTCGTGTATTACCCCCCGCCAAGCGCTCCTTTTGCCAATTGGACCGGGTGTTTTGCCGGCGCAAATGGCGGCTTTGGGTTGACGAGGTGGCAATTTGTCGAAACCGCGCCGGTTCCGTTCAACCCCGCTCCAAAGACCGGCACAGGGCTGGCGTTCGGTGGCCAGATTGG
>Ga0206796_1226_pt1 | contig 10145 bp, 7 predicted proteins | sample Alteio_BWOrgCont_68_FD_152895 | JGI IMG/M metagenome (GOLD analysis project Ga0206796, IMG submission 152895) | Enriched cells from forest soil in Barre Woods Harvard Forest LTER site, Petersham, Massachusetts, United States -... | ecosystem: Environmental > Terrestrial > Soil > Temperate forest > O...
TCAAGCCCGAATCAGCCGTCTTCTGCCGGGTGCGGTCACGATCACCTAATGTCCCCGGTGCGCCAGATAAAATTCAGCCAGTTCCAGATCGCCCGGCTGCGTGATCTTAATGTTCGACGGCGACCCCGCCACCACAAACACCTGCGTGCCGGCCCGCTCCACAATGCTGGCCTCGTCCGTGCCCACAAAGCCGTCCGCTTCCGCCTCGGCAAACGCCTTCTGCAGCAGCCCGCAGCGGAAGCCCTGTGGCGTCTGCGCCTGCACGATGTACTCGCGCGGAATCGTCGCCGTCACAATCGCCCCATCGGAGGTGCGCTCCACCTGCTTGATCGTGTCCAGCGCCGGCAGCCCCACAATCGCTGCGCTGTGCTTCACCACCGCTTCAATCACGCGGCGAATCACCGCAGGCTCAATCAGGGGACGCACGGCATCGTGCACCAGCACCACGTCGTCAGGCTCGCACTGGAGCGACCGCAGCGCGTTGTACACGCTCTCCTGCCGCGAATCCCCGCCCTCCACCACCTGCACCTTCCCTGCGTAACCGTGCTCGTGGAGGTGGGCCGTCAGGCGCTCGCGCTCCGTCGGCCGCACCGCTACCACGATCGAAGCAAGGTCCGGAACCGCCGCGAAGGCGCGCAGCGTGTGAATCAGGATCGGAACTCCGGCAATTTCCAGGAACTGTTTTGGAGCGGCTTGCCCGCCGTGGCCTGGCGTCTCGGGGTCCCCGGCGTGCTTCGCTCGCTGGGCTGATGGTGTCATCCGCGTGCCCAGCCCTGCAGCTGGCAGAATCACAAATACGCGCATAGAAACAGGAGTATACCCCAGCCGCACGACGCGCTGGGTGTAGCGTAGAGGGGATAGAAAATCACCTCGACACTTCCTTCACCTTTTGGACGACAGCGATGCGCAACGGAACAGCAAAAATTCTCCTGCCTATCCTCTTCGGATTTTTGGCAGTCGTCGCAACGGCTTCTTCGTCGCGCCAGGACGCCAGCATCCTGGTGCAGACGCCGCCGATGGGCTGGAACAGCTGGGATTCCTGGGGCCTCACCATCGACGAGCAGCAGTTCCGCGACTCCACCACCTGGCTGCACAATCATCTCCAGCGTTTCGGCTATCAGTACGTCGTCATCGACGAAGGCTGGTTCGCGCAGCATCCTGAAGCGCCCACCGGCCAGCAGGATTACGTCATCTCGCCCGACGGCCGCACCCTCCCCGCCCTCAACCGCTTCCCTTCCGCCGCCAACGGCAAAGGCTTCGCGCCGCTTGCCGCGTGGGTGCATTCGATGGGCCTCCGCTTCGGCATCCACATCGTGCGCGGCATTCCCCGCTCCGCCGTCGAACAGAACCTTCCCATCGCGCGCTCCCACTACCGCGCCGCAGAAGCCGCCGATATCTCCGACAAATGCGAATGGAATTCCGACAACTACGGGGTCCGCGACAACAAAGCCGGCCAGGCGTACTACGACTCGCTCGCCGACCTCTACGCGCAGTGGGGCGTCGACTTTCTTAAAGTCGACTGCATCTCGCGCCCCTGGCACGCCGCTGAAATTCACATGGTCCGCCGCGCTCTCGACCAGAGCGGCCGCGCGATCATCCTCAGCCTCTCGCCCGGACCCACGCCGATCGCGGACGCCGACGACGCGAGTCGCAGCGCGCAGATGTGGCGCATCTCCGACGACATGTGGGATGTCTGGGACGCCGGCCCCAACGCGCCGGAGTTTCCTTCCTCGCTGAAAGGCCATTTCTCCATGCTCGCGAACTGGGAGACCTACGCCGGTCCTGGCCACTGGCCCGATGCGGACATGCTCCCCATCGGCACTCTGGGCCCGCATCCAGGCTGGGGCGACCCGCGCGTCTCACGGCTCACGCACGACGAGGTCCGCACCCTCATCACGCTCTGGTCCATCGCCAAATCGCCGCTCTTCATCGGGACCAATCTCCTGAAGATGGACGCATTCACCGAATCCGCCCTCTCCAATCCCGAAGTCCTCGCCGTCGATCAGTATTCTGAGAACAACCGTCCCGTCATCCAGAAGGACAACGCCATCGTCTGGATGGCCGCCGCCGCCGAGCACCACGGAGAGTACATCGCCATCTTCAATCTCTCGGACGGGCCCCAAACCCTCACCTACACCTGGCCGGACCTCGGCATCACGTATGGCAAATGCCCGATCCGCGACCTCTGGAAGCGTGACGAAATCCCCATCAACAGGGAGATCACCGTCACCCTCCCACCCCACGGATCAGCCCTCTACCTGGCGGAACATCGGTGATTTTGACAGCGAGCTGTGGAAAACGCAGGTCGCTTCATTGATTCTGAAAGACTTAGACGTATCGCAAATATTTTTAAATGTTTTTCCACAATGCGGCCAACTTCAGCGCCTTTTCTGCATCTATATCAGCATTACCAGAGGCAACTCAGACTTTACCAACCTACCTGGTTGTATAAGTTTCACCTCCTGTTTCACGCCTGCGAATCACCCCTTGCAGGCCCCTCAAATCACCTTCAGCTTCTCCTCCCCAAATGCCTCTGAAGCAGGCCCGCTGGAAAGCGGGCCTTTTGCTTTTCAGAGGACAAGAATTTCATTGTGAGCGGAGCGCCGCGAATCGCGTTTCCAGCGGGAACAGAACTCCTCGGCGCGGAGTTGAATGGATCGTCCGTAGCCCCAGCAATGTTTCCGGCCCCCACACTGTTCGGCGCGAGGGGCTTCGGTCGCCGCGCTACCCAATCTCAGGCGTGAGAATCGCCATTCCTCGCGAAGGTTTGGAATTGCCGGCATTCGCCCCAGGCTGGCAAAACACGAACCAGGCTTGCAGCGTCGCGCAAGCCTCGCAACGGTAGAAGCCACGGGCTTCAGCCCGTGGAAACATCCCTCGCTAAAAGAAACGGGTCTTCAGGCTGCCCGGCCCCATACGCCCAAAACCTCCTGGATGCCGGTGATTCGACTTGAATCCGCAGAACACCGCCCCCAAAGTGCTCGATGAGCGCATCGGCGATTTTGCGTAAATTGACTCGTCCAGGCGACGTCCACTGCCACGAGGCAGACGTTTTTACCCCAAATGGCGTTATTGCGAGAAGTTCGCCTTCGATTCGTGCGGGCAGGCATCTACAACCACAGGTACTCGCACTGCCTCTTTACCATATTCGTCGTTCGACGAGTAGAATTGCTCATTCTTTCCGATCGCACCAGACCGCAATGTGCACAGCGCCATGAGGTGTTGCCATGAACAGACAAGAAGGTCCGACAGGCTTATCTGCCCAGACGGGCGGCCTCGTCCAAGGCGCACTTAAGGGTGCCGCAACAGCAAAAGTCACGGTTCAGAACCTTCGCCGCAATATCAGCGTTCTTTTGGGTGCGGGTGGAAATATATCCGTTCTTACTGGCTCTGACGGAAAGCTGCTCATTGATGCGGCAATCATCACCGCGCGTCCGAATGTTTCCAAAGCCCTCGCGAGCATCAACATGGACCCGGTCAGGCAATTGGTAAACAGTCACTGGCACTTCGACCACACCGGTGGAAACGAGTGGCTGCATGAAGCCGGAGCCAGCATTCTGGCGCATGAGAACACGCGCAAGCATCTTTCCGAGGACACGCGCGTCGAAGGCAACTGGCAGTACACTTTTCCTCCCGCGCCGGCGGGCGCGATTCCCTCGACAGTCTTCAATGATGATTACACCCTTCACCTCAACAACTCCACTCTCATGCTCAAGCACTATTTGCCTGCTCACACGGACTCCGATATCTCCGTGTATTTTCCCGAGGCAGACATTCTTCATACCGGAGACACTTTCTGGAACCGCGATTACCCCTTTATCGACTACGGGACGGGAGGCAGCATCGACGGCCAGATACGCGCTGCAGAAGCGAACATAGCAAACGTGACCGACAAGACGATCGTCGTTCCTGGGCATGGAGCGGTGGCTGGCAAAGCCGACTTAGTTTTATTCCGAGACGTGCTCGTAGAAATCCGGGACAAAGTTGCGGCCCTCAAAAAACAGGGTAAGCCCTTACCCGAAGTGGTCGCAGCTAAGCCCGGCGCTCGCTATGACGCAGAGTGGGGAAACCTGTTCCAGAGCCCGAGTGACTTTGTTGCACTCGTTTATCAGGGCGTTTGAGACCATCTGGAAGCTGCATCTTTAGCTCTTCAGGAATGTGAGCAGGTCGGCGTTGATCTTCTCCGCCTGCGTAGTAGGCATGCCATGCGGAAAATCCTTATAGGTAATCAGCGTCCCATTCTTCAGCAACTTTGCCGACTTCGGCCCCGCCGCCACATACGGAACAATCTGGTCGTCCTCGCTATGCATGACCAGCACCGGAATCGTGATCTTCTTCAGGTCCTCTGTAAAGTCCGTCTGTGAAAACGCCACAATCCCGTCATAGTGCGCCTTGGCGCCTCCCATCATCCCCTGCCGCCACCAATTGGCTATGACGGCTTCCGACGACTTCACCCCCGGCCGATTAAATCCATAGAATGGCCCCTCGGGCACATCACGATAGAACTTCGACCGATTCGCCGCAAGCTGCCCCTGCAGATCGTCAAACACTGACTTCGGCAGGCCCTCTGGATTGGCCGCCGTCTTCACCATCAGTGGCGGCACCGCGCTGATAATCGCAGCTTTGTAAACGTCCTGTTGCCCACGCCGAGCCAGATAGTGCACCACCTCACCGCCGCCCGTCGAGTGCCCCACATGGATCGCGTTCTTCAAGCCCAGATGTGCCGTAAGCGCGGCCAAATCATCCGCATAATGGTCCATGTCATGCCCATCGGCCACCTGCATCGAGCGTCCATGCCCGCGCCGGTCATGCGCTATCACGCGATAGCCCTTCCCCAGGAAGAACAGCATTTGGTTGTCCCAGTCATCGGCCGAAAGCGGCCAACCATGGCTGAACACAATCGGCTGCCCCGAACCCCAGTCCTTGTAAAACATCTCAACGCCGTCTTTGGTTGTGATGGTGGGCATAAAGACTCCTTTGACAATTGGATTGAAGGCCGCCAATTAGATGACACTCGCTTGCTTCGGGGCTCGCTTCGAGAGAACAAGCCTCGCCGATTCCAAAAGCAGGGTACCTTTGTTCCGAGTCACGGGTATCAGGAAGCAGCTCCGAATGGTGCGAACAGGGCAACGCACTCATTGAGGTGTTCTGGGCATATCGTCGCCCTTCCGGACCTCTCGCGGCTGTGAACGCCACGCAAAACCAGGGAGTGGAATCACGAGAAGACACGAAACCCGGCCACGAATTGCGTGAAATTCGGAATGCCGGAGACCCGAAACCTTCGACGTGAGTTCCTGTGGCCATGTTTTCGAGAGAACGTGGCCACATTCTGGTTGTTTTTTCAGAATCGGTTGCGCAGCGGCCGAAAGAAACGTTCCGTTCCACACGCCATCCGCTGCCAGCTGCGCCCTGGACGCTGTACCCTGAACGCTGCCATGAAAATCCTGGTTGCAACCTTACTGCTTCTTCCGCTCGCGCTCCTCGCTCAGCAAGCAACCACCGCCGCTCAGGCCCCCAACACCGACACCAGCTATATCGATGGCGATGGTACCGCGCACATCACGCGCGTCATCCCGGTTCCTCTCGACCTGAGCCCCGAAGCAAAAAAATCCCTGTCCCGTCCGGCCTCCGACGCGTCGCACCCGGAGACACTCGAGCAGCGCCGCAGCGGCACCGACGCCTGGCAAAATCGCGCGGGCGCATTCTCAAAGTCGCTCTACCCCGTCAACGTCGCCGAATCCACCGTCGCCGGCGTTCCGGTTCGCGTCATCACGCCGCTCGCCGGCATGGATCCCGACCGCGTCCTCATCAATCTCCATGGCGGCGGATTCAACTCCGACTCCGGCTCCCTCACCGAATCCATCCCCATCGCTAATCTCACCAAAATGAAAGTCGTCGCCGTCCTCTACCGCCTCGCGCCGGAGCATCCCTTCCCCGCGGGCCTCGACGACGCCGTCGCCGTTTATCAAGAGCTGCTCAAGACCTACAAGCCCGAGCACATCGCCATCTACGGAACGTCAGCAGGCGCCATCCTCACCGGCGAAGTCGCCGTCGATCTCAGGAAGCTCGGCCTTCCCGAGCCCGGCGCGCTGGGCGTCTTCTCCGGCATGGGCGACTTCACCCGCGACGGCGACTCTCAGGCCATGTACGCCCTCAACGGACTCTCCGGGCATCTCGATCCGCCCAAACCCGGCCCGCACAACTCCGATTACGTCGCCGCCACCGATCCCAAAGATCCCGTCCTCTCCCCGCTCTTCGCCGATCTCAGCAACCTGCCGCCCACCCTCTTCATCACCAGCGGACGCGACATCCTGCTCAGCGGCACGACCATTCTCGCCCGCGCCTTTCTCCGCGCCGGCAATGACAACGACCAGCTCATCGTCTTCGAAGGCCTCCCGCACGCCTTCTGGAACGACGCCAATTTGCTCGAATCCAAAGAGGCTTATGGCGAGATGGCCCACTTTTTCGTAACCCGTCTGACCCACTAGCCCGATCGGAGAATTCGCAGACTGCTGCGTGATTTCCTCACCGGAGCGCTCGCGCAATATCGATGGCCGTTCGCATGACATACAGCCGTCTGTCACCGCATTTTCATCATAGAAACTTCTAAGTACCTGCACGATTGGTTATTCTGGCTCACCAATGCAGATATTCGACTTCCTGTTTGGACGACCGCTGCCCACATCCGACGAGCGCGCCGAGTGCATCGGCCCCGCCGCCGGCATTCCCATCTTTGGCCTCGATGCCCTCAGCTCCGCGGCCTACGGCCCGGAAGCTGCGCTCACCCTCCTCATTCCGGTAGGCCTCGCGGGAATCCACTTCATCGTGCCCATCACGGCGGCCATTCTCACGCTGCTCGTGATTCTCTACTTCTCCTATTCGCAGACCATTCAGGCGTACCCGCACGGCGGAGGCTCCTTCACCGTCGCCGGCGAAAACCTGGGCGATCGCGCCGGCCTGCTCGCTGCCGCCGCGCTCATGATCGACTATGTCCTCACCGCTGCTGTCGGCATCTCCGCCGGTATCGGCGCGCTGATCTCCGCCGCGCCTTCGCTGCAACGGCACACTCTCGGTCTCTGCCTGCTCACGCTCGCCATTCTCACCCTGGTTAACATGCGCGGCGTGCGCGATACCGGCGTCGTCTTTCTGGTCCCGACCTATCTCTTTCTCATCACCCTGCTCATCGTCATTGGCGTGGGCCTCTTTCAGACCGTCGTTCATGGCGGGCATCCGGCCCCCATCATTCCGCCTCCCCGGCTGCCCAGTCTTTCCCCGCAAATCGTCGGTCAAATGGCCGGAATCTGGCTCCTCCTCAAAGTGTTCTCCAGCGGCTGCACCGCCATGACCGGCGTCGAGGCTGTCAGCAACGGCGTGATGGCCTTTCGCGAGCCCACCACAAAGAATGCGCGCATATCGCTCACCATCATCATTGCTCTCCTGTTCATTCTGCTTGCCGGCATTGCGCTGCTCTGCCGTTTCTACCAAATCGGCGCCACGGACCCCAACGGCACCGGCTACCAGAGCGTCCTTTCCCAGCTCATCCTCGCCGTCACCGGACGGAATTGGTTTTATTACGTCACCATCGGTGGCATCCTGCTCGTCCTTGCGCTGTCTGCCAATACCGCCTTCGCCGACTTCCCGCGCCTCACCCGCGCCATCGCCCTCAAAGGCTATCTGCCCCACATCTTCACCTTCCGCGGGCGCCGTCTCCTGTATTCCTGGGGCATCTACGTCCTCGTCTTCCTCACCGGCTCGCTGCTGATTCTCTTCGGCGGCGTCACCGACCGGCTCATCCCCCTCTACGCCATCGGCGCCTTCATGGCTTTCACGCTCTCCCAGGCGGGGATGGTCGTCCACTGGCGCAAAAAGGGCGGTCCCGGTTCCGGAGCGCGCGCCGCTATCAACGGACTCGGCGCCGTCGCCACCGGCATCACCACCGTCGTCGTCCTCGTCACTAAATTCGTCGCCGGCGCGTGGGTCACCGCGCTGCTCATTCCCTGCCTCATCCTCCTGATGGCCGCAGTCCATCGCCACTACCAGCGCGTCAACCGCTCCACCTCCAATCCCAATCCTCTGCGCGTCGACAATATCAACCCACCCATCGTCATCATTCCGATGGACCGCTGGAGCCGCATCTCCGAGAAGGCCTTTCGCTTCGCCATGTCCATCTCGCCCGATCTCCAGGTCGTCCACGTCGACACCCCCGACGTCGATCACGGCACGGATGAAATTGCCTGTATGTGGCGGGAGAAGATCCTTGAGCCCATGCGTCAGGCGGGGTTGCCGCTGCCCAAACTCATGCGCCTGCAGTCCCCGTACCGTCTGGTGTTGATGCCGATCCTCGACTACATCCTGTCGGAAGAAAAGAAAAATGAAGGCCGCTACTTCGCCGTCCTCGTGCCCGAGCTGGTCGTCCGCCACTGGTGGGAGAACATCCTGCACAACCAGCGCTCCAGCTTGCTGAAACTGCTCCTCCTCGTGCGCGGCAACCAGCGCATCGTCGTGATCAACATCCCCTGGTATCCGGAGTAGCCCGCGTCCCCGCTGCTTCCTCAAAAATCGCGCAACAAAGCTTCTCCCTGTTGCCTGCCGTCTCACCAACCGGCCTCGTCCCAAAAATAAAAGAGGCAGCCTGATCGGCTGCCTCGAAGGAATTACAGTACTTCAAAGTTCTGGAGGAGGAAAGTCTGGCCCTGCTTTAGACCGCGAGCTGCTCGAGTGCCTGTGGTTGCAGAACGGTGAGCGCCGCGCCGCGAATCTGGATCAGCTGATCGCGCTTCATCTGGCCGAGGACCCGCGTTACGGTTTCGCGCGTGGTCGCCGTCATGGACGCGATCTCTTCATGGGTCAGGGTCATCATGTAACGGCCCTGCGTGGTGTTGGGGACCGCCTGCTCGCGGCTCCAGTCCAGCAGCAGACCGGCAACGCGGCCGGAGGCTGTGGCCGGGAGAGCCAGCCGGCGAACTTCGCTGAATGCAGCTTTGTATTCCTGCGCGACCGTCTTCGCTGCGCGCATGCTGGCGTCCGGCGTCCGGTCCAGAAAATCCAGCAGAGCCTGGCGGCGGATGGTCTTCAGCCGGCATGGTTCCACGGTCTCCGCCGTCACTTCATACGCCTGTCCGGCCAGTGCCGCCGACAATCCCAGCACTTCTCCGCCGCGCGCAATTTTCAGGATCAGCGTGCGTCCCTCGCGGCTCGTCGCCGAGAGTTTTACGCGTCTGGAGCAGAGCACGTGTACGGAACCGCACGCATCGCCTTCGCGAAAGATCACGGCGCCGCGGCTGAACTGCACCGGGGTTCCGATGCTGTCGAACTTCTCAACGGCTGAGTCAGCCATGTTGCAGAAGAGGTGCTTACTGCGCATCGGGCAATCCAGACATCCCTGATTCCGTTCCATTGTTTTATCTCCTGGGGAAGCGATGCCCGGATACAGAGCACGGCGCGTGCCAAACCTTCGTAACGCCGCCATGTGATTGAAATCACAAACTTTGGTGCGAAAATGAATGGATTCGGCGAGTTGCGCGATTCATGTGTTCTGCGTCACATGGCCTGGCTCATCTGCGCCCTTTCGCGCAATCGCCCCCGCAGCCCGCATAATCGGCTCCCAGCGCACCATCTCCTCCGAACTGCGGCTGCACTTTCAGAGACGGGATCGCCCGGGGAGCACACCTGAATCGATGCGACCATCAATTAGCGGCGAGCACGAACGAAGCCGCAAAAGTCACCTATCTCTGAAAATGCCGTAGCATAAGTACCAGTCTTCCTCAGGTACCCCGGCCCCACAGCCCTATGGACATATCCATCGTCATTGTGGACGACAACCCCGGCTCGCTCGAACTCCTGTCCACGGCGCTGGCGCGCGACGGCCTTGTCATCCACACGGCTTCGCGGCCCGGCGCTGCGCTCGAACTCATCCGCCAGCACCGCCCCGCACTGGTCCTCACCGATCTGGTGATGCCGGAGATGACCGGCCTCGAACTCCTGAGCCGCGTCATGGAGATCGCGCCCGCCACCGACGTCGTCCTCATGACCGCGCACTACACCACCGAAACCGCCGTCGAAGCGATCCGCAAAGGCGCAGCCGATTATCTCGAGAAGCCCATCCGCCTCGCTGTTCTGCGCGAGCGCGTCGGTCGCCTCATCGA
>Ga0206796_1223_pt1 | contig 10114 bp, 11 predicted proteins | sample Alteio_BWOrgCont_68_FD_152895 | JGI IMG/M metagenome (GOLD analysis project Ga0206796, IMG submission 152895) | Enriched cells from forest soil in Barre Woods Harvard Forest LTER site, Petersham, Massachusetts, United States -... | ecosystem: Environmental > Terrestrial > Soil > Temperate forest >...
AGGCGGCTGACTGCACTGCGGCTTCGGGTGAGGCCAGATCGCGGGTGTTGGCGGCCAGCAAGGCGGCGTGCGAGCTGTCGATGAGCCCGGCAAGTTTCGCCAGCGCCAGATCCTTGGCTGTGGTCGACGTCGTGGCGAGCACGAGCGAAGCAGCGCGGGCGCGTTGCGCCAGAGCAGTGACGAGACTGGTAAGATCGGCGGCCATGGGCGGTAAGTTGCTCAGGAACCGGCGAAACACACGAAAAAATTCAGCCAGTGGTGCCGATCAGAGCAGCCTGCTCAGCCCACCCTGGATGGCCAGCGCCGTTGGCTGACCTGCCTGCTGCCGAAGGCCAGGATCGCAAAACCCGCCATGATCAAAACCGTGCCATCGGGCTCAGGCACCGTGGCGACCAAATCATAGCCAACGACGTCCAATGCGGTCAGTTCGACCCCAAGGCTGGGGGTCGCACCGGGCGTGCCAAAGGCATCCTGCACTTCGGGCGTCTGGGTGCCATTCACGCTCCACCAATCGCCATAGTCACCGCTGGAATCCTGATTGAAACGGGCGAGCTGGGTGGTGCCATCGATGGAGAAATAGGCGTCGTCCCCGGCCGTGGTGAAAGTACGCGCACCAGCCTGAGTATAGCGAAAGAGATCCATCGGATTGATCGCGCTGGTACCGACACCGGAGGAGGTGCCCAATGCTTCGTCAATCTCATGGGAAACCACGGTCTGCAGATCATATTTGGTCGGGTCGATGCCCGTCCGTGTAAGATTCATGATCGAGGTGTTCAGCGAAATCGTGCTGTCGTTGGTCGGGTCGTTCGGACTGATCCCGAGACCCAGCGCCTTGTTCAGGGCTGTGGTTATATCCATGGTCGCCTGGCCGTTTACCGGATTGTTGGGGCCGGCGGTGAGATGCGCCAGCGCAATGGCGTCGTTGGCGGTAGTCGCATGGCTGGACAAGGCGTTTAAATAATCAGAATAATTAACACTGGTGTAGAACGTATTGCTCATGCCCAGACCGGTGCTCATCTCCTGAAACGTGATATTGACGGTGATCGGATCGGCAAAGTCCGCCTGGTAAATCTGGATGGCCTCATTGATGGTGGACTCAATGGTCACCGCGTTGGGATCGCTGGTGATGGAACTGTCAAAACTGGCGTCGATGACGAAAGCATGGGCCGGCGGACAAAGGCCAGCAACGGCCAGCAATGTGGCCAGCAACAAACGCACTTGTCTGGTAGGGCAGAATTTTTGCGGCATGGGAGCGGCGGGATAACAATCTGGGGCAGTAGGCATAGACGATGAAATCGCGCGGTATTATCAACCGTTACGAAACATCGTGGGGCAGGAAATTGGACATTAATCGCCAGTCAATGGCAAATTTGGACCAAATTGAAGGAACCTAATGACGCAATGGACGAAAGCTCCTCTAAGGGAGATTACGCCGGTTGGGGCCAGCCACTCCAATTGCGGTTGGCCTGTATTTGCCTGAAGACGAATTGTAACCGTTGGCGCAAAAAAGTGATCCGGCGGCGACGGATTATGTCTCTTTCCGCAATGCGACTGATATCACTAGGCACATCTTGGCGTATACGTACCGGGTAGGGTTCCAGGCCATATATTTCCAAGCCTGCCTCCCAGCAATATTGGATATCAACATCCACTGGTCGGCCAAAATTTGTTCGCGTGCGCAACAATTTTTCTGCCCCGCGCCGGCTGATCGCCTGAGCAAAGGCCGAAATCGGCGTCTTGCGATAACGGCGCAAGGAAAATTGGCCGAGATTGACCGAATCAAGCACCGGCTTTGGGCTTAAGGAACCGAGTTTGATGATATCCCATGCCATCGGCAGGCGCGACAGGGCGCTGAGCGCATCGCAGAAAGTCGCCCCCAAGGTGACATCGTCTTCCAGGATAATCGCGTGTTCAAACCCGCTATCGAGTAACCATTGCCAAGCACGTAGGTGGCTGATATAACAGCCGATTTCACCATTGAGGAGCGGTTTATGGTAAGACTGGCGGTTGAGCGTGTCACTGTAGTGCCGTGCCCGCATCGCATCGGGCATGGTCGCACCGTCCGTGGCAATGAGGCGTTGTAGGGGAAGACCGGCTGCATCCATTTCGGCTTGGAGGTGGATCACCCGTCGCGAGGAACGGGCAAGATTGATGGCCAACACCGGGGTCGCGGATCCACATGGTTCTGAGGTGACAGCCGAGCGGTTCCGGCCTTCCGCCCATGGAACAATGGCGTTGAAGGATGTTGTGGCATCACTCATATATTTAACCTCGCACGCATTGCTTAAACCGCATCGGACATTCAACGGCCACGCAGGCGATTCCACCAGGCACGGGCGCGGTAGCGGCGGAGTTTTTCAGGAGTGAAAGGCGCGTCAGGGGTGGCCAAGTTGTCGGCGCTGACGCGGTAGAGCAGCCCGGCGTCCCAACTGGAGTTGATGGCCTGGCCGATCCGGAAGATGTGACGATAATGGGCGCGGGCCACTTTGAGTGCCAGCGGCGTAAAACGGCCGAAAGGAAAAACAAAGTTTTCAATCTGGACCAGCAGCTTGACCGTCAGCAGCAGGCCAGGATCAAGAATTTCGCGGGAGAAATCGGCCGTCGGATCATCCAGCCGGGTGTGGGTCATCCCATGCACCGCAAAGGCGACCCGTCGGCTGGTGGCCAACTCGCGCAATTCCGGCCAAGTGCAGAGGCCGCCAGAAATCGTATGCGGGTCCGGGCCTTGGTCTGGCATGCGCATCCGGGCAAAAGGGTGCTGACTGGTCTTCTCCAAAATCAGGCCCGGAGCCACGGCCAGCAAAGCGCGCAGGTCGTATTTTTCGAGCAACGGCCAGACTACCCGATGAAAATCATAATAGCCGTCGTCAAAGCTCAGGCACACATTCAGCCGTCCCGCACGGAGCGGTTCACCCGGCAGCACACAGGGGTAATGCGCCGCGATGTGGGCAAAATGGGCCTCGAGCATCTCCGGAGAATTACCGTGCGGGCCATGCTGTGAGCGGTGATACAGCAGTATCAGCAGCCGCGCCGCCCCCGCTTCGGTGACATGGGCTGCAGATGGAGGCGAGGCAGTCAAGGATGCAGGGACAAGGGTGGTCGTCATCGGGGTACAAACGTCTCTCCCACCGATCCTACCTCATGTCCGAACTGCTGTATGCCGGACAGGGTTGAAATTGCCTGTAGGATTTGTCCCTACGGATTAACCGGATTGCCGTTCTCGTGCTCAACCCAACGCACCGCCTCGCGAACGAGCTGTGCCCCGCTCGGCAGACCAAGCTTTTCTTTGATGCGCGCGTTGTAGGCCTGAACCGTCTTGATGCTGAGGTGAAGTTCCGAAGCGATCTGTCGCGTCGGCTCGCCCCGGCCAAGCCGGCGAAAAACCTCGAGTTCACGGTCACTCAGGCCTTCCACCGTGCCCCGGGCGGCCGCCGACCGGCCCACCAGGCGCTCCGCCAGCCGGCCTAGCACCTCAGGATTCGCATAGACCCGGCCATCGCGGACCTGCCGGATAGCATCGATAATCTGGCTGGTTGACTCGCGTTTCATAACGTATCCGCGGGCTCCGGCCCGCAATGCGCGCTCCGCGTAAAAAATCTCCTCGTGCATCGAAAGCACAATCACCGCCACGTCCGGGAGCACCGCCTGCAGGTCCTTGATCAGATCCAGGCCGGAACCAGTTTTGAGCGAAATATCCACGATCGCCACATCGGGCGGGGTCTTCGTCATCGCCGCAAGCGCGGTGGCCGCGTCCTCGGCCTGCCCGCAAATCGTCAGCCCGGCTTGCTGCCGGAGCAACGCCGCCAGCCATTCGCGCACGAGCGGATGATCATCGACGATAAAGATGCGCGTCGGTTTTAGACTGGGCATGGCGCACAAATCAGGCCACCGGAACGCAGACTGGCACGTGACAACGCACGGACGTGCCGCCCTCAGCCCCGCATTCGATGGTCAGTTCGCCTTCGATAATTTTGGCCCGGTTCCGCATGATGCGCAAACCCATGCCGTTCTGGCGGAGAGAGTGGTCAAGGCCAACCCCATCATCTGAGACCATGAGCGTGAGATGATGGGTGTCGTTTTTCAGCAGAATCTGTATCGATTTAGGGCGGGCATGGCGGAGCGCGTTACGCACGGACTCTTGCGCGATCCGAAAAAGATGCGAAGCGCTCTGTTCATCCGCCCCTCCGGGTGGTCCGAGGGCGACAAAATCGCAGCGCACCTGATTTTGCCGACTGACGGCCCGGGCGTATTCCTCCAATTCCGCGGCCAGCCGCTCCGGCCTGATGGCGTTGAGGAGCAATCCGTGGGCAAGCTGACGGGTCTGCCGGACACCTTCCTCGACCAAACCCACGATCTGGCGGGCCGCCTGCTCGTTTTCCAGTTCACCCCGGGCAGCCAGCTTTTCGGCCAGCACCTGGGCCGCAAACGCCGTGCCGACGAGATGCTGACACAGACCGTCGTGCAGATCCTGTCCAATGGCGGCGCGTTCGCGTTCGCTGGCAAACAGCACCTCGCGTTGCAGTTCCGCACGGACGAGCATAGATTGTTCCAGTGCCATGGTGCGCTGCCGCACCCGTTGTTCCAGCTCGCGTCTTAACAAGACAAATGCCTGGAGAATCCAAGCCACGACCAAATAAAGGGCGAACCCGACTGGAAGATTCCAGTAAACTTGTGGTGTTTTGACGAATTCAGCATGTTCCCGTATGCCCACGGCATACAGGCTGAACATACAGATCGCGCAGGTGGCCGCACTGGCCCGCCCACCCAGCCAAACGACCGCCAGGATCACCGGGATATCGTAAAACACCCGCATGGAGACGTGCGGACCGGTAATTATGTCCAATACCGCGACCAATCCGATCAGGGCAAGAATGATTGCGACCGACCAGAACGGATTCCAGGTGGGCTGTCGGGTGACAAAATCCAGCCGCAGATACCAAGGGATTCCCCCATCGGTCCGTGATGGAGAGGTGGCTTGGTTATCGCGGTTACGGTTAAATTGCACCATGGAATCGGATATTGGCTGGACGATGTCCGTTGGCAATGCCATTAAGCCGGGCTGTTTTACAGCTGCGTCATCGCCACCAGCTCACGGTAGCGACGGTCAATCGTTGCGCGCCCGGCGGTGCTCAGGCGATTTACGCTGAAACTCTCCACAGTCAGGCTGGACACCGCGGTTGCGTAGGCCACGGCCCTTTTCAAAGAAGCGAAATCCGTCCGGTTGGCGGCGGCCAGGCACCCAATGAGCGCTCCGGCATAACTGTCGCCCGCGCCGGTGGGATCCACAAACTTGGTGACCGGGTACGCCGACATCGAGAAATAGCCGTTCGGATGAAACAGAAGCGAGCCGTGCGCGCCTTTTTTGATGACCACGATGCGCGGCCCCAATTGGCGCAGGTGGCGGCCGGCCAGCACGAGATTGCGCTCACCCGTGAGGAGCAGCGACTCGTCCTCGTTGATGACAAAGAGGTCGATGCGTTGGAGCAGGCGCAGCAAATCGGGTTTGGTGGTGTGGATCCAGAGGTCAAAAGTGTCGGCGAGGACGAACGGCCGGCGCCGCCCACGCGGGAGCTGGTCGAGCACGTGGTGCTGTAACGAGGGCTGGATCGCACCCAGCATGACATACGGCGAATCGCGGTAGGCGGCGGGCAGGACGGGGGAAAAATTTTGAAAGACATTGAGCTGGATCTCGAGGGTGTCCCGCCCTTCGAAGTGTTCCCGATATTTGCCCGACCAGGCAAAGGTTTTCCCGTGTGGGTCGATTTGCAGGCCGGCGAGGTCCAGCCCATGCTTGCGGTAGCGACGCAAAAACGCCGATGGAAAATCTGCCCCGACCACGCCAACCAACCGGGTGGGCGCGAAGTAGCTGGCCGCGATGGCGGCGTAGCTGGCGGCCCCGCCCAGAAGATTATCGGCTTCGGCGAAAGGTGTGGCCACGCGGTCAATGCCGATCGAACCGATCACGAGGGCGGGGGAAGCGGTGGGCATGGGCAGGAGGATGGATGAATGGCGATTGGTTGCGGCCTATGTGGGTATTGCAAGCCTGGGGTGCGGCTGGGTACAGTGCCGCATTCCCATCATGACGGACGCCGGATCAGTCCACTATATATTGCCGGGAGCTCAGTTGCCGACCCCGATGCTGGTCGCGAGGAGCGGCTCGTCGTCCACTTCGATGATGATCGAATAATCGCCGGCGGAGGGGAAGGTAAGATTGCGGATTTCGTTGATGAGGTTGATGCGCTGGAGCGGGCTTTGCGACTGGAACGGACGCTCGATGAGTTGCTGCGGATGACCGGGGTCAAGTCCCATGGAGAGGCGAATCTTGTGCTCACCCGCCGGCACGTCACTCAGCGTGAGGAACCAGACCATGTGCGGATGGGTAACCGGAAACTGCCGCGCACGGATGTTGGAGAACACGCCCAAGATCGTATGTTTGCCGGTGGCCGGGTCGAGATGGACCGCGTCGCAGGTGAGCCAGGCGAGTACCTGTGGTTTGGACTGCATCTGCGCATCGTGCACCGGTCGCCGTGGGCGGAGCAAGCGGCGAATGAGCTCTCCGCCAGGTGGCCCCGCCCCAAAATCGACCTCAGAAAATCGCCAGGGCCTGGGCACTCTCAATCACCACCCAAACTCCGAAAATTGTCAGCGTCACCAACCCCAAGGTGCGTGCCAGCCGGCGACGGCGGAGCGTCGCTTCATAACGATCCGCCCGCCGGGCCGAAAGCCCGCCGCTCACCACCAACCGCCGCCAGAATTCCGCATTGCGAATGCGCGGCCCGGTCACCCGTCCCGGACGAGGGAACGGCGGACGAAAGCGGTTAAGAAAAGCATTGAGCATGGACTGCACCGTATTGCTAAATCAGTCTGAGCCCGGTTCAAGAAAAATTCTCCGTGGCGACAGTGATCAGCGTCTTTCTGCCCGACCCGCCAGGATTCAGTCACCGGTCATCCCGAAGCATGCATCCGCCGTTTCCGCACCTTGGGTCCGGCCCGCCGCTTTCAATGTTTGAAATGCCGGATGCCTGTAAAAACCATCGCGAGGTCACGGGCGTTGGCGGCGGCAATGACCTCGTCGTCCCGCACCGATCCACCAGGCTGGATGGCCGCAGTCGCCCCCGCCTCAGCGGCGGCCACCAACCCGTCGGCAAACGGAAAGAGCGCCTCGCTTGCCACGACTGAACCACGCAGATCCAGCCCGGCTTCGCCCGCTTTCCACACCGCGATGCGCGAGCTGTCCACGCGTGCCATCTGGCCGGCGCCCACTCCCAGGGTTCGCTCGCCCCGACAATAAACGATGGCGTTGGACTTGACGTGTTTGCCCACGCGCCAGCCGAACATCATCCCGGTCCATTCCTCCGGAGTGGGCTGGCGTTTTGTCACCACCTTAAATTTCGCCAGGTCACCCAGCGTACGGTCGCGGTCCTGGACCAGCACTCCGCCAATGACCGAACGGATTTCTTGGAGAGCGTCCGCGCCCATGCCTTCGGTGGCGACCATGAGCCGGAGATTTTTTTTCTTGGTCAAGACTGCCAGGGCCTCGTCGCTGAAGCGCGGCGCGATGATGACCTCGGTAAAGATCTCCGCGATCGCCTGCGCCAAGGCGAACCCGAGCGTACGGTTGACCACAATGACGCCACCAAAAGGCGCCTGCCGGTCCGTGGCATAGGCGAGCCCCCAAGCCGCCTCCAACGTATCCGCGGAAGCAACCCCGCAGGGATTGGTGTGTTTCAGGATGGCCACGGTCGGCCGTTCAAATTCGCCGATGAGCCACGTGGCTGCGGTGATATCCAGGATATTATTATACGACAGCTCCTTGCCCTGAAGCTGTTTGAAGTGCTCATGAAACGTGCCGTAGAGCGCGGCCTGCTGGTGGGGGTTTTCCCCATAGCGGAGCGCCTGGGCCTTTTGGTAGCTGAGCGTGAGCGTGGCGGGGAACCCGCCTAAAGCGGCGAGGTCGGGAGTCTCAGCCTGCGTTTCCAGATAGCGTGCGATGGCGGCATCGTAGCGGCCGGTGCGCTGGAACACCTTGAGTGCCAGCCGACGGCGCAAGCCCGCGAGGGCGGTGGCATCTGCCAGAGAGGAGAGCACGGCGGTGTAATCGTCCGGGTCGCACACAACGGTGACGCTCGCATGATTTTTCGCCGCGCTCCGCAGCATCGAGGGACCGCCGATGTCGATGTTTTCAATCGCCTCCTCGAAATGCACGCCGGGCTTGGCGACCGTTTGCTCGAACGGATAGAGGTTGACCACCACGAGATCGATCAACGCGATACCGTGCTGGGCGGCAGCGGCAAGGTGCTCCGGGAGGTCGCGGCGGGCGAGCAGGCCGCCATGAATTTTCGGGTGCAGGGTTTTCACGCGACCGTCCATCATCTCGGGGAAACCGGTGTGCTGGCCAACTTCCGTGACGGGCAGGCCGCTCGCCGCAAGCAGTTTGGCCGTGCCTCCGGTCGAGAGCAGGGTGTAGGCATGCTGCCGGACGAGCGCCGTGGCGAATTCGACGAGTCCACGTTTGTCACTGACGGAAAGAAGCGCGAGTTTGCCCATGAGGATGGTGCCAGCGTTTCCTCACGGGCGGGGTGTTTCAATCCGAAAACCAAAAGCCGCCGCCCGGGGCGCCCGATGCCTGCGGTTGCAATGTCCCCCGCCCTGCGTTTGTTCCTGGGTGCAACCCATCGTGACTGCCTCACTTCCCCTTCCCGGCCTGACCGCCCATCTCGACAAATTGGTCTATCACCATGGCGGGCCCAGCCTGCCGCCCGGTCAGCCGCATGCCTTTGTGTATTTCATCACCATCCGCAACGCTTCTGACCGCACGGTCACCCTGCTGGGCCGCAAGTGGGTCATCGCCCATGCAGACGGCGCCAGTCTGGTGGTCGAGGGCGATAAAATCGTCGGGGAGACCCCGCGGCTCGCGCCCGGTGAGCAATTTTCCTACAACAGCTACCATGTCACCGGCTGTGATGCCCGTGTCCATGGCAGTTTCCACGGGGTGGACGAGCATGGCGCGCATATGCATGTGGTGCTGCCACCCTTCGAGCTGGTTTTACCGCAGACCCGCTGCTAACCTGGTTGGCTCGCTTTGCACCGTAATTTTGGGTAGTGGTACAGTTTGAAACCCCGGCTATTCTCGGCTGGCGAAATGCTGGTCAATAAGATGCTGAACCATATCGGTGGCTTCGCGCCAACCTTTGGGTGAATCGTCGGCGTTGAAACGAGAGTGGACGCTGAATACATATTCGGAATTGCGAAAGAACTCATATTCTACACCTCCGGCGGCAGTGGAAAACCCGCCTTGGCTTTGGTTCATCCTGTCCCACTGCTTGATGGTAAAAACCTTGATTGGGATATCCTGATATGGCGCTTGGATGGCCCATCGAGGATTTCGGAGAATGATCAACGGGCCACGTTCCGTCACCACATCAGCCGCGTCCCAGCCCTTCCATGTCGCCGTCACCGTTGAAAACCCATACCAGTCGTTCGGCAAAGAAACCGTGAAGCCATATTCTGCGTTTTTATACCGCAGGGGATACGACGAGGAAGCAACCGTGGAGCATGCTGCGACCAGCAAGCTGATAACCAGCAGTAATACCGATGGTGTTTTCATGGCCGTATTGACTCAGGCACCATGCCCGACCGCTCACCGTAAGCGAGCCAGAAGTTCAAATCGTGGCTTCAAACTGTACCACTACCGGAATTTTTGGCGGATGGCCGCAGGAAATGATTGTCGGAAAAATTTCTCCCTCCACGCAATTATGCCAACGAGGCCTCAAATTTCACCGCGTCCTCGGGTGTGTCCACTCCAATCGTTGGATCCTCTGTCACTCCCACGAGGATGTCGTGGCCGTTTTCCAGCACGCGAAGTTGTTCGAGCTTTTCCAATTGCTCATATCGTCCAGGAGGCAACCTGGAAAACTGCTCCAACAGGTCCGTGTGATACGCATAGAGACCGAGATGTTTGTAGCACGGGTGGGTGCGCACCCAGGCATCATCCGGCTGGCCGGCCCGGTCGCGGCCAAAGGGGATGGGCGCACGTGAGAAATACAAGGCGCGCCCGCCGGCACTATTCCCAATCGGAGCAGCAAAAACGACTTTCACCTGGTTGGGGTTGAGA
>Ga0206796_1227_pt1 | contig 10062 bp, 10 predicted proteins | sample Alteio_BWOrgCont_68_FD_152895 | JGI IMG/M metagenome (GOLD analysis project Ga0206796, IMG submission 152895) | Enriched cells from forest soil in Barre Woods Harvard Forest LTER site, Petersham, Massachusetts, United States -... | ecosystem: Environmental > Terrestrial > Soil > Temperate forest >...
CCTGGATTTCCCAGATTGATCGGCCCAGTGATTTCAGAGGGCGTGGCCATGAGTCGAACAAGACCATCCACCAGATCATCCACATAACAGAATGCTCGTGTCTGGCGACCGTCGCCGTACACCGTGATGTCCTGATTTTTCAAGGCTTGCACGACGAAATTTGAAACGACTCGACCATCGTTTTCGTGCATGCGGGGGCCGTATGTATTAAAAATCCTCGCGACCTTGATTGGAAGCTTGTGTTGTCGTCGATAATCAAAGAAAAGTGTTTCAGCGCACCTTTTACCCTCGTCATAGCAAGACCTTGGACCGATGCAATTCACGTTGCCCCAGTAGTCTTCGGTTTGCGGGTGCACGGTCGGATCACCATACACTTCGGACGTAGACGCCTGCAGTATCTTTGCCTTAACCCGCTTTGCGAGTCCCAGCATATTGATCGCGCCGTGCACACTTGTTTTGGTCGTTTGGACGGGGTCGAATTGATAATGGATGGGCGACGCTGGACACGCCAAATTATAGATCTCGTCGACTTCAACATATAGTGCGAAACAAACGTCGTGTCGCACTAACTCAAAATTTCGGCTGGAAAGCAGATGATGTACATTGCGACGCGTCCCGGTGTAGTAGTTGTCGACACAGAGAACCTCGTTTCCATCCCTTAGCAACCGCTCGCATAAATGCGAACCAATAAAGCCTGCCCCGCCGGTTATGAGGATTCGCGCTGGTTTCATTAAAATTATCTCCTTTAAGCCGCACTCGCCATTTTGCCTTGAATGTTATATCATAGATGTGCTATAAGCAAGTTTTCGCCGATATGGCCATAATCCTATCGGGTTTTAAAGGGGGAAGCAGCCGTGAAGTAACCAGTCTTCAACCAACCTATCATTCATACTGCTAATTCACACCTAAATGTACGGATTAACCTCGACTTTTTATGATTATCGATAACAATGATGGCAATGATGGCAATGATTCGAAATAGGGGTAAGGGGGCACGTCGATGCCGGGCAAACGCCATTCAAATGAAGAAATTGCATCAAAGCTGCAATTTTCCGACGTTCTGGTCGCCGCTGGTAAGCTGCAAGCCGAAATCGCAATGGAGCTGGGCGTCAGCCTGATGACGTATCACAGGTGGCGCAAGGCGCGGAGGGATCTGCCACTGGAAGCGGCAAACAGTGAGGATTCGATGTTGGCCCAAAATAAAAAACAACAGCAAAACGGCAAAAAAAATCCGGGGTTCGGAGCAAACGGCGTGTCAGAAAAGATGGCTCAGTTGCATCTTGAAAACTCTCGGCTACGACGGCTAGTGACTAATCTTCTTCTAGAGGCAGACCGACTTGAGGAAATTCTTACCGATTTGCCCAGTTCTACAGATGTCGTTTCGAAAGCCCGTAAAAGAGGCTTCTTGCAGGGGTCTCGCCGTCTTGAATCTGCCGCGAGCAAGCTACGGTAGGGCCGAAACTATCCGCGGCATCGCCAATAAGGCTTTTTCCGAGATAGTTGCAAGGATTTCAAAAAAATGCTCCGCATATCGCTAGTAGTCGCCGGAATGTTGTCGGCCGTTGCGTCGGCTTCAGCTGCGCAGTCTGCGGTCTCGCGATTTCACGCTTGGCAGTATACACAACTGCCTGCACCGATTTGCCATGAGACATGGCTTTGTAGGGGCGAGCATGACTGCACATGGCGTAGAATCTGCTCTTCGCCCTGCCCTGCTGGCAATATATGTTACCCGTTGTATGGAGCCTATGGCCCCTATGGCGGCCAAACTTATTGGGGCGCCTATGGTTATTCAGGCTGGGGGGTGAGTGGTCGCTAGCTGCCTTCCCTGACCGCAACACTCTGACGTGACGCCGTGACGCGTATGTGTTCCTCGGCTCGGCCGACGAATATCATATGAAGCGTTTTCAATACTATTTTGAGATCCACAAAAATTGAAGCATTGCGAACATACCATTCATCTAATTTTTCCTTATCCTCGGCCGTCAGCAACTTTCCACCATTTACCTGAGCCCACCCCGTGATCCCCGGCCGAATCGACAGGCGGACAGTTCGATTTTTCGGCTGGTCTTCCGGCAGGAGCGGCCTGGGGCCTATCAGTGACATGTCGCCCACCAGCACATTCAATAGCTGGGGCAGTTCATCTAGGCTGGTGTCGCGCAACAGCCTACCCAGGAGGCTCACCTTTTCCTGCGATCTGATGGGATTGCCCTGAGAATCGAAGGGCGTACGCATTGTACGAAACTTATACAACAAAAAGTCTCTACCGCCGGTCCCTAGACGTTGCTGCCAGAACAGAATCGGAATCCCTACATCCCAAAGCACCACCAAACCTACCCCGACCAACAGAGGAAGAATACACATAAGCACCACCAACGACACCACGAAGTCCATTACATATTTCACTCGAAAATATCGCGGAACTGCAATCGGTCGAGCAATCACCTCGTTTTCCTCAAGAGCGCGGGTGTCCTGACCCGTAAGGCCTAGCATCTGCGGAATAAAGCCTAATTCAATGCTGCGGCTCTCGCAGGTCTGCACAACAGCTCGCATTTCTTCGTTTGAAAGAAGTCCTTGCTCTCCAGCTATCACAACCTCGCCAATTTCGATCCCGTGCAGTTCATACTCGTCGACAATAGACGCAATTTGGCATGGACTGCCAACCACCCGCACACCATCAATCGCTCGACCGAACATCTCGGCTCTGTTGTCTAGCAGTGCGACTACGCGCTTGCGGTCGTGGGCGCAAGCGCGTACGAGCTTTACATACAATGCCGAGTATGTATTTGATCCGACCAAGAGAATGCACTTCGGCGAGCAGCCATTAGGCCCGTTGGCGATCGTTTCGCCTCGAAGAAGTCGTACGCAGGTACGAACTCCGATCAACCCAGCGGCAAGAATTAGCGCATGCAGAATGGGGGTTGATCTTGGGATGCCCTCCAGCCTCGTCAAACTGAACAACATCCAACTGGAGAGAATTTCTGACAGCAGTACCGCTTTGCAGATGTTGATTGCATCGTGTACTGAAAAATACCGCGGGACGCTCCTTTCCACTTCGAATATCAGAAATGACGCGATCGAACATCCGGCGGACACCAGACAATATAATCCTACCGCTTCCAGCCCGCTATTCTCGACCCGAAGCACATATGCATCGCCCAGATAGAGCGCCAACAGCGGTGACATTACCGCCCAGAAGAGATCGAAACCGTAGAATCTGAGGCGTCGAGTCGCTCGGGACGCCGGAGAAGGGATACGCATTAGTGAAGTTACCCTCTACTGGCGGCGAGCAATGACCCGCTTTTGTTCGATGACGCTCGCCGTCCCGCACCATGTGCGATGTTCGAAAATGATATTTAATGTTAGACCGAGGCGCATGTTAAGGATCCACATCGATCACACCGAGATCGCGGTCTTTAGTAATCAAATTAACATACGGTTAGGCACTTCCCCTGTCTAGCTCGTTTTTGTCGCAGCACGATATAAATGTTAATTGGGAACTATGAATGTTCGTTAATGGACCTGGACTTATGTTAGTCTGGGTTGGTGACTGAAATGCGAAGGTTTAATCGCACTCCACAGGTAGCTAGGTAACGGTGTGACGATCTACGGCGCCAGCCTGACTCACAAAAATGCGTCAAAAACAGATATTTACCAAGTTCGAGATGGGGACCGAACCGCCGGCACCTAGAAGGTACCCATGGTCGCTTGCCAGGATCTCACGACCGTGGCAGGCTAGGCGCACTGGCATCGAACACGCTGCAACCTGCTAGCCGTTAGCGCAGTCATAGCTGGCTCCATTAGGTGTGACCGTCGAATCGTCGCAAACGCCGGGACTGTCTGTATTTCTGTGTGAGGCCGGATATCCGTCATGATTTCACGAATCGCTCGTTGAACATGACGGCGAACTGCGTCTTTGCCTCAGCCCACTCGCGCGGCGATCGTTTCCATTCCGCAGCAGCATGGTTCAAAACCAAATATAGCAGCTTCGTCGCGGCGTCGTCAGAGGGAAAATGTCCTCTGGTTCTAACGGCGCGGCGCAGCTTCGTGTTAAGCGCCTCCTCGATGGCATTTGTGGTGTAGATAATTCGCCGCACGCCCTCGGGGAAAGCGAAGAATGGTATCACGAGCTCCCAATTGCGGCGCCAGCTCTGCGCGATTGCCGGATACTTTGCGCCCCAAGGACCTTACGCAAAGGCGTCGAGGGCGGCTTGGCCAGCTGCAGCATCGGCCGCGCGATAGACAGTCCGCAACGCCTGCACCAGGCTCTTGCGATCCTTCCAGGAGGCAAAATCCATGGAATGGCGGATCAGGTGGACGATGCAGGTTTGAACGGCACAAAACGACAGTAGATCGTCATATGCGGCGGTCGTCCACCCGCTCGACGCCGCACACATCCGTCGGCAGATGAGGTTCGATCCGCTTCCACTGCTCATCATTCAGCCAAAACAGATTCCTGCGCATGACCCCGATCCCTTTTCCAAAAACGAACCAGGATCTATCCTCAGCGCAAAAAAAATTAATGAGTTCTGACCCTAATCTCTCCAAATCGGAAATCGGCTTGTGTCTACGCTAGACGACAAGCTTGAGCCGAAAATGAGTTGCCCTAGGGGTTCGCAGAAGAAGTCGTTAACCATCAAACAACCAAACAGATTCCCTTACGTGATTTATATTACATAATCGGGCCGACAAACGGCCAAACAGAGTATTAAAAAATCAATATCACGATGTCGACGAACTTAAATACGAACGCCAGTCAAAATCTGGCCCGCACACGCCGTAACGTTGTAGCCATGGGCTCGATTCTGGCAAGCTCAATCCTGTCAGGATGTAAGGTCGATCAATTCGACAATCGGACGCATCAGCACAATAAGCGGGATCCAAATTGCTATCTAAGGGGAACTCGGATCCTTGCTGCTTGCGGTCCCCAAAAGGTGGAAGAGCTGAACGTCGGCGACTTGGTCAATACTGTCGATGGCGGGATGGCTCCGATTCTGTGGATAGCACGCCGGTCTTGCAGTACTTTATCGACGAAACGCCTTGACCCGGAATTTAGACCCATACGTATTGCGCAGGGCGCCCTTGGAGCTAATGTTCCACATGCTGATCTCTTCGTCTCGGCCGGGCATCGGATTCTCCTCGACGGCGTGTTGGTGCGCATTGCTGACCTGCGCAATGGCACTTCCATTGACTTCGCCGCAGACGACGTCAATGCGTGCCTCGAATATTTTCACATCTTGTTGGCAAAACATAACGTCATCCTCGCAGAAGGGCTCGCGTGCGAGACGCTCCTCATCACCGAAGACACTCTAGCGGCGTTCGACAACGTTGACGAGCTTAACGCGGGATTCGCGCAAGCCTATTCGTTCCGCAACAGTCCCTGCGCACCGCTATACGCCGATCTAGGAGGGCGAGCACGGTTCTGGTCCCATTTCCGCAACGCCTTGTCGCCCTGGCTCGATTTCCGAAATAAGGTCGACGAGATCCGAGATCGATTGCTGCTGGAACATTCTCAAGTGGGAATTGCCAGTAGCCAGTAGTCGGATTAATATCGGGCGATTCCCAAATGCCTGAAGCAGTTCAAGCTCACATCATGAGAGCAGGAATTGTCGACAACGTCACGCCCGCAGATCGATATCGACTCGAGGCCATTATCGGCGACCGCAACGCGCCGCAAAAGCATATTTGGCACGCCAAACTCATCTTGGCCACCGCCGACGGTTGCGGCACGGCCGAGATCATTCGGCGATCCAGCAAGGTCAAGCCGGTAGTGCGGCGCTGGCACACGCGTTTCATGGCCGAAGGCGTCGCTGGCCTGATCGCGACAAGACGCGCAAACCTGGCAAGCCGCCGTTGCCGCCGGCCACCGTGCAGTGGGTCATGGACTTCGCGCTCGGTCCGTCGCCAGAAGAAGCCGCCCACTGGGACCGGACGGATGCTGGCAAAGGTGGGAGGCATGAGCTCGCGATCGGTCCAGCGCATCCTTGAGAGCCCATCAACTCGCGCGCCGCGGCATCCGCACACCCAAGCTGTCGAGCGATCCGAAGTTCGCGGACAAACTCAAGGACATTGTCCTCTAAATAGTAACGGAATAGCAATCAAGCTCGCGTACTCGATCCGTCGGCTGATGCGGTAGTCCTTTCAGTCGACGAGAAGAGACAAATCCAGGCGCTCGACCGCACTCAACCAGGACTGCCGATGAAGCCAGACCCCGCCGGCACGACGCATGACTACAAACGCCACGGCACAACCACATTGTTCGCAGCTCTCAATATCCTCGACGACACCATCATCGGACAACAACATGAAGCATCACCGCCATCAAGCGTTTACCCGCCCCCTCAACACCACCGAGGACCAGGTGTCGAAGCGAAGGGTGATCCACGCCATCGTCGAAAACTACACTATCCATAAGCTGCGCGCATGGCTTGCCCGGCATTCCCGCTGGACCTTCCACTTCACACCCACCTCCGCATCTTGGCTCAATGCCGGTTGCTTCGCCCAACTCACACGTCGGCACCCGATGCGCGGCGGCTTTCGATCGGTCGACGACCTCAATACCTTTATTAAGCGCTTCGTCGCCGAGACGAACGCCGATCTACGCCCCTTCGTCTGGACCGCCGATCCACGCCACAGCCTCGCTGCTGTTAAACGCTGGAAGCAAGCGGGGAGAAGAATTCTCAAAAGGATGACATTTACGGTTTTTGAGATGGGTCAGATCTTTAATTTGTTTATTATGCCAAAGCACTACTACACTCCAATAGCATCCACACGCGCACTACGAGCGAATAACGCGTCATGGAATCGGCCAATTGATGTTCAGTACCTTCCACTCTCGGAAGATAGGCAACGAGAGGTGCTAAGCAACTGGATCGCTCCATTTGAGCCGGAGTATCGAGCCAACGCGGCTTATAAGAAGGCAATCGATGAATTGGCGGGACCGGGATATGGGCCAGTCGAAGCTCAAGCTCTCCACGGTTTCGTTCGGCAGATAAGACCGGGGCGGATTATTGAAATTGGCTCGGGTGTTTCGACTATCTGCATGCTTCACGCCCTAGACAAAAATACGCGTGAAAGCGCCTCAACTTGCGAGATGATTTGTATCGAACCGAATCCATCAGCTCTATTGAGGTCGCTCCCTGTAGAGCTGTTCGACGTTCCGGTCGAAGAAATTGAACTCGCATTCTTCGACCGACTGGAATGTGGAGATCTACTCTTTATCGATTCGACACATGCGTTCCGGCCGGCGGGTGATGTATGCCGCATATATCTGGAAATATTACCGCGTCTAGCACGGGGCGTATTTATCCATATCCATGACATCTATCTTCCTTACGCTTTTCAACGCGATGTTGACCGAACGTATATGCAATCAATGGAAACCGCGCTCCTTCTAGCGATGCTAGCGCACAGCACTAGGTATGAAATACTGCTTTCTCTGAGCTATCTTCACTATCATGAGCCGCAGTTTATGAAGAAGGCCTTCAAACAATATGAACCCCAGCCAAACAATGGCGGATTGGTTGCGCCCAATGCCGGTGGTCACTTTCCTTCGTCGATCTATTTGCGAGTCAACTGATGAGAATTGAATGCGGGACGTTGAAAAACCAAAGACCCGCGCCGACCTAAGTCCCAGGCGGCCGTTTCTGAAACCAATTCCACGCGTCTAATAATTGCACCTGCAAATCCGAGCGTTTCGGCTCCCATCCTAATAATTTGCGGCAAAGACTAGAGTCTCCGATCAAAACAGCCGGGTCGCCAGCGCGGCGGGGCCGAACGTCCGCAATAATTTTCCTACCCGTTACTTTTTCGGCTGCGGCAACAACCTCCTTGACAGAAAAGCCCCGGTTATTGGCCAGGTTAAGTGCACAACTTTGACCTCCATTTAATAGATAATCAAGCGCGCGCACATGGGCATCTGCAATATCCATGACGTGAACAAAATCGCGAATACACGTTCCATCCGCGGTATCATAATCGTTGCCGTAAATGTAGAGTAGGTCTGCAGTTAAAGCACACGAAAGGGCAAGCGGAATAAGGTGGGTCTCTGGATCATGTGCTTCGCCAATCTCACCTTCTGGATCGGCACCAGCAGCATTAAAGTATCGAAGCGCAACAAATGGCAGATCTCGTGCCACATTTAGATCGTGCAGCAGGCGTTCGACAAAGAGCTTACTCTGACCGTAGGGATTAATTGGGCTCTGTGTGTGCCCTTCAGAAATCGGCACCTTGTTCGGAATTCCGTAGGTGGCGCAGCTAGATGAGAAGACGATCGGAATAATTCCATGGTACAATATCGCGTTGAGAAGATTTACGGTTCCACCAAAATTGTTTTCGTAATACAGGAGTGGCTTCTGCACCGATTCGCCAACATACGCGTATGCCGCAAAGTGCATCACACCTGCGGGCTGATATTTATTTAATACCGCGCTCACACCTGCCATATCGGAAATATCACCAATTTCCAGCGGCCCCCATTTTACAGCCCAGCGGTTTCCCCGTGATAAATTGTCGTAACAAATGGGGGTATAGCCGGCTGCGGCAAGAGCCTTACAAGCATGGCTACCGATATATCCCGCCCCGCCAGTCACGAGAATGTTCATCGCATTTGCCATTTTCAAATTGTGCGAGAATTCTGACCAGACCGATCGATCTTCCCGCCAAGTTACGTCATGGGTAAGTTGGCGACTTAGTCAGCCATTGACAAGACAGGTTTTGCTTCCTCATGGCAAGTAACATACACTTCGGGCGCGAGCTACCGCATTTGAGGCGTTGGATTGGTGCCGGGATTGGGTTAATCGCTGTTGTATTTGCTTGGCTGGTCGCTCCAGCCGCATTGCGCGCAGCAGCGCAATTGTGGTTAATATCAGATCCTCTCGAGCCCGTCGACGTGATTGTGGTACTCGGTGGAGGCCTTGATATTCGCCCCGAATCTGCGGCTGCCCTATACAAACGTGGCATGGCACCCCTAGTCGTCGTTGGCGTTTCGCGATATGATCAAGGAGAGCACGCCGAGCTCAATCGTAACATGCTCATGAAATTCGGTGTTCCGGCGCATGCCATCGTCGAATTTCCCTTTCAACCTCATAACACCTACGGTGAAGCACTCGGATTGTTGCGATGGGCGCGGGATAATGGGGTGAAAAAAGTGCTCATTCCCGTGGAGATATTTCAAACGCGACGAGTAAGATGGATATTTGATCGCGAGCTTTCTGCGGACCGAATACGAGTTATTGTCCAAGCTGTCACGCTCTCTCCTTATAACACCAATAACTGGTGGTTGCGCAAGGACGGCCTAATAAACTTTCGCAATGAGGTGATTAAGCTGTTTTACTATCGGCTTCGCTATTGAAAAAACATGGAGTGGCGGTTGAGGACATCCGCAGCACGATGACCAACGGTCTTAAAAGCCATCCGAGAAGTTTGGATTCATGAGGAGGGGCTCGCGGCAGCAAGCCGCCTGAGCATCGGATCATGGCGAGGCCCGACGAACGCGGCAACCGTTGTGGCATAGCTTTCGGAGTCGCGAGCTAGGCAACGATTGCGGCTGCTCGTGTCGCCTAAGATTACCGGGCCTTCAGAGCCAAGTCCGTGAGTTGCATCGGAGATCGTCAAGGAAGCACTCGGCCGTATTGCCGTAGATGAACGCAATCGGAGCTGGTGCTCTGACGGCTTTGAGATTAGCTGCATAATGGCGAACGGGTGCGAGTTGCCTTTGCGCTCGTTTGCTGCGATCGAGAAACCATGAGTTTCCTAGCGACCCCCGCCGGCATCACGGGTGAGGCGGGACCTGATGGTGGCTATCGGAGCGACCAACCGCGTCAAGATGGATCTGGCCGCGCGCAGCACTTCTCAACTGAGCGAGTGTATTGATAATAAACCGATACGTGGTGCCACTTGCGTGGCCCAATGGGCGCTAAAATCTGGGGCAGCCGATCAGCGGCTTTTCTTTGTATACAAAAAATAAATCACCACGCTTCGATTTTAGCCCGGCTGCGGTCAATATCGCCCAGGGAATGATTCAATACCTTGTCGTTACTTCCCAGGGCAAATTGAAACGATAAT
>Ga0206796_1228_pt1 | contig 9990 bp, 8 predicted proteins | sample Alteio_BWOrgCont_68_FD_152895 | JGI IMG/M metagenome (GOLD analysis project Ga0206796, IMG submission 152895) | Enriched cells from forest soil in Barre Woods Harvard Forest LTER site, Petersham, Massachusetts, United States -... | ecosystem: Environmental > Terrestrial > Soil > Temperate forest > O...
GGATGTTGATGACGCCTTCGCCCATGAGGCCACGATCGTTGAGCATGTCCACCGGCTGGTTTTTCCAGTCGCAGATGTGGAAGGAGAAGAGCTTGCCTTCGCGACCGCAGCGACCGATTTCGGACTGGAGGCGGTCATCCCACCAGAGGTGAAAGACGTCCACGGTCACGCCAATATGGTCGTCATCGAGATCGAGCGCCATGTCGAGGGCCTGGGTCATGGTGTTCACCGCGCTGCGGCTGTCGGCATACATCGGGTGAAGCGGCTCGATGCCGAGCTTGATGCCGCAGGCCCGGGCGTGGGGAAGAACGGCGGCGAGAGAATCGATGATCTGCGCGCGCGAGGTGAAGAGCGATTGGCCCGGCGTGGCGCCGCAGACCAGCACGATGAGCGGCGCGCCAAGCTCAGCCGCCTCGTCGATGATGCGTTTGTTGTCGTCGACGGCGGTCTGGCGTCCGGCTGCATCCAGCGCGGTGAAAAATCCGCCGCGAACGTAGGAGACAATTTCGAGCCCCTCACCCCGGCACAAGTGCCCGGCGGCCTTGATGCCCTCGGGATGGTTTTGCGCGGCGTCACGCCAAACGGTGATGCCCTTGATGCCCGCGGCGGCGAAATTTTTGACCGCAACCGCCAGGGGCCACGGCTTCGTGGTCACAGTATGAATACACAGCCGCGAGAGGTCGGTAATGGGTTGGGCTGACATGAGCAGAAAAAGGTCGTGAGAGGGAAAGAGAACTCTAAATGATCCCCCAACGGCGACAAATCAATTTTTGTCTCCCCATCTGTCGTCGGAATCAGGCCGTGCCTGTCGCGTTTTCTCGCTATTAACTTTCTTCGTTTTAAAAAAAAATAAGCGAATCAGCCGAATCAGGCGAATGGGATTCGCTTAGCGGCTTCAGGTCGAAGGCGCGAAAAATGGAGATGAAGCTGACATTGGTGCCGCGATCATGCCATGAATTCGGCCAGGGCGTTAGCCTTGCAAATCCTGCGTAGCCTAAAGCGCTTAAAATCTTTTGGCCTCCTCTGAAAAAAAGGAAAGCAGCAGAGGTTTCGCACAGAGGACCGAAGAGGGGGCTGAAGAGGGCCGAAGAGAAAGGCAGGGGCTGGTTGGGGGATAAGAGAAACGGGGACAGTCATCCGGCGGCCTTGAATTCCACTTTTGAGCTGCTTTCTTGACCGCTTGGTGCCGAGCTGGAATTACCGAAAGGAAGACGACGGCGGCATCATCGTCGACATGCTTTGCCACTGGCGTTACGTTCTCGATAATCTTTTCGGCGAAGTGAAGGCAGTCTCGTGTTTGGGTGCTACGCATATACCTGAACGCGTAGACGAGCAGGGCAAGAAATACAAATGCACCGCGGACGATTCCGCCTACGCCACCTTCGAGTTGGACGGTGGTGTCGTGGCCCATTTCAACTCCTCTTGGACCGTGCGCGTCCGCCGCGACGACCTGCTCACTCTTCAGGTGGACGGTACTCACGGGTCCGCGGTCTGCGGCCTGCGCGAATGCTGGACCCAGCACTACGGCAACACGCCCCGGCCGACCTGGAACCCCGACGTCCCGCAGCCGATCAGTTTCTTCGACGGCTGGTCCAAGGTGCCCGAGCAGGAAACCTACGACAACGCTTTCAAAGTGCAGTGGGAACTTTTCCTGCGCCACGTCGCCCTCGACGAGCCGTTCCGCTGGTCGTTGCTCGACGGAGCGAAGGGAGTCCAACTCGCCGAAATCGGGATCAAGTCGTGGGAAGAGCGCCGCTGGCTGGAAGTCCCGAAGCTGTAAGGTAGCGGCGGTCTATGACCGTCGCTATCTTTAAGCTGTGGGAAACGCAATATCGAAAAAGCGGAGATCGGCCTGTCCGGTGGCGGCGCGGTTCAGCATTACGGCCAATTCGCGGGCGTGGTAATCGCCCCACATGGAGGCTTCGCCGCACGGCACCTGCTGGCCCGGCGGGATGTAATCCCAGCCGTTCGGCCGGTGGTAAACGGAGTGCATGATGAGGCCTTCGTGCGTGGGATCGGTGGAAAGATAAGGCTCCTGGAAGAGCGCTCGTGCGACCGTCAATCCCGCTTGGTAATATCGCGCGCCCTGGTCGAGTCGGCCGATGCGCTTGAGATAGCTGCCGAGGCGAAGCAGACCCTGCGCGGCAATCGCGGCGGCGCTGCTGTCGACCGGTTCGTGCTCGTTGTAAGGCTCTGCCGGGCGGTCGAGATAATCGCCCAGGTAAGCGAGGCCGGGCGCGCCGGTGTCCCAATAGGGGATGCCATCGATGGGCGTGTATTGCAGATAGAAATCGGCCACGGCTTCGGCCACGCGGAGGAAACGGGCCAGTACTTCCTGCTTTCCACCGAAGGGAGTCAGGTCCGATTCGGGCAGCGTTTCAAGGAATTCGATTTCCTCCGGGTACCCGCAGAGAATCCAGGCCAGGCCGCGCGTCCAGGTCGAGAAGGGCGAGTAGCCCTGCTGGCTGCTCGGGCAGCGATAGGCGCCGTCGTTGCAATTGAAGATCGATTCATGCGCGGTGCGGCCCCGCAGATCGTAGGCGTCGCGGCCTTCGCCGTAATAGACGGCGTAATGGGCCGTGGTCTCCGCGTGTTGGATCAGCCGCGTCAGCAGCGAAATCGGGCGGTCCATTTCGCCCATGAGTTTGTGGCCGAGTTGATGGCTGACCGCGAGCGCGCGCATGGAACGGATCGTGTCGGCGAAGAGGGAATGAGGCCCGTTGAAGGAATAAACATAGCCGAGTTCGGGCGTCAGTTGAGTCCAGCGCGAGGCCTGCACCGCGCCGGTCGCCTTGAGCGCCAGTTCGTAGAAGTTCTTTTCCCACGGGTTGTAGGGGATCAGCCCTGACGCCATGAGCCGGAGCAGATTTCCGTAGGTGCTGACGTTATTGAAGCCGTGATCATGGACGCCGATGTGGGTGATATGCGACGCCATGAAGTCGACCGTGTTGTGCCGGCCGATGTCGAGGAACGCCGCGTCGTGGGTGACCTCGTACTGATAGATCGCCCCGCCGAACTGAAAGCCCTGGGTCCATTCGGTCCAGCCGCGCGAGGTGTATTCGCCCTTGATGGTGAAGACCGGCGTGCCTTTGGCTGGGTCCCAGCGCTTCTGCAAACGATGAATTTTTTCGCCGGAGAGAGTGAAGAGCCGCTGAACCGCGGGAAACAGCAAGGCGGGAGTAACTTCGTAGTCGATGTGGATCATGGAAATGAATGATTATAACCGTCGCAGATGGAACCCGCCGTCGACGTTGATGACGTCGCCGGTTGAAAAAGGGAAGTGGCCTTCGAGGATGGCCTTGACCGCGAGGCCGACATCCTGCGGCGTGCCCCACCGCTTTTGCGGCACGAGGCCTTCGGCCAGGAGCTTGTCGTACTTCTCCTTCACACCGGAGGTCATGTCGGTCGCCATGATGCCGGGCCGGAGTTCGAGTACCTGCACGCCTGCGTCGGCGAGCCGCACGGCCCAGAGTTGCGTGGCCATGCCGAGGCCGGCCTTGGAGATGCAGTATTCGCCCCGATTGATCGAGGCGGTATTGGCCGAAAGCGACGTGACGAAGAGGAGCTTGTACCCGCCGGGCAGGCGGCACTTGCCCGGATTCGCCAGCCAGTAACGAGCGGCGAGTTGGGAAAGGAAGTAGGGCCCCTTCAAGTTGATGCCGATGACTTCGTCGAAAATTTCCTCGGTCGCTTCGGTGATGTCGGCGCGAATGCGCGGGGCGATGCCGGCGTTGTTGACCAGCGCGTCGAGATGGCCGTAGGCGGTGAGAGTCTCGTCAAAGAGGCGCTGGCGGTCGGCGGCGAGTCCGATGTTTCCCCCGACGAGCAGGAATTTTTGTTCCGGGTTGGGCGCGAGTTTTCGGCAGGCGGCGGCGGCGGTTTCAGCGGCCTCCATGTTGTTGGCGTAATGAATCGCGACCGAGAATCCAGCCTGGGCGAGCGTTTCGGCCACGCCGCGGCCCAATCCGCGCGAGGAGCCGGTGACAAGAACTACGGGAAGGGTTGGCATCGTAAGAGAGGAAAGCTTGGGCATTTCCGGGAACAGTGTCGAATCAGTTTTCACTCGACCGCCAACACCTGCACCTCGCCGCATTCGCCGGTCGCCGCCAGCAGTTTTCCGTCCGGTGACCAGGCCACCCGCGTTACGCCGCTTGAAATCTTTGCCCGGCTGATTTGATTTTGCCGCTGCGTCGGCGACCAGACCGCGAGGCTTCCGTCCCGCGCACCCGAGGCGAGCCAGTCGCCCTCCGGTTGATAATGGAGCGCGCTGATCTGGTCCGGATGCCATTCCAATAGCTGTGGCGTGCGTCCCTCCGGCCCGCGGCCCGAGCAATCCCAGACGGTGACCGTCTCGCCACCGCCCGTCGCCAGCCAGCGGCTGCCGCGATGCCACGCCAGTTGCCGCACTTTGGCGGCATAACCGCGCATGTGCATCTCGCCGCCGTTGTCGGTGTTCCAAACATGGATGGAGCAATCCTGATTGCCTGTCATCAACCATTTGCCGGACGGGCTGAAGGCCATGCTCAGGATTGGGTCGCGGGAGCTGAAGGTTTGCGGCGGCTCGTTCGTGGCGTGGTCGCGGACCATGACCTCCGTGCTGGTCGCGACGGCCAGTGACGTGCCGCCGATGATCCACGCCAAGTCCGTCACCGTCTTTTTTGGAATCTTGATCGCCTCACCGGACGTCTCGCCCTTCTCCGTCCAGAACGACAGTGTGTTTCCCGCGCCGAGCGCGAGTAGATGACCACGCTCACCGATCGGCTTGGAACTCCAGGCGAGATGTTCAGCCCACATCGCGCCTGCCTCGTGCTCGGCGAGCATTTTTCCATCAGTTGCATCCCAAAGCTTCCAAGTGCCGTCGCGACCTGCGGTCGCAAGCGCCTGGCCATCGGGACGCCACGCCACCGCGTCGCAGCCGTCCGCATGGGCCTGCTCGAAAAGATGAAGCGCGCGACCTTGGGCCGCATCGTAAATCGCCACCTGACCCGAAACGGATGCGGCGGCAAGGCGATCCCCCTGCGGCGACCAGGCTAGACTGGTATTGAAATCCTCCAGCTTGCCGTGCCAGACAAAGGCGATGGGACGAAGGTTCATAAATGTAGCGGCGGTCTATGACCGTCGCACGATTAATCAGCGAGGCACGACCTGAACCCCTCGTTCAGCTCCTGGCGATCCAGGTTTCGCCCGATGAAGATGAGCGTGTTTTGCCGCGGTTCCGCGCCCCAAGGGCGGTCGGGCCGGCCATCCATCAGCATGTGAACGCCCTGGAAAACGAAGCGCATCTCGCGCCCCTTCACGGCCAGCACCCCTTTCATGCGGAAGATGTCCTGGCCTTTGGTGCGGAGCAGCGTGCCGAGCCAATCGGAGAGTTTCTTCTCGTCGAGGTCGCCCAGCGTGCGGATGCCGACCGACGTCACGTCCTCGTCGTGGTGATGGTCGTGCTCCTCCTCGTGCTCATGATGATGTTCTTCTTCGGAGGCCTTCAGAAAATCAGGCTCGAGTTCGAGTGCCCGTTTCAAGTCGAAGCCGCCCACGTTAAGGACCTTGGTCAAATCGACGGCGGCGTTTTCGGTCTGGTAAACTTTTGCCATGGGATTCATCTTGCGAATCCGCGCCTCGGTCTTTTCCAGTTCGGCAGGCGTCACCAGGTCGGTCTTGTTTAAAAGAATCACGTCAGCGAAACCAATCTGCTCGCGCACCTCGCGCATATCGTCGAAGTGGAGTCCGACATGCTTGGCATCCACAACCGTCACGATGCCGTCGAGGGCAAAGCTTTCTTTTACTTCCTCGTCGGTGAAAAATGTCTGGGCCACCGGCCCCGGATCAGCCATGCCGGTGGTTTCGATCAGAACGGAATCGAATTTATCGCGCCGCTGACGGAGCTTCGCCAGGATGCGGATCAGGTCACCGCGAACGCGACAGCAAATGCAGCCGTTGTTCAACTCGAAAATTTCCTCGTCCGATTGGATGACGAGTTGGTGGTCCACGCCGACCTCGCCAAATTCGTTTTCGATCACCGCGATGCGTTTGCCGTGATTTTCGGTGAGAATGCGGTTCAACAGCGTGGTCTTTCCGGCGCCGAGAAAGCCCGTGATGACGGTGACGGGAATGGGAGTGGAAGGGGAATTCATGGCGAATGGGGGTTGTAAAAAGGTCGAGAATTCCGAGCGTAGAAACTCCGCAACGTTGATTAGGACAGGTTGCCGGTCTTTCTCGCGATGGTCGGTCTGACGACGGTGCTCTCCTGCATTTGCAGCGTCAGCTGGCGGTATTTATGGGTGAGGGTTTCATGCTCGCGACGAAGCTCTTTCAAGTCCTCCTCCAACTGCCGGATGTGCTGGTCCTTGGCCATCTCGACGGCGAGAGAGGCGGTCGATTTGTTCGCCTCCTTTGAGGGTCGTCGCGAGGCGCGCTTTTTTTCAAAATCGACGGCCGCGACCAACGCGGTGAGAGGCAGCGATTGGTGGGTTTTTCCATGCGTGACCAGGGTCTTTTCAGTCACGAGACCTTCATTGATAAATTCGCGCAGGGTGCCCACGGTAGTGGGGCCATAGATTTCCCCGCCGGGCAGCTTGACCAGCCACAGCATTTCGAGGAAATCGATCTCGGGGGCGACGCGCCAGTTTTCATCGCTTTCATCCACCATGTCCTCGGGCGCGATCTGGGCCGAGTTCGCCCATTCCTTGAGCGTTTCCTGGTCCACCGGTCCATAAATGGAATCGTCCGGGGCCTTCTTGACCCGCCAGAGCATCGGCGCCTCCTCGCCTTCCACGACTAAAGGTTCACTCATAAATTAAGTTCCGGGCTTGGGGATAAAAAGTTTTTGCCCTGCCTTCAAGACGCTTTTTTCCGTCAAGCCATTGGCTTTTCGAATTTCGGATACGGTGACGTTCACGCCGTTTTCCTTGTACGCGGCGCAGATCAGCGTAAGCGTTTCACCGCTGGCAACAATATGATAATAGCCCTTTTGCGGTTTAGCCGGCGCAGGGGCGTTGTCCGTGGTCGAAGTACTTGTAGGAGCCGAAACCGCGTCGGGCGGGGGGGCAAGGCTCGTCGCGGCTGCCTGCGTGTCGGGAGTTTTTGCCTGAATCGAAGTCTCCGCTGGTACCTCTGAGACCGACGCGTCTTTCTTCTTTTTGACTGGCTTCGTCGTGCCCGATCCCTTGCCGGCTGCGATCATGCCGGCCACATTATCAATTAAAGTCTGTCGTGCCTTGATTTGCTCCGCCTTAAATTGATCGAGAGCGGCCTGCAAATCGGCCACTTGCTGCCTCAGCGCGGCGTTATCGCTTTGCAACTTTGTCACATCGCCCTGGAGTTTGACGACATCGGCCTTCATTCCATCAACCGACGTCTTCGTTGCTTCCGAATTAGCCTGGATATTATCCAGTTGATCCTCCGCTTTGAGCAACTTTTCGCGCGCGGCCTGTGCGTCTTGCTGCGCACCAGGATCTTGCGCCTGTAACCCGGGCGTCACTGAGAAGCAGAGAGCAAGGATAAGTAGAAAAGGTGAAATTCTCACGGCATGGGGATCCGAGCACCTAACATACGAAGCCCGTTAACTTTCGGCAAGCTCAGCCAATTGCCGCTCATTCAAAATCTTGACGCCCAGCCGTTCGGCGTCACCCAGTTTCGAACCCGCGTTTTCGCCCGCAACTACATAATCGGTCTTCTTGCTCACGCTCGATGAAACCTTGCCTCCCGCCGCGATGATGCGCTCCTTGATGTTTTCGCGTGGCTCGCTCAGCGTGCCGGTCAGCACAAATGTCTTTCCGGCGATCTTGGTTCCGCCTGTCCGGATCGCCGTCTGGTGAGCCTTCATATTCACCCCGGCCTCGCGCAGACGGCGCAGCAGCTCTCGGTTTTCCTCTTGGCCGAACCATTTCACGATGCTCTTCGCTACCACCTCGCCGATGTCGCGGACTTGGCACAGTTCCTCCTCCGTGGCCTTTTCGATTGCCTCGACCGTACCGAAATGACTGGCCAGCGCGCGCGCGGCCCCGGCCCCGACATGCAGAATACCCAACCCGAAAATCAGCCGCCACAAATCGGCCTTCTTACTCGCCTCGATGCCGTCGAGGACGTTCCGCGCCGATTTCTCGGCCATTCGTTCCAGACCTGACAATTGCTCCAGCGTGAGCTGATAGAGATCAGCGGAATCCTTCGCCAGTTTTGCCTCGACCAATTGTTCCACGAGTGACTCGCCCATGCCGTCGATGTCCATCGCGCCGCGCTGCGCGAAATGCTGGATCCTCCGCTGCGTCTGCGCGGGGCACGACGGATTCGGACAGCGCAGGAAAATGCCGTCCCAGCCAAGTTCCGTGCTGCAGGCGGGACATTGCTTTGGCGGCTCGATGGCCTTCTCTTTGCCCGTGCGCGCCTCGGCCACCGCGCCCAGCACCGCCGGGATGACCTCGCCCGCTTTCTCAACCGTGACGTGATCGCCGATGCGGATGTCCTTGCGCTTGATCTCCTCGAAATTATGCAGCGTTGCGCGCGAGACCGTCGAGCCCGCCAGCAGCACCGGTTTCAGTTCCGCGACCGGAGTGATGACTCCCGTGCGACCGACTTGAAACGTGACGCCTTCCAGGGTCGTCACGGCTTTCTCGGCGGAATACTTATAAGCGATGGCCCAGCGAGGCGCCTTCGACGTGGCGCCAAGCGCGTTGCGCAGCCGCCACTCGTTCAGCTTCACCACCGCGCCGTCCGTGGCGTAGGAAAAGTTCTTTCGTGCCCGATCAAGCTCTTCCACCGCGGCGAGCAACTCCGCCTTTGTCGAGCAGAACCAGGTCTTCTCCGGTACGGGCAAGCCCGCTTTCTCGATCAGCTTCAGCCACTCCTGCTGGGTTGCGCACTCGACTCCGCGCAGCTCGCCCGGTCCGTAGAGCACGATTGAAAGCGGGCGTTTCGCCACCAGTTTTGAGTCGAGCTGCTTCAGCGTCCCGGCGGCGGCGTTGCGCGGATTAGCGAACGTCGGCTCGCCCGCTGCTTCGCGCTGCTGGTTCAGCTTGTCGAAGGCCGCGCGTGGATAATAGACCTCGCCCCGCACCTCCAGCACCGGCGCTTGGTTCTTGATCTCCAGCGGCAGCTTGCGGATGGTCCGCAGGTTCGCGGTGATGTCGTCTCCTTTTTGCCCGTCGCCCCGCGTCAGCCCCTGGGTAAGCTTTCCCTTTTCGTACCGGATGCTGACTGCGACGCCATCGATCTTCGGCTCGATCACGAAGCCGAGTTTTTCTCGCTCCAGCGCCTTTTGGATACGGTCGACGAACGCCTCCAGTTCCGTCGCGGAGTAAGTGTTGTCGAGGCTCTGCATCGGGATCGCGTGGGCGACCGAGGTGAAGTGGGGCAGAGGCGCGCCGCCCACGCGCTGGCTCGGCGAATCGGCCGTGCGCAGTTCGGGATGCTTCTCCTCCAGGTCGAGCAGCTCGCGGTAAAGCTGGTCGTACTCCTGATCCGAGACCAGCGGCTGCGCCTCCGCGTAGTAGGCACGGTCGAGCTTGCGGATCTCCTCCACCAGTTCCCGATGTTTCCTGGCCGCCTGCGACATGCCTTATTGAATCCATCCGCCCGCACTTGTCGAGGATCAGTTGAGCTCCGCAGACGGCCGAAACAGCCCGAGAGAGAGATTACTTAACGTGGCGGAAGCTAATCACGTCGACTTCGAGCTTGCCGATGCCGAGGAAGGCCTGGTCGATATTGCCGCGGACCGCGATGGTCTTGCCGACCGGGAGCTTGATTTCGCTATCGAGCTGGATGGTGCCCGTGCCGTCGCAGAAGAGGTAGGTTTCGTCTTTGATCTGCTTGGTGACCTTTCCGACCAGAACGATGTAACGATCATCCACTCCGATGTCGTCGTCTTTGTCTCTGGCCACGATCCAGGCGATGCTGCTGACGTGGTCCTTGGTGTTGTTGGGATTCTCATCCGCTTTGAGGGCGGGGGCTCCAACGAGGGACAGGGTGGCGAGACCGACAAATAATAGCTTCTTCATA
>Ga0206796_1229_pt1 | contig 9962 bp, 5 predicted proteins | sample Alteio_BWOrgCont_68_FD_152895 | JGI IMG/M metagenome (GOLD analysis project Ga0206796, IMG submission 152895) | Enriched cells from forest soil in Barre Woods Harvard Forest LTER site, Petersham, Massachusetts, United States -... | ecosystem: Environmental > Terrestrial > Soil > Temperate forest > O...
GCAGAATTGCGCCTCACGCAGCAGGCGGTTCAGGGTGAAAAGGTAACGCGGGTTGCTGCGCCGCTGATGACCTATCTGCAACAGCTTTCCGGTTTCGCGCATGGTCTTCACCATGGAGCGCGCTCCGTCGATGGTGTTGCTCATCATCTTTTCGCAATACACGTGCAGGCCGGCTTTCAGGCATGCATTGGTCATCGGCGCATGCCAAAAGTCCGGCGTAGCAATCACGACCGCCTGCAGGTCTTTTTCCTTGGCTAACAGGTCTTCATAGTTTTCGTAGGTGCGCACCTCGTTGCCGAGTTTCTTGAGGTAGCGCGCGCCCTCCTGGAGGTGGTAATCCCAGATATCGCAGAGCGCCACTAACCTGACGCCCTCGATATTCAAGATCGACTCGAGCAATACCTGGCCTTCTTCGCCATAACCGATGAGGGCGATATTCAGGGTGCTCAGCGAAGATTTGTGCGCAGCCGCTGTTTGTTGGCTGGAATCTGACTTGCAGCCGTTCAACAAAAGGCTGGCGCCCGCGACCGTAGTCGCGCCGATGAACTCCCGACGATTCAAAAGCGGATTTACCATTTTTTAAGGACCGCAAATCGGTTGTGTTCGGCCAGCAGGAAGGCCCCCGCGACCAGGCCGATATGAATGCCGAGATAGGCCACGCCGTCCGACTGATCGATCAGTACCAGGCCCACCGTCAGTGCGATAAAGAGCAGCCCCTGTAAAAGCAGCGACAGGCGAGTGCCCAAGCCGATCAGGAGCATGATTCCGGCGAGAATGAACGCGGGGCCAAGCATCTTGTCGAAGGCCACCAGCGCGAACTTCGGCAACAGCGGCTCATGAGAGAACTTGTCTCTGAGCGCGGCCGGGATGCCCGAGTAATTGGCCAGCGCATAAGACTTGACGTTCACATTCACCATCACTCCGCTCGCATCCGGCTGGCCTGTCGAAGGATCGATGAGCGGCGTGGCCACGGAGTGATAGGCGGCAAATTTCTGAATACCGACAAGCAGAGCGCGCAGGCCGAGCCAAAGGCGCAAAGCCAGAAAGGCGAACGTAAAATCCCAATTGACTCTGCGGCCGGGATTCAGCCCTCTTTCAATCGAATCAGCCATGTCTCCCCGGTCCATGCCAAGGTTGAATTGCAAAGGTCTTTAGAAGACGGTTTGGCAGCCTACCGGCCGCAACAACGAAAAGCGGCAAAGTCTAGCGAGCCCCTAGCTCATCTTCCATGGCGCGCGGTATTCGCGGGTCATCAGCTTGCTGGCTTCGTGATCGCCGATGATCTTTTCTTCCTTCACGTCCCAGCGGATCTTTTTTCCGGTCAGCATGGAGATGAGGCAAAGGTGTCCTGGAATCGCCGAGTGATGTCCAACTTCCACAGGCGTAAGGGTCGCTTCGCGCGTTCTTACGCAGTCCAGGAAATTCTGCTGGTGATTGGAAGATTCGTAAAGCTTCACTTTACGCAGCTCTCTGGGCAGGTATTTGCCCTGCTTCCAGGCGGGATTCGAGGCGTCAAATCCACCACGATCTACCCACACCCAGCCTTCGGTGCCAATCCACTTCACGCCGCTCTTGATGTCGGGGTAGCCGCCGGCGATGGTCATTGTGATGCCCTGCGGATACTTCAATTCAAACCGGTACTTTGGCGCGGTATTCCAAACCGCTTTGGCCGGCGGCAGTTCGCCGTTGCCTTCCACTTCAGATGGACCGGAGTTGTCGAAATCCAGGCCCCAGTGTGCGATGTCGCAATGGTGGCCGATCCAGTCCAGAAGCTGCCCGGCGCCGGTGTTGTAGTTCCACCGCCATGATTTATGGGAGCGCGCCCTGATGTAAGGCTCCATTTTGGATGGGCCAATCCACGTCTCGTAATCCAATTCCGGCGGAGGATCGGTGACCAGCAGGTCCCAGGCCTTGGTGCCGGGCAGGACCTGCTCCAGGCTCGCGACATTTTCCCCCTGGGCAGCCAACTTGGCCAGCGCCTCCTTTTGTACATCGTCAAAATCCGAGTTGCCGCCCGGCAGGCCGACTTCCACATGGGTTACCGTGCCGATAAGCCCGTTGCGGACGATCTCCGCGGCCTTGTGAAAGGTGGGAACCGAGCGCTGCCACGAGCCCATCTGCCAGATGACGCCGTTCTGCTGGACGGCGCGAACAATGGATTGCTGTTCGGCGATGGTGTGCGCAAGGGGCTTCTCGGCGTAAATGTCCTTCTTGTGGCGCGCGGCTTCGGTGGCGACGATTTCGTGCCAATGATCGGGCACGGCGATCATCACTGCATCGATGTCGTCGCGGGCCAGCAACTCCCGGTAATCGTGGTAGGCTTTGCAATCCTCGGTCCCGTAATGGTCGTTGACCATCTTGACCGCGGCCTGCAGATGATTCGCATCGATATCGCATGCCGCCACCACCTGGCAGTCCGGCGACGCCAGGAAGGATTCGGTATTGCCCGGCCCCTGCCAGCCCATGCCGATCACACCAAGATTGATGGTGTTGTTGGCTGAAGCTCCAGAGCTCTGCCTGGCGAAGGCGGGAAGAACTGCGGGAAGGATCGCGGCTGAGCCGGCTGCCTTGAGGAAGTTGCGGCGATTCAGGGAACGAAGCGGATACGAGTCTGCAGAACGAAACCGATTGAACATAATCAATTTGAATATCACCTTCCCGAGTGAGGTGGCAACCGCAGATGCGGAGTGCGGGGCATCCTTTGTACCTTTTCCCCCCGAGGAAAAGCGGAATGGAGGGAGCCTTGAGGGCCCCCTGGCGGAAAATCCCGAGCCGTTGACCGAGGTAGCCGGCCGGCCTGTTCGCGATTGGGATCTCAACAAATGGACGCCCCCAGGTTTGGGAGCGAAAGTACTTCCTGGATCGTCGTGGACTCGGCTGTGTTCTTAGTCAAGCGGAGATGTACGGGATTCCAAGCACGTGAAGCGTCCCGACTAATAAATCATCCGGCATCGGAAGTTCATTGAATCAATGGGGCGGTGAAAACGCAGGTCCTTCCGCTCGCTGCGCTTGTTCAGGATGAGAACACTTTGGAAGTGAGCTTCAGATTAAGGACACTGGCGGTCATTGCGCCGCATTCTTTGCCGCGAAAAACGGCTATTGATGCGGATTGCAGACAGCGGCCAATTTAAGCCCGCGCTATAATTCCAACATGAGCGGCCTGGTCAACAAAGCGGTTTTGGTATTGAATGCTTCCTACGAGCCGGTAAGCATCTCTTCCGCGCGAAGGGCCTTGACTCTTATGGTGAAGGGAGCGGCCCACGTTGAGGAGCATTATGGCCGGGAGGTTTATCCGGGGATACTGTTGCCCTGCGTGATCCGGCTGCGTAATTACAAGCGGATTCCCATTCGGGTAAGTGTGCTCACGCGCAAGAATATCTACGCCAGGGACCGGCATATCTGCCAGTATTGCGGCGATAAGCTCGATCCGCGCAGGTTGACCCTGGACCACATCGTTCCCGAGTCAAGGGGCGGGCCATTCTCGTGGTCGAACCTGGTGGCTTGCTGTGTGCCTTGCAATCGCAGGAAGGCCGACAGGACGCCGGAGGAAGCGGGCATGCTGCTGTTGCACAAGCCGCGGCCCATGAGCGTCCACACCTCGCGCTATATTCTTCGCCTGGTGGGGTTGGAAGAGGATGCGCGGTGGGCTAAGTACCTTTATGTTTGACTTACAAACGAAATGGAAGTAGGATTGTAGTTATGAAGACGTTATTGCTCAATTCGTGCCTGGACTCCTATCGGGAGGGGTGTGTCTGAGCGAATTGTCTTTTCGTTCTACGCGCCCCGGCTAAGCAGCCGGGGTTTTTATTTGCGCGAGAGTGCGCCAACGCAAGAGCGGGATGCCTTAAGAGCATCTGGTTGAGGGTTGAAATCCCTCCTCTCGTACCATGTACCGGAAGCCGATTGGTCAGGCGGCGGATTGCAGACCCGCTATTGGTCAGTTCGATTCTGACCCGGTACTCCAGATTGGGATGTGGGCGGCTAGGAAAACTGGAAAATCCGCTTGACTTAGAATCAAGACTCTCCGAGTTCGAATCTCGGGCCGCCTACCAGTTATTGCCGATGTGACGGGAATGGGAATACCTGGCTCTCTCAAAAAGAGTCGCGTGCCGGTTCGAGACCGGCCATCGGCACCATGTACGGAGCATTGGCTGAGGCCGGCTTATGGCCGCCTCACTGCTAATGAGCAGTAGCCGTAAAGGGCGCCGTGCGTTCAAATCGCGCACGCGCACAGGAAGTTTGGAGAGTACCGCGGAAAGGTCCGCGATCCGGTTTGAACCCGGAGGCTCCTTCGGGATGGGCGTTCGATTCGTCTACTCTCCGCCATGCAAGCGAGGCAGATACGGTTAGCTGCAACGGTCTGTAAAACCGTCACCCTCTGGGGTTGTGAGCGTTCAAATCGCTCCGCTTGCACCAGTTATATGGTATGTTACTGTTCGCGGAGTGGTAGCGAGGGTCATACGCCAGGCTCGTAATCTGGAAACAGAGGTTCGAATCCTCTCTCCGCAACCAAGGTCACGTCGTCTAATGTCAGGATGCCACTCTGTCTAAGTGGAAGGTGCCGGTTCAAGTCCGGTCGTGATCGCCAGTTCTATTGGGGTACAACGCAATGCGGTGAGCGGCTTGATTCTCAGTCAAGGGCTATCCGGTTCGAGCGTGGAGTGCCCTGCCAAGTTACGGCGCGTCACGCTAATTGGTTCGGCGGAAGGTCTTTCAATCCTTTGGAGTGGGTTCGATTCCCATACGCGCTGCCAGATTTTAGTTGACTTCAGAGAAAGAGTGCGGTAAGTTGAATCTGCAATGACGACCCGAGTCAATCACGGAACTACACCAGCGCAACCGAAATTTGCGCAGGGTACTCCTATGTAAGCCGGGGTCGTAGTCTTGTTTCACCCAACCCCGGCTAACTGCCGGGGTTTTTCATTTGGCGGGTAGCCGAGTGGTAGCAGGCGCTTGACTGTTAATCAAGAGGGGCAATGCCCCCGCCGTGGGTTCGAATCCCGCCCCGTCAGCCAAGCTGTGTTCATAAGTCGTTCGCCGCTCGTTCAATGGCAGGACCGAAGACTCTGAATCTTCAGATCGGGGTTCGACTCCCTGGTGGCGAGCCAGACATTAGTCGGGGATCGTTCAGCGGAAGGACGGCTGATTTTGAATCAGTCAACGCAGGTTCAAGTCCTGCTCCCCGAGCCAGTTGTCTCGGGGTAGTTATGCGAGGGTCGTACAGCGGCCAGTACGGAAGAGTGCCACTCTTCTCACGCGGGTTCGAGTCCCGTCTCTCGCTCCATGCAGCCGTGGCTCAGTTGGCACAGCACCGCCTTCGTAACGCGGAACTCCTCGGTTCAACTCCGAGCGGCTGCTCCAGATTTGCTGGGTAAGCACATGTGGATGTGTACTCCCTCGGTAGGGGAGAGGCAGTCGGTTCGAAGCCGACACCCAGCTCCAGGTTATGCTGGCGATTCCCTGATGGCAGGGAGCCTGCCCTGTAAGCAGGTTTGAGCGAGTTCGATTCTCGCCGCCAGCTCCATAGCGTTTTTCCAGTTGGTGTAAGTCAGGGCCGATGCTGTCGAGTCGCGCTCTTCTCAAGAAAACGCCACCGCGCACTCTGACAGAAACCTCACGCGAACTGGAAGAACGCTCTAAGTGTGGCCGTGGCCGAGATGGATAGGCACTGGATTGTGGCTCCAGTTCACGTGGGTTCAAGTCCCATCGGTCACCCCAATGTGGGGACGTGGTGCTAGCGGGAACACGGCCGGTCTGCACCCGGCAGTCGGGGGTTCGACTCCCTCCGTCTCCACCAGGTTTTGCCGACTGAGCTAGTGAGGTCATAGCGTCTGCCTGAAGCGCAGAAGAACGCGGCTCGATACCGCGAGTCGGCACCAATCGGGGTGTGGTGTAGTGGCATTGCATCCATGTCTTGGGAACATGTGGCGACAGTTCAATTCTGTCCACCCCGACCAATTTTTTTGAGCGCCCGTGGCAGAGCGGAGCTATGCACCTGATTACGAATCAGGACGACGCAGGTTCAATTCCTGCCGGGCGCTCCATAGTTGCCAACCGAATCAAACTGATGTACGCTGTAACTAACTCACGAGAGGAACGCTCGATGCAATTGACCTTCAAACACGGAATAACCAGAATGACCAAGCGGGTCATTTGGGGAGTCGTGTCTTGAGGGTCTGAGTGTGTATCTGCGATAACACCGGACCCGGCCTAGCGCCGGGTTTTTTATTGCTCTTTGACAATGGGGGATGCGCTGAGCGCGGGCAGGACTCCAAATCCAGCCTTGGAGAGTTCGATTCTCTCATCCCCTGCCAGTTAGAGCGGTTTTCCAATTCCCTTGCACTGTTCAGCTCAGTGCAAGGTGGCTTTTTCCTGGGGAAAAAAGCCACTCGGCCGTAGTGGCTTCGGGTTACAGCGATTGGAGAACCGCTATAGGCCACGCATCCAAGGTGGAACGCCGCCCTCATAAAGCGGCCGGACCGGCTTCGATTGCCGGGCGTGGCACCAAACGGGGGAAAGCGCAGGGCGCGGCGGGGACTTATAAACCCTGTAGCCGGTAGATGACCGGTGCCAGACGGGTTCGATTCCCTCTTCCCCTTCCATGGGTGCGTCGTATAGCGGCTGATTATACCTGCCTCTTAAGCAGGCTGACGCTGGTTCAAATCCAGCCGCACCCACCAATGTTGCGGACCGCTGGTGTAAGGGCTGCATCACTCCCTTTTAAGGAGTCGGGTCCGGGTTCAATTCCTGGGCGGTCCACCAATGCAGCCGTCGTCCAACGGATCAGGGCCTCGGTCTTCTAAACCGAAGATGCCAGTTCAATTCTGGCCGGCTGCTCCATGAACCCGTCGTCCAACGGAAAGGGCCTTGGTTTCCTAAACCAACGATCGCAGTTCGAGTCTGCGCGGGTTCACCAAGTTATTGCGCGTGTAGTTCAACGGAAAGAGCACAAGCCTCCGAAGCTTGAGATGGCAGTTCAATTCTGCCCACGCGCACCATGCCGGGTTAGGTCAACGATAGACCGCTTGTCTTACAAACAAGCTACGAGGGTTCGACTCCTTCACCCGGCACCATCCACTCGTCGTCCAGCGGCAAGGACCGCCGACCGATTATCGGCAGACCTGAGTTCGAGTCTCAGCGAGTGGACCAACTTTGCGAGTGTGGTATAGGGGTTGTGCCGCGGGCTTCCAATCCGCTGACGCCGGTTCGATTCCGGCCGCTCGCTCCAGGTTTCGTTTTAAAGGTGGTTGCATAAATGATGTTTTACTAACGGGCAAAATCCCTCAGGGGCTAAAGCCCGTGTTTTATGCGGCGTTTTCGGCACGACTGAAGTCGTGCCCTTTCAAAACTGCGCTTAACCTTTACGGCACGGGTGAGGCCATGACCTTTCAAAACTGCGATTATGCAACCAGATCAAGGGCCTCACGCTCATCGGCTTGATTCTCAAGTTGCGGAAGCATTGCTGCAATTCCAGTGTCCGCTCTTGGCCGCTTGCCTTAGCTCACCTTCATATATGTCGTGTAAGGCCGCGATCCCATCCATGTGAACGGCAGCATTGTCACCGGCCCGGCCGCCGAGTTGACCTGCCATCGCCGTTCGCTCACGCGCTTCGCCGCCAGCAACTGTTCCCGCGTCACCTTCGGCAGCGGAGCCGTCTGCTCTTCCTTCACCGCGATCAGCACCAGCGGGCCTCGGAGAAGCGCAACAGTGTCCGCGTGCTGCGCATCGATCGCTTCGAGGCGCATCTTCAGCGGAAGCTCAAGCTCCACGCGGTCTCCAGACTTCCACTCGCGGCGCATCGCGGCAAATTGCCCCGGCGCCGCAAGACCCTTTTGCCGCGCGCCGTTCACGAAGATCTCCGCTCCCTGCGCCCATGCCGGGATGCGGAAATGGAGCGTCAACTCCGTTGGTTGTGAGCTCGTCACTGTGAAGGCGACGCGATCCTCGAAAGGATACTCGCCCTCCTGCGTCAGCGAAAGCGCAGCCCCGCTTTCATTCCAACGCAGCGTCGACGGCACGTAGAGATTGACATAGACTGCCTGCGGCCCGCGGAGATAGGTGTTGATCCGATAATCCGCCGCCACCTGCGGCAGCGTGCCCGAGCAACACGCCCAGCGAGCTTCCTTGTACACGCGCTTGCCGTCGAAGTTGTAGTCGGAGTAATAAAAATTTTCTCCGTTCTCCTGCAGCGGCATCGCGCCCAGCACGGTGTTGTACATCATGCGCTCCATGCTGTCGCCGTAGCGGGCATCGCGGGTCACGCGCAGCAGATAGCGCGTCAATTTGAAGTGCGCATAACTGCCGCACGGAGTCTCAAAGCTGTGATGGGTGTTGGTCAGGCTGTCGTAGACGGCACTCGAGCCCGGCGCGCGCAGCGTCTCATCCGGACCCCAGCCGCCGGTGGCGAAGCTCTGCCCCTCCAGCATGGCAAAGGCGTTTTGGGCCGCGCGCAAATGCTTCTCGCTCCCGGCGACCATGTAGGCCATCATTGCCGAACTCAGCGAATTCACATAGCTATACGCGTGTCTCCCGTTCATCACGTTCTCATTGCGCGACAGCGGATCGAACCAGGTTTGGTCGTCGAGGTACTGCAGTCCAAGGTCGTAATACCGCTGGCCTGCGCCACGATGGTAAGCCAGAAACAAATTCTCCGGCATGGTGTAGGACTCGTCCCAGGTCCACGAAGCGTCAGCCGGATCCTTATCTGTCCGCCACGGATGGTCGTGTTCCACCGCGTGACCCGGCAGGTGGGGCAGCGCCGTATTGGTGGTCTGCTCCAGGATCGCCAACGCCTGCGGGTCCTTCACATAGGTGTGCGAATCGAGCAGGCCCAGCAGCAGCTTGTCGTAGGTGTAAGCAGGAAAACGATTCTTGTCGTAGAATTCCGCCGTGATGGTCTGGGCATAGAGGCGATTGAGGCGCAGGACTTTCTGGCGCGTCGCCTCTTCTCCTGTAATTGCATAAACGCGCGCCAGCGCACTCACCCATTGCCCAAAGGTGCATCCCGGAGCGAAGCCGAGATCGAAGCCCTTGCGATAGTCATAATTCGGATCGTAGGCGTACCACCCGCCCAGGTCCTCGCCGGGCGCGGCCATGCCGGACATCTGGCGAAACGGCTTCAACAGGCTGTCGTCGCTGAGAGCCATCAGGACTGCATGGGTGTTCATCAACTGCGATTCGTGCCGATCGCTGGCCATCGACACATCGCCATAGCCAAACTCCGTGAGCGGAGCGGCCAATGCCTGCTCGGCTCCCCACGCCTCACCGCTGCGGAGCCCGCCGCCGGCAACCGCCGCGGCCGCCAAAGAACCCGTTTGAAGGAACTGTCTGCGCGAAATCGCCGGTCTTCTCTTTAGCCAGGTACTCATCGGAACCAACCACCCCCAAAACTCACCTCAACATCATGCATCTGTCCGGGCATGGCTGTCACCTGCGAGAAATGGCGAATATACGCTGCTCCCGGCTGGATTCCGTCGATATCTAGCTCATATACCACCAATTGGTCATCTCCCAACTCGATAACGCGTGTATCCTCCTTAGCAGGTGCTCCGTCTCCTCTATCCGCACGGGACGGCGCCGTTTTGGCCAGATTTGTTACTGGGGATCCGACCGTAAAGAACCGACCAATAAGCCGGTTCGGGGATGCGGCCACTCGATTGAAAAACGTGTGCGAGTGCCGGAATGTTAAACGGGAAAACCAATAGAACGGTGAATCATGCCCGCAGTTGCGCCGGCGGGCATGATCTTAATTCTCTCCAAAGCGATTTCGACCGTTCCGCGCAAAGCGAGCTCCCATGATCTCATCAGTTTCTCTTCCCTCTGTGTTGCTTCGATTCAGGTGGATAAAAGTCACCCCGATTCTTGTGACTCTGGCAGGACTGTTGGTTCCGATGGAGTCGCACGCGCAGGGTGCGTTCAAGGCCTACAGCGGAGGGGAGCACACGCGCCCCCTTGTGACGCAG
>Ga0206796_1231_pt1 | contig 9900 bp, 10 predicted proteins | sample Alteio_BWOrgCont_68_FD_152895 | JGI IMG/M metagenome (GOLD analysis project Ga0206796, IMG submission 152895) | Enriched cells from forest soil in Barre Woods Harvard Forest LTER site, Petersham, Massachusetts, United States -... | ecosystem: Environmental > Terrestrial > Soil > Temperate forest > O...
TTCCGATTTAGGCGAAGAAATTACTACTGTATTTTTAATTCCACCACGCAATTACGTTGAAGTATCCTCAAGTATGGTAAAAGGTTTGATTGGTTCTGAAGGTTGGGAAGAATTAGTCCAAAAATATGTGCCTGAACCAGCTTTCTTAAAAATGAAGAAATGGTATAACATCCATACTAAAAATCTGGCCAAAGAATGAGTCTGCACCTGCAAATAGATGCGGTATCCAGTTTCAAATTATTATCCAAGCACAGCAGCTGCAGAAACTAAACTAAAAGAGATTAAACTATAAATATGCTAAATAATAAATTTTTATCCATTCTCAAGCAATTAGTACTTGAAGTACTTACTTTTAAATATCCTACTGATAAAGTATTAACTAACTTTTTTCGGGATAACAAAAAACTTGATGCTGAAGAGCGTCATATAGTTGCCGAAACGGTGTATGGATTATTAAGAAATTATTATAAAATAACAACTATTATTAATAAAAAAAACACTCTTGACTTAATTGGTATCGTTTGGCTAAAAATTTTAAAGCTAGAACCAAAATTACTTAAATCCATAACTGGAATTAACTTTGCACAATTGGAGCAACTACACTTTAAGGATGATTTCTTAAGTATCACTGAGTTACCCCAATGGATTACTGATCGCTTAACTAAATATAATTCACTTGAAGATGTTATTGCCATGGCCCAATTCTTGCAAACTGAAGCCCCCTTAGACTTAAGAGTAAATATCTTAAAAACCGATGTTAAATCAGTATTTGCTACCCTTATTGCTGAAAAACTGGACCCACAACTCATGCAGTTTTCGCCCTATGGAATTCGCTTAACTCATAAAATTTTTTTAGCTAAACATAACTTGTTTACCAAGGGTTTAATTGAAGTACAAGATGAATCAAGCCAAATTGCAGGAATGCTATTAAACCCCAAGCGAGGGGATATGCTAGTTGATTTCTGTGCTGGAAGTGGTGGTAAAACACTGATATTGGGTATGCTAATGCGCGGTTTAGGTAGAATTTATGCTTTAGATGTACATGAAAAACGCTTGAATAATCTAACCCCGCGTTTAGCTCGTTCCGGATTATCTAATGTCTACCCGCGTTTAATTGCTCATGAAAATGATAGTAAGATTAAACGTCTACATGGAAAAATCGATCGAGTATTTGTCGATGTACCCTGTACTGGATTTGGAACACTAAGACGTAATCCAGAATTAAAGTTCCGGCAAAAAGAGAATAATCTGCCTGAAATCAATGCTAAACAATTATCTATCCTAACTGCTGCAAGTAAATTAGTTAAATCCGGTGGCCATTTAGTCTATGCCACGTGTAGTATTTTGCAGTGTGAAAACCAAGATATTGTAAATAAATTTTTACAGGATAATTTAAATTTTAAGTTAACTCCGGCCAATCTTGAACTTAATCAACCCAAACTAATAGATTCCGATGGATACTTAGTATTATTACCACATATCCATCATACTGATGGTTTTTTTGCCGCATTATTACAACGTATAGACTAAGGATTATGAAAATGAAGCAATATTTTAATTCTACGCAAACTAAAGAAATCTGCAGATTTTTATTTATGGCTGCATTAATTGGCTTATTTGCTGCAATATTTGCTGAATGTTGTAATATAGCTTTTGACTATTTCTTATATATGTTTCATCATGTTGGCTATTGGATACTTATTATCATCCCAATTGGAGCTTTAATCATTAGTTATTTGATAAAAAATTATTTTCCTGAAGCTGGAGGTAGTGGTGTACCACAAGCTCTAGCCCTTAGTCATACAGATGATTTAACTAAACTCAATTGCTTCTTTGTACCTAAAGTAATATTTACCAAATTTGTTTTTATTGTTTTAGGTACCAGTATTGGTGCAACAATTGGTCGTGAAGGACCAACCGTACAAATTGGTGCAACAATTATGCTCTTAGGTAAACAAAAATTAACCAATGCCAAAAAAAAATTATTACTGGTAATTGGTGCTGCTGCTGGACTTGGTGCAGCATTTAATACTCCTTTAGGTGGGATTGTATTTATTTTGGAAGAATTGGCCAAAGGCTTACCCCTACGCCTAAACCTAATTAAAGTCACAGGAGTAGCAACGGCTGGAGTTGTAGCTGTTTGCTTAGAAGGTAATTATTCTTATTATGGCCGAGTTAGCCGTAATTTATTAGATTATGATTGGCACATCTTTCTAGTTGCAATAGTAATTGGGATATTTGCTGCAATCAATTGCTTTATTTTTACACAAATGGTTTATTATACTACCGTCTCACCCAAAAGTCTGATCAACTCTTGGCGCAAAAAACACCCATATATATCAAGTTTAACTTGTGGTTTCTTAATTGCTGGAGTTGGGATCATGTCCGCTGGCCTATCATTTGGTAATGGCTATGTGGAAAGTAGAACATCTTTGGCGGGACATCAAGTATTACCCGATCTTTACTATATTTATAAAATGCTAAGTTCATTATTTTCAACGGCTTCAGGCGTACCAGGTGGATACTTTGCTACTAGTCTTGCTATAGGCAATGGCATGGGGAGCTTTATTCACCACATATTTGCTGTAGCCAATACTCAACAATACTGTTTACTCGGCATGGTAGCATTTCTTGCAGCTTTAACACAAGCACCAATCACTTCATTAGTAATGGTATTACAAATCACGTCTACGCAAATATTTTCCTTACCTTTAATTGTTGCCGCATTAATTGCTACCTGGATTACTCATTTATTAGGCAAAAGTATTTACGAATATCAAATTGAGGAACTTCTTTCAGACCATAGATGATGGTCAAATGATTTTAGGTTGTGATAAGTAGCTATATTCATCGAGCTAAGGTTTAGAAGGTTAAAAATTTGGGGACCGTTACACTTCAGCATCAAGCAAAATGGCTAATTGAATACAATAATGATTCGAACGATTGCTCCAAGCATGATTCGTGCCACGTTGAATCACGATATCTCCGGCTGTCAATAATGTTTCTTGTTCTTCAGTAATAAGGTATATTTCACCTGACAAAATAATAATATAATCCAATGTTTGGGTTTTGTGCATCAATGAATGTTGTTCACCTGAATTAATGGTTAATTTATCAACTTTTAATTCAGAATCTGGAGGTATTTTTACATATCGAAAGTATGAACCGTTTTTGGGTGTGCATGGAAATAATGTATTAGGAATAATTAATTCTTGGTTTAAATCTACAGGCATCGTATTTGTTGCCCATATATCTGAAATAATTAAACCAGGAATTTCTTCCGCTACATTTGTAACAATTTTGTCTCGGACAATCGTAGATTTACCTTCATCTGTATGGCCGGTTACTATAACTCGAGGAACTATTTTAATATTTTCCATATGTGTGAGTTCCCTATATTAAAGATTAGAACTGATTATATCATAATGCGGAAATTATTTCATCTAAGTAATACCTGGTTGGCTGCCCAAATACCAGTTTGAGCTGCACTATCTGTCCATGGCAAGCCAAGATAATCTCCAGCTAACCAAAGTTTATTATTAATCTTCCTAGAATCTCTATATTGCTGTACACGAGCAGCATGGCCAACTGGAATACAAGGCATGGCATATTGCCAACGAGATACATTCTTTGTATCAACATGGATATAGAGATCTGGAAAAATCATTTCAATATCTGACTTAATTTCTCTATAAATTTCCTCATCTGTCAAGATAAGCATTTTCTTTGCCCATTTATCCGATAGCATAGCATTGATGAGATATCCACACTCGCTCTGAGTGGCTAACTTATTATTTTCAATAGTGAGTGCCGCAACTTTGTTATTTCCTTGAGGGTTAAACAAAAACCCATATATAGAAGAAATAGTGGAAGGTGGTGTCCAGCTGCTGGTAGTTAATAAAGAGATAGTTATACTTGAACTATATGATGTATCAAATAATGCTAGCATTTCGGGATCTGGGTTTTGTACTATGTTTTTTGCAGTTGCTGCAGGTGTAGCAAGAATAATATGTTTGGCTCTAAATATACCTATGCTAGAGATGGCCTCAATATATGTTGGTGTTTCATTTATAGCCAATACCCGCGCACCCAATTTTACGTTTAATCTATCCGCTAATTTTTGGGGTAAACTTCCCATCCCCGTTGCTAAGGCTATCGTTTGAGATTTATATGCATAAAATGTGGCTACTGCTGCTGCCATTGCTGCTGATGAATCATTAAGTGATTGAAAGTATAAACCATTAAAAATTGTTGCGCTCAGTTCATATGCAACAGATTTACCAAAGTTTTTAATCATCCACTCACTTGCTGATTGAGCATCATATTGCAACCACGAGGTAATATCATTTAGAGGAACTGAGATTTGCTTCTTAAGACCAAATAATTTTAATTGCTTGAAGGCTAAAAATAGCAGTTCCCAGATTGATAATACGTGGCTTGAAAACAATCCCCATGGTTTTCTAGGATTAAATACAACTAGTTCTTGATTTTTTCTGACTATTCCTACGGATTCATTCACCGCTATAAGGTTATTACTTAATTCAACTTCGTCAATTAATTTAGGAATAATGGTGTATGCACTTGAGAGAAATTGTGCTCCACAATCAACTAAAGCATTACCAAGTTGGATAGTCTTCATTCGCCCACCAACAATATGCTCGGCTTCTAAAACAACCGTATTAATACCAAATTGGTTTAATTGCCATGCAGCAGCCAAACCAGCTATTCCAGCTCCAACAATTATTACAGTAGTGCTTAATGGTTCATCCATAGTTGTGACAAAGTTATTTACAATGAATAAGTTGTAGGTATTAAAAGTTACTTGCATTATTCTAACCTAATTTTTGGATGCTTTATATAACAATTTCAACTTATTCAAAATTTAAGCCAGATCTATTCTTAGGGGAAATAGTATAAATATAGAGTACTTAATTTAAATCTATGCAAAATTTTTATTTTTCCATATTAGACTCAGATGATCAATAAAACTACTTGATAAAAAATATCAAATTTCTTTTACATTGACAGAAAATTCATAATATTTTCTTATTTTATAATATATTGGTAGTAAATCACAGCAATCCGTCTCTAAGTAACTTAATTTGTTTCTGTGAGTAAATTCTATTTTTCCTTTGGTTTATTTTCAAATATGGTATCATAGAGTCTAATTACTAAATGAGTTTTTACTCATAACAGTTGGTAATTAAAACTCGCACAATATTATAAAATTATTTTGAAGGATAAATATCATGAAAAATTACTTATACATTTTAGGCGTTGTTGCCAGTGTTAATGCTTTTGCTGCTAACACAGTTCTTGGTAAGAGCACATTCGTCAACAGTTCGAATATTGCAATTACTGCATCAACTAATAGTTATACAGGAATTGTTTGTAATGGTTATACTTCTACCGTTCCGAGCCAAACTATTCCGGTACAACCAAATAGTTCCATTGAAGTTATTACTTCATTTGATTCTTCCTCATGTACTTCATCTCAAAGCATGGTAAACAAGTAATTAACATTCTGGTGTTATAAAATAACGCAGAGTATATTATACTCTGCGTTATTTTATTTGTAGCTTACCATAGGGTTGTAAATGCGTGATTGACAAAAAACTGCATTAACTATTAAATTCTAATTCCCGGTAAATAGTTGATGTATGATAACCAAGCATCAATGTAATTTCTGCAAGTGTTATTCCTTTATATAACAATTTCACATAACCTTATTTTTGTTTCTGCAATTATGTGACATAGTGGTTACCCATAATAACAACTCCGTAATGAATAGTTTGCTCCAAAATTTTAATGAATTATTATTAAAGCATTTTTTTCTATCGAGTGCGTTTTAGATTTCAATGTACCGTAACATTAACTTGAAGCATTACTGATTATGGGAATTTACTCAGAATGGACAAATAAAGATCCTAGGTTCCATCCTTGTCTGTCATCTTGAACATAATATTTATTCCCATTGCCACTATTACAAGGAAATTCATCTTCACTTGTTGGCGTAATAAGCATAATTCTACCGTCTGGATTAAGAGAGTTACCATCATTAAAAGCTGCTGGAACACTGCAAATAGCTAATACATAACCACTCGAATTTTCTATATATAAACGTATCCTACCAGTACTACTAACATATTGATTGCCATATGTTGGATTAACATTCATAAGATCAGCTTGTTGAAACGCATCATGAGAAGTAACAGTAATATTTATTTTTCCTCCGTTTGGAGCTGCAGTAATTCCTTCACTCGCAATCCACGTATCATTGTCAGAATTAGAACCGTTAGGTGCTGGCAATGAAGTAGATTGATAATCTACATATTCTGAAGTATCGTTGACAATATTAAAATTCTCTGTTGAGGGAAGGGTACCTTTATGTACGTATAATGCGTCTGAGCCATGGTCTTGATCATCTTGGATATAATAACCACTTCCGCAGGCAAGTGCATCCTGAGGATTTTGGGTGATAATCATGATACTAATAATACTAACAATACCAACAGCAACATAACTGAAAGCAACTGGAATTGTACATTGGTTACCATTAACGTTAAAAGTAACAATATAAGCACTATTAAAGCCATTAAGATAATTAGGATTAATAAAGGGCAATGCTGCACCCATTTGAAAATTATCGGAAGAAGTAACATTTATGTTTCCTGAATTAGTAACCTGCCATTCGTCCAAGTCTGGATTAAGATACTCTTGAAGAGATTCTACATACACACCAGCTGATGATTTATTATCTATAGGAATAGTCCATAATGTATTGTATGCTATGATAGACTTACTTGCTATTGCTAATATAGCTATTGTTGATCTTAATTTTATAATGTTTCCCCACAAAATATATATTATTTAAGCTCTTATTTATACCCTGTATTGTAGCTAACTTAACTTATGCTGACAATAGCCTAAAAACGAAAACAGTGTTTCTGTGTAGAAACAAAGTAAGTTATAATGCCAATGAATGTGATTGTTGCTAGGCAGTAGTGCAAGTCCATTACAAGCCAGTTCTTTATTTGGTAGTAAACAATTACAAAATTTGGCTAAACTTAAATAAACAGGTTTGGAAAATATATGTTATGTAGAATTTGAAAGAATTTTGTGATGCGATAGATGTGACATCCAACACAACATAATTGACTTCGCGACATAAGCACTTAAATGTACAATTTACGGAATCAGCAAAACAAAGCAAAAAGTTATAGTGAATGAGTGTAACACTTCAATAATATAAACCATAACAACTCAAACAGTTTTCGAAATTCTCAATAATAAATATTCTATCCTGTTGCCATCTATTGTAAAATATGCTTTTCATTAATTCATAAAAGGAGAAACACGTCATGGTAAAAGAGATTAAAGAAGTATCACTTAAAAATACTAAAGAGCAAATTTTAGCTGCATACAATGAAGCATTGGAACAAACTAAAAATAAACAAATTACCCCATTGGAAGAAAAAGCTATTATTAACAAGACCAAACAAGTGGAAGAAATTAAACAATACGGTTATGATAAATTAAATAATCAATTAAATCAAATTGGATCTGATTTTTTAAAATCATTAGAAGTATTTAGTAATTCAATTAATTCAGAATATGAACAATTTACAAAATTACAAAATGTGATAGAATTGGAACAACAGCATTTAAATGATTTGTATTCAATTAAAGAGAATGCAAATACATTATCAGCGATTATCATTGCCAATGCAAAACAAAAGGAAGAATTTGATGCTAATATGGAAGCAGAAGAGCAGCAATGGCAAAGCAAATTAACAGATTTAGAATTTGATTATAAAAATAAGAAAATTGAACTTGAAAAACAGCGTAACCGTGAAGAAGATGAGTATAATTATAATCTTACTCAAAAACATCGTATAGAGGCTGATAAATATGAACAAGAAAAACAAGAAATGTTAAAACAATTGTCTAATCAAAAACAAGAGATTGAATTACGTGAAAAATCGGTTATCGAAAAAGAATATGAGTTTAATGAATTACAAAATAAAGTAGCTAATCTTGAAAATGATACACAAGCTAGAATTCAAGCTGCAGAACTAGAAGTTACAAAATCATTGCACCAAGAATTTAAATTTACTCAAGCATTAAAAGAAGAGCAAGCCAAACGGAGTGTAGAATTGTTACAACAAAAGATTGAATCTTTACAACAAAAAATAACAGAACAAGATAGCATTATTAACAATTTAAATAACCGGCTTCAATTGGCTCAAGAGCAATCTCAACAGATTGCACATAAGGCGTTAGAGACCTCAATTCAGAGAAATGTAATAATAAATCCCAATGAAAATCAAGTAAAATAAATGTGAATAAATAATTCTAATTTTTTTTAATTTTGCAAGAAAACCAATGTTTATCAACTTGTTGGATCAGAATGAAAAAGAACTTATCCCAGGATATAAAGCTAGGTTTATTCATACCAAATACTTAACCTGTGTTTATTGGAACATTGATGCAGGAGCAGCTTTTCCCGCTCATTCTCATATGCATGAACAAACTATAGTGAGCCCCGTTGTCAATACCAAATTTGATCACTCTCAAGAAATAATCACTTAATTAAGCAGCTTCCTTAGCGGTTGCTACTTTTTTATCTAGTTCACAATAAACTAAATATTCTTACCCTGATTTAGTTGCATACTAATTTCATAATATCTTGCCGGTTGTTTGTATCCCAAACTGGAATGTAATCGTCGATTATTGTAATATGAAATATAGTCATGTAACTCGGTTTTTAACTCCTGTAAATTCTCCACTCCAGCTAAATGAATACATTCGTACTAATGGTACGCAATATTCGTTCAATCCAAATATTATCTGCCCAGCGTCCCTTACCATCCATACTTATAATGATTTTATTTAGCCGTAACCTTTCAATCCAGGCCGTACTGGTATATTGAATTCCTTGATCTGTGTTAAACACAACTGGTGGTCCATATTTCTTAATACTACGCTCTAAACATCGAATACAGAACTCTGCATCCAATGTGTTACTTATTTCATAATCCAATATCATGCGGCTATAGATATCAACTATAGCTACTAGATACACGTGGCCTTGTGGTGGCTTAACGTAACTAATATCACTACACCATGCTAGGTTTGCCCGATACATTTCCATATTCTTAAGTACATACGGATATTTGTAATGGGTCGGGTTACTTTTACTCGTATTCTTCTTGGGCAATATACCACGAATCCCGAGTTTCTTCATTAACCTACGTAACTTCTTATGGTTCACCCATATTTCGTGGTATTCCCATAAGTCTGCTTGAATTGAACGCCAACCTTTGTTATTACGTTCTAACCAAATATCCAAGATTAAATTGCATAAGTCACTGTCTTTATCTTTAACTGGCTTATAATACAAACCATTACGACTTAGACTTAATAAGTCACAACACCGCCTGATACTCAATTTAGTCGCACTCTTTTGCAAATACTTTAGGCGATCCTTTAGCGGTATTTGCTGACAAACTTTTTTAGATAATCAACCTCCATAGTCAGCTTGCCAATTTGTGAGTACAGCTTTTGTTCAGCTTCTTCTGGAGATCTTTGTACCTTTAGCCCAAATGCATTGGCTGCATTTGATGCCAACTCACTCTTCCATTTACTCACCAGACTAACAGCTACATTATATTCTGTCGCTATTTCAGAAACTGTCTTATTACCTCTTAGTGCTTCTAATGCCACTCTAGCTTTAAAGCTATTATCATAACTCGTCTTTTTACCCACTTTTGTACTCCTAAAAATAATTAGAATTTTAACCTAATTATTTCTATTTCAGTGGATCAAATTTCAGGGCACATTATAGAGAAATGTATTCTCCTGCTAGTCATAAAGCGGGCTAATGCTAGGTAATTGGCA
>Ga0206796_1232_pt1 | contig 9870 bp, 4 predicted proteins | sample Alteio_BWOrgCont_68_FD_152895 | JGI IMG/M metagenome (GOLD analysis project Ga0206796, IMG submission 152895) | Enriched cells from forest soil in Barre Woods Harvard Forest LTER site, Petersham, Massachusetts, United States -... | ecosystem: Environmental > Terrestrial > Soil > Temperate forest > O...
GTGGTGAGATCGACGAATTCTTCGGTGATGATCATGGTCGTGCTTCTACGATAGCTCGGGGAACGGATGCGCGGTTTTCTGCGCGGTGACCGAACATTCTGCGCCAATCGCTTCCGTGATGCCGACTTGCGAGGACAAATGTCTCCTTCGATGAGAATCGGGGCGAGTGGGCGGTTGCCAGGGTTCCCCGCGGCAGAATTCTCAATTCTCATTGCGCGCGCCAGTTGGCCTCTGCACCTTTTGTGGCGAGATTACCGTGTCTTTGGAGGTTCGCATCGCAGCCTAGAAGAGGATCTTCAGCGCGAACTGGACGATACGCGGATCGGCGGCAGAACCGGGATGCAGGAACGACGATGGTCCATAGACACCCTGCACGCACGAGCTATAACCAAAGTTATAGGTGTAGCCGTTGTTCGGACCGTAGCAGTCTGGCGCCGAGTTGTTGACGCTGGTGAACCGCGGGTGATTGAAGACGTTGAAAGCCTCGGCGCGGAACTCAATCGTCGTCCTTCTCTCTATGGGGAAATGTTTGAAAAGCCCCATGTCAAAGTTTGACGTTCGGGGCAGGTGGAGCGAGTTGCGGCCGGAATCGCCAAAGGTGAGACCCTGTGGCGCATTGAAGGCGGAGGGGTTGAAGAGCAATGGGCCATAAATACCGGACTGAACTTTGTTTCCGGCGAAATGGCTGACCTTCGTGCTGATCCCGGGCGCCTTATCGGCATAGGACCCGGTTCCCGATCCATTGGCGACGCCGGCGTTGTCGTAGACGGGGGCCACAATGAAGAACGGATCGCCGGTTTGAATCTCCGTGATCCCGGAAAATTGCCAGCCACCCAGAACACTCCGGTCAAGAGCGCTATGCCGGGCCAGAGAGGGAAGCGTGTAGATGTAACTGAAGTTCAGGATGTGGCGCTGGTCAAAGTCCGAGCTGGCTCGGTTCCGATTCATATGGTAGCTGTCAACGAAGCTGCCGCTGTAACGGTCTGAAGTGTTATCGATCGAGTGGCTATAGGTATAGGCCACGGTTAACTGCAGGTCGGCTGCGGTACGGCGCCCGGAAACCTGAAGCGCGTTGTAGCTGGAACTGCCCCCGAAATCGATGCCGTCAATCGTGTCAAAGCCGGGGAAATTGGTACGGTAGTAGTCCGGGTCGACATTGCCGCAGGCGACATCCAGATGCACCTGGGCGACGCCGGTGACAGGCGTCCCATCCGGCAGCGTATCGTTTGCGCAGGAAGCGTCGGTGATTGGAACTCCTTTGGAAAAGGGATTTTCGCTGGCGGGCAGGTCGGAAATCTGATTGAGATCGCTCTGCAATGTGAGATGAGTTCCATGCGATCCCACATACGATATGGTGGCCATCGTATTGCGCATGAGATCGCGCTGAATATCGAGGTGCCATTGCTGCATGTAAGGCCACTTGGCGCTGCTCGTCGTGTGAGCATAGTCAAATGGATACACTGAGGCGGATATCGAGGTCGGCGTCATCGGGAAATACTCACCCTCCGCGATGCTGGTATAGCCCGGGATGTAGAACTCGATCGCGTTCAGAGTAATTGGCGGCTGCCCCTCGAGCGATTCGGCGTTGTCCTCGTTGCCGTTGGTGTGGTCATAGAAGATTCCGTAGGCGGCGCGTATCGCCGTCTTTCCATCTCCAAAGGGATCGTAAGCGAAGCCGATACGAGGAGCCGGATTCCAGATATGCCCCTTCATGCAGCCGTCGGGAATACCGTTTTTCCCGCATTGCACCATTCCCGTGAGGGTCTTCACGCTCTGGCCCGGAGGGAAGACCAGAGAGCCGTCAACCGGACTGAGGGTGGGCGCATTTCCCGGAACATAGGCGGCTGGGTCGAAGTTGTAAGCCATATCATTCTTCTCCGTATAAAGGCCGAAGAAGCTCATGCGAAGGCCAAGATTTAATGTGAGCTTCTTGGTCGCGCGCCAGTCATCCTGAATGAATGGCTCGAAAATCTTGAACTGAAAATGGTATTTTGGCTCGTCGTTCGCCTGCGAATAGGTTGCGATCTCTCCCATGAGGAAATCAGCAAACGAGACACCGGTGCTGGGGAGAGGGCCAGCCGGGACCGTATAACTGGACCCGCCGTTGGCGTAAAAACCAAGCTCGCCCTGCGTCCACTCCTCCGCGTCCTCGTTCTTCTGGTTTGCCGTGAAGTAGAAGCCGGTCTTCAGGTTGTGCGAGCGAATTAGTTTCGTGAGGGTGTCGCGATAGGTGTAAGTGGGGTTGGAATTGTAGAAAGGCGTAGGCCCGGCGTCCTGAACCATGCCGCTGTAACTCACCCCGCCGCCGACGCTGAGCGAAGGCACCTTTCCGCCGAAACCGTTGTTGTACAGACTGCTCATGTCGAGTCCGGCTGGTGTGTCAGCCGCGGAAGTGGTGTTGGTAATGGAAATATGATTTGCGCCGTAACCGACCATGAACTGGTTGGTCAGGGTTGGTGATGCAGTCCACTGAAGAGTGGCAACCATGGAGACACCCGGATAGATCTCGTGCCCGGGAATGCCTGGGACATTGGAGTAGGCCCACGGAGTTGAAGTCTTATAGGTGACGGTGTCCTGATCGTGAATGTATCGGAAGGAAAGATGAAGGCTGGGTTTGATGTTGTCGTCGATCCTGAAAAGCTCCTGATGCGAGGTATAGGGCGCCCCGGCTGCCTCGCGAAGGAACGGATAGCCAGTGGCCGTATCGATTACGTTGGCCTGGGGAAGGTAATTGAGGAGAACTCCGGCAGTGGGCTGGGCTATATAGGCCGCTATGCTGTTGTTCGGAAAGCCGGTGAAGCCGCCGTCCTGGGCAGCGTCGGGCGCGTAGGCCGGGCAATCCGGATAATAGGGATATCCGCCACCTATGGTCCTTGTAAATACTGTGCCGGGAGTTGGGCAGACAGCGCTGAAATCGCCGGCTCGCTCCGCGTTGGAGGGAACCGAATAGTTATAGAAGCCGGGCACATTTTCCCGCCGGAGCTCTTCCGAATAAAAGAAGAAGAGCCGGTTTTTCATCAGCGGGCCTCCGAGCGTCCCGCCAAAATCATGCTTCTTATAGGCTGCGGCCGGAGTGCCCGGGGGGTTAAAGTAATTCGCAGCGTTAAACATCTGATTGCGGAGATATTCAAACAGTTCGCCGTGGAACTCATTCGTGCCCGACTTGGTGACGGCCTCAACGGTGCCGTTGCCGCTGCGCCCATACTGAGCGTCATAGCCGGACGTGAAGATCTGTACCTGATCGAGCGCATCCACATTGGGAAAGACATTCAGGTTGGCCATGCTGCCGCTGTCCATCACATCGCCGCCGTCGACTTCCCAGTTGTTGTACTCGGTGCGGCCGCCGTTGATGGCATAGGAGACACTTCCGCCGGGCCCGGTAGTTCCTTCGGACTGTCCGGTCTGGTTGCTGACGCCGGGGGACAATTCAATCAACTGCACGAAGGAGCGGCCGTTCAGTTCAAGCTGGCTGATCTGCGTGGAGTCGATGGTGGTTGATTCTTCGGAGCTTTGGGTCTCGACAACTCCGGCGTTTGACCCCCGGACGGTAACTTCGGTGGTCAGGCTCCCGACCTGGAGCGCGGCGTCGATACGGACATTCTGGCCAACGTGGACCACGGTGTTCGTAGCCAGAAATTTCTTGAAGCCGGTCACGGCTACCGCCACCGTGTACGTGCCTTCGTTCAGACCCTCGACGAGATAGTCGCCCGTCGAGTTCGTCGCCGTGTCGCGGTGAACGCCGCGGTCGCTGTTGTAGACGGAGACGCTCGCGCCGGGAATGACGGCGCCGTTGCTATCGCGGACCGTGCCGGTAATGGACCCTGTGACCTGTGCCAGAGCCGGGACAACTGAGAGAAATATGCACGACAGGATGATGAGCTTGATTCTTAAAGTTGCCATGGCCTCTACTCTCCAGTGGATATCCGTTCAACTGCCAGGTTCCATTTGCGCGGGTGCCTTGATTTGGGGTCTACCCGGCACAGTGTCTGCTCCGCGTGAGACAGTATTGCCCCGCGGTCCGCGCGACGTAAAGCAGAATGCGAGTTGCAGTTGAATGTCCGCGACCCGCAATTTGAACACTTTTGGCTGAGTTTAACCCTGGAAATAGATCGCGATGATTGATCCAGGCGCCCGAGGGTTGGTCAGCTGAACTCTGTGGACCACAGGGAGGATCCTGGAAATGCGGATGCGAGGCGGCCTGACGGGGCGGCGGCTCCGCCCAGCGGCGGCCCTGATGGAATCGGCTGGCTTTTGGCCGAGTGACCGGCATCCCGCACCTTTCGGGTTGGCGGGCGGTGCCGGGCGTTCAAACTTCCCCAATGCCGACTTTCGGGGACAAGTCCGCCCTCGGCAACGCGCTGGCGACTTTTACGACCGGAGCGCGGGTTCAAGCTTGGGCAACTTTCCGAGAAGGTCGTTATACGGCCAGGTCGCGTTGCCGGACCCTGACTTCCGACTTGCCGTTGCCTTTCGATAGCGGTTACTGTTGCCCAGTCTGAAGCCAAGCCTCATTGAAAGAGGCCAGTAGCGGTCATCTCGCTATATTCCCGAAGCACAACTGAATTTGGGTACGACCCTTTTAGAGAGTGCCATGATTGAGTCGATCAGTCTTCTGAAACGCCTCTCGTTACTTGGCCGTAAAGTCGCCAACTGGGACACTTGCCGGTCTACGTCCATTTGAACCGGATTTGTAGACCCTGGCCGACTTCCCATTCCCTTTCCAGTTCGTTCCTTCCATTCCGCAAAACCCGCATGGCCGGATGCTCCCCAGGAGGCTCCGGCATGCGAAGACGCTCTGCGCAGGCGTATTTTTAGTAGAGGAAGGTGAGGCTCATCCGATGAAATTGTGGATGGTGACCGCGGCCTGGGTTCTTGGCTGCGGGATAGCTGGGGCGCAGGCGCCCAATACGCTCACGCCGCAGGAGCAGCAGGAGGGATGGCTGCTGCTCTTCAACGGGCACGACCTGCAGGGGTGGCATTCCTGGCAGGAGAAGGGCACGGGCAGCGACTGGTCGGTGGTGGACGGGGCGATCCAGCTGAAGAAGACGAATGAGGATCCCCCCGCGGATTATTCCGACCTGGTGACGGACGGCGAGTACTCGAATTTCGACCTGAAGCTGGAGTGGAAGGCGCGGCCCTGCATCGACAGCGGAGTGATGTTCGACGTTCACGAGTCGCCCGAGTACCGCAACACGTACGACACAGGCGTGGAGATGCAGATCGCGGACCTCGCCTGTACGGTTCCCGACAGCCGCGTCCTGATGGAGCGCTCCGGGGACATCTTCGACATGATCTCGGACAAGGTGGAGTGGGTGAAGGCGGCCGGGGAGTGGAATCAATTTGAGATCATCCAGGACCACGGACATCTGCAGCTGTTCCAGAACGGGCACCAGGTAATCGAGACGCAGCTCTGGGACAGCCAGTGGAAGAACCTGATTGCCGGAACGAAGTTCGCGCGGATGCCCGGATACAGCAAATACCACGAGGGACATATATCGCTGCAGGGAACGGAGCCCAAAGGGGAACCGGGTGTGAAGCTCTGGTTCCGGAACATCATGATCCGCGAGCTGCCGGCCGGCAGTCACTGAATATCTGCCGGCCCGCGGCTTAGCCCGTGGCAGGGTTCACGATTCACTCAATTGGTTGAGAACTGAAGTGTCTGCAGATTGCAGGACACATACCGACTTTTCGATACAAATCCGGGTTCGATGACTACTTCGGCGACGATGCACTCTTCAAGGAGACAGCCTTTTCAGCCGACCAAATCTGAACGCATTCAATGGCCCAGGCCTCTGAGTGATTGATTCTCGCAAAGTTTATTGACAGCCCTGTGCTTCTATGGGTAGCCTCACCGATACCAAGATGTAAAGGGGTAGAGGATGGCGCGAAACGATCTCCAGGGAAGTCTCGATCTGCTGGTACTCAAAACACTCGCGCAGAGGAACAAGCTGCATGGTTATGGAATCGTTCTGCACATTCAGAGAGCGTCGGACGAGGTGCTGCAGGTGGAAGAGGGATCGATCTACCCAGCGCTGCACCGTATGGAACAGAGCGGCTGGATCAGCTCGGAATGGGCGCTGACTGAGACCAACCGAAAGGCAAAGTATTACCGGCTCACGGCGGCCGGACGGAAACAGCTGCAGGAAGCCGAAGAGGGCTTTGAACAGCTGGTAAAGGGCGTGCGCGCGATGCTGCGCTATGCCTAAGGAGGTGTTGGATGTCTCTGCTGCGCCGGATTGGAAATCTGTTTCGCCGCTCGAGGATTGACCGCGAGATCGACGCCGAACTGAGGGCGCACATCGAGATGCGGATCGAGGACAACGTAGCGGCGGGCATGACGCCGGAGGATGCGCGCCGGGATGCGTTGCTGCGGTTCGGGAATCCCACGACGACGAAAGAATGCGCGATGGCGGCGGATGCGAGTCTGGCCCTGGACAGCTTCTGGCGCGATATTCGATATGCGCTGCGGCAGTTGCGGAAAGCGCCCGTATTTGGCGCGACGACCGTGCTCACGCTTGCGTTAGGAATTGGCGCGACGACTGCGATCTTCAGCGCCATGAATGCCGTGCTGTTGCGCCTGTTGCCCGCCGCAAATCCAAAAGAACTGTTCTTTCTTCATTTGCCGGATGACCAGCCGTATGGAGCCCATAGCACCGGCGATTCCGAAACGTCGTTCTCTCTTCCCGTCTTCAGGACTCTGCGACAGGACCGTCGCGCGTTTTCGGATGTCATGGCTTTTGCGCCTCTGAGCGGTGGTAAAGTCGCGGTTCGATTTGGCGATGGTCTGCCGGAGCAGGCGGCGGGCGATATGGTGAGCGGAAACTACTTTTCCGAGCTGGGCGTTGCAGCGGCAACGGGCGGCACGCTGTCTATGGCGGATGAAGATGCAAACGCCTCGGTGGCGGTTCTCAGCTACGCGTATTGGACCAGCCGCTTTTCGCGGAATCCAAACGTAGTGGGCCAGACGATGTCGATCAAAGGAATTCCATTCACCATTGTCGGTGTAGCGGCGGAAGGCTTTCGGGGCCTGGAGCAGGAAGGATCAACGGACTTGTGGATTCCGCTGCAACGGCGGGCAGAGCTTGTTCCGTGGGGAGATCCATCGAACCAGACACTGTACGGTTCGCCGGACTGGTGGTGTCTGCGTGTGCTGGCGCGGTTTGCGCCCGGCATTTCGGCGGAGCAAGCCGTCGCGGAGGCAAACGCGTCGTTCCAGGCGGAGGCGTATGCGCGGGTCGCCACTCCGAATGAAGCGCATCCCCGCATCAGGCTTTCGGCAGTCGCCGCAAGGGGCGTGGTGGGGCTGGGTGACTTCAACGAGTATGGCCAACGCATCAGGATCATGATGGTTCTGGTGACACTGGTGCTGGTGATCGCCTGCAGCAACGTGGCGATGTTGATTGTCGCGCGCAATGCAGCACGCCAACGCGAATTCAGCCTGCGCATGGCGCTGGGAGCCGGAAGACGCACATTGCTGCGGCAGCTTCTTGCGGAGAGCGGAATTCTGGTTGTTTTGGGATCCATGGCCGGCTGGTTATTTGCGTTAAGCGCAACACGCAAGCTGGCCACATGGGCTCAGCTTGAAGTCAGCCTCGCGCCGGATTGGAAGGTGTTGCTGTTTAGCAGTATGGTCTCAATCACTGCGGCGCTGCTGTTCGCGCTGGCTCCCATGCGCTCGGCGACCAATGCTCCGCTCACGGCCGCATTACGCACATCGGCGGCAACAAGTCATCACAGCCAGCGCGGAGGGAGCACCGTGCTTACAGTTCAGGTTGCATTGTGCTTCACGCTGCTGACGGCTGCCGGGCTTCTGTTGCGGACTCTGCTGAACTACGAGCACACGAATCTCGGCATGCAGACTCGGGGATTGCTGGTCTTTGGGATTACTCCTCAGAAGGAAACAACGGATGCGACGAAGTTGCGCTTTTACCACGCGCTTTTGGAGAAGATGCGCGCCGTGCCCGGAGTGCAGGCAGCAACGTTAGTCGGAGCCCGGCTGGGGAGTGGGTGGAGCAGCAACGATGAGCCCAAGGTGGATGGAATTACTTATTCATTCAGCCAGGTTCCGCTGCGGACCAATGTAGTCGGCCCGGACTATCTGCGCGTGCTTGGGATTCCGCTGCTGGAGGGGCGAGATATTCGCGAATCGGACACCGCAGCCTCGCAGCATGTGGTGGTGGTGAATGAGACATTCGTGAAGAAGCTGCTCCCAAACACGAATCCCATCGGTCATCAACTCGGAGGCCTAAAGAATCGATACACGATTGTGGGCGTGGCCAAAGACAGCAAGTACAGGAGCGTGGATGAGGCGCCGCGCGCCATGGCCTATTATCCCTACACGCAGAATGACGACTCGCGATCCACGCTGCAGGTAGAGTTGCGCACGAACGGCAATCCTATGACGATGTTGCCGACCGTTGAACGAGCTGTTCATGATCTGGACCCGGACCTGCCGCTCGAAAAACCGATGACGCAGATCGCAGTATTTGAGGATTCCTATTCGCAACAAAGGCTTTTCTCACGGCTGGCCATGTTCTTTGCTTTGCTCGCGGCGCTTTTGGTGGGCATCGGCCTCTATGGAACACTCTCGTATCGCATAGGCCGCAGGACCGCGGAGATTGGGATCCGCATGGCCCTGGGCGCGCAGCGGCGGCAGGTCCTGTCGATGGTTCTGCGCGAAACCTTCCAGATTGCGGGGGCGGGGATCGCAGGAGGAATCCCGCTTGCGCTGATTGCGGGCCACTTTATGGGGTCGATACTTTATGAATTGAAGCCTGACGACAAGTTGAGCATGGCTGTCGCACTGGTGGGGATTGTCGGCGTAAGTTTGGGCGCCAGCTTCAACCCCGCGCGACGGGCAAGCTCGATCGATCCGGCAAGAGCTTTGCGTAGCGAATAAGCATTCCCGGTAGTGTCAACTGACGCATTCTGGCCAACGCACTCATCCACGTCGGCCGGGGGCCCCGCTGGCGGATTAGTCCTGGGAAAACGGGCTTGTAGCCCCGCGGGATCGCCGCGCGCCCCATATCGGCCGGCGGCAGGGTCCGACAGGCCGACATTCGGGGACTAATCCTGGAGGATCTCTGCACGCGGCACAATTCCATTGGCTTGCAGTTCCTATAGGAGATGATCCCCGTGGCGAGTGACGCATTCATTCGAAACGTTACTCGCCATTTGAACGCTGTTAAGCGACTGCGGCGCCAATGCTGTCGAGGTTGGCCAGAGCCTCGTCCGGGAGCTCAAGCGTTGCCGCCTTGAGATTCTCACGGAGATGGTGCACCGACGATGTGCCGGGAATCAGCAGAAGGTTCGGAGACCGTCGCAGCAGCCACGCAAGCGCCACCTGCATGGGAGTGGCGTCGAGCGACGCCGCGACTTCATTGAGCCTGGACGACTGCAGCGGTGAGAACCCTCCCAGCGGAAAGTACGGTACATAGGCGATGCCCCGCGCGGCCAGGGCATCGATGAATCCGTCGTCGGTTCGCTGGGCCAGGTTGTAGAAATTCTGGATACAGACAATGTCAGTGATTGCCTGCGCTTCGGCCAACTGTTGGGGCGAAACGGTGCTCAGGCCAATATGCCGAATCAGGCCCTGCTGCCTTAGCTCGGCAAGCGCTGTGAGCGGCTCCTCAAAGGGTTCATCCGTCGGCGCTGAGAGGCCCCCAATGCGCAGATTGACGACATCGAGCGTGTCAAGGCCCAGGTTGCGCAGATTGTCGTGCACGGCATCGATAATCTCCTGCCGCGAGCGAGCATGTGGCCATGAGCCATCGCTCCCGCGCCGCGCCCCCACCTTGGTCACGATGACGAGTTCATCGGGGTAAGGATGGAGCGCTTCCCTGATGATTTGATTGGTTACGTGCGGGCCGT
>Ga0206796_1214_pt1 | contig 9846 bp, 9 predicted proteins | sample Alteio_BWOrgCont_68_FD_152895 | JGI IMG/M metagenome (GOLD analysis project Ga0206796, IMG submission 152895) | Enriched cells from forest soil in Barre Woods Harvard Forest LTER site, Petersham, Massachusetts, United States -... | ecosystem: Environmental > Terrestrial > Soil > Temperate forest > O...
ACGTTCACACTTACTGAATGAGCGCAGCCAAAAGAAAAAGAGAATCCAATCAGCCGGAATTGCCGATTGAAGGCGCGAAACCGGAAATCACGGAAGCTAAGCCGGCGAAGAAAAAAGCCGCTTCGTCCAACGGTAATGGAGCGGAACACGTTGTCGCCGAGACCGTGGAGGCCATTGTTCACCGGCCGTTTGATCCGAAGAAGCTTGCCGTGGGTCTGCACACGCGTGTGGACCGGGGATTTCTGGATTATGCGAGTTATGTCATTCGCGACCGCGCGATTCCAAACCTCGCCGATGGTTTGAAGCCGGTGCAGCGGCGCATACTTTGGGCGTTGCACGAGAAAGATGACGGACGGTTCATCAAGGTGGCCAATGTGGTCGGTCATACGATGCAGTATCATCCGCACGGCGACGCGTCCATTGGGGACGCGCTGGTGGTGCTGGCCAATAAGCGCTACCTCATCGAAGGGCAGGGGAATTTCGGGAATATTTTCACCGGCGATCCCGCCGCCGCGCCGCGATACATTGAATGCCGCCTTACCGAGCTTGCGCGGACGGAAGTTTTCAACGATTCCATCACGGAATTTGTGGCGAGTTACGATGGCCGGAACCGCGAGCCAGTAACGCTCCCCTGCAAATTGCCGTTGACGCTGATGCTCGGCACGGAAGGCATCGCGGTCGGTTTGAGCGCGAGGCTTTTGCCGCACAATTTTCCCGAACTGCTTGAAGCGCAAATCGCCATACTCAAGAAACAGTCGTTCAAGTGCCTGCCGGATTTTCCGACTGGCGGGTTGATGGATGCGCGGGATTATCAGGACGGCAAAGGTTCGGTCAAAGTCCGCGCCCGCATCAAAACGCGGGACGAATCCACCGTCGTCATCACCGAAATCCCGCCGACCACGACGACGGACACGCTGATGGCGTCCATCGAGACGGCGTCGCAAAAGGGGAAGTTAAAAGTAAAATCCATCAACGATTTCACATCGGAAAATGTCGAGATCGAGATCAAATGCCCCTCCGGCGTGGACGCGGAAAAGATGGTGGACGCACTTTATGCCTTCACCGATTGCGAAGTCACCATCGCCAGCCGCATCGTAGTCATCAAAGATAATCGTCCGGTGGAACTGACCGTGAGCGAGGTGTTGCGCGAAAACACCGAGCAATTGGTGGCCATCCTCAAGCGTGAACTGGAGTTGCGCGAGAAGGAGTTAACGGACGAATTGCATTACCGCACGCTGGAGCGGATCTTCATTGAGGAACGCATTTACAAAAAGATCGAGCAATGCAAAACGAACGATGCCGTGGTCAAAGCGGTTTACGATGGATTCAAGCCATTCAAGCGGCAATTGATTCGAGAGCTGGTTGACGCGGACGTAGAGCGGCTGTTGCAGGTTCGCATCCGGCGCATTTCGCTTTTCGACATCAACAAGCACCGCGAAGAGATGGAGAAGACCAAGGCGGACCTAAACGAGACCCGCAAGAACCTTAAAGGTCTTACACGCTACGTAATTGGTCACCTTGAAGCGCTGTTGGAAAAGTACGGACCACAGTATCCTCGCCTGACCACCAAGTCCTCGCGGCACGAGGAAGTGGACGCAAAAGCGGTTGCGTTCAAGGCGTTCAAACTCGCCTACGACCGCGAATCCGGTTACATCGGCTATAAGGTTTCCGGCGAAGAATTCAAAATGGAATGCACGAAGTTTGACAAAGTCATCATGGTGTTCAAGGACGGCCATTACAAAGTGACCGAATTGCCGGAGAAGCTGTTTGTGGGGCCGGACTTGTTCTACTGCGGATTGCCGGAACGCGAGCGGATCTTCACGCTGGCGTACACGAATCGGCAGGCCACATATTTGAAACGTTTCTCATTCGGCGGCACGATCATGAACAAGGAATATTTCTGCGTGAACTTGGATCGCATTCGACAGCGTATTAGCGGCGGCGGATTTACACCGTTTGCCGTGCGGACGTCCGATGGGCGACAGTATCCCGTGAAACATCCCGAAATGATACTTGTCGCTCCACGGTCCCTGGCGGTTGTGGATTCAGAGGGCGAGATAGTGACCATTGATCCGCTCCATATCGTCACCATCAAGAACCTCCCGGCGAAGCATAAGAAAAACGGCGCTTCGCACCGCTAATCTTCGACCGGCACCACGAGGCTGTCCATGATGTAGTCTTTGCGTTCCGGCGTGTTTTTGCCCATGTAAAAATTGAAGATCGGCGACGACTCGCCGCGAGGCGCGTATTCAACCTTGCTCAGGCGCATCTCCTTGCCGATGAATTGGGCGAATTCCTTCGGGCTGATTTCACCGAGGCCCTTGAAGCGCGTGATTTCCGGTTTGCCGCCGAGCTCCTTGATGGCATTTTCACGTTCGGTTTCGCTGTAGCAGTAAATGGTTTTTTCCTTGTTGCGCACGCGGAAGAGTGGAGTTTCCAGCACGTACACATGGCCGTCATGAACAAGCTGATCAAAAAAAACTTGAAGAAATAGGTGATCATCAGGTTACGGATGTGCATGCCGTCCACGTCGGCGTCCGTGGCCAGGACCACCTTCTCATAGCGCAGACTGTCGGTAGTGTCCTCCACGCTGAGCGCCTGCATGAGATTATACATCTCATCATTTTTGTACATCACGTCGCGCTTGAGGTCCCAGACATTGAGCGGCTTGCCTTTCAGCACAAACACCGCCTGGTTGTTCACGTCCCGGCAACTCGTGATGGAACCCGCCGCCGACTGGCCTTCGCAGATGAAGACCATTGTTCCTTTGCCCTTTTCCTTTTTCTTGTCGAAATGATTTTTGCAATCCTTGAGCTGCGGTATACGCAACGAAATCGCCTTGGCGCGCTCGCGCGACAACTTCTTCACTTCCTGCAATTCTTTACGAAGCAGCTTGGTGTCTTCCACCTTGGCCAGCAGCTTTTGCGCGACGTCCTTATTGCGATTGAAGAAGTGCAGCAATTCCTCGCGGACGTTATTGACTAGTTCCGTCCGGATTTCGGTGTTGCCGAGCTTGTTCTTGGTCTGTGATTCAAATATCGGGTCTTTCAGGCGGATGGCCACCGCGCCGATCATGCATTCGCGGACGTCATCACCTTCGTATTTGCCCTTGGCATATTCATTGACCGCCTTGAGCAAGCCTTCACGAAATGCGCTCAAGTGCGTGCCGCCATCCGCGGTGTATTGACCGTTGACGAACGAATAAAACGTCTCGCCGAAACGCGTGTTGCTGTGCGTGAAGCAGAATTCCAGCGTCTTGCTCGAATAATGCAGCGGCGGATAGATCGGCTCGCTGCCATCAGCCGCCATGTCTTCCATCACCAGGTCCATGAGGCCGTGCCGCGATTGAAAAATCTTCGGCTCCGGCAGCTCAGGCATCTTGAGAATGAGCTTCAGGCCGGTGTTCAGGTAGCTGTAATGCCGCAAGCGCCGCTCCACGAATTCCAGCTTGAACACCGACTCTTTGAAAATCTCCTGGTCCGGCTCAAACTCGATGAACGTCCCGTCGGATTCCTTTGTTTTCCCCTTGTCCTCCTTCTTGAGCTTGCCAACCTTAAAAGAGGCCTCCGCGAATTCTCCTTCACGATGGCTGCGGACTGTGAACACTTTCGAGAGCGCGTTGACGGCCTTGGTGCCGACGCCGTTCAGGCCGACGCTGAATTGAAAGACATCGTCATTGTATTTCGCACCCGTATTTATCTTTGAAACACAATCCACGACTTTACCGAGCGGAATCCCGCGCCCGAAATCCCGCACGCTGACGTGGTTGCCCTCGATGCCGATCTCGACTTCCTTGCCGAAGCCCATGATGTATTCGTCAATGGCGTTATCAATGACTTCCTTGAGCAGGATGTAGCAGCCGTCGTCGTAGTGGTTGCCGTTGCCGATGCGGCCTATGTACATGCCGGTGCGCAGGCGGATATGCTCCAGCGAGGAGAGCGTCTTGATCTTGCTCTCGTCGTAAACGTGCTTTTTCGTTTCAGCCATGGTGGAAATTCTATCCCTCCATACCTGCCGCGACAAGCTCAAGCCAATAAAAAAAGCCGCAACACACCAAAAACAAGTCATTTCCGATAAAGCAACGCCGTTTAAGCCGTTCACGCATCTATTCCAGCCATAATTGGGCTTCTTTTGTAATTCGGCTCCTTGTTACACTTTGGCACCGAATCGAGAACAACATGAAATCATCGTTGCGCTACTATTATGCTTATGGGGACGAATTGGAATTTATAATCCGATGCGAAGGAGTTCAAACAACCTACGTTTGCAAGAGATTGAAAGGGCACAGGAAACGCATTCAGAGGGCACGCGCTTTGCTAATTGGAGAAAAAGTCATAACAGCTCAATGGCGTCAACATTGGACGCTCAACAAGAAAAGGACACGCTGGATATTTTATGCGTGGCGTCAGCGCGTCGCCTCGATTCCTGTGCATGAAGTTTATTGGGCATTATCGGGCAGCAGCAAACGTAATGACGCAGATGTCGAGAGCTATCAGAACGGAAAGATTACGTGGTGGACAATTGTTAAGAGAGTGAGCCGATGTACTTATTGTGACATCCCAGGAGAATTAGCGTCCGATGAAGGGGACCATATTTGCAACAAATGCCTCAAAAGGATGGATAAACTAAAGTCAACAGTGGTATGGGACAATTTTCGTAACTTATCGCTGCCTCAGAAGAGGATTAAGAGAATCAGGCAGCAAGATCGCAGTAGCACTTTGCGGTGGGTTCGTGAGTTCGCAGCACAAGGCAAATTCACTGCTTCTGAATTCAAGGCGCTCTGCCAGCTATATGGAAATATCTGTTTGAGGTGTCGAAAGGATCTGGTTCTCGTGCCTGATCATGTGATTCCACTTGCACTAGGTGGCAAAAACGAGATCACAAATATCCAACCCCTGTGCAAACGTTGCAACGGACAAAAGGGAACAAAATTAACGGATTACAGGGGGAGGTGGCATAGAAAAGCTGCCGCTTGTAAGTGACCCGGCATCTAACATCTTAATACCGGAAGAATTTTGAGACGACATGTGTTAATTCGGCGGCGAATTCATTGGTGGGTTAGTCGGAGTTGCGCAACCGGCTGAGGCAGCACACCAAATGGCGCTCGACAAAGGAGAAAGCCGGGAATACCGTCAAAATCATGGAAGCGATAGCACTGCGGCGTGCGGTTGAATAACACTACGGGGAGGTGACACGTTCATCTTTCAACTAAACAAAAGAACATGAAAATACTATCACGAGTCGCGGCAATTCTCTCGTTTCTTTTCTGTCTCAGTGGCGGGCTCTGGCTTCTTTGCAATAGCAAAGACAAGTCCGATGCTGTGGCGATCGGTCTCGGATTATATTTTGTAGGCAAGGCGTTTTTTGTCGGGCCGATGCTTTGGTTGACTGGCGAAAAGTGTTGTTCAACGCCAAACGCTAAATGAGCATGACGCCCGGCAAATCCGCGGGGCCAAAGAACACTTTGCATCGGGTAGCACTTTTAGTGGTTAATTACTCACTCGCCGTGGTGCTGGCGTTTTTATTATCATCGGTTGAGGGTCATGCAGATTGAGCGAGGATGTTGGATGTCATTATTGTATTGCTGCTTTTGCGGACCATGAATAACTCCGGATGACCTATATCCGTTAGGCATCACCGAGCGCTATGCCAGATATCGATGTTAAACTCAGAATCCAGTTGATACGTGCCCAGCCGGAGTTGAGCTTGTCGCCCGCGGATTCGCTGATCCGTGCAATTGCCCGCAGTTGTCTTGATGTGCGCGATGATGCCATTGCGTGCGGACAAGCTGAGCACGAGGATTTTGTCACGTTCTGCCACGCTGACGGTGTAGCGCTGGCCGCCATCTTTCGGAAGGCAGCAGTCGAATTTTTCGCATTTGCTGCCGACGAGTTGTTCATCCGTGATTCGGAGCATCTCGCGATGGTCGAGGTGGAGGAGTTCATGCAATTAGCTCGCAGCCGATGCCATGTGCCGGATGAGAGGTTGGTGCTGCCGATGGCCGAGGCATTACCTTGGATGGAGCAGCACCGAAAGGCAGAGAGAGGTGGAGAAACGAAACATGTGTCCTAGTCGCCGGAGCAAACGCTGGTTACGCCGGTCAGTTCCGCTGTCGCGGAGCCTGTCGTTTGGTCCCGCTTGCCTGAGCCTTGAACGTTAGGCCACGAGAGACATTCCAGTTATGAGCGATACAAACACACCAAGACCCTATGAGCAGTGGAGAGCCAAGGCCGCCGACCGTGAGGAGGACGCGGCATATACATTCGGCTATTACCTCATGCAGCATTGCCGCGCCGGAGCTTTGAAGCAGGTTCAATCAGCGCCAGTCCTAATGACACGGAAGCAGTGTCAGAAGCGGGTCGAGGCAGCGGTTGATACGGCGCTCCATAACGTCATGGATTTGCTCGAAGGTTTCTGGCGGACCGAGGCGGGCCCGCAGCACACCGCCGAGTTTGCCCTTTCGGTTCGGGTCATGGACGGAAGCAAGAAGGAGGTTGAACGCTTAGATATTTCGCCATGCCGCCTTGATTTGCCCATCGGCTATTGGAAGTGGAAAGATGGAGGATTTCGGTGAAGTGAGATGAGCTATCGATTGATGAATGAGGTTCGCCTGATTGCGTGGCCGTGGATTCTGATGACGCTGGCAGGGCTTGCCCCATTGACAAGACTCGTGCTGGCGAACAAGAAGGCTGATTGGCCTGATACTGTGGCCGTTTTCGGATTCTTCGGCGGAGCGGCGATTCTCACCGCGCTGTCATTTCGTGCGGCGCAAAGGATTCGATCATTTGAGCCGCAGTCCGTGGAAAGAAGTAAACTTTGGACCAGGAAGATGCTGGCGATCACCTTAGCGGTGGTTTCTGCCAGTCTGGTTGCCTGTCTCGCCCTGACCGCGTTGAGATCAATTGACTGGAAGGACTTCCAGCCGGAGCACGTGTTTGAGCCGGTATTGTTGCTGACCATCATCGTTTGTTCGACGGGTTTTTGGACGCTATTGGCGCGGTCGGTCGTGGGGGGATCCTGCTCACAGCCGCAGCCCAGTTCGTTTTGTATTTGCTGCTGGTGTGTTCGTGACTCTGGTCAACCGGATGGCCCCGGTTAATCCGGGCGAAACGAATCTGGCCCACGTGCGCGAGGTCCATACCGCGCTGGCCCGGGTTATCTGTGGATTTGGGTTAAGCTATGCAGTGATAATGCTATGGCTGGGCCGCAAGTGGTATGTGAGGCAGTCGCCGGCGGTCTAACACCGCGCTGGAGGCAAAGGCAGGAAGAGGGTTGAGGATTGAGCGATAAAGATTGGAATCATTATTGCATTGCTGGCCGTGCCGACCATGAATAACTTTGGATTATCTGTATTGATCGTTGAGCCAAGACGCCTTATGAAAATATTCCCGATCATTCTGCTGGTTGCGCTCATCGGTTGCAGCCGCTCAAAGACACCCAGTCAAGCTTCACAAATGAGCCAGCAGATCCAAAGCTGGGTTCCGAAAGGGACATCGGTATCAAAGGTGCGACAGATCATGGAGCAGCACCAGTTCGCATACACAGTGGGTTCGTATGACAGCAAAGCCGCCATGCCGCCCGGTTCGGACCCGCTTTGGTGGGATGTTGGCAGTTTCATCAGCGCTAACGGCAGGACTTTACGCGTCACGAATGTCACCCTATTAACCTGCACGCGAACTGATACCAACAATGATGTCTGGACCTATGACGCAACGTTCACTGGTGTAGATGGGGAGTTCGACGGTAGTTACCTTGTGTCAGCGCGCCATGTGAGATGAAAATGTGGCCTAACCATGCGCTCGAGCCAAAGGCGGAAAAGCTCCAGATTTTGAGGATCGGAGCCAGGGCGATATTTCGCACTGTCTTCTCCCTCCTCCCCTAATTGCTCTTTTCAGACACGCGATTTTCCGCTAGTTTCAGCCAGTATGGCCGAGATTGTTCTCGCAACACTCAATGCAAAATATATCCACGCCGCCTTCGGCTTGAGATATTTGCTCGCGAACCTCGGTGACCTCCAGCCCCGCGCCTCGCTGTTGGAATTCGACATCAATCAGCCGATCGAAAAGATTTGTGACGCGCTGCTGGCTGAGAATCCGAAGATTCTCGGGCTGGGCGTCTATATTTGGAACGTTACCCAAACAACGGAGCTGGTTGCCAGTCTCAAGAAACTTCGGCCGGAACTGATCATCGTTCTGGGAGGCCCCGAAGTCAGCTACGAATGCGACCGGCAGGAAATTGTTCGCCTGGCGGATTATGTGATCCCCGGCGAAGCCGACCTGAAATTCGCTGAAGTCTGCCGCCAGTTACTTGCGGGCGAAAAACCAGCCTGCAAGATCATCGCCGCCGAGTTGCCCGATCTGGCCAAACTGTTATCCCCATACGAATTTTACACCGACAAAGACGTTGCAAATCGAATCATTTATGTCGAAGCGTCGCGGGGGTGTCCCTTTACGTGTGAATTTTGCCTGTCGTCGCTGTAAACCATGCCCCACTCAGTGTCATGCCGGACGATGGGAATTTTGCCTGTCGTCGCTGGAAATTCCCGTCCGACAGTTTCCTCTGCCGGCTCTGCTCAAAAACCTCGAGGAACTTCTGCATCGCGGCGTGCGGCAATTTAAATTCGTTGATCGCACGTTCAACTTGAACCTCACCATCAGCAAGGCGTTGCTCCAGTTTTTTCTGGATCGCTATTCGCCCGGGCTGTTCGTCCATTTCGAAATGATTCCCGACCGCCTTCCGGAGGCGTTGCGCGAAATCATCGCGCGGTTTCCGCCCGGCGCATTGCAATTTGAAGTCGGCATACAGACGTTCAATCCCGCGGTCTCTCAACTCATCAGCCGCCGACAGGATTACACGCGGCTCGCCGATAACTTCCGCTTTCTCCGCCAGCACACTGGCGTCCATGTTCATGCCGACTTGATTGCTGGCCTGCCGGGAGAATCGCTCGAAAGTTTCGGCGAAGGTTTCGACAAACTTGTCACTTTGCTTCCGCAGGAAATCCAGGTCGGCATCCTGAAACGGCTGCGCGGCACGCCCATCGTCCGGCATGACACTGAGTGGGGCATGGTTTACAGCGAAAAGCCGCCCTACGAAATCCTTCAAACCAAACTGATTGATCACGAATCGTTGCAACGGCTGAAGCGCTTCGCCAGATTCTGGGACCTAATCGGCAACAGCGGCAACTTCGTCACTTCCACGCCGCTGATTTGGCAGAACAGACAATCTCCTTTCATCGAGTTTCTCCGGTTTTCGGATTGGCTCTATGACAAGCTGCGGCGCAAACACGGCATTCCCCTGGTTGAACTCGCGGAAATGCTCTTTACCTTTTTGACGATTGAAAAACAATTGCTGCCGCAGTCCGTTGCCGCTGCGATCCTCGCGGATTATCAGGCCGGCGGACGAACCGACGTCCCCGTCTTCCTTCGCGCACACGTGCCAGGATTTGCGCCATCTCGTCGCGACCGCTCGCGCCCCCCCGCTCCCAGCCGCCAACAGCGCCATCTGGCTGGCAATCCCAACGTGACAGCGTTTTAAGATCGTGCTTCCATCTCCATCAACTTAAGTCGCCGCTGCGCCGCGAAAGCCTGTGCCGAATTTGGAAATTCCGTTATCAACCGTCGCAATAACCTCTGCCCTGCATCCTTATCATCTCGATATTTGATTTGCCAGGCAGCCATGAGGCTGAGCCATTCCGCCATTTTGTGCGGCGATTGTTCCGGCATCTCCATCAGCAACTCCAACTGGTTGATGCCCAAACCCGTCTGGCCCATGCGCTCGGCAAAAATGCGCGCCAGTCGTTCGCGGGTCGCGACGTCGTTGGGATCCCGCTTCAATTTGTCCACGCAC
>Ga0206796_1233_pt1 | contig 9809 bp, 7 predicted proteins | sample Alteio_BWOrgCont_68_FD_152895 | JGI IMG/M metagenome (GOLD analysis project Ga0206796, IMG submission 152895) | Enriched cells from forest soil in Barre Woods Harvard Forest LTER site, Petersham, Massachusetts, United States -... | ecosystem: Environmental > Terrestrial > Soil > Temperate forest > O...
AAAACGGTACCTCGAAAGGCCGCTTCGTCATCGAGTTCTAACGGTCAACGCCGCCCCGAAGGGGGGCGCATGGTGTGCATCATCGGATAAGGGAGATTTTGGAATGAAAAGTTTCGGCACCATATTCACAATCGCCGCCCTGACCCTGGGTGTAACTGGAGGCGCCGCGCGTGCCGGCGATTGGGAATCCTGCAGAACCGTCAAATTCTCCGACGTCGGCTGGACCGACATTACCTCAACGACCGCCATCTCCTCATTCATTCTCAAAGGTCTGGGCTATACGCCAACGACCACGGTTCTCACCATCCCGCTCACCTACGCTTCAATGAAGAACAAGGATATCGACGTCTATCTCGGTGACTGGCAACCCAGTATGGTGAACGAACGAAAACCATATATTGATGATAAATCGATTGTAGTTACCGGCGCAAATCTTCCAGTTGGTGCGAAATACACGCTTGCTGTGCCCCAATATACCTATGACAAGGGACTAAAGGACTTTAGCGACATCGCAAAATTCAAGGATTCACTCCAAGGCAAGATCTACGGCATAGAACCAGGCGATACCGGCAATGGGCTCATCCAGGGCATGATCGACAATAATAAGGACGGATTGAAGGGCTTCCAGCTGGTAGAATCGAGCGAGCAAGGCATGATAGCTCAGGTTCAAGGCAATGTTGCGCGGGGGGAGGACATCGTCTTCCTTGGCTGGGCTCCCCATCCGATGAATGTCAATTTCAAGATTCAGTACCTGACTGGCGGCGATGAGACGTTCGGTCCTAACTTCGGCAGCGCTACCGTCTACACCGACGAGCGCACGGGTTGGGCGGCCGAATGCCCGAATGCGGCCAAGCTCATCAGCAATCTGAAATTCAACGTCGATCTTGAAAATACGATGATGAACATGATCCTGACCGGCGGCAATGACGGCCCAACGGCAGCCGCTGAATATCTTAAAGCCAACCCCGGCGTCCTTGATGCCCGGCTCGATGGCGTCGTGACGTTTGACGGCCAACCGGGATTGCCGGCGGTGAAGAAGAGCCTAGGCCTGTAATTCCTCCTAAGGTTGGAATTGCGGTGACAACAGTGCATTCAACTCGTCTCGATCTTCATCGCGTCGGCCGGGATAATGGCGCCGCGATGGGCGATAACCCGTGCGGCGAGGCGGTGTCCGAGCAGGGCGGCCTCGCTAGCGGTCAACCCCTTGTGGCGGCCGGCGACATAGCCAGCGTTGAAACTGTCGCCAGCAGCCGTTGTGTCCACGGGGATCACCGATTGCGGGATGGGCACATGGCTGACGTCATCTTTCGTCTGCACGAGCGCGCCGTTGGCGCCATCCTTGACGACGATCTCGCCGATGCCGTGGTTGACCAGGCGAGCGAGGGTGTCGTTCGGCGTGGCATCGCCCCACAGGACCTGCTCGTCGTCGAAAGTCGGCAGCATGATGTCGACATGTCCTAGGAAGCGGGCGAAGGTCTGCCTCGCCCGCTCATGGTCGGCGCCCCAGCCGCGCGGGCGGAAATTGCCGTCGAAACAGATCGAGGCGCCGCGCCGGCGGGCGGCCTGCAGCACCTGCTCGAAGCGGTCGAGGCCGGCGGGCGTATAGAGCGACAAGGTGATGCCGGAGAAGTAGACGCAGGCCGCGCCCTCGATCCGCTCGATCAGTGCTTTGGTGCCGGTGAGCTCAAACAGGCTGCGGGCCGGGGCGCTGTCGCGCCAATAATAGAAACGGCGCTCGCCCTTGGCGTCGGTCTCGATGGCATAGAGGCCGGGTACCCGGCCGGCGAGGCGCGGTACACCGTCCATGCCGATGCCCTCGCCCGCGGCGAGGTCGAAGATCGCCTGTGAATAGGGATCATCGCCCAAGGCGGTGGCATAGGCGGTCTGGAGGCCGAGCCTCGAGGCATAGACGGCGGTGTTGAAGGTATCGCCGCCATAGGCGAGCGTGAGATCGCCGGACGGCTTGCGCGATAATTCCACCATGCACTCGCCGACGGCGATCAGGTCATGCGTCCTCATCGGCCCGCCCCCGGATTGGCGGCGAGGAAATCGCCCATGCGGTCGAGGGCGCGCCGGATGTTCTGGGCCGAATTTGCATAGGAGAGGCGGATATAGCCTTCGCCATAGACACCGAAATCCGGCCCGCCAATCGTCGCTACCCCAGCCCTTTCAAGCAGTGCCGCGGCGAGGGGCTTTGCCTTCCACCCGGTCTTGACGACGTTGGGAAAGGCATAGAAAGCTCCCTTCGGTGTGACCGTCGAGATGCCGGGCAGTTCATTGAGTCCCGCGACGACGATCTTCCTTCGGCGGTCGAACTCGGCGACCATGGCGTGAACCTCGTCCTGGGGGCCGGTGAGGGCGGCCAGCCCCGCCCATTGCGCGCTGGCATTGACGCAGGAATAGGAATTGACGGCGAGCTTCCTCGCCGCATCGCCCCAGGGTTTGGGCCAAAGCGAAAAGCCCATCCGCCATCCCGTCATCGCATAGGTCTTCGACCAACCGTCGAGCAGGATCAGGCGGTCGCGAATGGCCGGATAAGTCAGCAGCGACACGTGTTCCAAGCCGTCATAGCTCATCTGGCTGTAGATCTCGTCGGACAGGATGGCGACGTCAGGATGGTCTGCAAGTCCAGCAACCAGGGCGTCGATCTCGGCCTTGGGCGTGACACCGCCGGTGGGGTTGGCCGGCGAGTTGAGGATGAGGAGGCGCGTGCGCGGCCCGATCAGCGACAATGTCTCGGAGGCCGAGAAGGCAAAGCCGTTCTCCTCGCGGATCGGTACCGGAAGGGGCGTGGCGCCGGTGAACTCGATCATCGAGCGATAGATGGGAAAGCCAGGATCGGGGTAGAGAATCTCTGCGCCGGGCTCGCCGAACATCAAGATCGCCATGAACATGGTGACCTTTCCGCCCGGGACGACGATGACTTCGTCGGGCGAGACGCAGACACCCGTGCGTTTTTCGACGTCAGCGGCCACCGCCTCGCGCAAAGGCAGGATGCCAGTTGCCGGCGTGTAGCCATGGTGACCCTCACGCAAGGCCTTCACGGCCGCCTCGACGATATGGGCGGGCGTCAGGAAATCCGGCTGGCCGATGCCCAGATTGATGATGTCCCGACCTTGGTGGGCAAGATCGGTGGCACGGGCGAGCACGGCGAAGGCGTTCTCCTCGCCGATGCGAGAGAAGGCCGAAACAGGGTGAGGCATAATGGGTGTTTCCGTAGTGCAGGTGGTTTTTTTAAGAATCAAGCCTAAAGCAAGAGCCGCGAAAGTTGGAACGGGAATTCGATGGCGCCCAGGGTGATTGGGTGGCGGTGGCTTCGTCATCGCGCACGCACCGCAGCGTGCAGTGGTGCGGCGCAGTCAGTCCAAACCAGAGGCTTGGTCCCCAGATCGCGCGAATAATAATGACGCCACTTCGAGATAGCGGTCCTAGATCTGCATCGCATCGCTGCGTGCTGCAATGCATCCGGGATGACACCACAATTTCAAACGCGCTCGCCTCGCGATGGTGCCGCTTTAGCATTGCGAATAGTCTGACAAAAGTGATAAGCCCATAGGGTCGCACAGAATTAGGGCGGCCCGGCTCACCGGGCCCGGCATGTTTACAGGGAGCTTTCCGATGGCTGGCACGGCAGGTGATGGAACCCGGAAATTGAGGTCTCAGGCCTGGTTCGACAATCCAGATAATCCAGGCATGACGGCTCTGTATCTCGAACGCTATCTGAATTTCGGCTTGACGCGCAAGGAATTGCAGTCCGGCAAACCAATTATCGGCATTGCCCAGACAGGCTCCGATCTTTCTCCCTGCAATCGCCATCACATCGTCCTGGCCGAGCGTGTGCGCGAGGGTATTCGCGAAGCTGGCGGCATCGCCATGGAGTTTCCCGTCCACCCGATCCAGGAGACCGGCAAGCGCCCGGGCGCGGCGCTCGACCGCAACCTTGCTTATCTTGGCCTGGTCGAGCTGCTATATGGTTATCCGCTGGACGGTGTCGTTCTCACCATCGGCTGCGACAAGACGACGCCGGCCTGCCTGATGGCGGCCGCGACCGTGAATATTCCCGCGATCGCCCTGTCGGTCGGCCCGATGCTCAACGGCTGGTGGCATGGCGAGCGTACCGGTTCGGGCACCATCGTCTGGAAGGCGCGACAGGAACTGGCCACCGGCAAGATCGACTATGAAGGGTTCATGGATATCGTCGCATCCTCGGCGCCCTCGGCGGGCTATTGCAACACCATGGGCACGGCTTCGACGATGAACTCGCTGGCCGAAGCGCTCGGCATGCAATTGCCGGGCTCGGCTGCCATTCCCGCGCCCTATCGCGAGCGCCAGCAGGTCGCCTACGAGACCGGCAAACGCGCGGTTGCGATGGTGTGGGAGGATTTGAAGCCCTCCGATATCATGACGCGAGAGGCCTTCGAGAATGTCATCGTCGTTAACTCGGCCATCGGCGGTTCCACCAATGCGCCGATCCACATCAACGCCATTGCGCGCCACATCGGCGTCGAGCTCGATGTGCGCGACTGGCAGAAAGTCGGCCACAAGGTGCCGCTGCTCGTCAATATGCAGCCTGCCGGCAAATATCTCGGCGAGGATTACCAGCATGCCGGCGGAGTGCCCGCCGTGATCAATGAATTGATGAAACACGGCCTCATCCACGAGAAGGCGCTGACGGTGAATGGCAAGTCGATCGGCGATAATTGCCGCAATGCCAGGATCGAAGGCGAGGATGTGATCCGTACCTTTGAAACCGCGCTGGTGCAGGATGCTGGCTTCCTGGTGCTTGCGGGCAATCTGTTCGATTCGGCCATCATGAAGACGAGCGTGATCTCCAAGGAGTTCCGCGACCGCTACCTTTCCGATCCCGCCAGTCCGGAGGCGTTCGAAGGACGTGCCATCGTGTTCGAGGGCCCGGAGGATTATCACCACCGCATCGAGGATCCTTCGCTCAATATCGACGAGCACTGCATGCTGTTCATCCGTGGCGCCGGACCGATCGGCTATCCGGGCGCGGCGGAGGTGGTCAACATGCAACCTCCGGCCGCCTTGATCAAACGCGGCATTACCGCGCTTCCCTGCATTGGCGACGGCAGGCAGTCGGGCACGTCGGGTTCGCCCTCCATCCTCAATGCTTCGCCGGAAGCAGCGGCCGGCGGCGGTCTTGCTATCTTGAAGACGGGCGATCGCGTTCGCATCGATCTCAACAAGGGCGAGGCCAATATCTTGATCTCGGAAGAGGAATTGACCAAGCGCCGGGTCGAACTTGCCGCGCAGGGCGGTTTCCACTACGCCGCCAGCCAGACGCCGTGGCAAGAAATCCAGCGGTCGATGGTCGATCAGCTCGGCGAGGGGATGGTGCTCAAGCCCGCGGTCAAGTATCAGAAGGTCGCCCAGACCTATGGCGTCCCGCGCGACAATCACTAGAGCGAGCATGCAGCTCATCGACATGATTTTGACCGGATGACCCCGTAGACGGGCGGTGTTGCCCGTCTACCAGGATTTTCGTCATGATTGCCAGCCGTCTGCTTGTCACCCTTTGCGCCGGATCGATGCTAATGGGTGTTGCGGCGGGCAACGCCCAGGCCGGGCTCCTCGACTTCCTATTCGGCGGCCCACGCCAGCCTCAGCAAGCGCCATCGCCAATCCAGCCCCAGCAGCAATCGCGCCCGGCACCGGCTCCGGCGGTGAGAACGCCGCGAGCGCGCGGTTACTGCGTGCGCACCTGCGACGGCTACTATTTCGCAACCGGGTTCATCCGTTCCCAGCACGACGAGGAAATGCAGTCCTCGATGTGCGAATCCTCCTGCACCGGTGGGCAGATGGCGCTCTATACTGCCACCGTGGATAATGGCAGCAGCAACGGCAACACCAAGCCGGCCATCGAGAGCGCCACCAATACGGATGGGGCGCTCTATACCGCCCTGCCAACGGCCTATGCCTTTCGCAACGGCGACAATCCGGCCTGCTCGTGCCAGTCGACGGCGCGGGGCCTGCCGCAGATCCCGATCTCCGTCGATCCGACCCTGCGCAATGGCGATATCGTGGTGATGCCCGACGGGCTGAAAGTGTTCCGCGGCGCCAATAACACGCCGCACCAGGATACAGATTTCACCTCCGTCGCTTCGTCCAAGGCGATCCCGAGCGTGGTGCGCGATGAGGTCCTGTCGCTCGAACAGCGCATCGCCACGCCGCAATAGTCTGCCCTTCATTTTCAAGAGGAAGTGCCATGGATCTCTCGGCCTGGAGAGGCGTGCCGCGCCCCGAGCGTGTCGTCATGGAAGGGCGCTACGCCCGCCTTGAGCCGCTCGACCCGTCCAGACACGGTGCCGATCTCCTGGCCTCGGCCCAGGCGCCGGGCGCCGATGATCGCTTCCGCTACCTTTTCGAGGATGCGCCGAGCGATGCCGCGTCCTTCACGCCTTGGCTTGAAAAGGCCTGCGCCGGGATCGATCCGTTGTTCTTTGCCGTGATCGACAAGGCCACCGGCCGGGCGGAGGGCCGCCAAGCGCTGATGCGCATCGATCCCGTGCATGGCGTCATCGAAATCGGCAGCATTTTGTGGGGTCCGGCAATCGCACGCAGCCGCATCGCCACCGAGGCGCTCTACCTTTTTGCCGCCTATGCCTTCGATACGCTGGGCTATCGTCGTTTTGAGTGGAAGTGCAACGATCTCAACGAGCCTTCCAAGCGGGCAGCCTTGCGCTTCGGCTTCACGTTCGAAGGCGTGTTCCGCCATCATATGGTGGCCAAGGGCCGCAACCGCGATACCGCCTGGTTTGCCGTGATCGACAGCGATTGGCCGCGCCTGAAGGCGGGGTACGAGGCCTGGCTGCAGCCGAACAATTTCGACAAGGCCGGCCAGCAACGCAGTAAGCTGGCGTTCGGGTGAGACAAGCACGCCTGGACCATGACATGCTGAGCTGGACAGCGATCGCCATGAGGCCCTCGCTCCGATCGGCATTGTTCCTCGCCGGCAAGGTATTTCAGCGCTACAGGGCGGTGGGTGGTGCACGTACCGGGGCTCTTGAGGATTGATGGATCGGGGCACGTGCTTGGGTCGAAGGTTGGTCATTGCTGACCCGAAATGCCCGTCGCTATCGCACCTGTTGTCCAAAGCTCACACTGGTATCACCGCCCGCCTGAGCCAATCGTGGAGCATCGTATCGAAACGCGAGTGCCGGCTTTCTGCAAAAAACGATGCGAAAACAAAAAGTTACAGCATGCGATTCGATACAGGAATCCACTCCCATGCTGTAGAGGTTGTTGGCAGGCCTACACACTCACCGCCTGCTCGCCCCGGCCCTCGTCCCCGAACACGCGCAGATAGCGCTCGATCGCGGGCTGGCCGCCGGTCGCCTTGGCGAGGTTGTCGGAGAGCTTTACTGCCGGTTTTCCGTTGACGGCGGTGATCTTGCACACGAGCGAGATCGGGTCGAGCAGCGGAATCGGATGCGAACCGCAGCCGCGGAAGTCATTGGTGAGATTGGTGCCCCAGCCATAGGAAGGGCGCATGCGGCCGTTGAAGGCCTTGTGCGCAGCCTCGATCGAATCAATATCGAGCCCATCGGAGAAGATGATGAGCTTTTCCTTCGGGTTCCGGCCGCGGGCGCGGTACCAGTTGATGATCTCCTCGCCGGCTTCCTTGAACGGCTTGGAATCAGGGCGCATGCCGGTCCAGTCCGCCACCCAATCAGGGGCGCGGTCGAGAAAGGCGGCCGTGCCGAAGGTGTCGGGCAGGACGATCAGTAAATTGCCGTCATAAAAATCGCGCCACATCTCCAGGACCCTGTAAGGCGATTCCCGCAGCGCCAAGTCTTCCTCGCATAAGGCGGCATAGACCATCGGCAGTTCATGCGCGTTGGTGCCGATCGATTCGAGATCGTTGTTCATCGCCAGCAAGACGTTGGACGTGCCGACGAAGGCCTTGCCCAGACCCTCCTTCATCGCTTCTACGCACCAGCTCTGCCAGAGGAAGCCATGGCGGCGGCGGGTGCCGAAATCCGAGATACGCAGGCCCTCGAGCTTCTTCAGCCGCTCGATCTTGTCCCAGAGCTTGGCCTTGGCGCGCGCATAGAGAATGTCCAGTTCGAAGCGGCCCATCAAGCGAGTGGCGGCGCGCGATTTCAGTTCGTTGATGATGGCGAGTGCCGGCACTTCCCACATTGTGGCCTGGCTCCACGGCGCATCGAATTCCAGCACATAGTCGCCGTTCTCGATGCGCAGATCATAGTCCGGCAGGCTGAAATCGGCGAGCCAGTCCAGGAACTCCGGACGGAAGATCTGCTGCTTGCCGTAGAAGGTGTTGCCGCGCAGCCAGATCAGTTCGCGCTTGCCAAAACGCAGCGTGCGGGCATGATCGAGCTGGTCGCGCAGTTCCCTCTCTTCGATCACCTCGGCCAGGTTCACCGATTTGGTGCGATTGATCACGGTGAAGGTCGTCCGCACATTCTCATGGCGGGCGTGGATCGGCTGCAGCATCAGGATCTTGTAGAAATCCGTGTCCAGCAGGCTGCGGACGATCGGATCAAGCTTCCAGGTCCGATCATAGACCCGTTTGGCGATATCAATATTCATGGAACTCAGCCGCCCGACGCAAAGAGGCGGAACATGCGTGCAATAGTCGGGAAGATCAAGGGGAGCCGGAGCGCGGACATCCAGTCCGCATCTTCCCTTCCCGCAAGCGCAGTGTTTCCAAGAGCCGACAGGATGTCCGCGTTCAAGGCGCTTGGCTTGACGAGCCTTCTCTCCCTCTCCCATAACCCTTGCCAGCGGGGAGTGAGCAATGGCCGGTGCAGGGACGCAATCTACATCGGTCGCAGCGGCGAAACTTCCCAAGATCGCTTGGGGCAAGGGGCTCATCCTCACCGATGTCGACGGCAAGCAATATCTCGACGGCTCGGGCGGGCCGGCGGTCTATTGCCTCGGCCACTCCAATGAAGAGGTCAACCAGGCGATCAAGGACCAGCTTGACCGCATCGCCCATGGCTATCGCTACAATTTCACCTCCGACCCCCTGGAAGAGCTGACCGAGCGCATCGGCCGGTGCTGCGGGGGCACGCTCAACCAGATGGTGTTCGTCTCCGGCGGATCGGAGGCGGTGGAATCGGCTCTGAAACTGGCGCTGCAATATTTCGCGGTCCGCGGCGAGATGAGCCGCCGCCGCTTCATTTCGCGCGAGCGCTCCTGGCATGGCAACACCCTCGGCGCCCTGGCCCTCTCGGGCTTTCGCGAGCGCCGGCTTGCCTTCGAGGGTGCGCTGGTCGACGTGCCGCGGCTGTCGCCGGCCAATGCCTACCGCCCGCCCGTGGGCGTTGCGCCCGAGGATGTCGGCGCCTGGTGCGCTCGGGAACTGGAGGACAAGATCCTCGAACTGGGGCCCGACACCGTCGCCGCGTTCGTATTCGAGCCGGTGGTGGGTGCGGCCGGCGGTGTGGTCCCGGCGCCGCCGGGCTATGCCAAGCGTATCCGCGAAGTCTGCGACAAACATGGCGTACTGATGATCGCCGACGAGGTGATGTGCGGTGCGGGCCGCTGCGGAACCTGGCGCGCGCTCGAACATGACGGCGTGTTCCCCGACATCATGACGGTGGCCAAGGGCCTTGGCGGCGGCTACCTGCCGCTGGGCGCCGCTATCTATTCAGCGAAGGTGGCCGAGCCGATCAATGCCGTCGACGGTGGGCCGCAGACCGGCCACACCTTCACCGGCCATACCACCGCCTGCGCCGCCGGCGTCGCGGTGCAACGCATTGTCGAGCGAGACGGCCTCGTCCACCGCGTCGCCATTAAGGGTGAAGAATTCAAGAAAACCC
>Ga0206796_1234_pt1 | contig 9768 bp, 6 predicted proteins | sample Alteio_BWOrgCont_68_FD_152895 | JGI IMG/M metagenome (GOLD analysis project Ga0206796, IMG submission 152895) | Enriched cells from forest soil in Barre Woods Harvard Forest LTER site, Petersham, Massachusetts, United States -... | ecosystem: Environmental > Terrestrial > Soil > Temperate forest > O...
TCGCTGGCCTTGACGCGGCGGCGGCAGAAAAGGCCATCCTGCGTGCCGATGTCGCGTTCGCGTCGGTCAATGACATGGCGGGGCTGTCGGCCCATCCGCACCTTCGGCGCATCACGGTCGGGAGCCCGCGCGGCCCGGTTTCCTTCCCCGCGCCGGCGGCGATGGTGATGGGTGAGCCGCGCAACTATGGCCCAGTCCCGGCCGTCGGCGAGCATGCGCCACTTGATGATATGCTGAGTAAAACGTCATGAGTGCGGCGCTCGATATTCAGCAACTGCGCAGCTGGATCGGACGCACGGACGTCGCAGCCGACTTGATCAGCGAGGATCTCGCGCGCAAATACCACGCGACGTTCGATCTTGCCGGCGTGCCGCCGCTCATCCATTTCTGCCTGACGCGGCCGGCGGCACCGACCGACGAACTCGGGGCGGACGGGCATCCCGCGCGCGGCGGGTTTCTGCCGCCCGTGCCGCTGCCGCGTCGGAAGTCGGCCGGCGGGGAGTTGACGTTCCATGGTGCGCTAAAGGTCGGCGACCGGGCGGTGCGGACCTCTCACATTGAAAATGTTGTCTTGAAGGAAGGCCGCACCGGCCCACTCTGCTTCGTTATCGTGCAGCACCGGACCAGTTTCATGCAGAGGTGAACCGCTGAAACTCATTGCGAGCTTCTGCGCCGCCCAGGCGCTGTTACCCAACATGTGAAATCGAAAGCCGCTCAACCCGAACGGCAGTCATTTAAGCCGTCGCGAGACAGTCTTCGATGGTACAAGCGAGCATGCGCACGCCACGGCGCACCGTGTCCCCGTCCATCGAGCAGAAGGGCAGTCGCAAGAAGGGCGTTGGTTGCTTGCTGAAAAAGAAGCCTGCGCCATCGGCGAGATCGATGCCCATTTGGTCGGCCCGCTCCTTCAGGCGTCCAGCATCTACTGGCTGGGACAATGTTACCCCCACGAAGAAGCCGCCCTCGGGGTTGGCGAAGCGATGAGTCGGCATGAATTCGTTCAAAGCCGAAACCATGGCCTGAAGTCGAGGGGCGTATAAATTTTTAAGGGTTACCAGCTGAGTCCCTAAGTAGCCACGCTGTAGCCACTCGCCGGCGACCGACAGCGCGAAATTGCCTGGGGTGACATAGGTGTTTTCGGCGAGCTTTGCGGCAGCTATCACGATTTCTGGTGCTGCGATGAGGTAAGCCGCACGTAGGGCGGGCGCAATGACCTTGGAGAAGGAGCCGAGCCGAACTGTCACATCACGTCCAAGTTCCAAGAAAGACGAACATTGCACACTCTTGTATCGTAGAAGGCGGTAAGGGCTGTCCTCTACAATCAGAAAATTGTGCCGCCGCGCCAACTCCACGAGATGGAGACGCTTCTCCGCCGACCAGACGACACCTGATGGGTTCTGGAAATCCGGCACGGTGTAAAGGAAGAGGGGCGCGTTCTTGGCAGCCGCTTCGAGCAACTCGAGGTTCGGCCCGTCGCTCTCTAGGGGAACGGTGATGACATTGGCCCCGTAGTAGCGCAGCAGTTGAAGGATCCGGTCATAGCACGGCTCCTCGACCAGTACGGTCTGTCCCGGTTTCAGCCAGAGTCGGCACAAGATGTCGAAGAGGGCCACAGATCCGTCACCGACCATGACGTTTTGCAGATCGACGCCATGATGGGCGGCCAGCCATTCCCGCAATCGCAAGGGGCCGACTGCGGGCCCATATTGGAACGCGTCGACCTCCGGCTTCAACGCCAGGGCTTCGGTACAAATTGCGATCTGCTCTCGGGGGAATGCCGCTTCGGCCGGAACGCCGCGCGCGAAATTGATGCGTTGGGGCATGTCCTACTCCGATGATGACGGGGTTACGGCCGCCCCGGGACAAGTGCTGAAGCCGCCTTGATCTGTGCTCGGGCTTTCGGCGAGGGCTGCGATGTACATATCGCAGACTAATGGTTGGGTGGAGCTTTGTACTGCCGCTAACAGCTATGCCCACGCTTTATAGATCGATGTGAAGAATTGCGGCGCCGTAGGTATTTCTGAGCGCCCTGTCTAATACAGACGTCAGCGCAATTCGGGGTTGCCGGCAACGGCGCCAACGGTCCCCGGACCAAATATCGTGCATTGCATCACAGACCTCCGTCACCATTGAAACGCCTAAGCTCGGCTTCATGAAACCAGGGACGCCTCAAAACAAGGCGCCTACTCGCCAAGGGGCGGCGCAGGGTTGGCGTCATGGACAATCCAATTTTTTCCGCAAGGTCGCGCCAACTGATGCACCCGTCCTGAGCCAAACCGCGCAGGATTTTCATGTCGTAAGAATCGAGCGAAGGATTATCGGTCACATTGAACTCTTTATGTCGATATTTATAGTGCAAAAGCCCTAATTACCTCGCAGGTATTAGGTAATTTTGGTGACTTTTACCAAAGAATTTAGAGTGCCACCTTCTGATAGAGGCGGGAAATCTACATGTGTATCGATCGCTTTGCGAGCATGGCTGCTCCGTATCTTCTCGAAGAAGGCTCCGGTTCCGCGGACGGCGTGCAAGCTCCCTTGTGTCGGCCCGTGCCGCGACAGCGAGACACCGGTGGTCTCAGAAAAATAACCGCCACAAGCCATCTGGGCCACCGAGGTTGGCGGAATCGCGGAGGGAGGCGGCGGAGGGTGTCTCCGCCAACGTTGGAAAGATATCTTCATGGTATCAGTAGCTTGAATGCCTCTGATTTAGACAGCCCCGACATTTACGCCAGCAAATAACCATAATTTGGTCCGATCCGGGCTCGACGAGGTCGACTCGCGTGGATTTCCAGCGCGTCGAGCTGCTCGTGAATTGCTCTTGAATTCGCCAAATACAACCAAATACTTGTATCTTGAATTTGGTTTCAACCGGCGGGAGCTCGCCCTCAGGCGCTGTGGGGGCAGGGCGGCTCCTTCCCCTGTCCAGGGGTTTGTCCTCATGGAAGCTGTGATAAATCCCAAGATTGTGTCCGGTATCTTCAAGGCTTACGTTTCCAACAGTTCGGTCGAATTGGCGTACCTCCCGGCGTTGATCAGAGGTGTCCACGCAGCGCTGCAGCGCCTTGCTATCGGTAAGAGCACGCAGCCCGTCATTGCCTCGAAACTGGTGCCAGCCGTTCCAATCAAAAGGTGAGTGATACCGGGCTTTGTCATTTGCCTTGAGGATGCCAAGAAGTTCAAATCGCTAAAGCGACATCTGATGGCCGTGCATGGAATGACACAGGCCGAATACCGAGCCAAATGGGGCCTTCCTGACGATTATCCCATGGTGGCACCTAGTTATGCGGTGCATCGATCCGCGCTCGCAAGGGGCATGCGTCTTGGCAAGGAGCCCCGCAGAGGTAGGCGCAAGACGGATCTCGCCTAGGCGTCGTGGTAGGCAAGCCCTCTCGGCGAATTCTCTCTCGTTGCGGCCACTTTCATCGCCGCTTGGCCGGCTCAAAAGCCTTCACCATTGCGTTGGCGGCGCCCGGTGGCAACTCGCGTACCACATAGTATCGAGGATCGCGGACCTGACGGGCGAGCGCCGGGATAATCTCGCGATATGCGGCCAGAACGCTTGGGTAGGCAGTTGGGGTGTCGGACTTCATCAGCTCGTGCAGCGCCGGTAATGAATAATAGGGAACACTGGGGAACATGTGATGTTCGACGTGATAGTTCATGTTCCAGTAGAGGAAGCGAAAGACGGGGTTCATGTACACGGTTCGGGCATTCAGGCGGTGGTCGAGGACGTCCTCTGCTAGCCCCGCGTGTTGGGTAAGCCCGACCAGGATGATGAACCAGGCTCCATAGAAACTCGGCAGCCCAATGTACATGAGGGGCAGGATGCTGTGCGTCGCCACCGCCGTGGCGATCACCACTGCGTAGATCGCCAGCCAGATGCGCGCCACGCGGTAGACTTTGTGGTGTTCTGCTTCAGGAATATAGCTTCTCTGCTCTTTGGTGAGCCGGCCGGTGGCATGCAGGCACATGTTTTTGAAGGCGATGGCGCCCGATTTGAGAACGAAAATATTGAGGAAAATCCCGAGAATGTCGGGTGGTCGGGGGAATGCGATCTCGGGATCGCGGCCGACGATGATGGAATCGGTGTGATGGCGGGCGTGGCTCCAGCGCGTTGAGGTCGGCTCGCGAAGGACCATGAACGAGGCCATCTGGAAGACCAACATGTTGAGCCAGTGTGTCTTGAAGGCAGTGCCGTGACCACATTCGTGCCAGCGCGAGTCGGTCGAGCCGCCGTAAACCAGCCCATAGACGAAGAAACAGGGAACCGCCCACCATGTTTCCCAGGTCAGAAAGCCGGCGACGCCCGAAACCATCAACGCAGCAAACCAGATCATGGTATCGCGGATAGCCGGCCCGTCCCTACGTGCCGCCAGCGCCTTCAGTTGTGCCCGCGAAATCGGAGAGTGATACCATTCGGCGCTGACCAGTCCCGCTTCCCGCGCCTGTCGGTCATTTGCCTCGTTAAGTGCATAGTCGCGCGGCAGCGCCACCTCTGTCATTTACGTGTCTCCTTGGCAGGCGTGGAAATGTACACGTGGACAACGTGGCGCGGTGGATTGGCAGCCATGGACGCATATCGCGTGCTCAAGAGCGTTCCCCTGATGTCGGCGTTGCGCCAGAACGTACCCCGCGCCTGGCGTCGATCTTTCCGGTGACACCGAGGTAGTGGGTGCGATTTCTTGCCAGCCTTGCAATTCATCCGCTCCTGGAACCTTCGTTTGCTGTTCTGTTTGGGTCGTGAAGACCGAACGTCGAAGAGCGGTAGCCGGGCGAGCAACGCAATTGATCAGCGATGCATAGCTGGGCACGGCTGCGAACTTCTCTACCAATCTCCGGTTTTCTCGGCACCAAACCCGTGCGGGACCGGATCAGGATCCCGCACGGAACCGGGAATACGCGTCTACGGCGTCGCCGAATCCATCGGAATCGCGGTGTCGAACGTCTCGTGATCCTTCCGGAAGTAAACCATCATATTGAGATCGGTTACGATGCCGCCTGGCGTCGCGTACATTTTCCGCTTACCGACATTCGGAATGTCCAATTCGACGCCGTCGGCGACCTTGATGTTCCCCCTATGGATCTGGATTGCCGAATAAGCGGCCATGTAGCCGTACCAATACGGCGACCACAGCATATATTGCTTGTTCACACCCGACTTCAGGAACGTCTGCATCGTCGACGGCAGGGCCGCTCCGGTGCTGTAAACTTGTCCAATCCTCCCGGTATCCTGGATGGCCTTGTTCACTGCCGGATTGGCCATACCTGAACTACTGATAAAGCCGGCAAGGTCGGGATGCGCCTGCATTGCGGACGTGCCGACGGCGTAAGACTTGTCCGGGTCGTCCTGCATGTAAAGCGTATCGACGACTTCAAGCGACTTATACTTCGGGTCTTCCTTGGTCAGCTTGTCGATCGCCTTCTTCACCTCATTGAACGTTGTGATGTTCGGCGACGGCGCCAGCCAGATGACCTTTCCACCCTTCGGATTGTTATACAGCGCGCTGTCCAGGATGGCTTTTGCCTGCACTTCGTAGGGGGCGATATTGATGTAGAGGTCACGCGCCTGCTGTCCGACATCCGAGTCGAAGGTGACGATGGTGGCGCCGTTCGCCCGCATCTTCTTCAACACCGGCACAGGCGCGTTCGCGTCCGACGAGGTTGTCACCACGATTTGCGGATTCTGCGGCAACAGGTTCTGCAGGTCCTGCACGTACTGCTGAACGTCGTTCTGGGCCGGGCCAAGCGTCACCATATCGACGCCAAGCTCGTCCGCCGCCTTCTTTGCCCCCTGCTCAGCGAGCTGGAAGAAGATGAACCCCGTGAACTTGGGGACGTAGTAGAGCGTCTCCTTCGCACTCGCCGCCGTCGATGACCCTGCCAATGATAGGGTCGCCGCTAGCGCGAGCGCCAATCCCGTCAAGAGACTTCTTGCTTTTCGCATTTCACATCCTCCCATTTGGTGGATTACGGACCACCTTCCGAATGGCCTGTCACATCGACAGGAACTCAAATGACTACGAGAGCCGCTGTTGCACCTTCGACGGTTCTCCATTCGCAGCGGCGTGTGAAATCGTATACGGGCCAATGGACTACGGCTTTGGCCCCCAACGCGTCGCTCGCGTTTTTTTCAATTGGCGAAGTATCACAGGCAAGATGATCGAGAGCGCGAGGATGAGCCCAATGACGAGAGTCTGGATCGATCCGTCGACGTTCGTCAAACCCATGGCATTTTGGATCGTGCCCAGAAGCAGGATGGACAGGACCAATCCCACTACATTGCCCTTTCCTCCCTCAAGGCTGAATCCGCCAAGGGCGATGCAAGCGACGACGAAGAGCAGGATCTCCGTCAAATTGTCGGAACGGGCGGATTGGTATTGCCCGACGAACACCAGCGCGGCGGCCCCGGCGAGCACGCCAGCTATCACATAGGTACCGACGATGATCGCCTTTACGCTATGCCCTGACATGTACGTCGCCTTGCGGTTGTTGCCCGTCGCGTAGAGGAGGCGTCCGTAGGCCGTCCGATGGACGACGAGATAGGCGGCAATAAACAGAACGACCAGAAAGACGAGCGAGATCGGAACGACATTGGCGATGGCCTCCGAGCCAAGCCACACATAGGAAGGCTGAAAGGCATCCATGCCGAATCCATCCGACCCGCCGATCCATAGAGCGACGGCGCGATAGACAGCAATCATACCGAGCGTGACGGCCATGGAAGGCAGCGAAAACGTCACCACAAGCAGGCCATTGAACAGCCCCCCAAGGCCGGTAACGCAAAGCATCAGGAGAATCGCCGCCCAGACCGGCACTCCCATCATCGACAGATGGGCAAAGCTAACCGTCGCCACCGCCGCAAGAGCCGGGAGCGAAATGTCTATCTCGCCGACCAGGACGATAAACATGAATCCGACGGCCAGAATGCCGGTGATCGCCATAGACTGCTGCAGCGAGTACAGGATCTGGAATACGCCGAGGTACAGCGGTGAGACCAGGCTGGCCGCCAGCACGGCGACGACTAGCAGACCAAAGAGGAAGGCCTCCCAACTGTAAGTTCGCAAGAAGACCCGAACCCGCGCCCCGCGACTCACCTTGCAACTCCCCTGCGCTTCTTCGCTTTGAGGATGCTGTCCACACGACGCAGAACCGATGCGTCAAGTATGCACGCGCCGACGATCGCGAGCCCATAGACGAGTTCGCGAACAACCTCGTCCGCGCGCACGAGGATCAAGCCGTTATCGAGGGTTGCCAGGACTAGCGCGCCGAACGATGCGCCCACCACGTTTCCCGATCCGCCCAGTACGCTAACGCCGCCAACCACCACGGCGCCAATGACATTGATCTCCAGGCCCTGACCCGACCACGGCACTACATAAGAGGAACGCGCGGCGAAGAGGAAGCCGGACAGACCGGTCAGAACCCCGCACAAGGCGTAGGCCCCGAGTATGACCCTAGGGACGTTCAGTCCATAGAAAGTTGAAGCGCCGGGGTTGGATCCGATCGCATAAATCTGCCTGCCTATTCGCGTGTAGCGGAGATAGACCGACACCGAGGCCACAACTGCGATGGCGATAAGTGCGAGATTAGAAATTCCAGGGATTAGAGTTCCTGTCACTACGTCCCGCACCCATGGCGGGATATCCTTTGGCTCTATCTGCTGGCCATGCGCGTATAGTGTCGCGAGACCGCGATATACGGACAGTCCCGCCAGCGTCACAAAGATTGACGAGACGCGGCCATAGGCAACGAGCAGGCCATTGAGTAGGCCACACATGAGTCCGATCCCGAGCGGGACCAGAATCAGCAGCGGTCCAAATTCCGGAAAGGTCCGAATGATATCGAAACCAACATACGAAGACAGGGCAAGGATCGAAGCGATGGAGACGTCGTAGTTACGTGTAATGATCACCACGGCTTCAGCAGAGGCTAGGATCGCCATGATGCAAGCGTTGAGAAAGATCGTGTTCAGGTTGGAAAGTGAGAAAAATTTGTCCGCCAAAAGTGAAAACACGACGATAATCAGCACCTCGAAAAGCAGAACTCCGAGTGCCCTATTCTTGAGGATGACCACACTCCACGAAAGTCCCGTGGGTTCGGCCGCGCCGGGGATCATTTGTTGCTGGAGGGTCGCTTTGCTCATCTCAACCGTTCGTCTGCTGGCGGAATTCGGATTTTGCAATTAGGGTTTGCTCCACCTAGACGCCTCTTCCCCGCTTGATGCTTCGAGGCTTGTCCTTCTTTTGCCGCGGACGGCGGCCGCCATGATGTTCTCCTGTGTTGCGACCTCGCGTGGGAATTCGGCGACATGAGCGCCATCTGAGATGACGAGCACGCGGTCGCAAATCTGAAGAATCTCGGGAAGATCCGACGAGATTACGAGAATTCCCAGTCCCTGCTCGGCCAAGCCCCTGATAACGCCATGGACCTGTGCCTTGGAACCAACATCGATCCCGTGTGTCGGTTCGTCGAAGATGATTACCTTCGGGCGCATCGCCATCCATTTGGCGAGCACCACTTTCTGGCGATTGCCGCCCGAAAGCGAAGAGATTCCGGCATGCGGACCGGCCGCCTTGATCTGAAAGCGCGCCGAGTAATCCGCAAAAATCTCCATATCCTTCCGCCTGTCGACGAAGCCCATGCGCGCGTACTTCACGACGGCGGGAAGCAGCATGTTGTCGATCACGGAGAGTTGGCCAATCAGCCCTTCTGTTTCCCGGTCCTCAGGGACATACACCACACCCTCACCGATCATCTGTGCGGGGTGGCGGACGGATACTTCCTTCCCGCTGACCCAGACCTTCCCGGCGGTAATCGGCAATGCTCCGAACAAAGCTTTTGCGATTTCGGTCCGTCCGGAGCCGACCAGGCCCGCCATGCCGACTATCTCGCCCGGGCGCACCGCGAAGGAGATGCCGGCGAACTCCCCTTCAGAAGCCAGCCCCTCGACACGCAGTACGGCCTCGGCGGAATCCCTGTCGGCGCTCTTGGCACCTCGGCGTTCTCCTGAAAGCTCATCCTGCGCACGCCCTACCATGTAGCGCACGATCTCCGGCTGACTGACCTTGGACATGTCATCTGTCAGCACATGCGCTCCATCGCGCAGAATGGTGATCCGGTCGGCAAAGCCGGCCAGCTCCTCGAGACGGTGGGAGATGAAGACGATCGAGACTCCGCGCTCTCGCAGGCGGCGAACGATGTCGAAGATCTGATCCGCCTCGTTCGGCGACAGCGATGCTGTTGGCTCATCCAGTAAAAGCAGCTTCTCCTGCGCGTCAAACATTGCCCGCGCAAATTGCACGAACAGCATCTGCCCTATGGACAGCGACACCACCAGCATTCGAGGATCGAGCTCGGCACCCAAATGTTCGAGCACTTCCTTGGTCCGCCGGTACATCAGCTTGCGATCTACGAACCCAGCCCTCGTGCGAGGGTGGACGCCCATGAAAATGTTTTCGGCGACATCCAAGTTCGGAAAGAGTTTCGCATCCTGGTAGACGGCCACGACGCCATGTGCCCGGGCATCCATAGGGCCCCGAAACCGATACTCGGTCCCGTCCAGCATAATCTGCCCGCTGTCGGCACTTTCAATCCCGGTAATGATCTTCACGAGGGTAGATTTACCCGCTCCGTTCTCTCCGACTAAAGCGTGGATTTCGCCCGGCGCAATGTCGAATTCGATGCCGCGCAGCGCGTGAATGCCCGCATAGTTCTTGCTGATTTGCCGGATGCTTAGTCGCGACTGATTTGCGCTCATGGTCCCCTTCG
>Ga0206796_1206_pt2 | contig 9756 bp, 16 predicted proteins | sample Alteio_BWOrgCont_68_FD_152895 | JGI IMG/M metagenome (GOLD analysis project Ga0206796, IMG submission 152895) | Enriched cells from forest soil in Barre Woods Harvard Forest LTER site, Petersham, Massachusetts, United States -... | ecosystem: Environmental > Terrestrial > Soil > Temperate forest > O...
CTGCCCTCGCAAAGCCCAATTGATAATCCGGCACGGGCTGTCACTGGGCATCTTGGGCTGAGATTGCGGGTCGAACAATTTCAATGGTTTGGCGTCCGGTTCAAGGCCAGCACTGCCGCCGCGAAAGGACGAAAGGGGAATGTCGATGCCTTGACCTCAAACGATCCTCAGAACCATAAAAAGCCGGGCACTTCTCAGTGAAAATCCCGGGTCAGTTCTCAGCGGAAATCAACAGCTGTTGGACATGGAGAAGTCAGATGAGCCAGTTTTCAGTTGTCGTTTTTTCCGATGTCGCAAGAGCGAAGAAGGCCGAAGCAGCGCTCTATGAGCTTGGCGAGAAGGACGTCGATATTTTCGCATCTGCGGTGATATTCCGCGCAGCGGATGGCAACATCCAGGTGCTCGATTTGGTGCGTGACCACTCTCACGCGTCGCTTGTCGCCAGCTTGCTTGGCGCAATAGTCGGCGCAGCGGCTGTTGGCCCTTTGGCGGGGGCGCTCGGCGCAGCCAGCGGAGCCCTCGCCGGCATGGCTATAGATCTCAGCGGACACCACACCGGTCAAATGCTGATTAAAAAGGTGTCGACTTCGCTTAAGTCCGGGAATGCTGCAATTATAGTCGATATTACATTTGAGCTCGTTGCCACCTTTGAAAAGAGAATGAACGAGCTCGGAGCTCTATACATTTGGAAGAATGACAAACCAACGTGAAAGCTTGGTTCTGCTTATCCCTTGGATGGGCAATTATCATAGTTACATGGTAAGTGCTAGATATAGTGTGTAAGGCACGACAGGCCAACGCAGAGTTCGAAGTGACTAAAGAGATGATTGACCCGGGCGAGGAGATTTTGGATCGCGCCAATAGAGCGCTTTGACATTCAGCGTGCCCAAATGAATGCACTGAGGATGGACAGCACCGACAAGAAGGCCCTTGGTGTCTGTTCGTGGCGTATTGCCAGTCTCCTGAAATGTTTGATCTAGCCTCGCCGCGTGGTCAACATCGCCGGCCGACGTTGTGGCAAGACGCTATTGCTTCAGCGGGCGATCGCCAGCTCGTCCGACACGAACAGAACGTTGTTTCGCCCAATCAGGATGCTAACCGCCAGCCTCCTCGCCGCATCATGCTAATGCGCACGCGTCAAGACGGCACTTATTAGGAATGAAAATGTCAGCCTCTGCGAGGGCTGCAATAAACGCATCGCCGGCCTTGGCGGGCTCGCCATCGCCCTGGAGAGCCTCAAGACAGACTTGGCGCGCACGTAGGTGAAGCGGGCCTGGAGCTATGGGCCATCGGCTCAGCAGATAGCGGCCCGCCTGCTCAACCGTATTGATGGTGCGAAACTGACCGAGCCCGGTCTCAAAGGTAGCGGTGAAAATGTGTGTTGCATTGTCCACCTCCTTGTTGTCAACGAGCGTTAGGACTAGCGGTTCCACTCCATGACCAGAAAGACGAAACTAATGAGCGTCGAGGATCGTTACGTTTACAGCCCGGAGCTGTATCGCCGGACCGCTTGAGAACATAGTCTCAGCGTTCAAGGCCGAGGAAATCTATGTCGCGGCAGATGAGATCGATAAAATCCCGAACGTTCTGGTTCGCATCGAGACCAGGACGGCACTCATCGTGCGCATGAACACGGAGATCATGGAAGCGAAGGGCCGCTTCAGGTAGTGACACATCATGACCGAATATTACGACAAGCTCATCTTCGAATACGATCAAGCCATTCAGCAGGCCCGAGAGGCTCTCGATAAGGGAGTAAATGATGCCACGCGGGTTACACTTGTGAACGCGATCCTCGAACAAACCCGATCGGAGGCCTTTTTCGAAGGCTATGCGTCTTCAATGATCAGAGACCGCGGCACAACATAACCGTGCCGTTACGAAGATGCGACACCTGAATATGAGCGGTGGTGGGACGGCTTCGATGATGCCACCGAGGACTACAGCAAAAATCATGGCTAGAGCCTCAATCGCAGTCTCATGAATTCGCCAGCGCCCGCAGGATGTCGGCGTCGCGATCCACTATCCATCTGACAGGCGCATCGTGACGTTGTGATCGGTCTCACCCGGCAGGCCTCACCCGGGCCTAGCTCTCCGGATATAGGCATAGTGGGCCAGCAGGAGCACCGCCGCAGCTACATCGAGGACCACCCAAATTTCCTTGCCAAGATGAAGCGGAAGAAAGGGGTTAAACAGGATCGCCACCATGGCCAGACTCAGCGTCCAGACGTCCAGTACCCCAAAGGTCTTGAACGAGGAGTATGCGAGAAAAGCAGTCACCAAACACGTTTCCAGCCTTAGGAACTGGTAGTATCCATAGGGTAGCCCAAAGATCCCGAGCGCCACCAACACAGCCGGAATAATCCAGACCGCAGAATGAATTTTTGAAAGTTGCATGGCACCCCTCGCAGCAACAAAGGCTTATCGAGAGGGGCCGGCAGAAGTCAATGAGAAGCCTTGCCAGCTTTGTAACGCACCTGGCATAGATGGCCCTTACCTGGCTTGAAATTCTCTTTAAGAATCAACAATCAGCGGCCTTCCCCGCAGACTCCCGCCGTCCGCACCAGGCCCTCCACCTAGGCAACATGCAGAGGCCGCACAAGGGGCCGCCCAATCAGTGGCACAGTCAGGTTGCGTGTTCCTAAGCGGAAGTGTCCAATAAGGCTCGGGCATCTATATCGCTAGTGATCTAAATTGCAGGCCCACTCTATTGGACGCGCCTGGCCGTTGAAGCGGACACCTCCACATGGGCAGGGTCTATTGGGACGCGGTGTCTCCGCTGGGTTTACTGCCCTCCTCGAGCAGAGCGAGCCGTATCCGTCTCGAATATAACCGGCTTGCTCCACGATTGCCCGTCCATACCGCCGCCCCCGCCAACGGAGGTTCAACGGGTCACAAGCGGGGGCGTTCCGACCCTCGGCAAGCGGACGGCAGGCTGCACTGTCGGCCGCACAGGGCCGCCATAATTATGCTTGGCCAGCCGTGAGCCTTCGAATTGTCGTGACTTGGCCATCTCTGAACGGAACCAGTGCGGGATTTTTTCGGTTCATTGTCCGGCGCTCTTTGATCCCGCGCCACTGCTCCCACGGGCAGACGCTGCGAACTTGCCGGGCGCCGTTCAAGTGCCCGGCTTTTTCGTTTGTCTAGGAGTACCATGCTTGTCTGTGGCTCGCCGTGATTGCGAAGGCCACGTTTGCATCGACACTGGCCGTTCACCTCGGAGGGCGTGCCATGTCACCGATACCTGGACCGAAGGTGCCCGCTAGCAATCCCGATCGCCACGTACTCTGCGAAGAAGCGATCGAGGACGCATTCGTGAACGTCGCAACGCTGGCCGAGGCTGCCGGCTGGGATGGTGACGAGGTGGCAGCGGCCCTTGTGAGCCTGGCCGATCGTCAAATGATGGGCCGGCTCGTAAATGCGAAGCTTGATGAGCTCAACGCCCGCGTCTTTGACCAAAAGGGTCACTCATAAGATTTCTCATCCGAGCTCAGTCCCTGCTGGGCAACACCATCTTACCCCGGCTAAACTCGACGTGCGCCCCGATCACCGGGTCCGCGAGTCCAAAAGTCGAGGTCACGAAATGCCAGATGGGCTCAAGCAAGTTCCGCACAATGACCCACGCATAAGGGACCATTGACCTTCTTCGGGATCGGTACATTAATCCGATGTCAGTGGCAGTCGTTTACGTGATCGCCTGCTAAGGGCGGACCCGTACAAATCGGAGAGCCAACGGTAAATAAAGAATTCGATGAATATGTAAAAAGGCAAAACGAGCAAAAGGCTGAAGAGTAAGCTATAGATTGGGATAAAGAAAAAACGAAATGGCTTTCCTGCATAGACGATCTGTACAACGGCATCACTACTTATCTAAATAAATACATAGAAGGCGGAAATATTATAGTAAGCTTTAATAATATTGAGCTCACTAAAGAAAATATTGGAACATATTCTATCAGGCGAATGCAGCTCGCAATCGGTCTCCAAAAGATTATTTTGACGCCAATCGGGACGATGCTCATCGGTATGAGAGGACGTGTGGATATGATCGGCGCCCGTGGGATGGTGCGTATGATACTTGCCGATCGAGACAGTACAGGGTCTAAGATTACCACAAGAATTTCTATAGATTGTGGAAAGTTATTTGATGGTGAGAAACCGGAACTTCGCGAAATTAACTGGGTGTGGAAAATTATTCAAGAATCTCCCGTTCGAGGATTTATTGATTTAACTGAAGAGTCTTTGATGAAATCTATTTTAGCGATTTCGAATTACTGAGGCTCAAAGCCTTTCTGGTTAAAAGTTAAGTGTTGATGACATTGATTTGCGCCATAAAACGTTGGAGTATTCGCTAAGGGCCTACTATGGCGACAGGTCTATACTCTGTATCGCTCCCCAGTTGAGCGTATAAAGATCATCTTGAGCAAAACATGTAGCTGGACTTCGCTGGAGGCTGTACTGGCGCAGCGTGAGTGACTTGCCGCTGCACAGTTTTCCGTCGCCGATATCTTGATGACGGACGTATTTTGTGTGCCCAAGGTTATGGCTGCCGGCAATATTCCGGTAATTGGATCCTACGTCGATCGAGCCTGTGCGCCTCCCGCTTTCAAAAGAGCTTACGTCGTGCAGATGGCGCATTTTGCAAGACAACATGCGACATAAGCTCTCCGTCGATAGAAAGTGCCGCTGTTTTATAACCATACCGCGCTATCGGTGAGCTTTGTGACGGCCCTCCACTTCAGAAATCAGGTCAAGCCCATACTGTTGTAGCGAGACAGCGGGATCGTCGGCAGTCCATCCAAGGCCTGCCGCTTGAAAATGTATCGCTAATGCGGCCGATGAGATGGCGGGCTGAATCCAGCTGAGGTCCAGCCGCGCTGTCGGGCTCTGGGTCGGACGGCGCTCGTCCAGTATGTCCTGTCCACTTTCGGTTAGCATCCTCTTACGGTAAGTGATATATGACCGAAGATGGATGGATGGAGCGCACTCGCGGACCCTACGCGCCGCACGATCCTGGAGTTGGTCGCGCTGCGCCCGCGCGCGGTGCAGGAACTTGCGGACGAGCTTCCGGTGACGCGGCCTGCAGTCTCGCAGCACCTTAAGTTGCTAAAGTCGGCCGGCCTGGTAGTCGATCGTGCGGAGGGAACCCGGCGCATCTACCGAGCCAACCCCGCTGGCATGGCAGCGCTTCGTGCCCAGCTCGACCGATTCTGGAGCCAAACGCTGGCGAATTTCAAACAGCTCGCCGAAGAGGAAGAGGAGCAGACATGACCAGCAACACGACCGCCGCGTCTGTCCGTATTGAGATCATCGTCGACGTCCCGATCGAACGCGCCTTTAAGGTGTTCACGGAACGCTTCGATAGGATCAAGCCGCGGGAGCACAACATGCTCGGCGTCGACATCGCTGAGTCGATCTTCGAGCCCCGGGGCGGTGGCCGCGTATACGACCGAGGCGTCGACGGCAGCGAGTGCCAATGGGGGCGTGTGCTGGCCTACGAGCCACCCACCCGGATCCTGTTCACCTGGGACATCAGCCCTCGCTGGCAGATCGAAACCGATCCGACGCGGTCGAGCGAGGTGGAGATTCGGTTTGTCGCCGAAGCAGAACGGCGGACTCGCGTGGAACTGGAGCACCGTCACCTCGATCGTCATGGCGATGGCTGGCAAGGGCTGGCGGAGGGCGTGCGGGGCGACCAGGGTTGGCGGTTGTACCTGCAGCGGTTCGCCGCAGCGACATGCTGACGGCAGCTTTCCAGCGTGCGCCTTGGAACCGGGACGGATGGTGTTCCGGTCTTCCAGGTTGATCAAGCCTTCTCAGCCATCCCCGGGCTTACTGATGGCGATCCCGTACAACCTAACGGTCTAGGAGGAAGCGCCATGCCGCCCTATACGGCGCTTGTCACGCTACTGTCCGTCGCATTGTATTTTTTGCTTCGCGACACGCGTTGCTGTCGCCCGTGGCAAGTTCGGCGTGCCCCTTGCGGCGACGACCGGCGATGCGGACTTCGAGCGCGTCTTCCGCGTCCATCAGAACACTCACGAGTGGATGCCGATCTTCCTGGCTCCGCTTTGGATCTTCGCGCTTTCCCTGAGCGACCTCGGAGCCGCCTCTGTCGGCTTGCTGTGGCTGCTCGGCCGGGTTGTCTATGCGACAGGCTACAGCCGCGCCGTCGAGAAGCGCTTGCCAGGCTTCTTCATCCAATCAAGCGCCTGCATCCTGCTCTTTTTAGGCGCCGCGACAGGCGTTGCGTGGCGTCTCCTCGGCGGCTGATGGCTCGTGTAGCGTCGAGCACCACCCATGGCGAGGCGACCGAGCCGGCCGACGTAACCTGCGGGCGCTGAACGGCCACTCCGACCAATACAGCCAATGTCCACTTCCCACCCGTACTGGAAGAAGCTCGTGTGCGAGTGTGAGGGCGCGGGTATCTCGACCTGGGAAGGTTTTCAGCGCCGGACACAGGAACCGGCGCCGGAATGGGTGTCGCATTGCCTCAAGCGGAATGTTGCGACGCTGTGGCCGATCGTTCCATTGATGCACGATTCTCATTATTCAAAACTGGAGCCTGCTCTCTCTCCCGGCGGCCTTTTTTCGTGGGCGCCCTGGACAACCCCATTAATTCCGGGCCTGCCTCGCCTGCCACTTTTCCTCTTCCTTGCTGAAGTGCTCGACAGCCGCCGAAATGAACTGGGGCGTCTCAGGCGTCAGCCTGCCTCTATCGGTCAGGAAGAAACCGGCCTGATTGCATCCCTCCTTGGTTAGCGAATTCAGCGCAGCAATGGCAACGCTCGACCGCAGGCAGGCCACTATCTGCGACTTGTTGTTCTCGTGACCAATCACGCCGATAGCGCGGAGTGTCGCTTCTTCGAACTCCAGCGCGACCTCTTGCCATTTCATCATATCGATCCCTCCTGAATTGTTGCGGCGCAGCAGTTTTCATTTACCTTCAACCCACGCAGAAGTGCTTCCCGGATTGTCTCAAGGAGCGGGGCATTCCCTTCGATGTAGTTGAGCAGCGCAACTACTCGGCCGCCTTCATGGCTGCGTCCTGGTCGTCGTCGCTGGGTTCCTCGTAGTTTTTCGGGAGATACCGGCCGTCTTCACGCAAGTCGCGCACATCAACCGCTTGCGCCGTTTCCCTAATCACCTGCCCGCCGATCTGAGCGATCTTATCCGCTGTTCGCTTGCTAGGCAGTCTAATCAGCTTCCCTTGATCGAAGATTGTATAACTGTAGACGATCACCGCTGCCATTGTCGCCTCCTTCACGACTACGCTTTGCCTGTGCAAATTATAAAAATGAGCGGTTTCCCGTACAATAACATATGCTAATGAAAAAATGGTATCTGAATACACTAAATCGATGCACTTTTGGCACGCATTGCAATCGCGGCATGCCCTAGACAAGCATGATAACCTACGCAAATAAAAAGGCCGGGCACGCGAACGGCGCCCGGCAGTTGAGATCACTGCCCGCGCGGACAGGGCGCTGGGTCAAAGAGCGCCGAACAATCAACTGAAGAAGCCCCGTGCTGGTTCCGTCCAGAGATGGCCCAAAAAGGTGGCGTCCCGGAACCACACACGGTTGCGAACCGCCGCAGCGATGCCGCGCGATGGATCGTTACCCGAATGGGTGGATGTCCGCAGCGGCGCCGTGAGCAAAACGTGTAGAGCCCGGTCCGAGAGAAGCGCCAGATCCCCCCACTCCTCACACCCGTCCTTCTTAGCTAGGGGCCTTTGAACCAAAGTTCAGCGCCATACATTATGGAAAGGCTGAAATTGCAGCGGGAGAACTGACGATGAGCGGAACCCTTCCCGACATCATCACCTTAAAATCAGAGATTGCGACTAATTCCAGATACGACAATCACCCGATTGCCAAAAACAATGACCACGTCGTGCGGATTTCCACCATGACTGAACCCTATCACTGGCACTTTCATCCAAACTCTGACGAAACATTTTTGGTAATTGAAGGGCGGCTTTTCATCGAATTCGAGAATGGAGCCCGCGAACTAGATCCTGGTCAAATGCTTACTATCCCTCGCGGAGTTCGCCATCGGACCCGGCCGATTGGCGCGCGATCGGTGAATATTACTTTCGAGCTGGGCCAATCCGAAACCGTTGCAGTGGGATGGCAACCTGCAAAGGCTCCGTGAGCGGCGTTGTCACGTTGATTAGAAGGGGCTGCCCCCGGCTCAGTGACTAAGGTTTTTGGAGGTTGGGGATTTGAGCGCGCGGCCCTAGAGGGTAATGTGCGCCGGTGAAGCAGATCTCGTATAAGCGTCACCGCTTCCCACCAACCATTATCCGCCACGCCGTCTGGCTGTATTTGCGGTTCACGCCAAGCCTGCAGGACATCGAAGATCTTCTGGCTGAGCGCGGAATCGAGGTCAGCTTTGAGGCGACCCTGACCTGGACGCAAAAGTTCGCGGTGCGGTTCGCTAGGAACCTCAGGCGCTCGCGGGTGAGGCCAATTGGGCAGTCGTCAGGATCGGCTGAAAGCGGATGTTCCTGTGGTGGGCTGTCGATGACGAGGGGAGGTCCTGGATATGCTCGTCTAAAAGTGGCGGAACAAAGAGGTTGCAGCGGGACGCCTGGGCAAAGTGCCGAAGCATCAAGGCGTGCGCCCCGAGGCGACCGTGACGGACAAACTTGCGTCCTACGGTGCCGCCGCCATGGTGCTCGGCTTTTTGGGATCGCCACAAGCCGGCCGGCCTGCCGGCCAACAATCGGGCGGAAAATTCGCACATGCCGATGCGCCGACGGGAGCGCAAGCGCCAAAGGTTTAAGAGCCAGGGATCAGCCCAGCGGTTCCTTTCGATCCATGGAGCAATCTACAATGTGAATGTTGCAGCGCTGGCCACTAAAGGAGACTTTCATGGAATGGTCTCTTGCGTGACAGATAATCACCAAACTTATCCGCCATTTTAATCCCTGTAGCGCTTGGCACTGCCTGCCGAATCCCACCATTTTGGAAAGGGGCGGACATGCAAAAAATAGCAGCTATGCTCGCGTTGACCTTAATGACGGTGATGCTGGGCTACGCATCTGCGAATTCCACGTTTGGCCCAAGGCCGACGACAATCCAGGATTCCATCGATCAGACTGCGCAATCCATCAATGATGTTGCGATCGTCGAGGTAGATGATCTGCCTCTACCCTTGCAGAAACAGGCGGAGGCTCAGTTTGCTGAAACTTCAGGCGAGGAGCTGCAGAAGTTTCGCGATGCAATTGACCGTACGCCGCAGATCTCCGCCCTGCTGAAGGAAAGAGGCATCGAGTCATCGCAGATTATTGCCGCCAACTTGGATAGCGATGGGCTGCTGACACTCGTCGTAATCATCGATACCTGAAGCCGAAAACTCATTTGGACGATTGGCAACCTGCTCATCTTCGCCACCAAGGAGATCGGTCGATGACCCGATCACCCGACATTTCGGCAAGATACCGGATCACCAAGTGTCTTCGTCCGTTGGTTCCAAGGACCGCTGCGGGTTTGGCACGGCTCTACGTTCTTGCTGCCCGGCGCTTTAGCGGCAACGGCTATGCGGATTACCTGCTGACCGTGGTAATCGGCGTTTTCGCCGCGACATTTGCTCTGACGTGCGTCTCATCCTGCCTCGGCGGCGCCACCAAACCCCTTGGGGGCGCGGAGCAACATGCATCCCCCGTTTCGGACTGGGGTTTGCGCCAATTCGATACCTATGCCGGCAAGGTCAGGAGCTCAAAGGCCGCAGCCGAGATCCTGTTGCCGC
>Ga0206796_1235_pt1 | contig 9723 bp, 8 predicted proteins | sample Alteio_BWOrgCont_68_FD_152895 | JGI IMG/M metagenome (GOLD analysis project Ga0206796, IMG submission 152895) | Enriched cells from forest soil in Barre Woods Harvard Forest LTER site, Petersham, Massachusetts, United States -... | ecosystem: Environmental > Terrestrial > Soil > Temperate forest > O...
CTGCGCAGGAATGGGGGGTGGTCGCGGAGGTTGTGCCGAACGGCCAGGCGCTCAATCGTGCCCGCGAATTGGCCGAACTGTACCTAAAGGCCCCCGAGGTCACACGCCGCAATACTCGCATACATTTCATCCAGCCGCTCAAGGAACGCGTGGTGCGAGAAGTCGGCTATGGGCTTTCGCTCGAAGGAGCGTCGGCCGCTGACCTGGTAAAAACAAAGCTGGCCAATAGTGAGCCTGTCGCGCAGAAGCAAAAATCAGCATGAAGGGCACCGACAACACGTCATTCGCCCATGTACTTGTCCGCTAGGAGGAGCTGCCTGACTACGACGAAGAGCAAGGTTAGCGTCACTATCTCTGAAAACGGCCCGAACATTGTCACTGGCGATGTCTCCCCCGACCAAACAGACCATCAGCACAGATGCTAAGGGCGGCTCCGAGGCGTGGCACGAAGGCGAGGCGATCCCGCATCGGGAGACCTATGCGCTCTGTCGCTGCGGAGGGTCAAAGAACAAGCCGTTCTGCGATGGCACCACGCTGCAATCAGCTTCCGAGATTCGTAGACTTACACTCGCAGCTCGAACTCAGCACAAAACCTGCTGAAGCTAACCGCATTTCTTGGAGCAAGCGTAGACTCCTAGTCCCGATAGAAAACTCCCAGTTCTGGAGGCCAACATGTCCATTCGCCCAGTGAAGCGGCTTATCCAATCGAAGCCAACGTTGGAAGGTGCGGGCGTACATCTGCGCCGCGCAATCGGCTTCGATAATACGTCGGAGCCCTAGCAGACCCCGCAGATTCATCAAATGCTACCCTTTTCTTCTGCTCGACGACTTTCGCAACGACGTTCCAGCGGACTATCTGGCCGGCTTCCCGTGGCATCCTCATCGCGGCATCGAAACCGTCACGTACGTCCTTTCCGGAACAGTGGAGCACAGCGACAGCATTGGAAATCACGGTGCTATCGGAGCCGGGGACATTCAGTGGATGACGGCAGGCAGCGGAATCATCCACCAGGAGATGCCCAAGGGCGATCCCGCGGGACGCATGCATGGATTTCAGTTGTGGGCAAACCTCCCCTCAGCGCAGAAGATGACGCCTCCGCGCGACCAGGAGATAAAATCACTCGACATTCCTGAAATCAAGGATGACGACAGTACAGAAGTCCGTGTCATCTGCGGAGATTTTTGGGGTAAGGTTGGCCCCGTTGAGGGGATCGCAACCAACCCGACCTACATCGATGTGTCCGTCGCGCCGGGTCGGAGAAAGACACTCCCAGTAGAGACCATGCGCCACGCATTCGCCTATGTCTTCGGAGGATCAGGGAAATTCTGCAACGCGTCTAGCCCTCTCGCAGTCCCGACCGAGGGAGTGAAATGGTTGGACACAAATCCTCCTTCGGCAGTAAACGATCGCTCACTTGTGCTCTTTGATGGCGGGGATGAGATCACGGTACAGGCAGGAGACGAAGGCATCCGCTTTCTACTCGTCTCGGGCAGGCCACTTCAGGAGCCCGTAGCCTGGTATGGCCCGATCGTCATGAACACACAGGAGCAGCTCCGGCAGGCATTCGAGGAACTCGGGGAAGGAACTTTCCTAAGAACGTAAGGGAGCCACTAATCAAGAGGAGGCCAAATGGCTCTCAGTTTGTCATTGATATTCGCCCTCTTTTCCGAAACGGGGACATTCGATGCATGGGGCCCTCAGTAGTAAAGCTGAATGATGATCCGACTTGGATGTGCGTTCATGCAAAGGTACAGAGTGTCTATTCCCAAATATCCAACGGCGCAATGTCTCCGGATGCGCCCTGCCCACCCGATCACATCTCACTATTCAAGAGGTGGATGGACTCCGGATACCCCGTATAAACTTCAAAGCCTGGGTCAACCGGTGTAGCACTGGAGAAAGCTTGCCAAGTAGGCGCATCCAAGAGCTTATCCCTTGAGTCAGACAAAGGAGAAAGTAGCCTATGCCAGGGAAGATTCCGCAAGAGGCCGCCAGAGTTTTAGGTGCATGTGAAATGAGGCGACACCGTTCACTATTTCGTGCCACAGGCGTATGGATGAGCGGTCGGGAACGTTGAGCCTAAGGAATATCAATAAAGAAAGCGGAAAATACGGGGGTGAGGGTAATCATGGCGGCAATCTCGAATACAGAAGAATTCAAGCAACGACTGTTGGCGGAAGAAGAAAGCCTCACTAGCAGGATTCACACCTCAGGCACAAAATTGCACGATCTGGGCGACGGACCTTCAGTCCGTGACTGGAGCGACGCGAGTGTCAGAGACGAAGAGAACGATGGTCAGCTTCAGGAAGAGGATATCGATTTGACGACACTCAATCAGGTGCGAAACGCACTGAAACGAATCGAAGACGGAACCTTCGGCCAATGCCTGGTCGATGGCGGCCCGATAGAAGAGAAGAGACTTCGCGCGATACCGTGGACGCCCTATTGCTTGAAACATGAGGGACTTCAGGAACAGAAAAATCCGCACCGAATTTCCACCCTGTAAGCCTTAGAGTGTTGCGACTTGACGGTGCGGAGGAGAGACAGTGTTAAGGAAGATCGGGTAGCATTTGATGAATCTGCGGGGTCTGCTAGGGCCTTCGCTCGGGTGAAGCCACGTATTCCCGGTTGGGTCCGGGCGATATGCTCTGCCATCTGCTCTACGATGCTGTCACCCCGTTCCGCAGCTTTCATCTAACTGCTGATCGTTGCGCCTACCTCCCCGTAGAGATCGATCAGTGTCGTATTCACCGCTTGCAGTGCTTTCGGTTTGCACAGTCAAGCGTCGTTCACCACCCGCAGCGCGGATGCCGTTTAGTGTCAAAGCAGGCCGCGGTGACCAGTGTAGTTTTTGTCGCTGTCCAGACCATGTTCCTTGATCACGTCGGCAGCAGCAGCCAGTGCTGTTGCGATGGCAGGATAGCCAACGTATGGCAACGCCTGGATGAGAACTTCTTCGATTTCTTTCAATGTGAGGCCGTTATTGAGCCCGGCCCCCATGTGGATGGCAAATTCATGGGGCTGACGCATGGCAATCATGACGGACATCGAAACCAGGCTGCGGGAGCGCCTGTCCAGACCGGGACGAGTCCAGATATCTGCAAAGGCCTGGTCGAGCGCGTAGGCAGCGATCGGGGCGCCGAAGGTGTTTGAGTCAGCGGAAGCGCTGAGGTTTGCGGCCGCCTGGTCGCCCATCATTTCGCGGACTACATTGATTCCGGCTTCTCTATTCGTCATGATTGGGTCCTTTTGTAGAGCTCAAGTGACTTCCCCACCCCAAGACTACCTCGCAACGAGGCGATCTGTGAAAGAACTGCCCAACTGTATCTTGTGGGCTTCATCTTCACACGTTCTTCAGTTAATCAACCTGGCCCTCGGACCAGGGAGCATGTGTATGAGCATTGGCTTCGCGACGATAGGGTGAACGACAAGATCAAGACGCTCATTTCAGATGGCAAGGCTGCGAGATTTCACCTGCCGAGAGTTTTGGAACCCCACGATCTTTTCTTGAAAACTATGCACGCACGGCCTCGATATCGATCGTGATCTTCACTTCATCCCCGACGAGCACTCCGCCTGTTTCCAGGGCGCATTCCATGACAAGCCAGCCCTTCCTGCTCAGCGTTGTTGTTGCTGAAGCGGCGCGCCAGACTCAATAAGTAGCCAGGCAGTGATAGCACTCAGAGCTGCCAGGCCTGTCGCTATCCAGATAACCGAATGGTAGCCGCTTACGAAGGATTCGGTGATTGCACGCTGAACGATGGGGTTGGTATTGTGCGCGGCAGCGAGCAGAGGCCGCGCAACATCAATCTGAGCACGAACGGCGGGAGGCAACGCCAGTTGATCGAGGGATTGATCCAGCAAGTGATTGAAAACCGTGACCAGAACCGCACCGAAAACCGCTACCGCAAGCAGAGCAGCCAAACGGGAAACCGCGTTATTGATTCCGGAGGCAAGTCCTGACTCGGATTCAGGTACAGCGTTCATTACCGTCGTAGTCAGGGGAGCAGCACTGATGGTCATGCCCAGACCCGTCACCACGACTGCCGGGAAGAATGTGGCCCAGTAGCTCCCACCCTGCGGCACAATTGCGAAGAGCGCAATCCCACAAGCTGCAACAAGAGGCCCAACCGTAAGTGGAATGCGTGATCCATAGCGCGCAACAAGGCCACCCGCCCAACGTGACAGTCCAAACATGATGGCTACAAAAGGGAGAAACGCCGCCCCTGTCTGAGTAGCTGTGTAGTGTTGAATCTGTATCAGGTCCATCGGAAAGAAGAACATCAATCCACCGAGGGATGCATACAGAAACAGTGTCAGCAGATTCGCACCTGTAAAGTTTCGCGAGCGAAACAGCATGAGCGAGACCATCGGCGCTCGAGACCAATGCTCCACGGAAACGAATCCTGCCAAAGCCGCCACGCCTAGAACTGCTGCAACAGCAACGAGGTGCCCGCCATGACGAGCGCGAGCCGGCCACTCAATCAGCGCGTAGGTGACGCCACCAAGCCCAAGCGTCACCAGAAGAGAACCCGCCCAGTCGAGATGATGTGAGGCATTCTCGTTCCTGCTCTCCGGCACCTTGCCCGAGAGCAGGATAACCGCTAAAGCAAGCGGGAGATTCAGGAAGAAGACCCAGCGCCAAGTAGAGTGTTCGATCAGCCAGCCGCCGATGACAGGGCCGATGGCCGCAGTAATTGCAGAAAATCCTGACCACGTGCCAATCGCCCGTCCTCTCGTCTCTTCGGGAAAGGATGCCGTGATCAGTGCGAGACTGCCAGGCACCAGCAAAGCAGCCCCTATGCCTTGAATCGAGCGAGACCAGATCAGCATGTCAATATTTCGAGCCACGCCACACCCCGCGGAGGCGGCTGCAAACAAGGCAACGCCAAATACATACACCTTACGACGGCCCAACATATCCCCAAGCGAGCCGCCCACGAGGAGCAACGCCGCCAACATCAACCAATACGATTCCACGACCCACTGCACGTCCGCAATGGAGGCGTGGAAAGCGTTCTGCAACGCTGGAAGCACGACATTGACGACGGTTCCATCAATGAACGCCATGCTCGATCCGAGAATGGTGACGGCAAGCACGATACGTCCGCTTACCTGCGAATTCGAACTTTCATTTCGCATGGATTGAGTCTCTACGAGACTTCTCCAACTTGGAATATTCGGTCTGATCGAGATCAGAGCGAAGAAAGACTAGGTCCTGGTTGATAACTATACGTCTTTGCGCAGTATCTCGAGCGCCCGGACGAAGAGCGTGGTCCGGTGACCGTTATGTGCGCGCTGTATATACAGCGACTTGAAGGAAGCCCCCTTTCGACCGCCGGGCGCCTATGTGAATCGAATGGTATTGAGGGCTGCGGAGAAAGAGCAAGAGCTGGGTTCGGGCTCTGATAAGAGGCGCTGAAAAGCTAAGAGGAGGTAAAGAAACACAGATCTATGAGTCTCCGAGGAGATGCGCCCCGAAACGTGCCGCACCGTATGCCCTATGCGTTCCAACCGCCATCCACCGTCAGGCTTTCGCCGTTGATGAAAGCCGATTCCGGGCTCGCGAGGAATGCCACCGCGGACGCAATCTCCTCCGGTCGGCCGAATCGGCCGACGCTCATCAGCTTCTTCATCGTCTGGGCTGCCGGGCCGTTGTCATCCGGGCTCAGTTCGGTATCGATCGCCCCCGGCTGCACGTTGTTGACGGTCACGCCTGTGGGGCCAAGCTCGCGCGAAAGAGCGCGCGTGAAACCTCTCACCGCGAACTTGGTGGCAACGTATATCGTTACGCCAGGCAGAGCCGCTGCTTCACCATGGCAGGACCCAATGTTGATGATGCGGCCCCATCCGGCTTTGATCATGCGCGGAGCAATGTCTTTGGTCAGCCCGATCAGCGAGCGCACGTTCAGGTTGAAGTGTTTGTCGTAAGAGTCTTCGGCGGACTCGAGGAAGGGTCCAAAGTCCACCGTGCCTGCATTGTTGACGAGGATGTCGAGGCGACCACCAAACTTGCCGCCGAACACCTTGTCAACAGACGCGGCGAGAGCTTTGGTGCCTTCCACCGTGCTCAGGTCAGCCTGCACAGCTTCCGTATGGCCGCCAGCTTTGGTGATCTCTGACACGACCTGTTCCGCGCGTGCCCGGCTTGCGGCATAGTTGACGATAACATGAGCTCCTTCGGCGGCCAGACGAACTGCAATAGCGGCTCCGATGCCGCGCGACGATCCAGTGACCAGAGCGAGTTTATTTTGCAATGGCTTTGACATAACGACGAATCCTCCCTATGAGTGGCTAGGTTCAAGCGCGAGAAACCTTCAAGGGGTCCTATCGAAACCGCCCTGCGAAAGTCCCCGGCAGCCCATTCCTCACGCCCGGGGCAGCCCTGATAAGGTCCTATCGCTTATGAGGACTAATCTAAGCCCATAGTCCACCCTCAAGGAGTGCATTGGGCTGTTACCGGCAACTCACGGTCGTGGCTTGATAAATCGGCGGCCGTAGGATGAACGACAAGATCAACATACTCACTTCAGGTGGCAAGACCGCGAGGTCTCACTCACAGAAAGAGCCTTGGAGTTTTTGAGAACCGCACGGCCTGTGCCAACTGCCACAACAGATGGACGTTGAGCTTGGAGGGAGAGGTCGATCCTCTGTAGCTGCCACAAATCATCAGAACACATACTTCCGACTGCGTCTGCTCAAGTACATGGGCGAATGACGTGTTGTTGGTGTCCTTCATACTGATTTACGTTTCTGTCCGACAGGCTCACTCGTGGCCTGCTTTGTTTTCACCAAATCGGCGGCCGACGCTCCTTCGAGCGACAGCCCATAGCCGACTTCTCGCACCACGCGTTCCTTGAGCGGCTGGATGAAATGTATCCGTGTGTTGCGGCGTGTGACCTCGGGGGCCTTTAGGTACAGTTCGGCCAATTCGCGGGCACGACTGAGCGCCTGGCCGTTCGGCACAACGTCCGCCACCACCCCCCATTCCTGTGCAGTGCGCGCCGGCAGTGGCTTCGGATCGAGCAGAAAGGCCTCGGCACGTCCCGCTCCACCGCGATAACTCCACGTCGTGAAGATCCCGTCACCGGGCGCAACACCTACGGCGTAGTGTGCTACATCCTGAAAAGTCGCACCTTCCCCCGCCACAATGACATTGGCGAGCAATGCATAATCGGAGTGTACGTGGGCGCGTCCTTCGATCGCCGCAATCACCGGCACGCGTATGTTAGCGATGTTTTCCAGGACCTGAACGCCCTCGTCGTGAACCGGGCTCCAGGCTTCGGGATCAGAAACGTCGCCGAAAGATGGCCAGTCAACATCAATAATGAAGTTCCCTCCCGCGCCGGTGAGAATGACGATCTTGTTAGCACGGTCTTGTCCGATCCGGTAAAACGCATCGACAAATTCCGTGTGCCCTTGCGCGTCCATAATGCACGGGCCGCCGTTACTGTGGAACTCGGCAACCATCACGCCCTTGGCATCGCGAGTCAGCTTCAGTTGGCGATAGGCAGAGAAATAGTCCGATTCAGCTGTTTGCATGGCATTGTCCTCTCATGTGTTTAGGGTTCTATGGTCGGTTTCTCTCTCGGGATAACAAGCTCGCCCAGTAACCATGTTGCGGCTCCAGGCAAAACCGCATCGTTCAGCGGTAACTGGCCTGGCATTGTGTGAGTGCCGGAAACGCGCCTGACGCGTATTCGGTGAACCATAAAGCCAACCCGGCCAATCACGAGCGCTACTCCCTGGCGGAACTCACGATGCCCAGAACGGTGATGGAAATGTTTTTGTTCGACGGGAGCAATACTCTCCTGTTAAACTGATGGCCCTTATTATGTCCCATCGTGTTCTCCCCTCGGGATTCCCGATTGTGTCCGGCGTGCTGCCGGTTATGTAGATTGCAAAGCCGAATTTCTTTCGTAAACAGATTTGCGTGCCAGGTCGCACGAAAGGGTGTCCGCACTCTCTACTGCAGCAAGCCGAGTGCCACAAGCAGCGTCGCGTTACCGCTTGCTTCAAAAGGGTTATTCAATGGGAGATCACGTCGGCAGCCGTCGCGTGTCTAATTGTTGACGTCAAAGAGGAAACGTTGATTGACGTGCCGCGAGCGTGGCCTGAACGACGACATTCGATTCGCGTGTTCATTGCGCGGTTGTTCCTGGGAAATATGTGCAGTTAACAGTTCTCGGAAAAAGTCACAATGCGCTAAACCCAGTGCGGTCACCCCTCGGCGAATGCCTTCATCATCCCTGATGTTACGCAAATATAGATACGAGTTCGTCGTACCATCAAAATCAAACTGAGAAGTGCGATATTCCTCAATAGGCTGGACATCTAAACCTCCGAGACAACCGGCCAGAGCTGGTTGAGCCGGATCAGAATGTTTGTGCCATTATCAGCGGTCTACAGATACTCCTGCCTCGATTATTGAGCCAAAGGGGACGGTCAGGCATATTCGAAAGATGTCTCGAAGTAAGTGCTCCGGATCCCAGATGCCGGGAGCCGGTACGCGATGTTTCCCTAGACAATTGCAGCTAGGGAGCGGAACCTTTGCCGCTACTTATCGAACGGGTATGCCCCGTGCGTCCGGCCCCTCATCTAGTCTTGCAACAGCTTCGTTGCCTGCATCGCATCGACCTCTGCGCTCCGACGGCCTCTTGTACTGATTTCGTCCTTGTCGGAAGAAGATGCAGCCAGTGTCAGCCGTTGCGACCGGAGTGCGCCAATGGAGCCACGCTTCTGGTTTGTGCGAGAGACCATCCGGATGGCTTGTTCGAGCACCACGTCAATCTGATTTCAGCTTTGACGTCAGATATTCGCCACGCAACGAATGCCGACGAGATTCGCGACTGAACCAACCCTATTGAATTCAGACGAAACTGCGACGCTGCTTCCTGGCACTGGGAATGCTCCGGTAAAGCGCGTGGCGTTCTCTAACACGCAGCGAACGACTCGCTCATCCTCATCTCACCAAGGAGAATCAAGTCATGAAGGTCATCGCCTTTGAAGAGCATTACAAAACACATGCCATTGCGGAAGCCAACAAAGCTAATCCGATTGAGCAAATCTACGAAAGATGGCAGAAACTGGGTCGATTCCCCGGTGACCCATCGCAAGGCGTCCCGCCTGGCATCTACGATCTCGACGACAAACGGATTGCTGCGATGGACGCGGCTGGAATCGATGTGCAGATCCTTTCCCACACTGTACCGGGTCCGGAGGAATTGGAGCCGTCGATCGCAATTGAACTCGCTAAGCAATCGAATGATGCCGCGCATGCGACAGTCACTCGATATCCAGACAGATTTCGAGGTTTTGCGACACTGCCTATGCGCGATCCCAAAGCTGCGGCTGATGAACTTGAGCGCACTGTCCGCAAATTGGGCTTTGTCGGCGCATTGATAAACGGACATGTTAACGGTAGATATTTAGATGATAAATTCTTCTGGCCGGTGTTTGAGTGTGCCGAAAACCTAGACGTTCCGATATTTCTCCACCCAAACCGGCCACCTCAGCCGGTTGTAAGTGCTTGTTACGATGGATTCAATCCTATTGTGTCCGGCTTCTTGACATTAGCAGGTCTTGGTTGGCATATCGACGTGGGAATTCACGTTATGCGACTAATTCTGGGCGGTGTATTTGACGCGTTTCCCCGATTGCAGATGATTGTCGGACACAATTTCGAGATACTCAGCTGGAGCGGATGGCGCGCGACATATGCG
>Ga0206796_1224_pt1 | contig 9705 bp, 5 predicted proteins | sample Alteio_BWOrgCont_68_FD_152895 | JGI IMG/M metagenome (GOLD analysis project Ga0206796, IMG submission 152895) | Enriched cells from forest soil in Barre Woods Harvard Forest LTER site, Petersham, Massachusetts, United States -... | ecosystem: Environmental > Terrestrial > Soil > Temperate forest > O...
TGTCGCCGACCTGCGCAGGCACGAGATGGCGCGCCGCGCCGACATCTTCATCCGCCCGGCGCCTTCCACAGATGCAATCTGGCTCAACGCCGTCGCCAAGTACATCTTCGACCAGGGCTGGCACAATCGGAGCTTCATCGATAAGTGGGTCAATAACTTCGAGGAGCAGAAGAAATCGCTCGAACAATATACGCTTGAATTCGCCGTAAAGCGCACCGGCATCCCCGAAGATACGTTGAAGCAGGTAGCTTCAGAGATAGCTCATGCCCAGAGCGTCTGCGTTCTATGGGCCATGGGAGTTACCCAGCACTGCGGCGGATCGGATACTTCCACCTCTATCTCTAACCTGCTCCTGCTCACCGGGAACTACATGCGCCCCGGCACCGGCGCGTATCCTCTGCGCGGCCATAACAACGTCCAGGGCACCAGCGACTTCGGATCGATGCCGCTTGTCTATTCCGGATACCAGAAGGTTGCCGACGAAGCGGTGCGCGGCAAGTTCGAGGCGGCCTGGGGCGTGAAGTTGCCCACGCGCGACGGGCTCGACAATCATCAGATGATCGACGCCATTCACGAAGGCAAACTGCACAGTCTCTACATCAAGGGCGAAGATACGATCACTTCCGATTCCAACGCGGAATATGTGGGCGCCGCGCTGGCCAAGTTGGATTTCCTGGTAATGCAGGACGTCAATTTCTCTGAGACCTGCCGGTACGCGGATGTGGTTTTGCCGGCCTCGCCATCGCTTGAAAAAGACGGAACCTTTACCAGCACAGAGCGCCGCATTCAACGCCTCTACAAGGCGCTCGAACCCCTCGGACAATCGAAGCCCGACTGGGAGATCATTCAACTGATCGCCAATCGGCTCGGCGCCGGCTGGCAGTACCGCCATCCCTCCCAGATCATGGATGAGGCTGCCTCACTTACGCCCATCTTTGCGGGAGTGAGTTATGAGCGGCTTGAAGGATATAAGTCGCTGCAATGGCCGATAAGTAAGGATGGCACGGATTCTCCGCTTCTCTTTACCGAGAAATTTCCCTTCCCCGACGGCAAGGCGAAGTTTTTCCCGGTCGATTGGATCGAGCCCAGTGGGGAGGTCGACGCAGAGTTTCCCCATCACCTCAACAACGGCCGCCTGCTCGAGCAATTTCACCAGGGTTCCATGACTTACCGCACTCCGGGGATCAAGCGCATGACGCCCTCGACCTTTGTCGAGGTATCTCCGCAACTGGCTCGCGAGCAGGGCCTGGAAGATGGAAGATTGGTCACGCTCCACAGCCAGTATGGCGAGGCGACCGTTCCGGTCGTGGTTACCGATCGCGTCTCGGGCCAGCAGCTTTACATGCCCATGAATTCGGTGCTTCAGCCGATCAACCGGCTTACCAGCTCGCAGGTTGACCGCGCCACTCACACCCCGGCGTTCAAAGAGACTTCCGTCAGCATGCGCGTGCTGCCTGAGCAAAGGCCGAATCCGCTTCCGCCAGAAAACTTCCGTCATGGAACTCCCACGCCTCAAACCGGCGTAGAGGTAGAGCGCAAATGGAAACGCTCCGATTACTCGATCCCGGGAACAGGCAATGGCGAGCGACTCGTCCAGATCACAACCAACACGTGACTCACAACAAAGGCAAGATGGAAAATGGCAAACCCAATCAGCTTCACGCCAAAATCGGTGGACCCGAATGTTGAGCTTCAGCGCCGGCTCGCGGAAGCTCCCAATCAACACGCCGAAGCGCTGCTCGCGGCCTACGATGTGCTCGATGAAGCGCATCGCCAGGGTGTTCTCGATGCACTGCACGGCGCCATCGGCGCCAAGGACACGATCATCGGCCTGGTCGCGCAATATGCCGCGGAGCCAGTCAGCGTGAACGCTCTGCGTCATCTGCTCGCGTTGGGAAAGATTTTGGGATCGATCGATCCTGAGCCCGTTTCGAAGTTCGCCGCCGGACTGGCGAGCACCATGGAAGCCCATCGCGCCGAAACTGAGCCGCCGACGCTCTGGCAGCTCTTCAAGCGCATGCGCCGGCCCGAGGCGCGGCGCGGAATGTCCTTTCTCATTTCAATGCTCACCGCTCTTGGCCGCGCCGTAAAGTAGCCGCCCGCCGGAATCTTGAACGCCATGCGCACGCCAGCCCCAAATCGCGCCTGTATCCACGCGGTCGTCGACCGCTTCGATGGGGCCGACTCGCACGAAACGCCGGAATCGCTCGCGGTCGAAGAGCCGCTTGAGATACGCATTGTTTACGGCGCCACTGAAGGCCGCGCGACAAAATCCATCTCCGTCACCATGCGTACTCCGGGCAACGATGCGGAGCTGGCAATTGGGTTCCTGCTTACCGAAGGGATCCTGCGCGATGCAAACGACATCGCCAGCGTAGCTTCGAGCTCGTTCGACGCGACGGACGAAAGTCTGGGCGCAGTCGCAGCAAGCGGAACCGATCGGATCCTGCTTTCACGGCGGGAATCCCCGAACGTCGTCACCATCGAGCTGGCGCCGCACGTTGCGGTCAACACCGCCGCTTTGCAAAGGAATTTCTATACAACCTCCAGTTGCGGCGTTTGCGGAAAGGCCTCGCTGCTCGCCTTGAGGTCGGTGTGCCCGCCGCGCAGCAAAAACGAATTCACCATCGACGCCAACACTCTGTACTCACTGCCGGCTCTGCTGCGCTCCGCTCAGGGAATCTTTGAGCGAACCGGCGGCCTGCACGCAGCAGCCCTGTTTGGCGCGGACGGCGCAATGGATTCCCTGCGCGAAGATGTCGGCCGTCACAACGCGGTGGACAAACTGCTCGGCGCGGCGCTGCTGGCCGATCGCATTCCTCTGCGCAATCGCCTGCTCCTGCTCTCGGGCCGGGCCAGCTTTGAGCTCGTGCAGAAGGCGCTGATGGGCGGCATTCCAGCCATCGCTTCGGTAGGAGCGCCATCGAGCCTCGCCGTCGGAGTAGCGAAAGAGTTCGATATCACCCTGGTTGGATTTCTGCGCGACGACCACTTCAACGTCTACAACGGCGCGCACCGCATAGTTCGCGGAGTTCAAGAAGCACCGCGGAAACCTGCCCAAGGAACCTGAGAAGAAGTCCACTTCGGCCACCAGCGGGTCGCTGCGGAACGGAATTCGAGGTTCCGATAGTTAGTTGCGGCGGCATTGAGGCCGCCGTCCGTATGCAAATTGCCAACCCCGATGGCCCCGCTTCCCGCTCCCGGATCGAGATACACCGGAAGCTGAGCCCTCATAGGTGCGGACGGCTCTTTTCTCATGGAGCGCGTGAAAAAAGTATCGCAAGCGGAGGCAAATAGGAGTACATTTTCTGTAACCAAAAGAGAGGCAAAATACAGACTTCCAGGCGATTTCGCTGTCATGAGACTTCGCTGTCATGAAACGAACGCCTGACCATAATGCCGACTATCCGGATATCGGAGCGGAGGAGCGGCTGGCGCCTGAAGAATCGATGATGAACGCTCTCGAAAGCGAGCAGGGGTTCAGAATCGACCGGAATCGCTCCGCTCCTTTGCTACAAATGCCTCTCGTCCTTCAAAACCGTTCCACAAGCCGCGGAATTCGAGACCACCGGCTGCGCAGGTGAAGATTGCAGGGAAAGCTTATCGGCGGGTGCCGCTTGAATCGAACAGTATTTAGACAATTGGCTCGAATTTGCCCGGCTCTGTCGCTGGGGGCTCTACAGATACTCATTGCGGCAGCCTGCTTGTATCGCAACGTATCCGCGGCGCCTCGTGTATCTGACGCGGCACAGGAGGCAGCCAAGTCGTCCGTCCCGCACTCAACTCCAACTCAACCGGATGCACGGCCTCTCTGCCAGGCGACTGGCGCCGAGGAGATCGCCATCGCCTGCGACTATACTCCCATGCCGGTGAACTACGCTGAGGCCGCAGACAAGACGCAAATCGCGCTGGATCGCGCGGAGTTATCATTCAAGACCACGGACGACAATTGGATGCGCCTCGAACTCAGGTTCACAAAGCTGGACAGTATTCCGCTTTCTGAGGCCTGGCGGGTTTATATCGCAATTGACGACGATTCCGGCCACAATCTCATCCGGCGGCCCTTGCCGAGCGTGAATCTTGCCAGTCTCGCTCCGGGCAAATCGGTTGACTTCAAGGAGCGGCTTATGTTCCCCGCTCTCCGGCCCGGGCATTACCAAATCAAACTTTGGATACCAAGCGGCGACCCTAAGTTCAAGTTCAACTCCGCACACAATTTGCTGGTTAGTAGCGTCGGAGTCGCGGACCAGAAATCCGGACTCAACACGATTGCCACGTTTTCAGTTACGCATTGAGTTACCACTTTCTGGCCGGGCCCTGATCGCGCAGTCTGTTCCAGCTACGCGGCTTCATTTAGCGAGGGCGATGCGAAGGAACCAAAGCGGCCGAATCTTGATTCCGACTGTCGCATGAGTGCGGCGCCGTCAGCCGATATTTTTGTTATCAGGAGCGCAGTGATGAATATCTTTGAAGCCACGAATAGGTGCTGCATCGCCGAGCCCCAAGTGCGTTGCGCCAGTTTCGATCGTTGGCTCCGGCGCAAATGCGTTTTGGCCGTTGCGATCTTGCTCACGGCTCTTCATGCCTCGGGGCAGGCGAGCGTTTTGACTCAGCACAACGACATGGGCAGAACCGGCCAAAACACGCAGGAGACTTTTCTTAACACGTCAAATGTGAATGTGAATATGTTCGGGCTCTTGTTCAACCTTCCCGTCCAGGGTCAGGTGTACGCGCAACCCCTCTACGTTCCCAATGTAACGATCAATGGAGGTGTTCACAATGTCCTGATCGTTGCCACCGAAGAGGAGAATGTCTACGCCTTCGATGCGGATAACCTGGCTGCCCCGCTCTGGATGGTGAGCATGGTGGATGCCGCCCATGGCGCCGGCGCAAACGAGAGCGCCGTGCCAAGCATCTCGGCGATCGGCTGCACGGACCTGCAGCCCTATGTTGGCATTACCAGCACCCCGGTGATCGATAAGATCGCAGGCACGATCTACGTTGAAGCAAAGTCAATGAACAGCTCAGGTTCAACACCAACCTACATTCATCGGCTGCACGCATTGAGCCTGACTACCGGCGCCGAGAAGTCGCCCGGCCCCGTTGTCATCACCGCCAGCGTGCCCGGCACGGGCGACGGATCCAGCAATGGGACACTGTCCTTCGACCCCTTCCATGAGCTCAACCGGCCTGGGCTGCTGCTGCTGAACGGCTCAGTTTATATGGGCTTCGCTTCGCATTGCGATTTTCCCCCGTTCCACGGTTGGATCATCGGTTACGACACTGCGACGTTCATGCAACAGAGCGTCTTCGTGACCACCCCGAATGGCGGGCTGGGCGGATTCTGGAATTCGGGAGCTGGGCTCGCGGCAGATGCTGCCGGCTACATCTACGCATCCAGCGGCAACGGAGATTTCGACACGACCAACGTTCCGGCTACCGAGTTGGGCGACACAATCATGAAGTTGGGCACCTCGGGGGGCCAATTGACGCTGCTGGACTATTTCACGCCTTCGGACGAGGGTTGTCTGGCAGACGGAGACAGAGATCTTGGCTCAGGCGGCGTTTTGGTGTTCCCCCAGCAGCCGGGAGGCTACCCGGATATCCTCGTGACAGCCGGCAAAGAGGGAGCCATCTATGTTGTGAACCGCGATCAGATGACAACGGACAATATTCACTTTGAGAACAGTAACAACTGCACCACCAACGACCCTGAGGTCCTGGAAGAATCGCCATCCGAAGCGATTAGCGGCCTGTTCGGTCTACCAGCGTACTGGAACAATACGCTGTATTTCTGGGCAGGTCCACTGACGTCGATTCCGCTGGTCGATGGACTTCCCGCCCTGAACCAGATCACGTTCAATTGGACTTACGATTTTTCATTCCCGCATTCGACCCCGTCGATCTCTTCAAATGGCACTGCCGCTGGCACCGGAATTTTGTGGGCCATCGATTCTTCTCAATTTGGATCGCCCGGTCCGGGCCCGGGCGCCGCAGTCCTGTACGCCATGGATCCCACTAACATCAGCAGTCATCTTTGGGATAGCACGCAGGCTCCGGGCAATCGCGACACAGCGGGAAATGCCGTAAAGTTCGCAGTGCCCACGGTGGTGAACGGAAAGGTTTATGTCGGCACGTCCGCTTCGGTGTCTGTGTACGGCCTCTTACCGGCGGTGCTCACGGCACCCGCGCCGGGAAGCACGCTGGCCGGTTCCAGCGCGACTTTCACATGGTCAACGGTCTCCGCGCCGGCTCAATATGAGCTCTGGTTGAGCGCCGTTGGGGTTGGTTTGAGCGACCTGTACAATTCGGGTTCTCTGACATCGACCACGATCAACGTGACCGGACTGCCAACCAACGGCGTAAAGATCTACGCCCGGCTTTGGTCGGTGATCAGTGGAAAGTGGAAGTCGAACGACTACACCTACACTGAGTCGGGGACCCCGAGCCAGGGTGCGCTCATTTCTCCCGCGCCGGGCAGTGTGTTGGCGGGTTCCAACGTCACGTTCTCGTGGACAGCCGGGGCCGGACCAACCGCATACGAGCTCTGGTTGAGCAGTGTTGGAGTGGGTTTCAGCGACCTGTTCAATTCCGGCTCGCTAACATCTACAACTACTTCGGTCAACGTCACGGGACTGCCGGCCAATGGAGTGACGATTTACGCGCGGCTCTGGTCGGCGATCAACGGAAAGTGGCAGTCCACCGACTACACCTACACCGAGTCGGGCTCACCGAGCCAGGGCACGCTCACATCTCCCGCGCCGGGCAGCCAATTGACCGCCGCGAACGTGACCTTCTCATGGACGCCCGGCGCAGGACCCGCCGCATACGAGCTCTGGTTGAGCGGCGTTGGGGTTGGCTTGAGCGAACTGTTCAATTCAGGCTCGCTCACATCTACTACTACTGCGGTCAATGTCACAGGACTGCCGACCAATGGCGTGAAGGTCTACGCGCGGCTCTGGTCGGCGATCAACGGAAAGTGGCAGTCCACCGACTACGCCTACATCGAGGCGGGCACGCCGACCCAGGGCACGCTCTCATCTCCCGCGCCGGGCAGCCAATTGACCGGCGCAAACGTGACCTTCTCATGGGCGCCCGGCGCCGGGCCCGTCGCATACGAGCTTTGGCTGAGCAGCGTTCGGTTCGGCTTGAGCGATCTGTTCAATTCCGGCTCGCTCACCTCTACCACTACTTCGGTCAATGTCACAGGACTGCCAACCAATGGCGTGAAGATTTACGCGCAGCTTTGGTCGGCGATCAACGGAAAGTGGCAGTCCACTGATTACACATACACTGAAGCCGGAACGCCGGCCCCCGCCACGCTCTCCGCACCCACGCCGGGTAGCCAGTTAGCGGGCTCCAGCGCAACGTTCTCATGGACACCCGGCACCGGAGTTACAGCGTACGAGCTGTGGCTGGGCAGCACCGGAGTGAACACGAATAATCTCTATAACTCCGGTTCGATGACCGGCACTTCGGTGAACGTAACCAACCTGCCCACCAATGGTGTAACGATCTACATTCGGCTCTGGTCGTTCATCAGCGGCCTCTGGCAACCCACCGACTACAAGATCACCGAGGCGGGCATGCCAGCCATGGCTTCACTCACCTCTCCGGCGCCGGGCACTCAACTGCCAGGTCCCAACGTCACCTTTACCTGGACCGCAGGCAGCGGGCCGATTGCCTACGAACTATGGCTCGGCAGCGAAAGCCTGGGATCGAGCGATCTGTATAACTCCGGCTCGACCACCTCGACCTTCGCTAACGTAACCGGCCTCCCGGCGAACGGCGCACCAGTGTATGCAAGGCTATGGTCCCTTATCAGCGGGGCATGGCAGTCAACCGACTACACCTACGTTGAGCAATAGCAACATCGCATCCATCGCGGCGCGTTCGTGCAAGCGTTGGCCGAAGCCCCTCGCTGCGTCTGCGGCTGCTCCAGGAGCCCGCTCTACGCGCCAACCGGCGCCGTTTCCAACTGCTCTACCTTCGTTTGGGACACACCGAAGATTTACCAAACGAGTATCGGAAATGGAGACGGCTCCAAGACCGTTTTAAAGCAAATGAAAAGTGAATAACTGGGAGCAATTCCTTCGCCCAAACGGTTTTGGAAAGATCCACGAAAGGTGTACGGCGAAGGCGTGCATGATTAGAATTTGCCGTCAGTTATTGATTTTATTGGTGGGCAGTGAGGGACTCGAACCCCCGACTTCCTGCTTGTAAGGCAGGCGCTCTAACCAGCTGAGCTAACCGCCCACGCTTTCGCGGCCGTCACGGTCTCACCTCATCATACCAGCGCACCGGTGCGTCGGCGGTGCAGCCGCCGGGCCCTGCGCCAGTCGGGTGGTGCGTGACCTGCCGCTTGATAGACTCACCCGGTGAGCTGCTTGATCGTCAATGCCGACGACTTTGGACTTACATCCGGAGTGAACCGCGCTATCGCCGAGCTGCATCTTGCCGGCTCTCTGACCAGCACCACGCTCATGGCCCGCGCCGGCGCAGCCGACCAGGCCATCGAGATCGCCCGCTCCACACCATCGCTGGGCGTCGGCTGCCACATCGTCCTCGTCGACGGTGAACCGGCGCTGCCTTCGCGCGCGCTGCCCACGCTCGCCGATGGCCGGACGGGCCGCTTTCATCCCGCGCTCGGCTCATTCCTATCGCGATTGCTGGCCGGCCGAATCCCAGCTGCCGAAATCGAATCCGAAACCGCCGCGCAAATCCGCCTGCTGCAAAGCCGCGGCCTGCGCCTTACCCACATCGACACCCACAAGCACACGCACATGTTTCCCGCCGTCCTGCGCCCGGTTCTGCGCGCCGCACGCGCAGCGGGGATCAGCGCCATACGCAACCCCTTCGAGCCGACCTGGAGCCTCCGCGCCACGCCCGACGCTCCGCTGCTCCGCCGCACGCAAACCCACCTCCTGCGCCTTCTCGAGCCCACCTTTCGCCGCATCGTCGCCGAAGAGGGATTCTCAACCACCGACGGCGCCATCGGCGTGCTCGCCACCGGCACGCTTCACTCCGCAACCGTCGCTTCCCTGCTCCGCAGTCTCCCCGCCGGAACCTGGGAGCTGGTCACCCACCCCGGCTACAACGACGCCGACCTCGACCGCGTCCACACCCGTCTGCGGGCTTCTCGTGAAACCGAAATCCAGGCACTCTCCGCAGTCGAGCAGTTCCCCGCGATCCAGCGCATCTCGTTCGCGAATCTCCAACCCCTGTGACCCTCAATCCGCAACCGGCAACACCAACTCCAGACCGGCTCGTCACACAAACCGTAGTGCCTGGGAATCTTCGCGCCCTCCCCGCGCGTCCAACTGAAAGGCGCCTCGCCACAATCTGATCGGAAAGACTGAATGCGCATCGGCATCACCTGTTATCCCACCTACGGCGGCTCCGGCGTAGTGGCCACCGAGTTGGGCATCGAGCTGGCCGCGCAGGGCCACGAGATCCACTTCATCTCTTACTCGCAGCCCTTCCGCCTCAGCGGCCGCGACGGCGGAATCTTCTACCATGAAGTGCCCGTCTCCAACTATCCGCTCTTCGAGTTTCCCCCCTACGACCTGGCGCTGGCCTCGCGCATGACTGAAGTGGCGGAATTCTGCTCGCTCGATCTGCTCCACGTCCATTACGCCATCCCCCACTCGGTGAGCGCTCTGCTGGCGCGGCAAATGCTCGCCAGCCGCGGCCGCCGCCTGCCCT
>Ga0206796_1236_pt1 | contig 9695 bp, 4 predicted proteins | sample Alteio_BWOrgCont_68_FD_152895 | JGI IMG/M metagenome (GOLD analysis project Ga0206796, IMG submission 152895) | Enriched cells from forest soil in Barre Woods Harvard Forest LTER site, Petersham, Massachusetts, United States -... | ecosystem: Environmental > Terrestrial > Soil > Temperate forest > O...
AATGTCAACGCGGTGGTTCAATCCGGGGGGGGCGATTATTGACGACGGCGGCTATTCCGTCTGGGCGGACTGCGCATTTAACGACGCCCCCGGCAGCACGGCTGGCTTGACCAAGCTGGGCAGCGGCACACTCAATCTCACTGCAACGAATACCTATACCGGCACTACCGTCGTCAGCAATGGCACTTTGGTTGCCAACAGCCTGGCCGGGGGGGTTACGGTGGAGTCGGGCGCGACGCTTTTGAGCGCAAGTTCTGTGGCTGGCCCGGTCGCGGTGGCCTCGGGCGGCACGCTCGGTGGCAATGCGGGCATCGGCACGGAGAACTTCAACAACACTCTAACGCTGGCCTCGGGCAGCACGACGTTTGCTGAAATCACTCCTGCAAGCAATGACCAGATTGCCGGGCTGACCGGTGTGACCTACGGTGGCTCATTGATTGTCAGCAATATCAGCTCAAGCCCGTTGACTGCCGGCAGCCAGTATAAGCTCTTCAACAGCTCCAGTCCGGGAAGCGGGAATTTCACTTCCGTGACACTCCTGCCTGTGGGCACGGCGACCTTTAACCCGTCTACGGGCATATTGACCATCACATCGTCGGGCGTTGCGCCGACCTTCAATCATTTTTATTATTCGAACGGTAATTTGGTTGTTACGGCCACAGGCGGCACACCCAGCGCCAACCTTGTTCTGCTCAGCACCACCAACCTATTGACGCCAATTCCGAACTGGACGACGAACTATACCGGTGCGTTCGATATCAACGGTAATTTCTCCAATAACGTTCCGATTAACACGGCCAATAAGGCGATGTTCTTCCTTTTGAAGGCTCAGTAACAGGATGTATTGGAAGTACGATTCAAGGGCGTCCTTTCGGGGACGCCCTTTTAATTCCATAGCAGCCACTTTAAATTTTACATTTATGCGAATAAAAGTTTTTGGTTTTGCTTCAATGCTGCTTTTAACTGGTTTGACATTCCTTGTCCCTGCGCTTGCTTCCGTAGCCGCCCCCATTGGCGAGCAGATGTTTACAAACCCTGTTGTCAGTCACGGCGCGGATCCCTGGGTGATCCGATGGAACTCGAAGTATTATTTTTGTCAGTCCCGGCATAATGATGGCGTCCGGGTGTGCGAGGCAACCAATCTCGAGGACATCGGCAAGGGCGATTGGAAATCCGTCTGGCAACCTGCTCAAGGAATGCCTTATTCCAAGGAGGTTTGGGCTCCGGAACTCCATTTTATCCAGGGCAAATGGTATATCTACGTTGCGGCGGACAATGGTGATAATTCCAACCATCGCATGTATGTATTGGAAGGTACTTCCGCGGATCCCACTCAACCATTTATATTGAAAGGCAAAATCGCGGCGCCGGAAGATCGTTGGGCCATTGATGGCACCGTTTTGGAAATGCCGGACGGAAAACTTTATTTTATTTGGTCGGGATGGGAGGGCACAGAGAACGTCGCGCAGAACCTTTATATCGCGCCGATGAGTAATCCCTGGACGATTAACGGCCCGCGCGTTTGCATTTCGAGGCCTGAACATTTGTGGGAAAGGCATGGGCTGCCTATCAATGAAGGCCCGGAGGTTCTTTGGCATGGCACCCGGCTTTTCATTATATACTCGGCCTCCGGCATGTGGACTGACGATTACTGCTTGGGTGAATTGGCCTGGAATGGCGGTGATGTGCTGAACCCAAAATCATGGGCCAAGAAGCCCGAACCTGTATTCTCAAGCAACACGGCGGTGTTCGGGCCGGGACACTGCTCTTTTGTCATGTCGCCTGACGGCAAAGAGGACTGGATTGTCTATCACGCCCATGTCCATCGCGGCTCAGGTTCGGTGCGAGATGTCCGGATTCAGCGTTTCATCTGGAATGCCGATGGTTTACCTGATTTCGGGACTCCGGTTTCAGCCGGCATTCCGCTGGCCCGGCCTTCTGGAGAAGAGTAAAAGGATGAAAAACTTCATTAATACGAGGCGTTTGCGAGAGGCAGACTGTGGCCATTTCATGCCACATGACAAACCATGACCGCAGAAGTAGTTTTGGGAAAGACCATGAAAAAGCTTTCAAAGCAACGCCACGCGCAATGCTCTTGGCATTGTATCAGTGAGGTGAATTTATTGTTTGCCGAATGAAAAGATGAAGGCGAAATCCAACAAACATCATCTCAAACCTGACGCCTTTTCTCATCAGAATGGTCGAGGCGCATTTACGCTCATCGAGCTTTTGGTGGTGATAGCCATCATTGCCATTCTCGCCGCCATTCTTATGCCAGTTCTGGAGAAAGCTGAGGCAAGGGCCAAACAAGCCAGTTGTATAAACAACTTTCGGCAGATTGGCATTGCGCTGAACATTTATCCGACGGATTACAACCACGTCTATCCAAATTGTCTTAATCCCACTGGAGCTGGCTATTACGTTTGGCAACCCCGGCTGATGGATTTAATGGCCACTCGCAATGCCTTCTTCTGCCCGGCGGCCCTTCAACAAAGCGCCTGGGATCCCAAGCTCAATTCGACCATCCAGCCAATCATTGGTGAAAATGGCAAGCTTGATCGTTACGGCATCGTCACGGGAGCCGGGGGCAGTGCCTATGCAAATCAGGGGACGCGTTTTTCACTAGGTTACAATGATTGGGGCCTGGGGGATACTACCAGCACCGGACCTTGCCTGGGGATGGGCGGAGATGTTAATAATTCAATCCCGGTCACAGAGTCAATGGTGCGTCATCCATCAGACATGATTGCGGTGGCAGATGTCCGCTCGGATACTCCGGCCGGCCAAATCCAATTTAGCGCCAATACTACTCCGCCAACTTCGCGGGTTCAGGGACAGGATCTACCATGGCACCCGCAAGTGCCCTGCAACCGGCATACCTATCGCACTGATGTTCTTTTTGCGGATAGTCACGTGGAAGGTCCGAAGAGATACGACGTGATTGATCCAAATAACAACATTTGGCGGGCACGGTGGAATAATGATAATAACCCTCATACGGAAGTCACGTGGACGATTCCATGGTCGGGGGATGGTCCACTGGAACAGTAATCGTTTTGGTTTCGTCAGAGGCTTCCCTACAATGGCTCGGGCGTATTAATGTATGATAAAAATGTGTGTTCAGTATTGGAGTCGCTTTGTATTCTCCGTTTTGTTTGCGTTTGGCATCTTAATCAACGCAAAAGGCGAGATAACGCGTCCGCCCTCTGTCCCCCTGGTGGCATGTGATCCTTATTTTAGCATCTGGTCTCCGGCAAATAAATTGACCGATACAGATACGACCCACTGGACGGGCAAGCCTCAACGTCTCACCAGCCTGGTGCGGATTGACGGGAAGGCTTTCCGGATCATGGGATCGGTTCCTGCCAGCGTCCCCGCGCTGCCTCAATCCAATCTTCAAGTTTTGCCGACTCGCACGATCTACACTTTTGAAGGTGAAGGCATACGCCTGACGTTGACTTTCATGACTGCGGATTTGCCGGATGACGTGGATTTGCTGTCCCGGCCCGTTACTTATTTGACCTGGCAGGCGGAATCAACCGATGCGCAGGAGCACAAAGTATCAGTTTATTTTGATGCCAGTTCTGAAATCGCCGTCAACCAGCCGAAGCAGACTGTCAATTTTCAAAGCGTAGATACATCCGGAATAAAAGCATGGAGCGTCGGTACCGTGGAACAGCCGGTACTGGAAAAGAAGGGAGACGATCTCAGAATAGATTGGGGCTATTTTTACGTCGCCGCGCCCAGGGAGAAGCAGTCAGAGCTAACGGTCAATTCAGCCGACCTCGTGCGCGATAATTTTATAAACAATGGCACCTTGTTACCTCCTGCCTCCCCATCACTGTTGCAACATAACAATCGTAATGATTCGGTAATCGCCTTTACGGCAAGCTTGGGTGCGGTCCGTGAAAAAGCCGCATCCTGTCATTTGATACTGGCCTATGATGACCTTTATTCAATTCAGTATATGAAGCGCAATTTGCGCCCATACTGGCGGCGCACTGGCTGGGAGGCGGCTGACCTTTTGCAAGCGGTGGCGCGCGACTATGCTTCATTACAAAATCGCTGCGCGGCATTTGATGATGAACTGATGGGAGATTTACGCGAGGCGGGTGGGGAAAATTATGCGGAATTAGGCGCGTTGGCGTATCGGCAATGTTTTGCCTCGGGCAAATTTGTGGCCGATGCCAACGGCCAGCCGATGTTCTTTTGCAAAGAAAACCATTCCAATGGTTGCATCAGCACTTCCGACGTGTTTTATCCGATGTCGCCGCAATTTTTATTGTTTGGGCCTACGCTCGCCAAATCATTCATCGTCCCGTTTATGAACTACGCGGCGAGCGACCGCTGGAAATTTCCTTTTGCGCCCCATGACCTGGGGACTTATCCGCAGGCAAACGGCCAGGTTTATGGTGGTGGCGAAGTAAGCGCGACTGACCAAATGCCCGTTGAAGAAAGCGGTAATTTGCTTTTGCTTTTCTGCGCTGTGGCCGAGATGGAAGGTAACACGGGTTTCGCCGATCAATATTGGAAACAGCTTCAACAATGGGCGGATTACCTGAAGAAAAAAGGCTTTGATCCCGAAAACCAGCTTTGCACGGACGACTTTGCCGGCCATCTGGCGCATAACGTGAATCTGTCGGTGAAAACGATTTGCGCTCTGGGCGCCTATGCCAAATTGTGCGGGATGCGGGGTGATGCCGCCCAGGCTAATGAGTATTCGCAACTGGCGCGGGACTTTGCGCAACGATGGGTTAAGGAGGCCGATGACGGCGACCATTTCCGCCTCGCTTTTGACCGGCCCGGAACCTGGAGCCAGAAATACAATTTGGTTTGGGACAGAATCCTGGGATTGAATTTGTTTCCCGATGAGGTGGCGCAAAAAGAAATGAGCTTTTACAAAAGGATGGAAAACCCCTACGGCCTTCCGCTCGACTATCGGCAAACATACACCAAGCTGGATTGGACCTGCTGGACGGCAACGCTAACTCAAAATCGCGGCGATTTTGAAGACCTGGTAGGCCATGTGGTTGATTTTCTAAATACCACACCGGATCGCACGCCCATGACGGATTGGTATCAGACTAAGACAGCCCAGAGAGTTGGATTTGACGCCCGTCCGGTTGTCGGCGGAGTGTTTCTCCAGATGCTTTACAATAAGACAGCCTGGCAAAAATATGCCGCCCGTGACCAAACTAAAGCTGCGAATTGGGCGGCTATTCCCGAGCCTCCCAAAGTTACGGTGATTCTGCCGGCCGCGGATAAGCAGCCAGCCATATGGAGTTATACAACAACCCGGCCGATCGGTAATTGGATGAAACCGGATTTCGACGCTTCATCCTGGGGTAGGGGTAAAAGTGGCTTTGGCACCCCGGGCACACCCGGTGCGTTTATCGGCACCGTGTGGAGTACGGATGACATCTGGCTGCGCCGCGAAGTCACTATATCGCCCGCGACCTATGACGATTTGGAAGGGTGGCTTCATCACGACGAGGACGCTGAAGTTTATATCAACGGCGTTCTCGCCCTTAAGACCAGCGGGTTCATCGTAAATTACGACGCATTTCCCCTAACCGCGGCGGGGAAAGCGGCGTTGAAGCCCGGCAGGAATGTGATTGCCATACACTGCCATCAAACCACTGGCGGACAATATGTTGATTTTGGTCTGGTAGATGTTCAAACCAACTAAACCGCGTGAGACAGACAATCAAGGTCATTGCCTCAGCGATTTTCGCGACACAGGTTTGGGGTTTGAAGGCCGGCTCGCTTGAATTTCCCTCCGTCACCAATCTTCCGCCCACACCCGTTGTCGCTAATCGCCAGCCGCTTTTGGCGACCCCATTTATCGCGCTTCCCTTGGGAAGTGTCCGGCCACGGGGCTGGCTCCTTAAGCAATGCCAAATGCAGCGCGATGGTCTTACGGGAAATGCCGAAATGCTTTATTCCGATGATATCGGCACAAACAATGCATGGCTCGGAGGCACGGGCAATAATTGGGAACGCGGACCTTATTATTTCAAAGGCCTGGTGGCGCTGGCCTATACTTTGAATGATGCGGGCCTTAAACATAAGGCGCAAAAGTGGATGGATTGGCTGCTCGACCATCAAGGAGCGGACGGCTACATCGGGCCGGCTTCTAACGATGACTGGTGGCCGCGCATGATCGCAACCTGTGCGTTGAAGGATTATTACGAGGCCACCGGAGATTCGCGCGTGCCTGCCGTGCTGGACAATTACTTTCACTATATGCAGGCCAATTTGCCTTCCCGCCCTCTCAGTGATTGGGGACGCGCGCGGGCAGGGGACGAAATGGACGTGGCGCTTTGGCTTTATAACCGGAATGGCGATACCAATTTGCTCACATTAGTCGATTTGCTCCGTCAGCAGGCCTACGACTGGTCGGGGATTTATACGAGCAATAACTTTGTTCTTTACGGTAAGGATTTTCAACCCAAGCACAACGTCAACGTCGAAGAGGGGCTTAAAATGCCGGCAGTGTATTACCAGGTTTCGCATCAGGCAGGGGATAAAAGTGCCGTATGGCTGGGCATTGACAATTTGATGCGTGAGAATGCCCTGTCGTTTGGCATTAATAGCGGCACAGAATTTATTTCTGGCGACGCCAGCATTCAGGGTGTCGAGCTATGCGCGATTGTCGAAGCCATGCTCAGTCTTGAAACAGCCGTGCGCATCTCCGGTGATCCTTTGCTGGCCGACCGACTGGAGACAATCACGTTCAACGCGCTGCCTGCCGCCCTGGCGAACCATATTAAAGGCATCCAGTATTACACGGTGGCGAATAATATGATCGCCGTCTATGGCGGCCACGGTTTCGACGAAGATTACGCCAATGGCACTTTGCCCGGCCCTTATTCCGGCTATCCGTGTTGCCGTTACAATTTTCACGTGGGCTGGCCGAAGTTTATCCAGAATTCATGGGCGGCCACGCCGGACGGTGGGTTGGCACTCATCGCATACGGTCCAACCGTGGTGAACGCCATGGCCGGTGGCACGCAAGTCCAAATCACGGAGGACACAGGTTATCCGTTTGAAGAACAAGTGCGGCTTCACTTTTGTGTGAGTAATTCTGTGGCGTTCCCACTCCTCCTGCGAATCCCCGGGTGGTGTCACAATGCTTCGATAACGGTCAACGGCCAGCCGTTATCTGATATCCAATCCGGTTCTTTTTTCCAGATTAAACGCCTCTGGTCCAATGACGATACCGTAGTCATCAATCTGCCAATGTGCATTCAAACGCTTCCGGGACCAAGCCGCGCCGTCGCTATTAATCGGGGCCCGTTGGTTTATTCGTTGCGCATTGGCGAAAAATGGATGGTTCGCACACCCGACCCGCGCGGGCAAGGCTTCGATGAATTCGAGGTGCATCCTACAACACCGTGGAATTATGCTTTGCAATTAGACCCCGCAAATCCGGATACTTCCTTAACCTTCACAAATTTGGGAGCGATGCCGTCAGACCCGTTCGATCCTGCCCATCCATCTGTTGGATTGCTGGCGCAGGCGCGACAATTGCCGGATTGGACCATCGGCTGGCGCGGGACTCAGGCCTTTGAACCTCCCGTCAGTCCGGTCGCTTCAACCAGTCCGATGGAAAATGTCTTGTTGGTTCCGTTTGGTTCTCAACACATGCGCTTGAGCTGGTTTCCGTATTTGGGGATTCCTTCACCGACGACTGGTTCTTTCGCTGAGAATTTCGACCCATCATGGTGCGCCCGCTGGACGACGTTTGGTGGAAACTGGCTGGCTCGCAATGGCAGCTTGAGTACGGTCCCCGCTTCTCCAAACGGTGCCAAGGCCCTTGCCATGGCAACGGCATTTACGAATTTCACCTACGAGGGTGATGTTTCCGTGGGGCCGGAGGGAAATGCCGGACTGATTTTCCGCGTAAGCAAGCCGGATATCGGCTCGGACGCTTATTGCGGTTATTACATCGGCATTAACGCCGGAAGTTCCCAACTGGAATTGGGCTATGCGAATAACGGTTGGCACGAGATCGCCAATGTGCCGATGAGTTTTGCCGCAAATAAGTTTTATCATTTGAAAGTCCGCGCGCTCGGCCCGCGCTTGAAAATTTTTGTGGACCATGCCGACCGGCCTGCTTTGGATGTCCAGGACGATCATTTTTCCACTGGCATGCTTGGTGTGCGGGATTTTTGTATCGACCACGACCAGTCTTTGTCCTCCTACTCCAACCTTATAGCAAAAGAAATCCAAACTGATCTGAATTAAATCTATGCTGCCGGCTTGTATCCAAACCAGAAGACTAGAGGCATGGGTTTTTATTGTCGCCATTGTGTCTTATGCGTTTTTTTCGGGAGCCCAGGGACTCATTTGGCCGGCCAATCAATTGTTGCCCACCTTTTCAACGCCGGCCCCGGTTTTGGATTGCATTGATGTCAGCTCGGCCAGCAATCCGGAAATTGACCTTTTCGCGTCGCTCGAAGGAATTGTCAACCGCACACAACCCCAAATCGCCTGCGTGAGCAGCGTAGATGGCGAGGGCGAGTTTACCTGGCTCGATCTTCACAATCTTCCTTACAATGTCACCAACGGTTACGATTGCATTCTTAAATACAAAAGCTATATCACGGGACTGGTCGTTACCGACCCCAACGAGGCGGACACTCTGAACCTGGCGACGACCATAGCCGGCGTAAAGAATGAATTGATTTGTGACCCCAGCCTCCTGCCCACGCTGACCAATGCTCCATATAATCTTTCCATTAACGACGATTTGCGCGGGCAGTTTTCGAACAAATATCAGGTTTACGGCTATCTTTACACAAATTACTGGTCTCTCTGCACCCATCGGATTATTGCCGGCATGGAAACCAATTTGGACGGCAACCTGCGCGATTATCTGGTCGCGGTAAAATCGGCAACGGTTTGGCTGGATCCGGGCACAACCAAGGACGCTTCGTTGTTAAGTATGTTCGTTTCCAATATGAGTCCGGTGAACGGTGTCTATATGGGATGGTGGCCAAGCGAAGGCAACGGCCTGACCTGGATTGCAAACTATGGTATTCCGGTATTGGCCAGTGATTTTTTTCGCAACGGTTCCGTTTTCAGCGGTGTATCGCGCACCATCAACGTTCCACCCATTCCGCCTCCGTCCCCACTTCAGAATAAAGTCTATATAGCGCTGGTCGTCAGTGACGGTGATAACGCCCAATATATGGAGCATGTGATGAATATGTGGTGGCAGGATCCTGCCCGTGGCACTCTGCCGCTGAGCTGGACGGTCGACCCGCTGGTTTCCGTCTTTGATCCTGCCATGATAAATTATTATTGGAGCACGGCATCCACCAACGATTGCCTGATAGCCGGGCCGTCCGGCGCGGGTTACGCGCATCTTGAGCTTTGGAATTCGGCAAACTTAACGACTTACGCGAACGCTTCTGATGGTTATCTGCAACGTGCCGGTTTGCGCACGATTACCGTATGGGATCAGGTAAACGCCGGCATTGCCCAGGCCTTTGCTACCAACTGTCCCACGTTGCTGGGTTTGCTGGATCAGGGCGGTTCTTATAATGCGGTGAACCTGGGGCTGCGAACCATTGCGCTGAATCCCACTTACGCTTCGACGACGAACCAAATCATTTCCGCCATTAGTAGCGCAGTGCAGGGTTGGAATGGCATGTCGCCTCTTTTCATTGTCGCGCAGGGGGTTTCAT